>Ga0209517_10002122_pt1 | contig 28572 bp, 26 predicted proteins | sample PeaSoiMetSII2010_FD_187695 | JGI IMG/M metagenome (GOLD analysis project Ga0209517, IMG submission 187695) | Peat soil microbial communities from Weissenstadt, Germany - SII-2010 (SPAdes) (version 2) | ecosystem: Environmental > Terrestrial > Soil > Wetlands > Peat | place: Germany...
GCAAACCCAAACCCCCAACCCAAATCAAAACCCACCACAGCCCGCCTCCCAATCACCCTTGGCGCAAACCCTGGAAGCGGACATTTCTAAATTGCGAAAAACCGGACATTTCTACTTTGCGTTGACACGCCTTTCTCTGCTGGGTTCCCCTGTCTGCTCTCTGCCTTCTGTGCGTCTCTGCGGTAAAGGCTTTTGGCTCTGGTTCTTTGGTCTCGTGTTCCTCTGTGGCCTCTGTGCCTTCTCCGTGCCCTCTGTGTTTGGATGGGATTCAAATTCACGCGCACAGTCAAATCACACTACTTCTCTTGTCATAATTCCCCCGCCATTTATATCGTAATACGATATGATTGAATGGATGAAACATGGCAGCCCGGGCTCGATTGATTACCGCGCCCTCGCCGACTTCCGCTATGAAATTCGCCGCTTCTTGAATTTCAGCGAAGGCGTCGCGCGCGCGGCGGGAATCGAGCCGCAACAGCACCAGGCGCTGCTCGCCATCAAAGGGCGGCAGCCCGGATTCGAAACGACCGTGGGCGTTTTGGCTGAGCGGCTCCAGATCCGGCATCACAGCGCTGTTGAATTGAGCCGCCGCCTGGAAGCCAACGGCTGGCTTCGGCGTTCGCGCAACGGCGCCGACCGGCGCGCGGTGCAGCTCCGCCTCACGCCCCGCGGCGAAAGGCTGCTCGCGAAACTCTCTTTGTCGCACCGCAACGAGCTGCGCACGGCCGAGCCGAGGTTGATTCAAGCGCTCCTGCTGGCAATCGCGCGGAGGAAAAATCCCCGGCGCGGGCGCTGACATTTCCGCTGGCATCGCTCGGAAAAAATAAATCGAGAGGAGCCTCCGCTTGGCGTCACCGGCAATCATAAAGAGAACGGCCCAGCCTGCACCTACCGGAAGTTACCGCATCGGCTGGATGTCGCTACTGGCTGCTCTGGTGGGCGTCCTCGCCGGGCTCATCGCCTATGTCTTGTACGACTTGATCGCACTGTTCACAAATCTCACTTTTTATCACGTGGTATCCCTGCACTTCCGCAGCCCGGAGAAAACGGCCATCGGCCCATGGATCATCCTGATGCCGGTAATCGGCGGGATCATCATCGGGTTCATGGCTAAATACGGCACCTCAAAAATCAAAGGCCACGGCATCCCCGAGGCGATGGAAGCCGTGTTGACTTCCCGCAGCCGTATCGAAGCCAAGGTCGCCATTCTGAAACCGCTTTCGGCCGCCATCGCCATCGGCACGGGCGGCCCGTTCGGCGCCGAAGGTCCGATCATTCAAACGGGCGGCGCCTTCGGCTCTCTCGTCGGCCAGTTGATTTCCACTACCGCCTCCGAGCGCAAAGTATTGCTCGCATGCGGCGCGGGCGCCGGCATGGCTGCGACATTCAACACGCCAATCGCGGGCGTGATTCTGGCGATCGAACTCCTGCTTTTTGAATTTCGCGCGCGCTCATTTATTCCCCTCGTCATCGCCTGCACGCTCGCAACCAGCGTTCGGTCCGTGCTTTTCGGCCAGCATTCCATGTTCGCCATGGGCAATGTGGATTTCGACGTCCCGCGCGGCCTGCCTTTCTATTTGCTGCTCGGCGTCATCTGCGGCGGCGCGGCAATTGGATTCACGAAGTTGCTCTACTGGGTGGAAGATCAATTCGATCGCCTGCCGATTGACGACCTGTGGCATCCGGCGATCGGGGCGCTCGGGCTGGGCGTGATCGGTTTCTTCGTCCCGCGCGTTCTCGGCGTGGGTTACGACACCATTTCCGACATCCTGAACAACAATCTCGCCCTGCAGATGCTGATTCTCATCGCGGTTTTCAAGGCGCTGGCGCTGGTCATATCGCTCGGCTCAGGGACTTCCGGAGGCCTGCTGGCCCCGATGTTCATGTCCAGCGCCGCCCTGGGCGGAATATTCGCCATCGGCGTGAACGCCATCTTCCCCGCCGCGCACCTCTCGCCCGGCGCATACGCGCTGGTGGCCATGGCTGCGGTTTTCGGAGCGGCCTCGCGCGCCACGTTTGCGTTTATCGTTTTCGCGTTCGAGATTACGCACGACTACAACGCGATTCTTCCGTTGATGCTCGCCTGCGTGATCGCCGATCTGATCGCCCTCCGCTACCTGCCCACTTCGATCATGACCGAAAAGCTCGCGCGCCGCGGACTGCACGTTCCGGGCGAGTACGAGGCGAGCGTGCTGCACATGGTCCACGTGAGCGAGGTGATGCGGACAGACGTGCAGCCGATCTCAGCGGAAATGACGGTACGGGACCTCGCTGCGCGCAACGCTCGGGGCGAGCCGGGATTCAATTTGTCGGTTGGATTGCCAATCGCGGGAGAGAACGGCCGCCTCGTCGGCGTAGTCACGCAGGGTGATCTGCTCCGCGCGCTTGAAGACGATCCGGAAGGCCGCGCAACCGTGCTCGAGGCAGGCTCCGATCCGCCCATCGTCGCCTATCCGGACGAATTCGTTCACGACGCTCTGCATCGCATGGTCAGCCACAATATCGGCCGCCTCCCCGTCGTCAGCCGCGAAGATCCCCAGCGCATGACGGGATATTTCGACCGATCAGACATCCTGAGCGCATGGACGCGCCAGATCGAGGACGAAGGCGTGCAGGAGCACGGCTGGTTCGCTCGGTGGCGTCGCACAACCTAAATATGCGCGTTTGATAAAGCGAAGCAGAAAATACGATTAGTGGATGCCGAGCTTTTCAATCGCGCGAAGCACATCTGAGGCGGAAACATCGTAGAGGGAATGCTCGTCTTCCTGCTCAAGGCGCCCGCGAAGATACTCGGCGCCGATGTAGCTGGCCTCGCGGTCGGAAAGATTGCGTCCGGCGCGCTCCCGGAATTTGACGAATCCGGGATGCGCGAGGCCGAGCACCACGCCCTTGCCATCCACGAAAAATTTGCAATCCATCGTGTCGCTGTGGCGCGTGGCGATTCCGTTCCAGCAATGCGAGAAGCGGCATTTATAGACGTAGTCGGTAACCTTCGATGGGACGTCAAACGCCCCGATGAATTCGCTCATCGAGCCGACGTTGGGAATCCTCGTGGGAGCCGCTGTTTTCGCCATGGCCAGCCTTACTTCTTTGCGCCTACGATCGCGGGCTGCGACGAATGCTGGTAGCTCTGGATCGCCGCACCCACGCCCGCGCCCGCGGGAAGCCGGAAACCCTGATCGAGCAGCGTCTTTTCCAGCGCCGCGAGGAAGAGCAGCACGTTCGCTTCCTGGCAGGAGTATCCCATCAGCCCGACGCGCCAGATCTTGCCCTTGATCGGGCCAAGCCCGCCCGCGATTTCGATATTGAATTCGTTGAGTAATTGGAGGCGCACCTTCGCGTCTTCGATCCCCGCGGGAATATTGATGGCTGTGACCGTCACCAGGCGATCGGCCGGATTGGTGACGAACAGCGAGAGACCCATTGCTTCGATTCCCGCGATCAGCGCCTGCTGACTGCGCAGGTGGCGTTCCCAGCGCGCCTCGAGGCCTTCTTCCAGCACGGCCCGCAGCGCTTCGCGCATTGCATAGATCAACGTGATAGGCGGAGTGTGATGGTACAGGCGCTCCTTGCCCCAGTAGTTCATCGCCGACGTCAGGTCGAAGTACCAGCTGCGCACCGGCTCTTTCCGCGCGTGCATCGCCTCTTCCACGCGCGTGTTCACCGTAATCGGCGCCATGCCCGGCGGCGCGCTGATGGCTTTCTGCGAGCCGCTGAAGCAGATATCGATTCCCTGCTTGGTCACGTCCAGCGGAATTCCCGCCAGAGTCGCCACCGTGTCCACCACCAGCAACGCGCCCAATTCATCGGCGACTTTGCGGTAGTCGTCAATGCGATGAACGACGCCCGAGGAAGTCTCGCCGTGCGCCAGGCCGACGAATTTGATCTTCTTGCCTTTGCCCGCGCGCAGCACATCCTGTGGATCAACTGTGCGGCCGTAAGGGGCCTCCACGCGAATCACTTTCGCGGGTATGCGCTCCGCAATGATAGCCATGCGCTCGGAAAATGCGCCGTTGATGCAAACGATGCACTGATCGCCCGCATCGAGCGCGTTCATCACCGCCGCTTCAATCCCGCCGGAACCGGACGCGGAGATCGGAAAAGTGAGGTGGTTCGACGTCTGAAATGCCTGGCGCAACAGCTCCTGCACGTCGTCCATCATTTTCGTGAACCACGGGTCCATGTGGCCCACAATCGGCGCGGCCATCGCGCGATACACGCGCGGGTCCACAGAGGATGGGCCCGGCGTCATCATCAGTCGCTCGGGCGGCAGCAGCTCGCCAATCACTTTTTGTCTACGGTCAATCATTGCTTTCCCTCGCAGCCCGGAAATTTCGTTCCGCCTTCGCCAACCGGCCGGTTCCGATCATCGCCAGGCTATCGCTCGGCGAAAAAAATCGTCCACTCACTCTCCTAGTCTCGCTAAATCGGACCATCGCGGTCAACCTCCAATATGTCTTTTCACGGCGAGTTCGTGAGGCGCGCCTGTAAAATCGGCGTCTGGCGGCTCGGCGCCCGCAAATACCTGTTCTGCGCGCTGTTGCGCCCTTCGCAACTGTTTTTTCGCCGTGTTGAAAGGCCCATACCCCTATGCTAGATTTTTAAATTGACCCTCTCTCACGACCATGGACGCAAAAATTAGCGCCGCCGACAAATCGAAAGTCACGCGCGTTGAGGTGTATTGGCACACCGTGAAATATCGCACGGTTGTGCTCTACGCCGTTGTAATCACCGCGATTGTGCTGGCGATGGTTTACCTCGTGTTCCCGGATTTTTCGAACGCCGTATTGCGGCGCATCTCGAACCCATCAGGTGCGCCGGACAGCGGGGTGGCCAACCCATCGTCGCGGCAGGCGCGCTTCGTCAACCTGGACGGTAAGGTGCAGGTGAAGAAGGTCAATTCGGTACAGTGGGTCAACGCCGACTACCAGGTCACTCTGGACAAAGGCGACCTGATTCAGACGACCTCCGAAGGCGTGGCCCGCATCGCGTTCGCCGACGGTACGACATACACCGTGAAGGGTGATACGCTGGTCACGGTCGAGGAAAATATCATCGAGCAGGATCGCGCCACGCAGGTCGGCGTGCATATCAGTTCGGGGCAGGTGGATTTGCAAACCGGCGCGTGGCCCGTTGCCGGATCGAAGGCCGAGGTTTCCTTTGAAAACGCCGTCGCTTCCGCGCGCGCCAATAGCAAACTAGCCGTCACTACCGATCCGGACACCAAGGAACAGCAGGTCACGGTGGACGCCGGTAGCGCGGAACTGAATCGCGGCAACGAACATGTGAACATCGCCCAGTACGAGCGCGCGACTTTACCCGCCGGCGGCGGTGCCATCACCAAGTCCCAGGTCCTGGCGCCGCCCCAGCTGGTCGAGCCGCTTAATTTGCAGCCGATCATCCTCGCCGACCCCAAGCACGACGTGATTCATTTCTCGTGGAAAGCGGCGGCCACCGCAAAGGTGTATGATTTTCAAACCAGCACGACGACCATGTTCAACCACATCGTGATGGAAAAGAAAACGGCCGCAACGAGCGTAGACATTTCCGGGCTCGATCCCGGCGATTATTTTTGGCGTGTGCGCGCGATAGACGATAAGAGTGCCGTCAGTGATGCGAGCGAATCATATAAGTTCACTCTGGTGGCGCAAGGCAAGGAGCAGGAGATGCTCCTCGAGGTGGATGACACCGAATTGCAGGGCAGTGTCGTCGAAGTCATTGGACGCACCGAACCTGGCGCCGCCCTGATTATCAACGGCGCGACCGTGGCCGACATCAAACCGGACGGCCACTTCCGTTATTTCACCGATCCCATGACGCGGGGCAGCCACACGATCGTCATCACCGGTCAGAACCGGCGGGGCGGGACGGCCATCAAGCGCGTGGATGTGGTGATTCCGTAGAATCGTAGAAGACCGACCGGCGCGCTGCTGCGGCGGCGCTCGCAGGCATCCTGAGAGGAAAGCACTTCGTGAACAAAAGCGGCTTCAACATGCGGTCGGTCTTCAGCCTATTCTCCTCCGACCTGGCTATTGATCTGGGAACCGCCAATACCCTCGTTTTCGCGCGCGGCAAAGGCATCGTCGTCAACGAGCCCTCGATCGTCGCCATCAACAAGAACAACGGTGAAGTGGTCGCCGTCGGCCGCGAGGCCAAGGAAATGCTCGGCCGCACGCCGGGAAACGTGGTGGCCATCAAGCCCATGAAGGACGGTGTGATCGCCGATTTCAAGGTGACCGAAAAAATGCTCACCTACTTCATCCAAAAGGCTCACAACCGCCGCGTCCTGGTTCACCCCAGAATCGTCATCGGAGTTCCCAGCGAAATCACGCCGGTTGAGAAGCGCGCCGTGCAGGACTCCGCCTACCGCGCGCGAGCCAGTGAAGTCTACCTCGTCGAGCAAGCCATGGCCGCGGCCATCGGCGCGGGCCTCCCGATCGAGGAGCCTTCCGGAAACATGGTGGTCGATATCGGCGGCGGGACCACGGACATCGCCGTCATCTCCATGAGCGGAATCGTCTACTCGCGCTCGGTGCGCGTGGCCGGAAACGAAATGGACGAATCCGTGATGCACTACCTGAAGCGCAAGTACAACCTGCTGGTCGGCGAACGCACCGCCGAGCAAATCAAGATCGAAATCGGCTCGGCGTATCCACTCGAAAAACCGATGACTCTCGAAGTCAAGGGGCGCAACCTCATCGAAGGCGTGCCCCGCACGGTTACCATTGACGATAGCGAAATCCGGGAGGCGCTTTCCGAAAATATTTCGACGATCGTCAACGCCATCCGCGTCGCGCTCGAGCGCACGCCTCCCGAGCTCTCGGCGGACATCAGCGACCGTGGCATCGTGCTCACCGGAGGCGGCGCGCTGATCAAGAATCTCGATAAGCGCATCCGCGAAGAAACGGGCTTGCCCGTTTCCATCGCCGACGATCCGCTGGCTTCGGTCGTGCTCGGTACCGGGAAAATGCTCAGCGATTTCCGGTTGCTGCGGCTGGTCTCGATTGATTGACGAGAACGGTGGAAGCGCGGGGTTTTAACCCCGCGAAAAGCCGCGCTTCCCCTTAGGGGCTTTAGCCCCTGTGATTACGGGTTTCTAACATCGAGCCTCTAGCATGATCGATACGACTCTTCGCCAACGCCCCCTGTTCCTGCTGGCCGCACTTGTGCTGGCGCAGGTTTTGCTGCTCGCTTTTCAGATCAAGCGCGACCACGACGTTCGATTGATCCGCTACTGGGCTGCGGCAGTGATCATGCCGTTTGAACGCGGGGGCACCTCCGCATTTTCGAAGACCGGCGGCATCTGGTCCGACTATGTCGGCCTGCGCGGCACGCGCGCCGAGAACGCCCGCTTGCGCGCCGAGGTCGATCAACTGCAGTTGCGTAACCGGGAACTCGAGGGCCAAGCCGGCGAGGCGCAGCGTCTAAGCGTCCTGCTGAATTTCCACGACGCGCATCCGGAAACGCAGATGCTTTCGGCGCAGGTAATCGGCGCGAGCGCCGACCCGGCCTCGCACACCCTGTTCCTGAATCGTGGCGAACGTGATCATGTCCGCCGCAATCAGGCGGTGATCACTCCTGACGGTATCGTCGGCAAAATCGTCGAGGTTTTCCCGGCCACGTCGCAAGTGCTGCTGATAAGCGACAAGGACAGCGGCGCCGGCGCCCTGCTGGCCGACACGCGCACCCACGGCGTGGTCAAGGGCAGCGGCGATCCCGATCCTCGCCTGGACTACGTGGTCAACGACGAGCCGGTCCACGCCGGCGAAGTGATTCTCACTTCCGGCGAGGACCGCATCTTTCCCAAGGATTTGCTGATCGGCACCGTGTCCATGGCAAACCCCGGAAACCCATTTCAAGTGATCCACGTTCAGCCCGCGGCCCGCCTGGACCGTCTGGAAGATGTTCTCATCCTGCTGACGCCGCAGGAGCTGAAGAAGCCCAACGAATCGGACGACGCGGGCGGCTCACAAACCATCTCACCAGGAATCGTGCAACGGGAACCCGCGCCGCCGAGCAACCCGGCGCCGTCTGCGGCAAACGCGGCGAAGCCAAATCGCGCTCATCCGGCTGTTGGCACGGTCACCGCGCCTCCGGCCGCCTCGCCCAAGCCGCCTGCGGCAACTCCGAACACGCAAGCTCCGGCCTCCGCGCCAGCCGCTCCCCAAAACTGATACTGACAATGTCCTACATGCTCAATCCCGGCGCGCAATCCGAATCAAACATCGAGGTGCATAAGTATTACGGCGGCACGGTGATCGTTACGGCTTTCTTGGCGCTGGTCCTGCAGGCCTTCCTGCACAAGTACGGCCGTTGGTCGGAGTTGATTGATCTGCCCTTGCTGGTGACCGTCTATTTCGGCGTGAGCCGACGAAATCCGGTCACCGGTATGTTTCTCGGAGCTGCCGTCGGCCTCCTGCAGGACGCGCTGAGCCACGACAATCCCATCGGCCTCTACGGTATCTCGAAGACGATTGTCGGTTATCTCGCGTCAACCGTCGGCGCGCGCATTGATACGCAGCATCCCGTCAGCCGGCTCGCGCTGATATTTCTCTTCTTTCACTTTCACCAAATCCTGTTCGCCATCACGCAGCGCGCTCTGTTGAATCATTCCGAGCCGTTTTTCACTCTGCGCCTGCTGCTCAATTCCGCCGTAACCGCGGCGTTCGGCGTCGCCCTCTTCGCTCTTCTCGATCGCCTCCGCAGGTCGTAACGAATCTCCCGCGCCGCCCGGCCACGAGCACGATGCACGACTGTGCGCCAGCACCGGTTATCTAGCGCCGGTCTGTCCTTCAGCCTCGCCACCGGCGAGGCTGAAGGACAGACCGGCGGCCTTTAACAACTTCCACATCGAGGTGGCCCCTATAAAAACACCGGCTGCGGAATTCACCACGAACGCCGTTGGGCAAGAGCTGTCATTCCGAGCGGAGCGTCCCGATGCCTTTTCTCACCCGCCGAAGGCGGGTCGGGACGCGAAGTCGAGGAACCTCTCTTCGGCGGCACCAACAGGCATTACGTAGATCCCGCCAAGCCGGCGCCGACCCTTGCCGCGACACCGTCCATTCGCCTCAAAAGGCGTTAGGAAACCGAAGCCTTTCGCTCCGTCCTGGAACAAATCATTGACCGAAAGGACATGGCCGGCTTGCGGGCTGCACTGCCCGGTGATAGCGTGGATGGTCGGAGTCCCATTTGGCTTTGGTGCGGATTCGCCTCAGATTCGATCCGCGTTGGGATCGGGAGCACATCCGGGTCGAGTACGGCCCGCCGCTCAGGAGTTTCGTTGCCACCGTGGAACGTTAACGATCAAAGGATTCCGCAGGGCCGATTGGCTCTGTTTTCCTACCTGTCCGCGACTTTCATCGTTTTGCTCCTGGTAGGGTTCTGGCATTTGCAAGTCATGCAGGCGGAGCATTTCTCCGATCTGGCCGAAAAGAACGGCATTCGTTCCCTTCCCATCATCGCCCCGCGCGGCGCCATGCTCGATCGCGAGGGACGCGTCCTCGTTGATAGCTATCCTTCATTCAGCATACTTTTGCTCCGCGACAATCCGAAGCTTCTCGAGAAAAGCTTGCCGGAAATCGAAGAAGGTTTGGGCATCTCCAAGGAAGATCTCGAACAGCAGCTCGACGCCGCCAAGGGCGAGCCCAAGTTTCTCCCGGTCATCATCAAACCGGCGGCTACGGAAGCTGATCGAGCGTTCGTCGATTCGCACCGCGCGGATATTCCCGTCCTCGATCTGATGATGGTCCAGCGGCGCCGCTACCCGCACGGCGACATGCTCGCGAACACGATCGGCTACGTGGGTGAAGTTTCCGTCCAGGACATGGAGAAGAATCCTGACCGCTACCGCCCCGGCGACATCGTCGGGAAGGCCGGCCTCGAAAAGCAATACAACGAACAGATCGAGGGCACTGACGGCATGCGCCGCGTCGTCGTCAACAGCGTCGGCAAAGTCATGCGCACGCTGGACAATGTCGAGGCGATTCCCGGCAAGCCCATCCAGCTCACCATTGACGAAGACCTGCAGCAGATCGCAGAAACCGATTTCGCCAACAAAGAAGGCGCCCTCATCGCCATGGACGCTCGCACCGGTGAAGTACTGGCGATGGTCAGCCGGCCCACCTTCGATCCCAACGATTTCGCCGTCCGTATTCCCAACCAGGAATGGGCGCAGCTCAACACGGATCCCCATACGCCTCTGCTCAATCGCGCCATTCAGGCCCAGCTCGCTCCCGGTTCCGTTTTCAAAGTCGTGATGGCCACGGCCATGCTCGAATCCAAGGCCATACCCGCGACGTACACCGTCAACTGCCCCGGCTCCGCGGTCTTTTACGGCCGGGTCTTCCATTGCGATCACGCTCATGGCCAGGTCAATCTTCACAAGGGAATCGTCGCTTCCTGCGACGTCTTCTTTTACAACGTCGGCAAGCAGCTCGGAATTGACCGGATTTCCTATTACGCCAGCGGCTTGGGACTTGGCCAACGCACCGGAATCGACTTGCCCAGCGAACAAGCTGGCTTGGTCCCATCGGAAGAATGGTCGCAGCGCGTCAATCATCACAAGTGGTATCCCGGTTCGACGATCTCCGTGGCCATTGGGCAGGGCGCTGTCACAGTGACTCCAATCCAACTCGCGCGGATGATCGCAGCGGTCGCCAATGGCGGCACTTTGATCCAGCCCCATCTTTTGAAAGGCGCCACCGGTTTGAAGTTCGGATCCTTTCCTCTTTCGGATGACACTGTTCAACAGGTGACCGACGGCATGTGGGGTGTCGTCAACGAGCCGGATGGCACCACCTCCGGCCAAGTGAAGCTGCAGAACGTTGACTTTTCCGGCAAGACCGGCACGGCGCAAACCGAAGGCTTTGAACTGCAGAACAAGCTCGGCAAGAAATTGAAGGAAAACGGCTGGTTCGTCGGTTACGCGCCGCGACGAAATCCCGAAATCGTCGTCGCCGCACTGGTCCAGGCCGGAGGTTGGGGCAGCACCTCGGCGGCGCCGATCGTGCGCGATGTTGTAAAAGCTTACTACGACAAGAAGGGCGGCCACCTGCCGCAGCCTTCCACCGCCGAAAATATTCCGCCGTCCGCTGCAGTGCATCCGGCCGGCGTGGACGCCGGAGTGCAACGGCAATGAAAGATCGTCCGCGCGTTCAGGACTTCGATTGGACCTTGCTCGCCATCGCCGGCACGATCAGCGCCCTCGGCGTGCTCGAAATCTATTCCTCTACTCACGCCAGCGCCATGGCCGGCATGCAGTGGAAACAACTCATGTGGATTGGGATCGGCATCGCCGGTATGTTCGTGATCTCGCGCATTGACTACCACACCTTGATGGACCAGGCTCCCGCTCTTTATCTTGTCGGAGTAGTGGGTCTCCTCGTGGTTCTATTGCTCGGATTTTCGCGGCTGGGAGCCAGGCGCTGGATCTCGCTCGGCGGACTCATGAATTTACAAGTGTCGGAATTAATGAAGTTGATTATAATCATCGTGCTCGCGCGCTACTTCGCGGAGGTGCGCACGGATCGCCTGACGCTCGCTGATCTTCTCAAGATTGGCGTTTTGACGGTGATTCCCGTAGGCTTGATCTTGAAACAGCCGGATCTGGGAACCGCGATGGTTTTGGTTCCCGTTGCGGTAGTCGGAGCGTTCTTCGCCGGCATCCAATGGAAGCACGCGGCGATCGGCCTGGTTATAATTGCATTGCTCGTGCCGCTCGGCTGGAACATGCGGCGTCATTTGAAGCCGTATCAGCAGCAGCGGATTCAGACGTTTCTGCATCCGGAGGAAGACCAGCGCGGCGCGGGCTACCAGATTCTGCAGTCCGAGATCGCTGTCGGCTCCGGTGGTTTCTGGGGAAAAGGTTTCGGTAAGGGCAGCCAGAACCAATTGGGCTTTGTGCCCGTCCGTTATTCGGACTTCATTTTGGCGGCGCTGGCTGAGGAACAAGGTTTCATTGGCGTTTGTGTCGTTTTGCTGTTGTACTTAGGCCTGATTCTGCGGCTGGTGGACAACGCGCAGAAAGCGAAAGATCGTGCCGGGATGTACGTCGTGATGGGAGTCACCGCGATCCTGGGTTTCCACGTTCTGGTCAACGCTTCGATGGTGATCGGTTATATGCCGGTCACCGGCATTCCACTGCCGCTGATGAGCTACGGAGGGTCGGCAACGGCCTTCGTGTTTTTGGCTCTGGGACTCGTGATGAACGTCCGCATGCGGCGCTTCGTCAACTGAACCCCGGCTGTGAGAGCCCGCAACAGAATTCAGCAGTGCCCGCGCCCTTTTTTCGGGACGCGAATTTCAATTTTGATTTAAGGAACGCATCGGGTGAGGAAAGCCAATCCATACAATTTGAGCTATTTCCCAAGCGGCCCGTCGTGGCAATTTCTTGCCACCCTTCGCCGCTCCGCCGGCCGAAGTGCGCGCGATGTTCTTGCGCGCCGCGCCGGTCCCATGCGCCATGAGGAGTTTTCAAATGTCGAAGGAAATGGTTATTTCGGCGAACCCGCACGAGACGCGGGTCGCCATTATGGAAGAAGGCCTGCTCTGTGAGTACTACGTCGAGAGGGAAAAAGAGTTTGCGCTAGTCGGAAGCATTTACAAAGGGCGTGTGACACGCGTGCTGCCAGGCATGCAGTCGTCCTTTGTGGACATCGGCCTCGATAGCGACGCCTTCCTCTACGTCACCGACTTCCTCGAGGGTATCGAGGAGCTCGATGAACACATCGCAACCGAGGGCAAGAGCCCGAAAGCGCCGGATCACGTCGCTGCATCGTTTTCCCCGTCCAGCGCGGCTCCGGCGCCGTTTGAACCGGCTGGCACTGAGTCTTTCCCGGACGCTTCGGGCACGGGATACGAAACGCCGGCCATCGAACCTGGGAACGCCGCCGTAGTTCCCGCGGCGCCTTCGTCCATGAGTCCGCCGCCAGCAAGCCCTTCGGCTCCGCATGATCGCGGCCGCTTCGACAATCGCAATCGGCCGGGCCGCGACTTCGGCCGGCGCGGTGGTAGTGGTGGTGGGCGAGGACGCTTCGGCCGGCGCGGTGGTAGCGGCGGCGGTAGTGGCGGGCGCGGAGGCGACCGTCGGTTTGGGCGCGAGCTTCCTTCGTCAAAATACGCTTCGCCTCGCCCGTTTGAAGATGCGTCGAGCGAGCCGGGCGCGCCGGAAGGGCACGTCTCGGTTATTCTCCCGGGGGAATCTCTCGCAAGGTATCGGGATAAACCTGCCGCTGATACAGCTCCGACTGCGCTTGACGACGCGACCAGGATCGCCACTCCGGGCGAATTCGCCGCGGCGAGCGAGCCGGCCGATTTCACCGCGAGCGCGCCGCCAGTGGCTCCCGTCGAACAGCCCGAGCGAATTCAGGAATCGCCGGCGCCACGCGCGTTTGAACCGCGCCACGAACCTCGGCGCGACTTCCGCGCCGAGCCTCGCACCGAAGCCCCTCAATCGTTTTCAACGGGACTCGAACCTTTGCCCGGCGAATCGCTTTCAAAGTGGAAGCATCGCGAGCCTGTGGTTGAACAGCACGTGGAGGCATCGCCTCCCGCCGTGCCGTATCAAGAGCCCGAGCCCCCGATCGAACACGAAGAACCTGAAATTCACGCCGCAGAGATGGCGCACGATGAACACGCCGCGACGGAGCTGAGCGCAGAAGAAGCCGCGTCGTTAGCCGAACACGTCGCCGAAGCGCAGGAAGAAGAAGCAGAGAGAGACGCTGAAGAGCGAAGTTTCGCTGCTGCCGATGACGCCGCGGGCGCGGTGCACGACGCCGTCGAAGGAGAAGAGCAGCGCGAAATGCGGGAAGCTGCCGCCGAAGCGGAAGAGCAGGAACTCGAGGAAGAAGAGGCCGAAGCCGAAACGGAAGGAATTGTTTCGCTGCCCCCCGAACTCGAGCACGACCTGCAACAGCAGCGCGAACTCGAGCAGGAAACCGAAGCCGTCTCAGCCGAGGGCGAGTCCCCGATTCCAGGAGAAAACGCTCCACCACAGGAACAACAACCGTGGAAGGCGCAGGTCCGCGACGATTTCCGGGCGCGCATGCAGACTCCCGCGCGGCGCGGAGGACGCGATCGCGGCCGTCGCGACGACCGCGGACGCCGCCCGCAACACGGACGCAGCGGCAACCACGGTCATCAGCATTCAGCGCCGCGCCGCCCGCAACTGATCGCCGATATGCTGAAGCAGGGCCAGGAGATCATCGTCCAGATCGCCAAGGAACCGCTCGGCAAGAAGGGTGCGCGCATCACCAGCCACGTCGCACTTCCGGGTCGCTTCCTGGTCTACATGCCCACGCTCGACCATACCGGAGTGTCGCGCAAGATCGCTTCAGCCGAAGATCGTGCCCGCCTGCGCCATCTGGTGAACGATGCGAAGGGCAGCGCGGGAGGAGGCTTCATCGTTCGCACGGCTGCCGGAGCCGCGGCGCCAGAAGAAGTTCGCGCCGACGTGGAATTCCTCACCCACACCTGGTCCGAGATCAAGGCGCGCTCGGAGCAGAAAAAGGCCCCGTCCCTCCTGCACCACGATCTCAGCCTAGTCCAGCGCCTGCTGCGCGACCACATGAGTTCCGATTACACGGCCATCTGGGTGGACTCGGAGGACGAGTACACGAAAGTCGTGGAGTTCATGAGCCGGTTCCAGCCGACGCTCGTGAATCGCGTGAAGCTCTACACCAAGGAAAACCCGGTATTCGAGGAATTCGGCATCCAGCAGGAAATCGACAAGGGGCTGCGGCCGAAGGTCTGGCTGAAATCGGGCGGCTACATCGTCATCAACCACACCGAGGCGCTCGTCGCGATTGACGTCAACACCGGCAAGTTCGTCGGCAAAGGCTCCAATCGCCTCGAAGACACGATCGTGCGCACGAACGCCGAAGCCGCAAAGGAAATTGTCCGCCAGATGCGCCTGCGCGATCTCGGCGGAATCATCATCATCGACTTCATTGACATGGAGGAGCGGCGCAACCGCGACAAGGTCATGGCGGCGCTCGAAGACTCTCTCCGTGCTGATCGCGCCCCGTCGAAGGTGCTCCGCTTCAATGAATTCGGGCTGGTGGCCATCACCCGCAAGCGCACCAAGCAGGCGCTCGAGCGGATGCTTTCGCAGCCCTGCCCCTATTGCACCGGTTCGGGCATGGTGAAATCCATCCCCACGCTGTGTTACGAAATTCAAACCGAGGCGCACAAGATGGCTCCGGAGTTGAGTTCCGGCAGCATCACCCTGCGCGTCCATCCGGAAATCGGCAAGGCGCTCAAGACGCGCGAATCTTCGCTCATCGACGAACTCGAGCAATGGACGAAGAAGACCGTGATCATCCAGGCCGATCCGACCTTGCATTGGGAGCAGTACGACATCTATTGAGATTCGCTAGATGATACGAAGGGAACTCAATCGAGACCGAAATGTGTTCTCAGAAATTCGCGGGCCAGTGGCACCTTGATCCCGAGCGGCATGAATGCGTTTACACCATATCGGGTGGTTCCGCCATACTGATCTACGCGCCCCTGGATTTCGCGGGAAAGCGTCTTGGAATAAACATAGCGGTCAGAAACGCTGATTAGAACATCGTTCAGGTTGTCCGCAGCCGCTTTGTCCAACGACGCGGGAACATTCCAGGCACTACCCATGAGCAGACAGGCGTCAGGCGCGAGAGGGAATGCGGCGTCCGCATCTGGTTTGCGGAAGCCATAACCGGGATGAAGCACGCCATGTCTAAGCGGCACAAAAGTCACGAGAGGATTGTCTGATGTAACGAACTCCACCCCGTCTGGTGGCCGTAGTATCCGCCAAGGTCTTTTCTTTAGTAGCAGTGCCGCTCCCTGCTCCGCGTGCCCCAAAAGGTCCGAGATAAAGCTGTTGCGAGCAGACTTCGGCTCGGTCGCCTCTTCGACCCAAGTGGTGATGCTGTCTCGCAGAATATCCTCGGTGATCGGAATCCCGCGCTTTGACCTAATATCCGCAGCGGTCTGCCTCACGTACTCAGGATCTGCGGCTGCTTGCCGTATGTCGTCGATAATCTTTCGCCAATTCCTCTCGGAAAACGTGCGTTGTTGCGTCGCGCGTCTGAAGAGATGTGCGGCGTAGGATGCCAGCTTCTCCTCGGAACGCGTCGGCCAGCGGTATAGCGGGCTTCTTGCCAGTTCGAGAACTTCGTTGCACTCGTTTTCCCGCTCCGCAAGGACGGCTTCAAATGACTCCTCCACCGTGCCATCTGGCTGAACATGCGCGAAATACCCGTTCTCTCTACCTTGAACGGATGTAGCACGATCATCAGGTTCCTTGCCCTTCTCATACACGCAAACCCGGCCCGGACTGTTCGGACCACGGGTGGAAAGTCTGGCAAACCGTTCCAGGTAGAACGCCGGGATGATGTGAGAATTTATCAAGATTGTCGATTCCTGTTCGCGTCTCTTGCTCCCACATCTATGATCACCGGAAAGCGAAATTTCGGCAACTCACCTCCACTGCTCGGCGTCCTTTTAGCGTACTGCCAGCGGGTTTACGACGATCCTAGGGAGAGTTTTCCCATGCCAGGCTTGGATTGGTCACAGTGCCCCGCGGTGGAAAGCGTGCCGGGGAGAGTTAGCGGCGCCTGGGTTTTCCGTGGCACGCGCATGCCGGTCGCTACGGTCTTCGAGAACCTCGAAGCAGGAGCGAGCGTTGAAGACATCATGGAATGGTTCGACCTGACGCGCGAACAGGTCACAACTGTCCTGGATTTCGCCGCGCGCTGATGGTTGTCAGAGCGCTTTGCCTATGGCAGCTTGCCCTTTCAGAAGAAATGTCTTGGGAAATCGGCCCTCGCCGCAGATCTTGAAGGAACCGAAGTCCTTGTACCATTCACCGTCCGGCGCATCAGGTTCCGATTCCCGCCACACCTTGAGCTGGTACAGGTCTTCCGCGGTGATCTTTCGTTCCTGCAGCCGATCGAACAGATGTTCCCGAAGATTCGGCGGAAGATTCGTCCACTGAATCTTCGGCATCAGTCACCGAAGGTCATGCGGGCGAGTTCTTTTTTGATTCTCTCGCGCTCGGCGGAATCAGTGGATTCCGAGAGCCGGTTCGTCAACGCGAAAAACCGTTCCTTTTCGGCTTCCTTCGATTGCAATCCGGCCTCGATCAAATCCACGAGCACCCGATTGGCACTGGCCTTTCGGATGCTAGCAATCGCTCGAACACGCTGGTCGATGCGGGCAGGAAGTGAGACGCTCTTGCGAATGGATCGTTCGGGTTTCGCCATATGCGTCATTCTACATCACTTCGCACCATCATGCACCATTTCATGTCCCGGATGCCACGCTTCCACCAACCTCGCCTCAAATCACTTTGACACGGGCACGGCTGCCGGCTTTTGCGAGCGCGCGGTCGCGCGTGACGAGTCGAGCGTCGAGCGCCTCCGCAAGAGCCAGGTAGGCGGCATCGTAGGTCGTCACGCCGCCGCGCAGCTGCCAGATGCGGTTGAGCAGGATGAGATGCGGGTAGCGGGTGAGCGGGAAATCGGCAAGATCGGCGAGTGCCTCGGCGCCTCGTTCCGCGGAGATGATGGACGAGCGCACGTAGCGGCGCAAAACCTGCGCGACTTCGAGATCGATCAGGTGAGGCGCATGCAGCGTCTCGCCGGCAGCGAATATCAGGCGGTCCACATGCCGGGCTGCAGGCGTTCGAAGGAGCACTTCCAGAATCGCGGAAGCGTCGACGACGATCAGCGGCTGTTCCTCTCCGCGCGCACGGCGGCTGCCGGCGCGGGACGCAGACGCACCGGTTCGCGGGTGGAAAGCCGCTTCCGCATTTCCTCAACGGTGGGGCGGTCGAGGGCGTGGCGCAGCTCGCGCAGCAGGTAGTCCGAGAGCGACATGCCTTCGAGCGCCGCACGCGCCTTGAGCTCGCGGTGCAGGTCCGACGGCACGTTTCGAATCTGAACCATCACTGGCATGTGGGTAGCATGCTTGCATGTGTTGCACATGTCAATAGCCGGGGATGGCCCTGCAAATCGCACAGACACGAATGTCTGTGCCACAAAAACCGAGTGGTTACGTTTATTCCCTTCAGTCCACAGGGATTCGTCGCTCCACTTCAAAGCACCTCATGCTCTTAATGTGGTGGCAGTTTTGGCCACTAAACGCGCGGAATTGGCGGCTTTAAGCGCGTTACGAGGTGCTATGCATGTCGGAATCACAACAGGAGAAGAAAGAACGCGCTGTGGCCACGTATTGGAGCCTGATGCGCGCGGTTCACGAGCTGGAATACCTGATGTACCGGCAGTGCGGTAACTTTGGGCTGACGACGAGCCAGTATATGGTGCTGGAGCACGTGCTGGAATTCGGCCCCATGCCCACGGGCGAAATTGCCGAGAAATTGACGTTCGGCGACAGCACGATCAGCGTAGTTGTCAAACATCTGGGGCATGCGGGGCTGCTGGTTCGCCGTCCACACGCGACCGATAAACGCAAGGTGGTCGTCCATCTGACCGCGAAGGGAGAAGCGCTCGTCCGAATGATCCGACCGAAACGCGCGAAGGTGTTGCGCGCGAAGATGTGCGTGCTCGGCAAGCGCGAGCAGGAAAATATGGAGCGCATTTGCGAGAAACTCGCGAAAGGCGATCCAGTGAAATTCGTGCTGGAGATGACGAGGGTGGATGAGGATGAGGAGAGAGATTGAGAGTTGAATCGTTTCTTCTCGGCTAGTTTGTTGGTCCCTTTTTCTAGCCGCTGAAGCGCTGCTCCTTGAACGGATCGCCGTACATGTTGTAGCCGTTTTCTTCCCAGAAGCCGGGGGCGTCCTGGACCATGAATTCGAGGCCGCGGACCCACTTCACGCTCTTCCACGCGTAGAGGTGCGGCACCACAAGGCGCACGGGATAGCCGTGATCGGACGGGAGTTCTTCGCCATTGTGCTTCAGCGCGAAAAGCGACGCCGGGCGCATTAGGTCTTCGAGCGGCACATTCGACGTATATCCCTGCTCGGCGACCACCATCACGTACTTCGCTTCCGGCTTCGCGCCGGCCAGCTTCATCACTTCGGTGAACGGCACACCTTCCCAGCGGACGTCGAAGCGGCTCCAGCGCGTGACGCAGTGCATGTCGGCGGTGACTGCCTTCATGGGCAGACTCGTGAATTCCTTCCACGTGAGCCGCACGGGATTCTCAACGAGCCCGCCAATCCGGAAATACCACGTGTGCGGATCGAAATGCGGCACCGTGCCAGTGTGGAGCACCGGCCATTTCAGCGTGGCGGATTGCCCAGGGGGAAGGCGACCGGCGTCGCGCATGGCGCGTTCGAGATGTTTACGTTCGGTGAGTTCGCCGAAGATCATTGCGGTATTTTACCGCAGAAGCGGTCAGGTTGTGGACCGGTCGGAGGCGGCGCCAGATTCAAACCCTGGAACCGGCTGCCGTCGCACGCGACGTAAACGAGAGCAAATCGCGTGTGCTATGATTGCGGATTCGAAATCATTGCGACACCACATAAGGAGCTTCCCTTTGTCAGCGCGTATCCTCAACGGCAACGCAATTCGAGATCAAATTTACGCGGAACTGCAGGCGGAAATCGTGGCGCTCGCGGCGGCTGGGATTCGCCCTGGCCTCGCGGCCGTGCGCGTGGGCGACGACCCGGCATCGAGGCTCTACGTGAACAGCAAGATCGCGGCGTGCGAAAAGCTGGGGCTGGGCAGCTTCCACATTACGCCGCCCGCCACGACGACCACGGACGAGTTGCTCGCGATCGTCAACGGGCTGAACAATCGCGAGGACGTGGACGGAATCCTGGTGCAGATGCCGCTGCCCAAGCAGATTGACTCGAAGAAAATTCTCGATGCGGTGATCCCCGAGAAGGACGTGGACGGATTCAATCCCGTGAACGTCGGACGCCTGGTCGCGGGACGCCCCGCGCTGGTGGCCTGCACGCCCGCGGGCGTGATGGAAATTCTGCGTCGCAGCAATATTCCGATCGAAGGGGCGAATGCCGTGGTCATCGGGCGCAGCGACATCGTCGGCAAGCCGCAGGCGCTGCTTCTACTCCACGCGAACGCGACGGTGACGATCTGCCACTCCAAGAGCAAGGATTTGCCCGGCATCGCGCGCCGCGCGGACATCATCGTGGCGGCCATCGGCAAGGCCGCGATGGTTACGCCGGATTTCGTGCGACCCGGAGCGACGGTGATTGACGTGGGCCAGATTGTGGTGAAAGACGCGGCCCAGGCCCAGGGCATCTTCGCGAAGTTTCCCGCGAAACTCGAATCGTTTCGCACCAAGGGCTCGATTCTCGCTGGAGACGTGCATCCGGACGTCATCGAGGTCGCCGGCGCCTACACTCCGGTTCCCGGAGGGGTCGGCCCGCTCACCATCGCCATGCTCATGAGCAACACAGTCAAAGCCGCACGCATGCGGCGCGGCGCGCGCGTTCCGGCGGCCGCTTCCTCCCACTCCTGATGCTGCGCGTCGGCCTCACTGGCGGAATTGCTTCGGGAAAGTCCACCGTGGCCGCCCTGCTGCGCGACTACGAATACCCCGTCCTCGATGCCGACACGCTCGCGCGCGAGCTGCTCGAGGCCGGCCAGGATGCCTACAATGAAGTTGTCAGCGAGTTCGGCGACGCAATTCTCGGCAGGGGCGGAGCGGTGGACCGCCCGAAGCTCGGCGCGATTGTTTTTTCCGATGCGGCGAAGCGCGCGCGCCTGAATCAGATCCTTCATCCGCGCATCCAGGAGGTCGTGGCGAAATGGTTCGCGGCGCTCGATCGACCGGGCGGTCCGGACATCGCGTTCGAGGACGCGGCGCTGATTCTGGAGGCGGGCGCGAAGAAGAATCTCGACCGCGTGGTGGTCTGCTGGTGCACGCCCGAGCAACAGCTCGAGCGGCTGCAGCAGCGGGGGCTGTCCGCGGCGGATGCAAAGTTGCGCATCGCGGCGCAGATGCCCATTGACGAAAAGCGCCGCCTGGCCGATGACGTAATTGATTGCTCGCGCTCGATCGAGGAAACGCAGCGGCAAGTGAAGCTGGTTCTCGAAAGGCTGAAGCAGTTGGCCGCTTCGCGAAGGAACATTTCCTGACCCGGCCGCATATTTATCGGCAGAAGGAAATATAGCGATGGCACAATCAAAAAATCGGAGACGCGCGATTCGGCTGCTGGCGCTGGGACTGATCATCGGTCTCGGCGCATGGTGGGCCGGTTCTCGCTACGGACAGCACAACCCCGCGTTGGTCCACGCGTTGCCCGCGACCCTGCCGGCGGACGAAGGTCCGATTGCGCTCGACGCCACCGAGGCGCAGAACGTCCGCATTTACAAACAGGCTTCGCCGGCGGTTGCGAACATCGTCACGCGCGCGGTCCAATACGATTTTTTCTTCAACCCCGTCCCGGTGGAAGGCGCGGGCTCCGGCTTCGTGATTGATGCCGCCGGGCATATTCTGACGAACTACCACGTGGTGCAAGGCGCGGAAACGATTGAGGTCACGCTCGGCGACCAGTCACGCTACAAGGCGAAGTACATCGGCGCGGACACGCGCAACGATATCGCGCTAATCCAGATCGACCCGAAGGGCCGGAAGATCGCGACGCTGCCGCTGGGCGATTCGCGCAACCTGCTGGTGGGCCAGCGCGTGCTCGCGATCGGGAATCCCTTCGGATTTCAGAGCACGCTTACGACGGGAGTGGTCAGCTCGCTCGGCCGCACCGTGCAGACCAGCGAAAACACATTCATCGACGAAGCGATCCAGACCGACGCGGCCATCAATCGCGGCAATTCCGGCGGGCCGCTGCTGAACAGCCGCGGAGAGGTGATCGGCATCAACAGCGCGATCTTCGCGCCCACGGGTACGACCGCCGGAATCGGGTTCGCGATTCCCATCAACACGGCGCGGCGCGCGGCCGAGGACTTGATCTCGACGGGCCACGTGCGCCACGCGACGCTGGGCGCCGAGGGGCGCGCGATCTGGCCCAATCTCGCGGACGCTCTGAACCTTGGCGTGCAGCAGGGGATTTTGATCGAGCGCATAGTCCCCGGAGGCCCCGCGGCTCAGGCGGGCATTCGCGGCGGCACGCGTTCGGTGCTCGCGGGCTTGCAGGAATTGCGGATTGGCGGCGACGTGCTCGTGGCGGTCAACGGGAAAGAGCTGGCGAGCCAGATGGACCTGAATCTTCTGCTGAATCGCGCCTGGCCGGGCGATACCATCACGCTCACGATCTTTCGCGACGGCAAGAAAATGGATGTTTCCGTGAAGCTCGGCGACAACTAGGAAGGTTTTTCGCGCCATTCGTCGCGCAGGCGGTCGCGCTCGTCCTCGCTCAATCGAAACCAGGATTCCGCCACATCGCGGACGCGCTCGAGCGCGGCCTGCATTTCATCCTGCTTCGATTTCAGCATGTCGCTATCGGCATTCGTGGGCACGCGAATCGGCGGGGCGACGAACATAACCACTCGCGAAAAGGGATACGGAATCTGAAACAGGTCCCACGATTTTCGGAAGGTGTGCGCGCGTTCGACGCCGATGTGAAACACGGAGATCGGCCTTCCCGTGCGGCGCGCCAGGATTACCGGTCCCGGCTTGGCGACGTAGCGCGGGCCGCGCGGGCCGTCAATGGTGAACGCGACGTGATGGCCGGCTTCCAGGCTTTTGGCCATCGCAGCCAGCCCTTCGACTGCGCCGCGCGACGAGCTTCCCTGCGCCGTGCCGAAACCGAGGCGTTCGATCACGCGCCGGGTCCACTGGCCGTCGAAGTTGACGGTGTTCAGCACCACGATTCCGCGTTTCCGCCAGATCCACACCGCCGGAAGAATGCAGCGATGCCAGAACGCGCCGATCCCGGGCTCGCCTTGGCTGCGAATCTGTGTGGCGTTGTGCACGCCGACCATTTCCACTCGCAGCGTCGGGCCCAGGAGACGAATGACCCAGTAGGCCGCCCAGGCAATCAGGGGAATTTGCATCCTGCGCCAGCGCGAAAGGTGCGGCATGGGAATCCCGGATGCGCTGGCGGGAGTCGCGGGTGCGCCGGAACTCGGGGTGGCGTTCACTGCGGTATAGTATAGGCGGTCCCGATGCGCCCCCGATTCCAATTCGTGCCGAGCGCCGGACGTGTCCCCGTGTGCGCCCGCGGCCTGCTGATTACTTTTCTCGCCGGAATCGTCTTGATTTGCCCGCTCGTTGCGCGCGCGCAAGGCACGCCGTCCGGCGCGATAGGGCGCGTGGAGGGCCGGGACATCTCCTGCGAAAATGGAACGCCGCCAAACGGCGGAACGTCGTCCTTCGGCACCAGCCTCGAGGTCTCGAATGGCACCGTCGTCACTGTGCATTCCGGCCAGGCCATCCTGACGCTTTTCGCCGGAGGCGAAGTGGATATCTGCGGCCCAGCGAAGCTCTCGGTTCTTTTGTCGGGCGACGCCATCACGCTCGCGCTTAATTTCGGGCGCGTGCGCGTGAATCTGCCCGCGAATACGGACCTGCGTATTTTCACGCCGACGATTGTGGGCACACCGCTGGGGATCAGCGGAGGGCCGCGGGACGTGTCCGTGGGCCTAAGCCTGGACGATTCACTCTGCGTGCTGGCGACGAGCGGCGCGATCGAACTCGAGCATCAATTCACCGGCGAAAAACTGATCGTGCCGCAGGCGGGAGAATTTTTCCTGAACGCGGGCAGGCTCCTGCCGGTCGCCGGAACTCCCGGAAGCTGCCAGTGCAACGCGGCTGCGGCGAGTCCGGCCACGCCGCCGCGTCCCACCACGCCGGACTACGCAATGACGGTGATGCCGCGCACAGCGCAGGAGCCTGCTCCAGCTTCCGCGCCAGTGGCAGCCCAGCCGATTCCCGAGCCCGAAAACAAGCCGAATATCGAAGTTAGTCTGCTGGCGCAAGCGAACGAAGCGCATCCGATTGTGCCCGAAGCGAAAAATCCCGCGCCCGCCGCTCTGCCCGCTCCAGTTCCGGTGTACACGGCCGTCTTGCCGCCGCTGATGTTCATGGCCGGTTCACCGACGCGGCCGCCCGATCCGACCGAGGACATGGTCGTGCTGATCCGCGAAGCGAAAGTCTCTCCGGAATGGGAGTTCTCGGGCCGCGTGGGCCCGCCAGAATTTGCGCAAGCCATGCAACACGCGTTGGGAGAAAAATCTGCGGCGACGCAGGCGCAACCGCCGCCGGAGAATCAGCCCGCGGCCAAACCCGCCAAGAAAAAGGGCGGCTTCTGGGCTTCGCTGAAGCGTGCGTTCGGCGGAGGCGGCGGCCAGCAGGATTGAAAAGCCTTTTGCGCCTTATTTGATCGGTGGGAGCACGGATTTCCTGTAAATCGACCCCTAGCACCCGAATGTGAACTCCTCCGCCAGAGCACTGGCGGATTCGCTCGGGATGACGATCCTAGTCGCCCCGCAGAACCGTCCGGGGCGCAAGAAAGCGCGGATCGTCACATTCCTTCGTAATTTGGCCCGCCTCCGCCTTCGGGCGGAACCCACTGGATGATTTGATAGGGATCGGCGACATCGCAGGTTTTGCAGTGGACGCAGTTTGCGGCGTTGATTTTCAGTTTCGGCGCGCCCTGATCGGTGACCATCTCATAGACCGCCGCGGGGCAAAAATACTGGCACGGGTTGCCGAATTCGCGGACGCAGCGGTCGCCGCAGATGTTCGGCTCGAGGACGACGAGGTGGCACGGTTGATCTTCATCGTGGCGCGTGCCGGAATGATAGACGTCGGTCAGCCGGTCGAAGGTGAGCTTGCCATCGCCTTTGAAACGCGTGGATTGGTCGACGAGCGTGCGGTCGCGATGGAGATTTTCGTACTCCGTGTAGCCGGCTTTCACGCGCATCGGGTCCACCAGGCCGCGCCCGCCGCTGATGAATTGCAGGCCCGCGTGGACCAGGCCCTTGTATAGGCCGCCGTGAAATCCCTGGTGGAAATTTCGTACGGCCCACAATTCCTTCTTGAGCCAGCTCTGCTCGATTTTCTTCTGATACGCGGAAAGTTTGGCGGCGGAGGTGTCTCCGGCGCAGAGCGCTTCGTAGGTGGCCTCGGCCGCTAGCATTCCGCTCTTGATCGCGGTGTGAATTCCCTTCAGCCGCTGCGAATTCAGCAAGCTCGCGGAATCGCCCGCGATCAGGCCGCCGTCCACGTAATTGCGGGGCATGGAATACCAGCCGCCGTAAGGAACGGTCTTCGCGCCATAGCGAACCAGTTTTCCATCGGCCAGAATCCTCTTCACAAAGGGGTGAGTCTTGAATTTCTGGAACGCCTGGTGCGGATCGAAAAGCGGATTGTGGTATTCGAGGCTGACGATCATGCCGAGCGAGACGCGATTGTCGCGCAGGCCGTAAAGCCACCCGCCACCGTAGAGGTCCGGCGTGAGCGGCCAGCCGAGCGTGTGCGCCACGTAGCCAGCGTCGATGCGGCCAGGCTGGACGTCCCACAATTCCTTGATGCCGATGCCGTAGTTCTGCGGATTCAGGCCGTCGAGTTTCAGGCGGCTGACCATGTCCTTCGTCAGCGATCCGCGCGGGCCTTCGGCGAGCACGGTGACTTTCGCGCGCAGCTCGTAGCCGGGCGTGAAGTTGTCCTTCGGCTTGCCGTTCTTGTCCACGCCCTTGTCTTCGGTGAGGACGCCGGCGATTCCATTTTTCTCGTAGAGCAGTTCCCTGCCCGCGAACTGGGTGAAGAGGTTGACGCCTTTCTTTTCGACCAGGCCGCCCAGCCATTTCACGAGCTTGTTGAGCGATATGACGTAGTTGCCGTGGTTTTGAAGCGGCGGAGGCGTAATCGGAAGCTTGAACGAGCTTTTTTCCGTGAAGTAGTAGACGGCGTCGCCGGTGACGGGCGTATCGAGCGGCGCGGTTTTCTCGAAGTCAGGAACGAGTTCGCGCAGCGCGCGCGGGTCCATAATCGCACCGGAGAGTTGATGAGCGCCGATTTCGCGCGCCTTTTCAAGCACGTAGATATTTTCAGCCGAAAGCTCGGGCGATTTTTTCGCGGCGGTGTGCTGCTCGATCAGGTTGGCGAGATGCAGCGCGCAGGAGAGGCCGGCCGGTCCCGCGCCGATGATCAGGACGTCCGCTTCGAGTCTTTCGCGCTCGATAGTCACGGCAGAATCTTAACAGAAGCAGAATGGTTCACCACATCCTTCGCCACATCACTCAGGGCAAGGAGACGCAGAGGGCGCAGAGAAAGCGCCGAGAAAGGCGCCCGCCTGAAGGCGGCCGCTACGAAGGCAACGGCGACGACCGAACTACTTTGAAGCGAGCGAGACGCAGGAATCCTCGTACTTGCCCGAACCCATGGCGCCTTCGGGGAAGATGCCGTGCTCGGAGATCCACTCGAAGGATTTGTCGAAGACGTCCTTGGTGTAAGGCTCGAAGACGAGGCGTTCGCCGGGGCCCCAGCGGCGCGTGTCCATCACATCGTGGAAGCGCACCGGGAATTCTTTCTTGTAGTAATGCGTGTAAAGATCGGGGCGAAGATCGATATCGCGCTGGGCGTTTCGCAGCGCGCGGAAATATTTCTTCACGTCCTCCATGTCCGGGTCGCGCGTGATGAGCGAGGCCATCATGAACGTGGTGTCGATAATCTTGCGGAAGCCAAGCTGCTCGAGAAAATAGTATGGGCCGCTGAAAAGCGACGCCGCGGGAACCTTGCGGTCAATGAGCAGTTCCATGCGGCTGAAAAGCATGCCATCGGAGAACGAGAGCTTGATTTCCTCGGGCTTGAGATACTGCTCGAGCGCTTGAATCGCCGAATAGTGGCTGCCGGACTGATATCCCACGGAGATCGGCACTCCCGCAAGCTCGGCCGGACCGTGAATGGGCGATTCGGGCGCGACGAATATTCCGGCCGGGGCGACCGAGTAAGCGTCGGCGTAGAGCTTGCCATGTCCGACGGAAGCCGAGACATTCACGGTCCAGTGGCAGGCGCAACCGATGTCCGAGCCGCGGCCTTTTTCGAACGTCTGGAACGCGCCGACCTTGTCGCCCAGCTGGTGGCTCTTGCCTTCGGTCGAGTCAAGCGCCTCGTGGAACTCGTAGTCGAGTCCTTCGGCCGCGAAGTAGCCCTTCGCTTCCGCCACCCATTCGTGCAGACGCATGTGCGGCGCAATCGTGAACTTGGCCATGCATTCCCCCTGAAAAACAACCCGCCGAATGACGTGAGTATAGCATCGGCACAGCCCCTTCTGTCTTCGCCCCTGCCCAGTGCCTCGACTGAAGAGCGCAGGCAAGAATCCCCAAGCCACAAAATCACGCTCGGGAAAGCGAGCGGCAGCGTTGGCGGGATACTGCCCGTAGGATATACTGGCAAATCTCGGTGTTTCGCGCGGGCCTGTGAGGCTCGGCGCGCAGACGATCTCCATCACAAACTCAGGTACGAGGCCCTTTGTCCAAGACGAAAGCCGTGCACGCGCAGCACCCGCAACCGACCGATCCCGCTACGACCGCTCGAGCAGATAGCCGTAGTGTCGCGGTGATCGGCGGGTCGGCGGCGGGATTGTTTACGGCAACGCTGCTGGCACGTCGTGGCGTGGATGTGCGCGTGCTCGAACGCATTGAGACGCTCGAGCCCGAGCCGCGGACGCTAATCGTCACCAACCGCATGAGAGGACTGCTGGGCCGCGTCGCCGAAGGCAGCATCGTCAACGAGATTCGCCGGTTCGAGCTCTTCACCGACGGCCGAGCCGCCACGATTTCCCTGAACCACCCCGACTTGATTATCGAGCGACGCACGTTGATCCAAAGCCTGTCCGAAGAGGCGCAGCGCGCCGGCGCCAAGATCGAGATGGGGCGCCGCTTTCATACCCTGCATGCCAACGGCAACAGCCTGCGGGTCGAAATCGAGAGGTGCGCCGACGGAAGCCGCGAGGAAGTTCACGCCGATGCGGTGGTTGGCGGAGATGGCGCGGCAAGCCACGTGGCGCGCGCCGCAGGATGGGCGCCGCTGGAAACCGTTCCGCTGCTGCAGGCCATCGTGACGTTGCCGAAGGACATGGCAACGGACACGGTGCGCGTATGGTTCGTTCCGCAGGACACGCCCTACTTTTACTGGCTGATTCCCGAATCGCCCACGCGGGGCGCGCTCGGTGTGATCGGCGAATCAGGACCCGAAACGAAGCGCTGCCTAGAACAATTTCTCGAAAAGCGGAAGTTCGACGCGATCGAATTTCAGGGCGGGCGCATTCCGGTGTACAAGCGCTGGATTCCCGTGGAGCGAAAAGTGGGCAGCGGGTCAGTCTATCTAGTGGGAGACGCCGCCGCGCAGGTGAAAGTCTCGACCGTGGGCGGGATCGTCACGGGATTTCGCGGCGCGCTGGGCGTGGCCGAAGCGATCCTGAACGGCGGCGCGAGCCGCGAGCTGCGCACGCTCCGCCGCGAGCTCGATTTTCATCTCCTGCTGCGCCGGTCGCTGCACAGCTTCCAGCAATCGGACTACAGTCATCTGGTGGACCTGCTGAACGACCCCGCGAAAAAATCCCTGGGGGAGTATTCGCGCGATGAAGCATGGAAGATGCTCTGGCGCGTTTGCCTGCGTCAGCCGCGGCTGGTGCTGCTCGGCCTGCGCGGCTTGCTGATGCGCAACCGGCCGTTCGCTGGACGCCGCCTCGCGCCG
>Ga0209517_10002123_pt1 | contig 28570 bp, 30 predicted proteins | sample PeaSoiMetSII2010_FD_187695 | JGI IMG/M metagenome (GOLD analysis project Ga0209517, IMG submission 187695) | Peat soil microbial communities from Weissenstadt, Germany - SII-2010 (SPAdes) (version 2) | ecosystem: Environmental > Terrestrial > Soil > Wetlands > Peat | place: Germany...
TGACAGGAGGGCCGCCCCAACGCAAGGCAGCGAAGACGGTGGACCGCGGCCTGCAGCGTGGATGTCACGCCCAAAATATACGAATTGGCGAAGTCACTCAGAGTAACTGCTGTTTTGGACACGAGTGACCCTATTTACCGCGTCTTCCGAGGGCCCATTCCAATACGACAGATCGCACATCGCGCAGATCCAATTCCTGCCGATTTCAGAAATCGTCCTGATGCACCGGAGCGGCGCACGCATTTTCACTCCAACCTTCCTCAGAGTGTTGGAGTTCTACCAAAGCCATACGTGAAGGCCAAACGGTTGTGCCGGAACAGTGTTCGCGCCCTGAACTTTTCGACCTCTATAAGCTCGCCATTGACGAGTACCGATTCGAGGTTCGCCTGAACTGGGATCGCTCCATGTACTACATCACGTTCAACACTGGTGTAGTCGCAGCAGGTGCCGGCCTCTTGAAGTTTGGTGACAACGGGATTGTCAATCTCTTCGTGGCAGGAATATTTCTTCTCGGCTGCTGTAGTTCGATTATGGGCATTTTCGCCATCCGAAAGGGTCACCTTTACTATCGGCGATCGGTTTACAAGAAGACATTGAACGAAGATGTGCTGGGTCTCGGCACACCGATCGGCCAGTATTCCAGTGCTGACGCAAACCTGGCGATTGGCACGACCGCCGGACAGGCCCGCCGAGCGACTATCCTTCTTCAAGCGGACCAGTATCTCGGCAACGGCGTGCTGCCGGCCGGGAGTATTGTGTTCTATGTAGCCTCTTTCCTGGGCCTTCTTGCGTTGGTGAACGCCTCCGGAATCGTTACTGCCGTCAGCTTGTACCTGACCCATCGGCACCCCTATATCCCGTGGCCATAGGATGACGTGACACTCACCTCCGAAACCGGAATTTTCAGAGTTGGGGCCGGCGATGCGGTTGATAGCCACGTCATCCGCCGGCAGCTATGACTACCTTGTTTCAAAAGGAATCTTCAAATTAGGTATCCGCTTACAGTGGCCGCACTGTCTCAGAAATTCTTGGTTTTCGCGGGGAGGCGCGGAAGACAGCGTCACGTGCCCGCGAAGTCGCGAACAAGACCGTCGCTGCGGGAATTCTCGATGCCCTGATCGTTGGCGAGGACGACGGCACCGATCCCCAACTTGGGCTTCGATAAAGCATTACCGGCGATAATGCCATCCGCGACTGGAGGATCCGTCAGTCCCCCTCCCGTGGCATAGATCAGAAAGCCACGGAAGACCACGTAACAGTGGAGAATTCGGGCTCGCAGCTTGCCTTCTTGGTCCACTTGACCGTGCGGAAAGGGCCGGATGGGGGCGATATCCAGCCGGTTTATTGGGAAGACAATTATTTCGAGCTGATGCCGGGCGAAAACCGCGAGGTGAGCGCCACGTTCCAGAGAAAGCTGCTGGGAGGAGCGAAGCCGCAGATCAAAGTGGATGGCTGGAACGTGGTGGAGTAAGGCGTGCGCCACCTTGCCGGTGTACCATAACTCACTTACCCAGTAGGGTATAAATGGAAATCCCGGTTGAATTCTCACTTAGGCTGTGCTACGGTGGGTGGCTAATCCGTCTCGATGATCTGAGGTGATAGGTGCCGGCGAGCAGAACAGCGTGCTGGTTACTCGTTCTTTCGGGCCTGACCTTCCCGGTTTTGGGCGCGGAAAACGTCGTCGGGAGCGTTAAAGCGGCACAAGGCGGCGCGGTTGTCCGCCGTGGTGCGGACAGCATACCGGCACGCGAAGGCATGCACCTCCTGTTGAACGATATCCTGCAGACATCCGCCGACGGCCTTCTGGGGGTGATTCTTCAGGACGGCACGCGCATCTCTATCGGGCCGAACACCGAGCTGAAAATCGACCGGTTCCTCTATGAGCCGGCCGAAGGAAAGTTCGGTCTGTTACTGCGTCTGGGCCGGGGCGTGCTGGCGTACATTTCCGGCAAAATCGCCCAGTTCTCACCCGACTCGGTCACTGTCGAGACGCCGGTAGGCGTCCTGGGGCTCAGAGGAACCCATTTTGCCGTGTCGATCGAGGGGATATAGGAGGGCGCCTTGATGGCAACCAAAAGGCTCCGATTCGGGTGGGCATGGTTGCTGCTGCTCGGTTCCGGATGCGCCCCGAAGCAAGCGCCGGTTCCCCCGCCAGCCCCGCCGGCCCCGCCGCCCAAGCAGAGCCTGGTTGTTCTGCTGCCGGATCCGGAGGGCAAGCCGGGCGGCATCTCGGTGACCAACCCGGCCGGCACCGAGACATTGAGCCAACCATACCAGGCGGTCCGCGTGGAACGATCGGACACTGCCCCGACCGCGCCGTTCGCGATGGACCAGGCGGAAGTGCGGCGCGTATTCGGGGCCGTCCTGGACGGCCTACCCGCGCCGGAAGTTGTGTTCACTCTCTACTTCGGCGAGGGCAGTGAGGCGCTGCTTCCGGAGTCGCAGGCCCAACTCCCGGCGATCTTGAACGCGATCCGGGAACGCCGCGCGACGGCCATCAGCGTGATTGGCCATACCGACACCACGGCCGATCCGCAGTTCAACTATCGACTCGGCCGACGCCGGGCACAAGGTCTGGCGGACATTCTTCGCGCGCGGGGCGTGGATAGCTCGGACCTCTTTGTCGAGTCGCATGGGGACACCGACCTCGCGGTGCAGACGGCCCGCGGCGTTGCCGAGCGCCGGAATCGCCGGGTGGAAGTGATCGTCCGCTAGGAATGGGACAATGCGCGTCATCCTCACAGGGGCGGCAGTTGTAGTGGTGGTTGCCGGCATTTTCCTGGTGCGCCCCGATCCGGTAGCGAAGGCGGACGACAAGGTATGCGACGTGCTGACCGGATGGGTTAGCCGGGGCCAACCGTCGGGACAAGTCGCGATCGTCGAAATCGACGAAAGGAGCCTGGCAGAGCTGGGCCGCTGGCCATGGCCGAGAGATCTTCTGGCACGGGTGGTACGCCGCATTCTGGATCGCGGTGCGGCGACCGTGGTGCTCGACATGATGTTGCACGATGAAGATCGCGGCGCGCCCTCGTCGGAGGCCGGCCGGAGCGACGAGGTTCTGGCCGGCGTGATGTTGGGGAAGCCGGTCGTCATCGGGTACGCTTTCAGATTCGACGGCGCCCCTTCAAGCGGTTCCGCCTGCGACCTCCAATCGCTGCCGCTGGCCGTCGTCTGTCCGAATGGGTCGTGGGGAGCCGGGTTTTTCCATGCTACCGGCGCCCTATGCAGTGTGGCCCAACTTTCCAAAGCCGCCGCGGCCAACGGATTTCTGAATGCGGCACCCGATAGCGACGGCAAGCTGAGGCGGGTGCCCGTGGTGATGGAGTCCGGGGACCGGCAGTACCCCAGCCTGGCGCTGGCCGCCTTCAGAGTTTATCGGCACGCATCGGCGATCGAACTCACGCTGAATGCGCGCGAGGCCTCGCGGCTGCGTGTGGGCGCGCAGGTGGTCCGGTTGGAAGGTCCGAGTTGCATGCGTTTGCGGTTCCGCGGCGGCCGCCGAACGTTTCCATACATCCCGGTGGCCAGCGTATTGAACGATAGCGCGTCGACGCAGATGTTGCAGGGCAAGATTGCCATTGTTGGCGGGTCCGCGCTGGGCTTGCCGCACCCGGTAGCGACGCCGGTGGACCCGATGTTCACCGACCTCGAAGTGGAGGCCACCGCGATCGACAATCTCCTGCAAGGCGATTCATTCCACCGGCCCGCCGCTTTCCACCTGTGGGAGTTGGTCCTGGCGGTGTTTGCCGGTCTGGCGACGGCCTTCGTGTTGTCGCTGGTTCGTTCCTGGTGGAGCGCCGCGATGGTGCTCGGCACTGTGGCGGCAACGTGGGCGGGTTGTACCCTGCTGCTGTCCGCTACCGGCCTGTTGTTCTCCCCGCTGGCGGTTACGGCGGTCCTGGCGTGCGAATTCCCGTCGGTCACCCTGCTCAATTACCTGATCGAGCGGCGGAGGGCCGAACGGACAGAGCGGCAACTGGCGTCGGCGGAGGAATATACGCGGGAAGTGGTGCGCGAAAACGAGTCGCGCTATCAGCGGCTGGTCGAGAACGTCAACGACGCCATCATCGTGGACGATGCCGAGGGGCGGCTGGTATTTGCCAACCGCCGCTTCCGGGAGTGGTTCGGGCTGGAAGGAAGGGACATCCGCGATGTCGTGCTGGAAGATTACGCAGTCCCTGAATGGCGCGCCAGGCTGCGCGATCGACACGACCGCCGCATGAGCGGCGAGAGCGTACCCGCCCACTACGAATATGAGGGGATCCGGCCCGACGGGACGCGGATCTGGATCGAGGCGTCGGTCACGAACGTTGAAGATGATGGGCGGATCGCCGGAACACAGTCGGTACTGCGGGACGTCACGGAGCGCAAGCGGATGGAGGCGCAGTACCTGCAGGCGCAAAAAATGGAAAGCATCGGCAGGATGGCCGGCAGCGTGGCGCACGATTTCAATAACTTGCTTACGGTGATCAACGGCTACAGCGACCTGCTGTTGAGCCGGCGGCCGGATGAGAACAGCGACCGGGCCGGCCTGAAGGAGATCCGCGCGGCGGGGGAGCGGGCCGCCGAATTGACGCGGAACCTTCTCGCTTTCAGCCGGAAGCAGTTGGCGCAGCCCAGGGCTTTGGACTTGAACGTGGTGGTAGCGGAGACGAAGAAGATGTTCGGGCGGCTGATCGGCGAGGACATCGAGTTGATCACCTGGCTCAGTCCCGAGCTGGGACAAGTAATGGCCGATTCCAGCCAATTGCACCAGATCCTGATGAACCTGCTGGTGAATGCGCGCGACGCGATGCCGCTGGGCGGCAAGGTGATTATCGAGACGAAGAATGTGGAGGCGGACGAGGATTTTGTGCGCCGGCATCCGGATTTCGAACCTGGCTCCTACGTGCGCCTCCGGGTAACGGACAACGGGATGGGGATGACCGATGAGGTGAAGCGGCACTTGTTCGAACCCTTCTTCACCACGAAGGAACCGGGGAAAGGGACCGGACTGGGGCTGGCCACGATCTACGGGATCGTTCGGCATAGTGGAGGGAAGATCGAGGTCACAAGCAAGCTGGAAGAGGGCGCCACGTTCCATATCTATCTGCCGCGCGTGAAAGTCGAGGGATCGGTGCAACCTGGCGCACACGACTCCGCCGCCCGGCGGCAAGGTTCGGAGACCGTGCTGGTGGTGGAAGACCAGGATGCCGTGCGGCAATATATTCGCGCCGTTCTTCAGGACTCTGGTTACTGCGTGCTGGAGGCTGCCAACGGCCCGGATGCTCTGGCCCTGGCGGAACAGTTTTCGGGGATGATCCACCTGCTGGTGATCGACGTGGTCCTGCCGCTCATGAACGGAGGGGAGGTGGCGGAGAAGCTGAAGATGGCGCGGCCCGGGGTGAAAGTGTTGTTCACCTCCGGCTACGCGGAAGAGGAGACGATGGGCAGCCGCGGGCTGACTGCCAACGATCTGGCCTACCTGCCGAAGCCTTTCGGGCCCGAAGAGTTGAAGGCAAAGGTGCGGGAAGCGCTGGCAAATCCCGTTGATTCCTGAGTGGATGCCGGGACCGTTCGGGGCTAGCGCCGGTGCCCTGGCGGATCGCTCAGGAAGCCTTCCGTTGTTCCCGATCAAGCGCTTCCCGGAGGAGCATCTTCATATAGGTTTGATGGCCGATTCCCTTCTTCTCGGCGAGTGTAGTGTCCAGGAATTAGATGGACAGTTGGAATCTAGCAGATTCACATCGGGGTTCATCGGCGGCTAATGAATCTTCCTTGAGAGTTTTGCGCAAAGCCGGCACACTCTGATCAGCCGCCGATGAACACCGATATCTTGGATTCGATAACAGAGCGCGTGCTGGGTCCTATCTTTGAGGTCTTCTGAAACTGCAACTGTTTTCAAACAGGAGATCAGGTTGGGTGTTCCTCCAGTCACACAGGGCGCGCGGGTACTGGGCGCTCGCGGCCTTGTAGGCTCGGCTTAAAGCGGAGGCTCATACCCCCCAATGGGGAAACCAAACTGGCTACGAAAATCTCGAATCCACGCCGCGCCAAGTATTTCAACAAGCGGGTGCGCCAGGGCATAAGGCCGGTTCAGAAGTCCTCCGGGCCGCGGCTGGCGGACCACGCCCGGTCTCAACTTCCGGATGCGCCGTCAATCAGGACTTTGGTGCTTTGCTACGGTAAAATCATTCAAACTGCATGTCTCTGGCAGCAGGCGACAAACTCGGCCCCTACGAGATCATTTCGCCGATCGGGAAAGGCGGCATGGGTGAGGTGTACCGGGCTCACGATACGCGCCTGCGGCGCGATGTAGCCATCAAAATCTCAGCGGCGAAATTCAGCCAGCGCTTCGAACGCGAGGCCCGGGCCATCGCCGGGCTGAATCATCCGCACATCTGCTCGCTCTACGACGTGGGTCCGGATTTCCTGGTGATGGAGCACGTCGATGGCGCCCCGCTCGAAGGACCCCTGCCGCTCGATCAAGCGCTGCTCTATGCCTCGCAGATATGCGATGCGCTCGAGGCGGCGCACCGGAAGGGGATCATCCACCGCGATCTCAAGCCGGGCAACATCCTGGTGGGCGAGAACGGCGTCAAAGTGCTTGACTTCGGGCTGGCCAAAATCGAGCGTGCGCCTTCGCCCGACGGCGCCACTGAGACCATACCGCTGACCAGCGAAGGGTCCTTCATGGGCACGCTTCCCTACATGGCGCCGGAGCAGATCGAGGGCAAGGAGGCTGACGCCCGCGCCGACATTTTCGCCTTCGGGGTGGTCCTCTATGAGCTGATCTCCGGGAAACGGCCGTTCACGGGTTCCAGCCAGCCCAGCCTGATTGCGTCAATTCTCAAGGAGCAGCCCCGCCCGCTGCAGGAACTGCAACCGCTGGCGTCCCTCGGCTTGGAGCGGGTGATTCAGACATGCCTCGAAAAGGAACCCGACAAACGCTGGCAATCGGCTCGCGAAGTGAAGCACGCGCTGGAGTGGGTGTCACAGGGTGCGCCGGACGCGGCACGGAGTACGGAAGCGCCTGCGAACAATCTACGGCTGTGGCAGGGTATGGCGGCGCTGACGACCCTGATCGCTGTGGGTCTGGCGGGCTGGATGTTTTAGCCCAAAACCGAGCCGGCCGCTCACGTGATCGCTCTCGAGGCGCCCCTGCCCGAAGACGCGACCTTGGGCGACTACGTTTCGCTCTCGCCGGACGGCCGCAAGCTGGTCTTTGCTGACGCTGGACACCAAGTCCTGTGGATTCGCCATCTGGATGCGCCGGAGTGGAGGCAGTTGCCCGGCACCGAGGGAGGGGGCAGCCCATTTTGGTCTCCGGACGGCCGGTTCCTGGCGTTCGGCGCGGGCAACCAGCTCAAGAAGATCGATGTTTCGGGCGGCCCTCCGCAGACGCTGTGCACCGTGCCGACGGACGCCGCCGGATCGGGCGCCTGGAATCGGGACGGTGTAATCGTCTTCGGCAGCAACGGCATCGGCTCAGGCGGCCCCCTGTGGAAGATCTCGCAGGGGGGCGGCGCCGCCACGGCGATTACCGAGGTGGACGCGTCGAGGGGAGAATCGTACCACTCACTGCCGAGCTTCATGCCCGATGGCAAGCACTTCATCTATTTCCGCTCGGGAGCGCCCGAAGTCGAGGGTGTATACGCCGGTTCCCTAAACGCCAAACCTGGGGAGCAATCGCGAGAGCGTATCCTGGCAGGCAGGTTCGGAGCATCCTACGTGAACGGTTACCTCTTTTTCATGCGCGAGAACACGCTGATGGCGCAACCGTTCGACGCAGGCCGGCTGCAATTGCGCGCTGAGCCCGTTCCGATGGCCGGGCGCGTGGCAACCACATGGTACAACACTGGAGTTTTTTCGGTCTCTCCCAGCGGCGCTCTGGCTTATCGCGCCACAGCTCAGAGCGGAAGCTTTCAACTGACTTGGCTTGACCGGCAAGGGAAAACCTTGAACACCGTCGGGCAACCCAGCTCTGACCAAGGGATCTGGCTATCGCCGGACGGAACGCGCGGCGTGGTCCGCGAAACTCGCGGCGAGTCGACGGGTGATATCTGGACAGGCCGGTCGACGGGTGATCTTTGCACGATCGACCTTGCGCGCGGCCGGCGCACGCGGCTCACGTTTCGCCTGAGCGCCGGCAGTTTCCAGAGCGTCTGGTCCCCGGACGGCAGCCGCATCGCCTTCGCGGCCGGCAACCTGGCGGACACCCTGTATGAAAAGGCCTCCTCTGGGGCGGGTGACGAGAAGGAGCTGCTTAAGGAGCCAGGGAGGATTCACGTTCCCACCAGTTGGTCCGGCGACGGACGGTTTTTGCTGTATTACATAGCAAATATGCCCAAGACCGGGTACGATGTGTGGCTCCTGCCGCTTCAGGGCGATCGCAAGCCAGTGCTCTTGCTGGGCGACGTCTTCAACGAGTGGGCTGCCCGCTTCTCGCCCGACATGCGCTGGATCGCTTACGCTTCCACCGAGACCGGCGACGGCGAAGTGTATGTCCGCCCGTTCACGGCCGCGGGGCCGTCCGGCGGGCCCTCGTTAGGCGAGGGCAAGTGGCAGGTATCGCGGTGCGGCGGAAATTGGCCAAGGTGGCGGGCGGACGGCAAGGAGATCATCTTTACGTGCAGAGAATTCCAGTCTTCAGAAAGAATGACCTTGATGGCAGTGGAAGTGAAAACCAACGGCGCCGCCTTCGAGTCCGGAGTTCCTCAGCGGCTGTTCGACGGTCCGCGTAATAATGGCTGGGACGTTACGCCGGATGGCCAGCGCTTCCTGTTAGCCGCGTCGCAAATCCGGCAGACTGGCCAAATTCCCATCACCGTAGTGCTCAACTGGCGGGCGGGGCTGAAGGAGTGAACGCTTGAACCTGGCCCAAGGCCCGCAATTCCCGGTTTGTCGGGTATTCGGAAGTAATCCCCTTCACCCGCTACCCGGACTGCTCTGAGATTGGGCTCTTCGTTCCGCATGCGGCCTTCCGCCGACGAATCTGCCGTAGTTTCCGCGCTGCCTCCAACTTCCGATCCCTGCACACATATATTAGATGCGGCCCCGCCGGGCGTGATACCTTCAAACTATAGCCCCGAAGGAGGGATGCCATGCCTGTTCTCTTCCCGCGCTTCCTGTTTGGCGCAGCCGTTTTCTGAGCGGCCGTCAATCTTTCCGCGCAGGACGGCGGCCAGCCTCCGCGGACCTGGATCGATCCCGACACCGGCCATCGCATCGTCCGGTTGACCGATGAACCCGGCAGCGCGAGCCTCTACTTCAATCAGAATGGCTACACAGCGGACGCCAAGGAGATGGTGAAGCTGAAAACGGCGCGGCCCGGTGTGAAAGTGTTGTTTACATCCGGCTACGCGGACGAGATCGGGGATGATTGCCAACGATCTGGCCTACCGGCCGAAGCCTTTCAGTCCGAAGAGCTAAAGGCAAAGGTGCGGGAAGCGCTGGCAAATCCCGTTGATTCCTAAGTGGACTGTCGGACCGCTTGGGACAAGCGCCGGCGCACTGGCGGATTGCTCAGGAAGCCTTCCGTTGTTCCCGATCAAGCGCTTCCCGCAGGAGCATCTTCCTATAGGTTTGATAACCGATTCCTTTCTTTTCGGCTAGCTTCTGGGCGCGCTCCAGCCTATCAGGCGGCGGCATCCGGTTTCTGACGGATGACGAGATCGATCTGGAACGGCACGAAGCAACACGCTGGAGGAATTCGAGCCGCCTGCGCCATCGAGCCACGAGAACGAAGTACGGCGGCGCCTCGGCGAGTTTCGTGCGGCGGGCCTATCGCCAGCGGCTGTTCATCAGCACGCAGGGAAGCTACTCGGCGCGCGTGGACGATTCCGCATTTCTGATTACGCCCTACCAGGTGGATCGCGGCACGCTGGACGTGGAGGATCTGGTCCTGATTCGCGACGGCCGGGCGGAAGCGCACAAGGCGCCCAGCCGCGCGGCCGGACTGCACGCGGCGATTTACAGGGAGCATCCCGGGGTGGGTGCGGTGGTCAACGCCTATCCGGTGAACGCGACGGCGTTCAGCGTGACGGGCGCGGCGCTCGACTGCCGAACCATTCCGGAGAGCTATGTGGTGGTGCGGTACGTAGGCCGGGCGCCCTTCGGCCTGCAATTCGGCGATGGCCGGGAGCTGGCACAACTCATTTCGCCGGCGCGGCCGGCCATCATCCTGGAAAATGACGGCGTGCTGGTGACCGGCGCCGATGTGTTGGAGGCGTTCGACCGGCTGGAGGTGCTGGAGTCGACCGCGGAAGCGATCATCAACTGCGGAGCAATCGGTTCGCTGATGCCGCTTTCGGGCGAGGTGACACGCGATCTGGACGCGGCGTTTTTCGGGTGCTGAGGCGTTGCGCGGGCGGTTCAACCAGTCGACGCTGGCATCCAGCCGCGCGATGTAGCCGTCGGCGCTGGTAGCGATGTAGACGATGATTTTCGCGGGCCCTTCATTTCGCCGCCTTCTGTGGCGCTGTCTCCCGGCGCGATATGGTCCAGCGGAAACCGGTCTTCAACGAAGCCCGGAAGTGCGCCTCGATATCGACTTGTTGGCTGAAGTCGGGCTGCGATCCGTCGATGTCCGTAAAGCCGTATTCGCGTGCCAGCCCCCACGAGCTGTACAGGCCGCCGGACTTTTCCATGCGCCGCGGGTCTTGGGCGACCGCCGCAATCGCGCGGCCCACGAAGAACGGCGTTTCCGATGCCAGAAAGTTCGGGTCCTTCTTGCCGCCCTCGCGCCAGTTCGCTTCGGTCACGCCGAAGTGGTCGAGAATGGCTTCCGTGCGCATGAACCCCGGTGTAATGGCGACCGCGGCGACGCCCTGCCTGTGTAGATCCTCCGCCATCGCGAGTGCCAGGCGGCTCACCGAGATCTTGACCAGGTCGTAGAACAGCGTGGCGCGATAGTCGAGGGTGTCGCCATCGCCGATCTCGGCGATCAGCCCGCCGCGGTGTTCGAGCATCAGCGGAACGGCGTGCCGGCTGGTGATGATGTGCGAGTGGAGGGCGTTGCGGAGCATGCGGAATCCCTTCTCGATATCGACTTTCCAGAACGGCTTCCACTCGTGCGGCTCGCCCTCCGAAATGTCGTTCACCAGCACGTCGAGACGTCCCTGCTCGCGGCGCACGCGGTCCACCAGGGCCTCTACCTGCTCGGGCACGAGATGGTCGGTACGGACGGGGATGCCCCGGCCGCCGTATCGCGTCACCATCTCGGCGGTCTCGTCGATGGTTTCGGGACGGCCGGCGTAGAAGCCCGCGGCGGCGGGATGCTCGCGCGTGCTGCGGCCGCTGCAATACACGGTGGCTCCCGCCTCTCCCAGCATGCAGGCGATCCCCCGCCCCGCTCCCCGGGTCGCGCCCGCCACCATCGCGACCTTGCCCTTCAGCGCGCTCATCGGTTCGCCCTCCCTGGCCTGAATATAACCGCTCGTTCATTTATTGTCAAGCCGAAAAATGAACCTTCGTTTATAATGGCCCCATGGGCCGCCGCAAAGTAACCCCCGACGCCGACGTATTGGCCGCCGCCTATCGCGTGATTTCCCGGATCGGTCCGGCGCGCCTGACCCTGGCCGAAGTGGCCGCCGAGGCCGGACTGGCGCCCGCCACCCTCCTGCAGCGCTTCGGCTCCAAGCGGGGGCTGCTGCTGGCCGCGGCCGAGCAGGGCATGGGCGATATCGCCGAGTGCTTCGCGCGCATCCGCTCGGCACACCGTTCTCCCCTGGCGGCGCTGTGCGCGTCATTCGAGGAGATGACCCATATGTGCGAGACGCCCGAGGCGCTGGCCAACAGCCTGGCGTTCCTGGAGATCGATCTCACCGACCCCGATTTCCACCGCCTCGCCCTGGAGAATTCGCGAAACATGCTGGCGGGCTATCGCGCGTTGCTCGACGAAGCGGTGGCCGCCGGAGAGATCGTGCGCTGCAATACGGCGCGCCTCGCACGGGCCCTCAGCGCGCTGTCGAGCGGATCCATGCTGAGTTGGGCGATCGTCCGCGAGGGAAGTGTCACCCAATGGCTGCGCGACGATATCGAGACCGTGTTGGGTCCATACCGAACACCGGGGCGAAGAGCGAAGACTCGCGGAAGTCCGGCGCGGCGCGCAAGGGCGGGCAGGAAGTGAGCAACCACGTGCGCCCGGCCCGCGCGTCGCGTAAGATGGATCATGAAGCGGGATATTTTGGGCCGCTTGCCGGATTTTCAGTTGCGAGGTGTCAACGTAAGAGACATGAGATCACTTGCATACGGGCTCGGGATCGCGCTTTCCCTGGTCCTGTCCTACGGCGCCGTTCCGACGGGCCCCGCGGTCGGCGAGAGCGTTCCCGATTTCCGGTTGCAGGACCAGAAGGGAACCTATCAGACGCTCCGTTCCATTCTTGGGCCCAAAGGCGCCCTGCTCGTTTTCTATCGTTCGGCCGACTGGTGACCCTTCTGCAAAGCCCAACTGGTCGAGTTGGAACAGAATCGAGAGAAGATCAGCGCCCAGGGCCTTGGCTTGGCCGCCATCAGCTATGACAGCATTGGCATCCTCCAGGCGTTTGCCGATCGCGAACACATCCGTTTCGAGCTCCTCTCCGATCCGGACTCCAAGGTCATCCGCAGCTACGGGATCTTGAATGAGACCGTGGACAAGAATACTCCATCCTTCGGGATCCCCCATCCCGGCACGTATATCCTGAACGAACGGGGCGTGGTGATTGCGAAATACTTCGAAGACGACTTTCGGGTTCGCGACACGGCCGCTTCGATCCTCTTGCGTCAGTTCGGTTTGGCGCCGCCTCCGCACGAGACGATCGGGGCGAAGCATTTGCAGATCGGTGTCTCGGGCGGAGACACGCCCGCCCGGCCAAACCAGCGCATCACCCTGGCGGTCGAGGCTCAACTCCCGGAACGGGTGCACGTCTACGCGCCGGGAGTCGTCGGGTATATTCCCGTTTCGCTGAAACTGAACCCATCTCCCGCCTTTCAGGCCGATCCCATCTCCTTCCCACCTGCGAAGACCATGCGGCTCGAAGCGATTCATGAGACCGTGCCTGTGTACGAGCGGCAATTCCGGCTGCAGGAAACCATCACCTTGGCGGGCGCCCAGCAGATCGAGCCGCTGCTGGACGGCAATCGCAGTTTGACAATCGAGGGTGAACTGCGTTACCAGGCGTGCGATGACCGCGAATGCTTCGTTCCTGAAACGGTTCCATTGAAATGGATGGTTCACGTACTACCGTTCGATCGCACTCGGGTGCCGGAATCCTTGCGGCGGAAACCGTAACGTAACGTATGGCTGGAGAAATCAAGATTCAACTCCGTCAGGTGTCGCCTACAACCACAGAAGCGACCATGGGCACGCACCAGGTGCTGGTCGATCGGCCGGCCCCCAAGGGCGGCGCCGACATGGGCCCCATGGGTGGAGAACTGTTCCTCGCCGCCGTCGGTGGCTGCTTCATGAGCAATCTTCTGGCAGCCATCCGCGCGCGGGACTCGAAGATCTCCGAGGTCCGGACGGAGGTGACCGGCACAATCGCGGATTCCCCCGCCCGGTTCGAAGCCCTGGAATTGTCCATTGCCGCGGAGGGCCCGGATCGGGACCTGCTCCCGCACCTGGTGGAAATCGCCGACCGGGGCTGCATCATGATGAACACGCTGCGCGGGAAGCTGGACGTGCGATTACGGATCGCAACACCGTGTTAGCATAGCGGCGTGGTGGGATTGCGCTGGTGGATCGCGGGCCTCATCTTTCTTGCCACCCTCATCAACTTCGTCAACCGCCTGACCGTCTCCGTCCTCGCTCCCGTCATCACCGAGCAGCTTCGCTTGAGCAACACGGAATTCGCCAGCATCACCACGTCCTTTTTGATCGCCTACACGCTCAGCCAGAGCCTCTCCGGGAAGCTCTACGACCGCATCGGCACCAAGCGCGGCTTTACCGTGTCCATCGTGGTGTGGTCGCTCGCGTCCATGGCCCACGCGTTGGCGCGCGGGCTCACCGGCCTGAACTGCTGCCGCTTTGTCCTGGGACTCGGCGAGGCGGGCAACTGGCCGGGCGCCGCCAAGGTGATCGCCGAGTGGTTTCCCGTGCGCCAGCGCGCGTTGGGCATGGGCATCTTCAACAGCGGCGCTTCCATCGGCTCGGTAGTGGCGCCGCCTTTGATCGTCGCGTTGAACGCGCTGTTCGGCTGGCAGGCTACATTCCTGGCGGTGGGCGTCATCGGGTTCGGCTGGCTGGCTCTGTGGCTGTGGTTCTACGACACGCCGGAAAGGCACCCGCGGATCACGGCCGAGGAACTCGCCCTGATCCAAAAGGATCGCGAAAACGCGAAAGGCGCGCGGACCATCCCCTGGCGGGAGCTCCTGCGGCATCGCGAGGTGTGGGCCATCGTGATCTCACGCTTCTTTGCGGACCCCGTGTGGTGGCTCTACATCACCTGGCTTCCGCTCTACCTCTACAAGGTCCACGGCTTCAGCCTGAAACAAATCGGGCTGTTCGCGTGGTTGCCGTATGTGGCGGCGGACGCCGGCAGTCTGTGCGGAGGATGGGCGTCGGGCTTTCTGATCGGCCGCGGCTGGACCGTGAATCGCGCGCGGAAAACCGTCATCGTCGCGGGCATGCTCATGACGTCTGCCGGCATTCTGGCGGCCGTGGCCGAAAACGCCATGGCGGCGCTGGCCCTGATCGCGGTGGTGCTATTCGGGTTTCAGAGCTGGATCGACAACGTGCAGACCCTGCCCAGCGACTGGTTCCCGGAACGCGCGGTCGGTTCCGTGACCGGCATGGGCGGCACCGGCGCCGGCATCGGTGCCATCCTGTTTACCCAGACCACGGGGTTCGTGGTCGATCGTTTTCATTCCTACACGCCGATTCTGGCCGCCGCGGGCCTGCTCCCCGTGCTGGGCACCCTGGCATTGTTCGTACTGGGAGGACCGATTCGCCGCGTGTCGTTCGATAATTAAGGACCCTTATCGTTGGATAATTGAAGAAATGATATGCAAAACTACTTGGATGTGACAGGAAAAGTTGCGCTGGTGACCGGCGCATCGTCGGGCATTGGCGCGGCCACCGCGGCGGTGCTTGCCGATTTGGGCGCGCTGGTGGCCATCGGCTGGTACCATAACGAAAGCGGGGCCGAACAGGTCCGCCAGAAGATCGCCGGCTCCGGCGGGAAGGCCATCGCCATTCGCGCCGATGTGCGCCGCGCCGATGAGATCCGCTCCATGGTGAAGCAGGTCGCCGGCGAGCTGGGGCCCATCGACATACTGGTCAACAACGCGGGCTCGCTGGTCAAGCGCACGCCCATCCGCGACATGACGGAGGAGGGCTGGGACGACATCATGGATCTCAACCTGAAGAGCGCCGCCATCTGCTCGCAAGCCGTGATGCCCTCCATGATCGAGCGGCGGAAGGGAGCTGTCGTCAACGTGGCGTCGATCGCGGGTCGCAATGGCGGCGGTCCCGGCGCCGCCCCCTATTCGACCGCCAAGGGCGGTCTCATCGCCTTCACCAAATCGCTGGCCAGGGAAATGGCGCCGCTCGGCGTGCGGGTGAACGCCATTTCGCCGGGCGTGATCGATACACCGTTTCACGAAGTGTTCTCGACCCCCGAGATGATCGCCAACTTCGTAAAGGGTATTCCGCTCGGCCGCACCGGCACCTCGATGGAGTGCGCCATGGCGATCGCGTTTCTGGCTTCCGATGCCGCCAGCTTCATCATCGGCGAGACTATCGAGGTGAACGGTGGCCAGTTGATGCTGTGATGAAGGGTGTTGGTGGGGTGTCGCGGTGGGACAGGTCGTGTCGCATATGGGATCCTCTATGAAAAAACTGGCGATCGCGTTTTGGTTATGCGGAGCCGCAATGGCCGCTTCGCTGCACTTCCATGAATCGGCTTTCGTCGAGGAGGCCGACGGCAAGCCGGCGGGCTGGAATACGTGGAGCGCCCGGCCGGAAACCGCGCCGCGCGCCTTCGTCGACAGGCTGCGCTACCGCACGCAACCCGGGTCGCTTGCGATCTCCGGAAACAGCAATCCCGCCGAGCATGGCGGATGGGAACGGCGCCTCTCCGGCGTAGAGGCGGGCGCCTGGTATCGGTTCGTGGCGTACTATCGCGCGGAAGCCGTGCCTTGCGAATCGTGGCAGGTGGTTGCCCGGCTGGATTGGCGAACCTCCGGGGCGGGCCGCGCGGGGGAGCCGGATTATGTCTACCGGGCGAGCCGCGAGGGCGCCTGGACCAAGGTCTCGCTGGACGCTCAGGCGCCCGATAAGAGCACCTCGGTGATGCTCGAACTCTACCTTTCCAACGCGCCCCAGGCCACGGTGTGGTGGGACGATATTTCACTCGACCAGATTCCCGACCCCGGACCGCGCAAGGTGACCATCGCGTCAATCAATCTGCGGCCCGAGCACACGCGTTCGACCGAGGAAAGCGTAAGTCAGTTCGTGGAAGCTGTCGAGACCACCGCGCCCGCTAAGAGCGACGTGATTCTGCTGCCGGAAGGCATCACCGTGGTGGGCACCGGCAAGCGGTATGAAGAGGTCGCGGAAACGATTCCCGGTCCCACCACCGCGCGGCTCGGTGAACTGGCGCGGCGGCGGTCGTCCTACATTGCGGCGGGCATTTACGAGCGCGAAGGGGCGGCCATCTACAACACCGCGGTACTGATCGACCGCAGCGGCAACGTGGCCGGCAAATACCGCAAGGTATACCTGCCCCGCGAGGAAGTGGAGGGAGGACTGACGCCCGGCAGCGACTATCCGGTGTTTCGTACCGACTTCGGGACGGTAGGGCTGATGATCTGCTACGACGTTTTCTTCGCCGACCCGGCGCGCGCCCTGGCGGCCAAAGGCGCCGAGGTGATCCTGATGCCGATCTGGGGTGGCGACGAGACGCTGGCGAAGGCCCGCGCCATCGAGAACAAGGTCTTCCTGATCGCATCCGGATACGATCACCCGACCTATATCATGGATCCCGATGGGGAGCGGCTCTCGGTGGCGCAGAAGCGCGGTACGGCCGCCATCGCCACGGTCGACCTCAATCGAGTTTATGGGGATCCGTGGCTGGGCGACATGCACGGCCGGCGGATGAAGGAACTTCGCCTGGACGTCCAGCCGCCGCATCCTGGATTGGAGCATTGAAAACCGATCAGGCCGGCCGCACCCGGTTCATCCAGTAAGCCCAGGCCACGATCAGCGAGAAGAAAATGAATCCGCCGATGGCCGCGGTCCGGAGATTCGGAGGCGGCGGGCCTGCGATGTTGGCGTACCACCGCTCGGTGAGGAGAGCCACTACGATCCAGAAACCGTACACGCCGGAGCGATTCTTGAGATGCGTCGCGCGAGTATAGAGGACGATGGCGAGCGACCAGAAGCCGCCCTCCAGGATCAAGGTTGCGGGAATTGACTCCCAGAGTCCCAATCCGGCGTGCCAATGCACCCCTGGGGCGAGCGGCATATCGCGGTTGCTCACGAAATCGAGCAGCCAGTGGCTGAGAACCGTTGCGAACAGGACCCACGCCCCGCGTGGATACCGCCGCCGCGCGAAGTATGCCGCCGCCAGCAGAGCGGCCCAGACGGCGTCCATCAGCAGGCTGTGACTGATGGCGATGTCGCCGGCTTTGAAATAGTGCGCCGCGCCTCTTGCCGCCTGGAGTTCCACGTGTTCGATGCCCGTGAGCAGGAAGATAGTCCACAGGAAATCGGGCAGCATGGAGGCCAGCATGGCCGTGCCGAAAGAGAGCCTCGGGGCGATCCGCTTGGCGACCATACTGGCGGCGAAATGTCCCACGAGCATGGGATCACCCGCGGTTTCGCCAGGCGTTTACGCACACGCGGGCGAAATAGGCTTCCCGCGTGATGCCAGGGGGGCGCATCATCCGCAAGTCGGGCACACTGCGGGCGCGTTGGGCGGGGTCGGTCGTGCTCTTGGCCACCCACTCGGCACCGGCTCCCTTCACCAGGCCGATCACTTCCGCGAAGGCGAAGCGCAGGAAAACGGCCAATCCGAGCGTCCGGCACTCTCCGGCCCGTGCTTCGAAGGCCGTCGCCATCTCCGCGGCAAACCACACGCGGAAATCGTGCGGGTACAGGCGGAGCAGGGTTCGGTAAGCTGTGCGCATCCGGTTCACGCCTCCCTCGTGCGGCGACGGGCGGCGGCCGCCCGCGTCAGTTGCTTCATGCGGTCCAGCTCGAGGTCGAGGCGCTTGCGGCCCGCGGGAGTCAATTGGTATGGCTGCTTCTCCCGTGACGTGTCTTCCTGCTCGAACCGCGCAATCCACTGGTCCTCGAGCAGCCTGCGGAGAGCCCCGTAGAGCGTGCCCGTGCTCATCCTCACGCGGCCATGGCTGAGGGCCTCGATGTCCTGGATGAGCGCATACCCGTGGCGCGGTTTGTCCGAGAGGCTCATCAAGATCAGCAGGACCGGCTCGCTCAGCGGCCGAGTATCTTGGGCGTCATGTCGTGATACGACAGGTCGCATGACGATATATTAAGGCGGGAGAAGGCGGTTGTCAAGGGGGATGGAGACAGACGACAAAAACCGATCGTCTGTCCTACCGGCCGCGCCCCCGTCCTGGGGCTTGCGTGGTGTCCACGCCCGCGGCCTTCAGCACCTGCTGGGCGCCCACGTAATCGAGCTTGGGCGCCAGTTTGCGGATTCCGTCGAACACGAAGAAGCGCGCCGCTTCATCGATGCCCACCCGCCCGGAAGACACGCCTCGGTCCTTCAGGCCCTCGACGATTCGCTGGTAGGGGCTCTCGTCCTCCTGCCAGATGCGGATGTCGTCGCCCGGGTGAATCAGCTCGCGCGCGCGCATTTCCTCGAAGCCCGGCAGCACCCATACCGGTCCCCCCTTCGCCGGCAGCACCACGGCGAACGTGCGCTCGCTTTTCCCCCAACGCACGCCGGTCAGGTACATCATTGCCGGTCCCGGCTCCAGCACCACGGCCTGAAGGCCGAATTCTTTCATGGCTTCCTGGAGCTTGGCGATGCGCTCCTGATAGGTTGCTGCGGAAACTTCCGCGGTCTGTTGCATAGCGTTTATCCAAAGGGCCGGGCGTTTATCCAAAGGGCCGATCAATGGCCGGACTCTGCTTCGTAAACATGCGCGCGCCGTCCTCGGTGATGTACATGCAGTCCTCGAGGCGCACACCGAACTCGCCGTAGATGGCGATGGTCGGCTCGTTGCTGAAACACATCCCCGGCTCGAGGCGTGTCTGGTTGCCGCGCACCAGGTTGGTCCATTCGTGGCCGTCCAGCCCGATGCCGTGCCCGGTGCGGTGCGGCAGGCCGGGAACTTTGTAGCCGGGGCCGAAGCCGCCGTCGGTGATGACCTTCCGCGCGGCGGCATCCACCGATTCGCACGTCGCGCCGGGCCGGGCGGCGGCCAACGCGGCGTCCTGCGCCTTGCGCTCCAGGTTCCACACCTGGCGCTGCCGCTCGGTGGGTCTGCCGAATACCGTGGTGCGGGTGATGTCGGACTGGTAGCCTTCCACGGTGCAGCCATCGTCCACCAGCACCACGTCGCCTTCGTGCAGCGTCTGCGGCTGGATGCTGCCGTGCGGGAACGCGGTGTATTTGCCGAAGATGATCATGGCGTTGCCCGGCGCCCCCAGCGCGCGATAGGCGGCCGAAATGTTGGCGCTCAGCTCGCGCTGCGGCATCCCTTTGTGCAGCGTGGCGAAGGCGGCCTTGTAGGCGGCAATGGTGATGTCGTTGGCGCGTTGCAGCAGCGCGATCTCGGCCGGCGATTTGATCACGCGGCAACCGATGGTCACCGGATCGCCGCTGACGAATTCGAGCGCGGGCGCTTCCTTGCGGAGGCCGTCGAATACCGCGAAGCGCACGCGCTCCTCGATGCCCACGCGGCTGATCCCTTTCAACACCTGCACCAGCTTCTTGTACGGCCCTTCCTCTTCCTTCCAGGTACGCAGATCAGTGCCCATACGGATGGCCTGATGCGCGCGGTCCTGGTCGGCTTCGGGAACGATCCAGGCGGGCTCGCCCGAAGCCGGCAGCACGCACGCGAACGTGCGATCGCTTTGCGGCCAGCGCGTCCCGGTGAAGTAGTAGAGGCTCGAACCGCCCTCCAGCACGAGCGCGCCGAGTTTGTTCTCGCGCATCAGCTTGCGCGCCTTCTCGATGCGCGCGCGGCGCTCGTCGTCGGTGATGGGCTGGATGCCGCCGGTCATCGGCCGGAGGTTCCGGATGGCGTCGGGCACCGATTGGGCGCTCGCCACGTGGGCGATCCCGGCGGCGGCGGTGGTGAGGAAGGTTCGGCGGTTCATATTTGCTACGACCGGCGGCAAGACCGCCGGCGTTACAGGAGCGTCGGGTTCTTTTTGTGCCACTCCGTTGCCTGCTCGTACGCCAGCGCCACGCGCAGCGGCGAGCCCTCGTCGTAAATCCTGCCGAGAAAGCTGATGGACCGCGGAATCTCGTTCAGGAACCCGCATTTCATGACCACTTGCGGATTGCCGGTCAGGTTGGTGGTGGTCAGCAGGCCATTGTTGGGCGCCAGCACGATCGCGTCCCAATCGGCCATGAACTTCTCGAACTTCTCCACCAGCAGCGTCCGCACACGCTGCGCCCGCACGTACTCCACGGCGGGAATCAGGCGCGAGCCGCGGAAACTGTTGGGCCAGTCCTGCGGCCCCTGCCCTTTCAGCGTGCGGACCCGCCCGTCGCGCGTGATGTCGTCGAACGCCGCGGCGGCCTCGGCCTCCAGCAGGAATCGAATGCCGGCCATATCCTCCTGGTACTCCGCGGGCGTCATCGGCACGCCAGCGGTCTTCAGATCGGCGAGCGCCTGGTCGTAGATCTTCTTCTGATCTCCCTCGAGGCGGTCGAAATCTTTTTGCAGAACGCCGACCCGCAGGCTCTTGAGCGGCTTCTTAGGCTCCCAGTGAAACGGGTCGGCGGCGACCGTGCGGTCATGCCCGTCGGGACCGTAGACCGCGTTCAGCACCAGGGCGCAATCTTCCACCCCGCGGCAGATGGGTCCGATCTTGTCCATGGTCCAGCTCAGCCCCATGGCGCCATGGCGGCTGATGCGGCCGTAGGTCGGACGCAATCCCACCGTGCCGCACGCGGTCGACGGCGAGACGATGGAGCCCAGCGTCTCGGTACCCAGCGAGAAGCCCACCAGGCCGGCCGCGGTGGACGCTGCGGAACCGGCCGAGGATCCGCTCGATCCGCGGTCGTATTCCCCCTTTTCCTTGCCCGCGGCAGTGGGCCACGGACTGTTGGTGCGCCCGCGGAACCAGAGGTCGCCTTGGGCGAGCGCCCCCATCGACAGCTTTCCGATCAGCACCGCGCCCGCCTTGTACAGCCGCTCCACGCACGTCGCGTCGGCCTCCGGGACGCGATGCTCGAAGGGCTCCGCGCCCCAGGTGGTGGGAATGCCCTTGGTATCGAACAGGTCTTTGACGCCGAACGGAATACCGTGCAGCGGTCCGCGATAGTGCCCTGCCTTGATCTCGGTGTCGGCGGCCGCGGCCTTTTGGAGCGCCTGCTCCTCGGTGAGGGTCACGAGGCAGAGCAGCTTGGGCGAGTGCTTCTTCATCCGCGCCAGGTACATCTTGGTGAGGTCGGTGGAGGACACGGTTCGCGACCGCACCAGGGGCGCCAGCGCGCTTACCGGCCAGAAGGCCAGGTCTTCGAGGTCTTGCGGCGCCTTGGCATTCTTGGTCTGGGTGAAGGTCGGCTCGAAGCGCGCCGGTCCCTTGGCGGGGTTGCGGTCCGGAAGCCCGGGATGAAAGGCGAATGCCGGCTCGGTATCGAGGGGCACGTCGATCTTGCGCAGAGCTTCGTAGCTGAAGAGCGAGCCGTTGACGCGCCGCAGCATCTGGTCGATTTCGGCGTCCTGGAACTCGAGTCCCAGCAGCACCAGCGCGGCGGTCACCTGTTCCTTGGTGACGCGCATGGGCTGCTGCTGCCCGCGACCTTGCTGCGAATACGCGGGCCGCGCCGCGGCCAGGACGCTTAGCAATTGTAACCAGGTCCGTCTATCCATAAACCTCCCATAGTACACCGCCGGGGTGGAGCGAACGGGGAAGCCGTGTACTTGACGCGGAGCCGCGGAGCACGCGGAGGAAGACGCGGAAGGAAGGCAAAGAGAAAGTCAAAACCCGAGATCGCGGAGGAAGCGGAGGTACGAGGGGTTGCCCCCGGAGAATCGACTTGCTTCCGCTGCCCGGAAGACTGGCGCACGCGATGGCGCGGCCACGGACGCCAACGCCAGCGGCGGTGTTACCTTATAAATCATGCCGCTCGGCCGCCTGCTCATCGCCGCCGGCCTCGTCCTGGTCGCGGCCGGCCTGTTGGTAACCTTCGCGCCCTTCAAACTGGGACGTCTGCCGGGCGACATCTACATCCACGGGAAGAACTCCAGCTTCTACTTCCCGCTGACCACGTGCATTCTGCTCAGCGCGTTGTTGTCCCTGATGATGTGGCTATTACGAAAGTGAATTGCCATGAGACATGTGCCATGAGATATGTCGTTTTCGCTTTGTGCGCCGTGATACTATGCGGCTGCGCACATAGGAAGCACGCGAGAGTAGCAGGACCGCCACCGCCCGTCGCCGCGAAGGTCGGGGACACGGAAAGCGGCCTGGCGAGCTGGTACGGCCATCCTTATCATGGCCGGCCTGCCGCGAATGGCGAGATCTACGATATGGAGAAGCTCACCGCCGCCCACCGGACCCTGCCTTTCGAGACCTGGGTCCATGTGACGAACCTGACTAACGACAAGACTGTCGATGTTCGCATTACCGATCGCGGCCCCTTCATCGACGGGCGCATCATCGATCTCTCCCACGCCGCGGCCCGCGCCATCGACCTGATCGGCCCGGGGGTGGCCCGCGTGCGCCTCGAGGTGATCCAGGCGCCGGCGAACGCCGCGGCCGCCCTCTTCGCCGTCCAGGTGGGGGTGTTCCGCGACCGAAGAAATGCAGAGCGGGTTCGCGCCGATATGGCCGCCCGATATGGTTCCGCCCGGCTGGTTCCGCGCCAGGGAGATCCGCCGATGTGGCGGGTACTGGTAGGCGCCGAATCTACCCAGGACGGCGCAAACCAACTTTCAGACCGAATTGTCCGAGAATCAGGTGAGAAGTCCGCCTTCGTGGTCCGACTAGACTCTTAAAGCGAGGCGCGTATGAAGCAGTGTCCGGCACAGTCCGCTCGCTATGTTCTGCTGGCCGCCCTGGCCGCGTGGCTCGTTCTGCCCGCGGCGCCGCAGGGAGGGTCCACGGAAAGCGGCGTCGCCAGTTGGTACGGCTATCCCTACCACGGCCGGTTCTCCGCCAGCGGCGAAGTCTACGACATGGACGATCTGACCGCCGCCCATCCGACCCTGCCCTTCAACACCCTGGTGCGGGTGGTGAATCTCGCCAACGACAAGAGTATCCGGGTTCGCATCACCGACCGGGGCCCCTTCAAGGATGGACGCATCATCGACCTGTCGCGTGCCGCCGCGCGCAGCATCGGGCTGATCCAGAACGGCACCGCGCAGGTGCGGCTGGAAGTGATTGGAGCTTTCGATGCCGGGCTACCCGTCCTGGCTGCCGCTGCCCCGCCACCCAACTCGCCCGTCACTTTCGCCGTTCAGACCGGCGCATTCCGCAATCCAGGCAACGCCGAACGCTGTTTCGGGCTGATGAAGTCTCGATACCATTCCGCGCGACTCGTGCCTCCGGACGAGGATTCCGGCATCTGGCGTGTGCTGGTGGGCTCCGAAACTACCAGGGAGGGCGCCGACGCCCTTTCGGCGCGCATCCGGCACGATTCTAGTGAGAATAATGCCTTCGTCGTCCGACTAGATTCCAATGAACCGGACCGTCCCGGGCAGTCCCCTCGGCTTCGTGGGACAGTCGCTACAGATGGGCTCCATCCGCCGTCTGATTGAGAAAGCATCCCGCAACCGCCTGTCCGTCCTCCTGTTGGGTGAGACCGGCACGGGCAAGGAGGTGGTGGCGCGCGCCATTCACGAGGCCAACCCGCGCGGCCAGTTCGTGCCCATCGACTGCGGCTCGCTGGTCGGCACCCTCATGGAAAGCGAGCTTTTCGGCCATGTGAAGGGCTCCTTCAGCGGCGCCGTCGAAAACAAGAAGGGCCTGGTGGAGCTGGCCGACGGCGGAACGGCCTTCTTCGACGAGATCGGCGACCTGCCGCTAGAGATGCAGGTCAAGCTCCTGCGGCTCATCCAGGAGAGCGAATTCCGCGCGGTGGGCTCGTTGCAGTGGCGAAAGGTCGATCTTCGCATCATCGCCGCCACGCATCGCGATCTTCAGGCCGAAGCGGCTGCCGGACGCTTCCGGCGGGACCTCTACTACCGTCTGAACGTTTTCACCATCCACCTGCCAGCCTTGCGCCAACACAAAGAAGACCTCCCGTCACTGATCGACCATTTTCTGGAACCGGCGCAGGGGATGGGTGGCTTCTATCCGAGCCAGGAAATTCTCGGCGGGCTTCTCTCCTACGACTGGCCGGGCAACGTTCGCGAGTTGAAGCACTGCGTGGAACGAATGACCGCCATGCAATCCGAAGGAGCGCTGCGGATGGCCGATCTGCCCTCGGCCATACGGGACCACATCGCCGCGGCGGAGATCGATCGCTTCTCAGACGGGGTGGCGAACGACGCCGGCGGCGAAACGGCGGAAATGCCGGAATTCCAGAAGGCGCCCAGGTCTCCCGTCATCTCCCTCCCCGAGGTCGAAAAGCAGACCATCTTGACCGTGTTAAACTCCACCAACGGGGATCGCCGCAAGGCCGCTCGCATATTGCGCATCGGCCGGACCACGCTTTATCGCAAAATAAAAGTGTACGAACTCGAATAGTCCATTCACGGGATATCACACCGGTCGAAAGGCCGGCGCCACAATCGCGCTGGACGCCACCTATAGCATTGGCGGCGAGCTCTCGGGCGTGGGACTCTATTCGCGCGAAATCCTGATGGGAATGGCGGCCGCGCATCCCGAGATGCGGTTCGACTTCTGTTACCGGCCGCACCGCTACCTCCGTTCGCGATCCGTCCAAGTTCCGCCCAACGCGAGGCGCCGCCTGCTGGCCGAGCCGCTTGGTCCACGTTCGGCGGTACTCTTCCATGGCCTGAACCAGCGGCTGCCGCACGTCCCCATGCGCCGCGCCATCGCCACGTTCCACGATCTGTTCGTGATGACCGGCGAGTACTCCACGCCGGAGTTTCGCGCGCGCTTCACCGCGCAGGCGAGGGATGCGGCAACGCGCGCCAGCGCCATCATCGCGGTTTCGGCCTTCACCAAAGGACAGGTGGTCTCTCTGCTGGGCGTGGATCCGGCCAAGGTGCGGGTGGTCCACCACGGAATCCGCAAACTTCCGCTTGCGCCATGCGCCAGCAGGGAAAAGGTCATCCTGAACGTGGGCGCGGTGCAGAAGCGGAAGAACATCGCGCGGCTGGTGGAAGCGTTCGAGACCGTCGACCGCTCCTGGAAACTGGTGCTCGCCGGAGCGCGCGGATACGGTTGCGATGAAATCCTGCGGCGCATCGAGCGCAGCCCCGCCCGCGACCGCATTTCGATGATGGGCTACGTCTCACCCGCCGCCCTCGCGGCATGCTATGCCGGCGCCATGATTTTCGCCTTCCCGTCGCTGGATGAGGGTTTCGGCATGCCGCTGCTGGAGGCCATGGCGGCGGGCATCCCGGTGGTCACCTCCAACCGCTCCGCCCTCCCGGAAGTGGCGGGCGATGCCGCCATCCTGGTGGATCCCGAGAGTACCGAGGCCCTCGGCCAGGCACTCCGCGATTTGGCTGAAAAGGAGGAGCTGAGGCAGGAGTTATCGCGACGTGGAGAAACGCGAGCGCGCTTGTTCACCTGGGAAAAGGCCGTCCGCGAAACGTGGGACGTTTACCAGGACGTGATGCGGTAAGGGGCGAAGACCGCGGTCGCGGCTCGGAATCGGGGCGGCTCGGAGGCGGATTAGCGATTCTCTTCGTCCACCGCAATCTTGAGGGCGCGCAAGAAGCGCTGATCCTGGGAAGTGAGCTTGATTTTGCCGGTGGTTTCGAAATTACGCTTCGGTTCCTCGGTTACTTCGGTGTGTTCGTCGTCGTCCTCTTCGCTGTTTTCATCCCTCCGGTTGAAACCAATGGTGGCCTCCAAGACAAGGAAGACATCGTAGCCGGCTCTCTTGATTTCGCCGATCGCTTCCGCGATCCGGTCGGATTCGGAAAGGGAATCGTTGATCGCGTTTCCCAATTCCTGCATGAGGTGCTTCAATGGCTCTTCCACAAACTCTCCCCTTTTAGTGGATGCGCCGGGTATCAGCAGCGTTCCACCCGTCGGGCCTCAACTCCACCTGTTCCGATTGTAGTGGAGGTTACCTCGGTTCACAAGCACAACCAATGATTCTATCGGTAATTCGTCGGCCAGACACCATAGCGGCATTTCCCGGGTTGCACCTTTTGGTACCGGTGCAGGGCTTCTGTTACGATAAGAGTGTGTTGAGCCGTTCCACCGGCCGCGCAGCCGGCCGTCTCGCAGCACGCCACGGGCGGGAGTTTGTCCGGCATGTTATGCCCGCGGTCATCAAGCCCGCGCGGACCCTGTGGAATGAGTTTATCGGCTTTGTTTTCTTGTGCTTTGGCGGAGTCTTCGGGTTTAAGACGGGGCGCCTCGCCGTGGATTACGCGAAGGCCAACCCGGTCGACACCCTGGGAGAAGCGATCCGCCTGGCGGTTGCCGGCTTCTGCACGCTGGTGATGCTTTGGTTCAGCTTAACCTCGTTTCTGCGCGCTCGTAAAATTTCGCGATCATGAGTGACGGTCCAGGTAAACCGGGCGAGTTTCCATACACCCGCGGGGTCTACCGCGAGATGTACCGCAGCCGCTTGTGGACCATGCGGCAGTACGCCGGATTCGGTACTGCTGACGAAAGTAATCGCCGCTACCGTTATCTTTTGTCTCAGGGAACTACCGGGCTCTCGGTGGCCTTCGATCTTCCCACCCAGATGGGCCTGGATTCCGACCATCCCCTGGCCGCCGGCGAGGTGGGCCGGGTCGGTGTGGCCATTTCTTCGCTCGCCGATATGCTGCGCCTGTTTGATGGCATCCCGCTGCAGGACGTTTCCACGTCCATGACCATCAACTCCACGGCCTCCATTCTGCTGGCGTACTACGCGCTGGTGGCGCGCCGCCAGGGCGCCGATCTGCGCAAGCTCACGGGCACGATTCAGAACGACATCCTCAAGGAATACATCGCCCGCGGCACCTACATCTATCCACCCCGGCCGGCTATGCGGATCATCACCGATGTCTTCGCCTGGGCCGGCTGCGAAATGCCGGAATGGAATACGATCTCGATTTCCGGCTACCACATCCGCGAAGCGGGCTCGACCGCGGTGCAGGAGCTGGCGTTCACGTTCGCCAACGCCATTGCCTACATCGAAGCCGCTATTCGGGCGGGACTGGCGGTGGATTCCTTCGCGCCGCGCCTTTCGTTCTTCTTCAACTCGCACAACGATTTCCTGGAGGAGATCGCCAAGTTCCGCGCCGCACGCCGCATCTATGCCTTCCTGATGCGCGACCGCTTCGGCGCCCGCGATCCACGCTCCATGATGCTGCGCTTCCACGTGCAGACCGCCGGCTCCACTCTGACCGCGCAGCAGCCGGACGTCAACATCGTGCGCACCGCGCTGCAGGCCATGGCCGCCGTCATGGGAGGCGCGCAATCCCTGCACACCAATTCCCGCGACGAGGCGCTGTCGCTGCCCACCGAGGAATCCGCGCGCCTCGCCCTGCGCACCCAGCAGATCGTTGCATACGAAACCGGCGTGACCAACACCGCCGACCCGGCCGGGGGCAGCGAGTATATCGAAGCCCTCACCGATTCCATCGAGCGGGGCGCCGGCGATTACCTGAAGCGCATCGACGAGATGGGCGGCACGCTGCGCGCCATCGAAACCGGCTACATTCAAAACGAAATCCAGAACGCGGCCTACGACTATCAGCGCGAGATCGAATCGGGCGCCCGCGTCGTGGTGGGGGTGAACCGCTTTCGGCAGGAGGAGCGCGCGGTTCCGGCCTTCCGCCTGGATCCGGCGCTGGAGCAGTCGCAGGTGGAAGCACTGCGGCAGGTGCGCGCGTCGCGCAGCCAGCCGGTGGTAGAGGAGAAGCTCGCGGCGCTGGAGAAGGCCGCCCGCGACGGCACGAACCTCATGCCGCCGATCTTCGACGCCGCGGACGCGTACGCCACGGTGGGCGAGATCTCCGACCGTCTGCGCGGGGTTTTCGGCGAGTACCGCGAGAGATAATCCCGAAGGATGTTGCTATGAAAATCTCCCTCGCTACGCCCGCGATCTATCAATAAGTTAGGTAGAAGACGACCTCGGCTGTTTGCAAATAATTGGATCCCGAGCGAAGGGCGCCTGGGAGCGGGTATTGACATTGCTATGCGTGTTCATCCGCCGGAGCGGAGACAACAGTTGCTGGTTCCAGTAAGCGCGCCCTGACCAGTTTCCTACGCGGGCTTCCAAGAGCACCAACTGAAGACCGGCCTCTGATTCGCTGGGGATCTATCCTTATTCTGCCAAGCCTGTCAAGTGGTGCCCGCGGCGACGCCACGGGC
>Ga0209517_10002125_pt1 | contig 28558 bp, 28 predicted proteins | sample PeaSoiMetSII2010_FD_187695 | JGI IMG/M metagenome (GOLD analysis project Ga0209517, IMG submission 187695) | Peat soil microbial communities from Weissenstadt, Germany - SII-2010 (SPAdes) (version 2) | ecosystem: Environmental > Terrestrial > Soil > Wetlands > Peat | place: Germany...
TGAACTCACAGCATCGCCTTCGCCAACCGGGAAGATTTGAGTCGACCCTTCATCGAAACCTCGCGCGAGGGCTACCTCCTGGCGCAGGACGTCAGCGCTTATTCGCTGGTATCGGCCGCGCGCACGGTCGCCCCGCTGATGACCGAAGGCGGTTCGGTAATGACGCTATCCTACCTGGGCGCGACCCGCGTGGTAACCAACTACAACGTGATGGGCGTCGCCAAAGCGGCTCTCGAAGCCTGCGTGCGCTACCTGTCGAGCGATCTGGGTCCGTCCAACATCCGCGTGAATGCGATCTCCGCCGGACCGGTGAAGACCGTGTCGGCTCGCGGCGTCGCGGGACTTACTAAGATGCTGGAGACTATGCCCACGCGGGCGCCCCTGCGGCGCAACTGCACGCCGGAGGAGGTCGCCGATACCGCAGTGTTCCTGGCGAGCGACCTGGGCCGCGGCGTGACTGGCAACGTGCTGTTCGTCGACGCCGGATATCAGGTGATGGGGTTCTAGGCCACTCGCTAGCGCTCGTGGTTCAGTGCTGCACGGCCCGGCACCGAACCGCGAACGGCAGTGAGCGGCCGCATCAGCTCGCCGCCGCCGAGAGCTCGCGATAGTACATCATCAGATCGGTAACCGGTGGCGCGATCCCCAACTGCCGGATCATTCCCACCGCTTGCCCTCGGTGCAGCGTCGCATGATTGACCACATGCAGGACCACCTCCGATACGACACTCTCAAATGCGCTTTTCCCGTCGAGTGATTTATAGGCCACCACGCGCGCCAGATCGGAATCGGATAACCCTTCAGCCCAGGCTTCCCATTTTCGTTGGATATCCGCCCAGTCCCGCTCTAGTTTAGGCAAATCAGCCTCTTTGATCAGCGGCTCCTGCGGATCCACCACACGCGCATACCAGATGCGGTCCGCGAAATGCGTGTGGCACAGGGTGCCAAGAACGCTCTGGTGCGACACGCCAACGTTGCGAGTCAGTTCGTCAGGGTTCAGGTTTCGGGCGGCATCCAGCAGCTTTCGGGACGCCCACCCGGAGTATCGAAGATGCCTCAAGGCTTCGGCAGCAGTCATAGTTGTATTATGCCGGAACTCCCCGATATCACTGTCTACATCGAGGCGCTGGATCAGCGGATCTCCGGCCACACGCTCACGCAGGCGCAGATCGCGAGTGTCTTTCTCGTGCGAACCATTGAGCCCCCCGTAGAGGCCTGCGTGGGGCACAAAGCTTCATCGCTAAAGCGCGTGGGCAAACGCATCGCCATCGGGTTTGATAACGATGTCTGGCTGGTATTGCACCTGATGATCGCCGGGCGCCTGCACTGGTTCGAGAAAGCCAAAAAGCCCGACGGCCGCCGCACTCTGGCCGCGTTCCTGTTCGACAACGGCTGCCTCACGCTGACCGAGGCTGGATCGCAAAAACGCGCGTCCTTGCATATGGCGCAGGGCGAAGCAGACCTGGAGGCTCTCGATCCCGGAGGCATGGATGTCATGATGGCGTCGCTCGATGAGTTCGCGCGCGGCCTGACAGTCGGAAACCATACCTTGAAGCGCGCGCTTACCGATCCGAACGTGTTCAGCGGGATCGGCAACGCGTATTCGGACGAGATCCTGCATCGCGCGCGGCTGTCTCCCATCACGCTGACCTCGCGGCTGACGGCCCAGGAAATCGCGACGCTTCATGCAGCCACACAAGGGGTATTACAGGAATGGATCGAGCGCCTTCGCAGGGAAGCCGCCGGCGGATTTCCGGAAAAGGTCACGGCGTTTCGCCCGGAGATGGCCGTCCACGGTCGCTACGGCCTGCCCTGCCCGCGTTGCGGCGCCAAGATCCAGCGCATCCGCTACGCTTCGAATGAGACTAACTACTGCCCGGTGTGCCAAACCGGAGGGCGATTGTTGGCAGATCGGGCATTAAGTCGGCTACTAGGGAAGGACTGGCCGCGCACACTCGAGGAGTTGGAAGAACTTCATCTGCGCGCCCGATAGGTACTGACAGTCGAGCGGGCCGTTCCAGTAACGGAGAGCACGGTCCCGCGCGGAAGCAACACCGGTTCTTTGAGGATGTACGCTGTCGGCCAATCGACGGGAATATCCTTGGCGAACAGCAGCACTTCCGTTCCGCCGTCGGGCTTGCGCGCGGATACTTCTATAGATTTGACGCCGGGCTGAATCTCCGGTCTCAGCGCCACGACGTAGGTGTCCGCGGCGAGACGCGTCTTATTATCGAGAACCACATCGGAAACCAAATCCGTCGCCGCCGGATCGGCGAAGAACAAGCCTAGCGTGCTCTGCTCGACGACACGTTCCTTCACGCCGCGATAGTGGATCTCGGCCACGATGTGCGAACCCGCCGGCAACCGGTATGCGGTGCCTTTCGGCAGGCTCATGAATCCGTACCAGGGCGTCCAGCTTCCGATCCACTGACCGGTTTCTTGGACAGTGAAAAATGCCGCGCGGACCACGCGACGGTCGCCCGGCATGAATTCCAATGCGCGAATCCGGCGTTCCGATGTCAACCCGAGATCGATCAGGCTCCGCCTGACTTCTTTAACTTCGGGATCGATCGTGTTTGCAGTAAGCTGACGCTTCAGCTGCGGCTCGCCGAGCTGCCAAATCCCGAAATCGGTATGCGCCTGGACATCTTTGGGCCGGGCCGCGCCCTGAGTCGCCGTATTCGTGAACACCGTTCCCGCATTCCGAGGACCGAGGCCCTCCACCCAGGAAATGATGAACTGCGTCTCGCGCAGCGTCAGGCTGTTTTCGTTCGCGAACTGGCCGTACCCGGACACCGCGGCCCACGGCGGCATGTGCCGCGCGATCACGTCGGCGCGGATCGGCCGTTTCTGGAGCCAGGTCTGCTCATACGTCATTAGCGGAAACGATGGACCATTCTCCGTGTGACACATGACGCAATGGTTGTCGAGAATCCGCACGATCTCGCGGTCGAACAGCACTGTGGTCGTGAGTGTTTCATGCGAAAGTCCCGCGATCGCGAAAACAACCGTTAGCAAAACAAGTCTCTTCACGGCTCGACCACCTTAAAAGTGAACGCGAACGTGTGGACCTTGTCATTACGGCGGAACTGCGTCCAGGCGCGATAATTGCCGGGTTTCGGCATCAAACCTTCGAAGGTCACATCGGGTCCGCCCCGCAGCTTTTCAAGATCGGCGCCGGGCGGAATCAAGAAAACCGGAGGACCGCCGTCGTCATCCGGCATCGCGAGAATATCGAGCGGATGGGAGTGGACGTAATCCACCATGTCCTCGCTCATGATCAGCGTGTGCCCGAAGGCACCGAGATAGGTCTGAAGATCGGTAATCGCACGGCCGGTGGCAGTGTCGGTCAGATGGTAGTTGAGGTGGCAATATAGTCCCACGATGCACGTCTGCGGATCATAGGCGATGGTCGCCGTAATATCGCCAACTGCTTTCGTCAGCGCTGTATCTGGAATGAGTCGGGCGCTGCTGGATTCCAGATCGCCGGTGAAACCCGCGGTGACCAGCGGACGCGCGATAAACTGCGGCGCACCGCCGCTGGGCATGAAATCGGACAAGACCTTGTAATAGCCGGGCTTGGGCAGCGTCACATCGATGGTCCAGGTACCGTCGGATTGCTCTTCGGGATGGATGTGCTGAAAATATTCCATATCCTGGCTGATGACGAACAGGTGATATTGTTTTTCGTGCACCACCTCGAATTTCTTCACCTGCTCGCCGGTGCCGGGATGAAAGACCTTGAAGCGCATGGTGGCCTTCTGACCAGGCTTCACAACCGCAGGCGCGGTGCGGAAATCGAACGGATAATCGCGGACGTCGAAGGGCGCGGCGCGAACCAGATCCATCCCGCAGCGAGGACACCTGCCGGTGACGTCCATCGTGTAGTCGGGATGCATCGGGCAGACCCAGGCGGTTTCCTCGTCGGGAGCCGAACCTTGCTGGGGCAAACCCTGGAAGTAGGCGATCGCGGCAGACGAGGCGAGCAGTAGGGCCACGATCACAATCGCCGGCAGTGTCCGCCTTGCCATTTGTCTACCTTCCTCTTACTAAACTGGACGAACCTTGGTTACCACAATACGCGAACTCCGAGCGTTGAAAAAGCCGCGTCGGCCGTGACCAGCGGGAGGTTTTCCGCCAGGCACTGCGCGGCCAGCAAACAATCGAACGGGTCCTTATGACCGGCGGCAAGAGACAATACGCGATAGGCGTGATCCGGCGTGATCGACAGAACCTCTTGGACGCCCAGGCGCAAAATGTGTTGCTGCAGAAAGCCGGGCTCGCCGGGGAACGTCAGCTTTCCGGCGCGCCGCTTGAGCTGGATTTCCCAAATGCTGGCTGCACTGAACAGCAGGTCATTGGATTCGTCCTTCAGCAGGCGGCGGGCCCGCTTCGAGAGGCGGGCCGGTTCGGCGATGGCCCACAGCAGGACGTGGGTATCCAACAGGAGCCGCATCGGTCCTTAACCCAGGAACTTGTCGAGTTCGGCGGCTGTGAGCGCCTTCTCCCAACCGGCCTTCCAGGTGATGAGACCCGCGGCCGTCCCCAATTCCCGCGTGGCCTTGGAGGGGAGGACGGCGAGACGAACCAAAGGCCGCCCGGCTTTGGCGATCACGATGTCTTCGCCGGTCAAGGCCTTTTCGATCAGCCGCGAAAGGTGCGTCTTGGCTTCGTGGATATTCACTTCCATGGACTTAGTATGACTTAGTTCAGTAAGTCTAGTCAACCGCCTCACTTCACCGGAAGAAATCTCTGCACGCGCTCGCCCGCGAACACTTCGCCCGTGTAGATGACGCCTTTGGAATCCACTGCGATCATGTGCAGCCCGAAGAACTGCCCTCCGTTTTCACCCATGCTTCCCATCTGGCCGATCACCTTGCCATCCTCGCGATTGAGAAACCAGATGTGGTTGTTCGTGAGATCGGAGATATACAGGAGCCGCTGCTGCTTATCGGGCGAGAACATCACGCCCCCGGTGGCGCCGCCCACGCCCGTCATCGGGGCCAGGATGAATTCTTTCAGGAACTTTCCTTGCTTGGTGGTGACATGGATGCGGTTCGCATTCCGATCCGCCGCATACACCAACCCATCGTTCGAGATGTTCAATGTAAGGTGACCCCGGAACTCTTTGGGCATCGGTCCGCCCGGAGTATACGCGCGATCCGCATCACTGGTGCTGATTTCCGATAGAGCGTGCCCATAGGCTCCCCAGCCCCGCTTGAACTTTAGCGTGTCGAGATCGAACACCATCACCCGCCCGCCCAGGTAATTGTCGGCGGCGTACAGTTCGCGAGCCGGTTCATCCAGACGAATCTCTTCGAGCCCTCCCACGATCATCGGTGTCGTCGGAGGATACTTGGCGCGAAAGGCCGCAATCGCTGCGTCCCGAGCAGTCTGAGCGGCTGGATTAGGTTGGCCGCGACCGCCCGCCGGCGTCAGAAATCCTGCGACAGGTCCCGCACTGCCCCGGCCCGGAGTATGCGCAGGAAGAGTCGGCTCGGCAGCGCCCGCCGCTCCGCCCGTCTCCGTCTCAGGTGTGCGAGGCGTCGCCCCGACCACCTTGCCGGTCTTCGGATCGTACTTGCGGACCGTGTTCTGTCCGATGTAGACGAATCCTTGGCTGTCCACGGCCATGCCGTGCCCCTGGGGCGCGTCGAACGAACCGATCACGTTGCCGTTCTTGTCGATATGGATCATCGCGGGAGGCCGCACGCAACAATCGGCCAGCGGAGGAGTCAGCTCCGCCTCAAGCTCGATATCGGTCAGATCGTTGGGACGATTCAGGACCCAGACATTGTCATCTTTGTCTACAGCCAGCCCCGTGACGCCACCCATCTTCCACTTGTTCGGCAGGGGTTTGGGCCAGTCGGGATCGTACTTGAACTTGGGCGCGGCTGGCTGCTGCTGCGCGCTCAGCGACGCCCACAAGACCAACAAGCCGAGACCGGCCAACACGCTTCTCATGCCGTTCATGACCGCCGTCCTCCAATCGCTCATGCTACAGCAAGTAGGACTCGAAGTGTGCTCGTGGGTTGACTCGTGGGATGACTCCCCGGCAGGCGAGCGCAATTTCTTATACTTGCGTAGAGGCAGTCCGGATGGCATTTCCCCTTCGAAAAACCCTATTTCTATTGGCAGTCTGTATCGGCTTGGCAGTCGCGTGGCAAGGTGGACTGGCTGCGGTTGGACTCAAGGACTCGGACGTTCCCGAGATCGCGAAAAGCTATTTTCTAAATGGCGATGCCGGCGCGCTTCCGGGTCTCTATTCCCTGTCGGGTCCGATGCGCACGCTGTGGAAGAGTAAGGGACCCGCGGAGCGCGCGCAGGAGATCCGCGACCTGGCGGCGTATGCGAAAAAGTACGTCTCGACGCCTGCTTTCGAGAAGATGTACAACGAGTGGATCAAGACGGCCTATCACGCAGTCGATCACGGCATAAAAATCGATGCGGCGGCCGATGCGCAGAAGGCGATCGCCAATGGCGGCGTGGAACAGATGCAGAGTCAGCTGGGCGCCATGATCGCGCAGAGCATGGCCGCGATCCCCCCGCAGACGCTGAAGATGCTCTTCGATCAGGATCTGGCGAATTGGAAGGACGATACCGACCAGGCCAAGATCTACGCGCAGGCCAAGCAAATCGTGCCGCTGTTTCAAAGCAATCCGGAGGAATGGAAGAAGCAGTATCTGCTGATGAAGAGCGCGTCGATGGGCGGGCCCAGCACCGATGCGGGAATGGCGTCCGCCAAGGCCGCCACTGCGAAGTCGCAGGCCGATGCAACCGTTCGCAACGAGCAGATGGCGTACGACCAGCACAAGTTCAAAGTGGAGTTGAAAAAGAAACTCCAGGACTTCGCCACACTGGCTCGCAGCGTGGACTACGCGGCACAGACCCAGACGCGCGATCGCTTCCAGGTCTTCGTAAAGCCCGAGTACGAGCGCAAGCCGTCATCATGGAAGATGCTTTTCCGCCTGGGCAAGGAGCCTGCACTGACGGCTGCAACCGCCGCGGAGCAGTGGCTGCGCGAGCTCTAAACTTCGGCAATGCCGGATAGCCCGCCCAGCACGAAAGGCCGAGGCCGCAGGGTCAGGAAGAACCTGAGGCAAGGCATGGGTCTTGCCTGGGCCGCCTCGCCGAGCTCCCTGATCCGCTATTCCGTGCTGGGGATGCTGAGCGCCGCGATGCCTCCTATCGCCGTCTATCTGGGCGCGACGCTCGTCAACCGCATCGCCGAAGCCCGCCTGCATTCGCTTCAATTCACGGACTTGGTTCCGATCCTGGTCGGATTGTGGCTGGCCACGGCTGTGCAGCGAGCCGTGGGCGCCTACATGGGCTACGGGCGAAACCTGTTCGTCCGCCGCGTGCAGCTAGAAGCCGAGCGCCGATTGCTCGCGCAGGCTTCCAAGGTCGATCTCGGCCATTTCGATAATTCCGACTGGCACGATCGCCTGGCCCGCGCCAAGCGCGATGTTTCCTGGCGGCCCGGCGACCTCACCTGGTCCGTGCTGGGGCTCTCCGGCAACATCGTGACCGTGGTCCTGATGGCGGGCCTCCTCGCCAGCCTGCACTGGGTGCTGGTAGTGCTCGCGCTGGCGGCGGCCGGTCTTTCGCTGGCGCTCGAGCGGCGCGTTACATCGCGGCTCTACGAGTATTTCTACAAGGAGACGCCCGAAGAGCGCGAACGCGAGTATCTGGGCGACCTTCTGGTCCAGCCCAAGTCCACCAAGGAAATCCGGGCGTATGTTCTCGCCGACTACCTGCTCGGCCGGCATGGCAAGTTGTCCGAGGATCTTTTCAAACAGCGCGAGTTGATGTACCGGTCGGCCACGCGCATCTCGATGCTCACCGGCCTGGTGGGCGGGACCACTCTCGCACTCGCCTACGTGTTTCTGGCGGTTCGGGGCGTGGCCGGCACCATTGATCCTGGCGGCGTGGTGCTGGTGATCGGCGCATTTACGGCTGTCTCCGGAACGTTGGGACAGATTTCGAGCACGTTCGTGGCGGTGGACCAGCACACCACGTTCCTCGACGATTATTTTTCGTTTCTTTCTATCGGCTCGCTTCTGCCGGTACCGGAAAACCCGCATTCCGAGGCGGCTTTGCACAGGGGGATTACCAACCCGACGAACAACCCGGGGATCGAATTCGACAATGTGACCTTCACCTATCCAGGCGGCACGGAGCCTGCGGTAGCGGGTTTGAACCTGAATATTCGCAGCGGCGAACTGATCGCGCTGGTGGGCGAGAACGGTGCCGGGAAAAGTACGCTGATCAGACTTCTGCTCCGCTTTTACGATCCCAACCAGGGATCGATACGCGTAGGCGGACTGGATCTCAAGGATCTGGATCCCGCGGTTCTCCGCAGGCGCATCGGCGTGCTGTTTCAGGACTACGCGAGTTACGAACTCTCCGTCCGCGAAAACGTGATCATGGGCCGGCCCGATGGCCAAGTAGACGGCAAGGCCAAGGACGAGCGCGTCATGGAAGCCTTGCGCGACGCCCGCAGCGATTGGCTCCTGAAGAAAATGCCGAAGGGTCTCGATGCCAAGGTCGGCAGGCTGTTCGAAGGCGGCCACGACCTCTCGGGCGGCGAGTGGCAGCGGCTGGCCCTGGCCCGCATCATGTAGCGCGATGCCGACATCTGGATTCTGGATGAGCCCACATCTTCGCTGGATCCCGAGGCCGAGGCGGCGATCTTCGCCGAGTTGAAGGAGAACCTCAAGGGGCGGATCGGTATCGTGATCTCGCACCGCTTCTCCACCGTGCGCATCGCCGACCGGATCGCCGTGATCGCCGACGGGCACGTGACGGAATTGGGTACGCATCAGGAATTGCTGCGCGCCGGAGGCCGTTACGCGCAGCTCTTCGAGTTGCAGGCCGCCGGGTATCGCTAAGTCTACTTGACCGGCGCACCCGCCGGCCTCGCCTGCGAGGCGGTTGCGGCAGAGGCTGCCCCGGCTTCCTTCTGAATCTCCTGCAACCCGCCCGGAAGAGAGCCCGCGTACAGATACAAAACCAGGTCTCGCTTGACCGCGGTGAGCGGATATTCGAGAACGGTCTTCTTAGCCAGCCCATCCGATATCTCGGTGTAAATTGCACTGCGCCGTGTTTCCATCGCTAGCGCGATCACCTGATACGTCTGTTGCGCGAAAACGTTCTTATTCACCGACAGATTGAGACCGGTGACAGCGGTTCCCAACGCGCCAAACAAGGTTTTGGCAGCCGTTCTGCTGGCGATTGCCACCGCGGTCGTGAGCCCCAGGTTCGCCGCCTCACCCGTAATCGCGATCGCCCCCTTGCCGGCGTAAAGATTCGCGGAGTACACGTTGTACAAGTCGTCCATCAAGCCCATCAGCCCCCAGGCGATATCATTCCGTGCGGCTTGCGCCATTCGCTGTTTGGCATCATCCGTGATCACGGGAGCGTTCGCATTGTATGCCGCGATGTCGCTATCGTAATCCTTCTGTGAGTAAACGTAAGGCAACTGCGGTCTAGCGGGAAGTGCCAGCGACTTCCCATATTTCCTGCAGCCTGCATAGTTGAACAGAACAGCCGCAAGTATGACAACAGCCGCTGTTCTCAGTGTGAACATCAAGCTTGAACGCTCCCGGCTAAAGTGTAAGCCGGTGTGTCAAGCTCCAGGCGACGAAACTAGTGGCGTGTCGCGGACAAATCGTTACCACGATCGCCGGAGTTTTGGAGGGCGGGACTTTAGCCCGCGCGGGCTTTCAAGCCCGCTCCAATTGCGGCGCTGAAGCCCCGCGCGGGTTGAAACCCGCCCTCCATCGTGGTAACGATTCTGTCGCGACAGGCCACTAGTGACTTAAGGTTGGCTGGGGGCTTCGAACCATGCGCCCGAACAGGCCGCCGAGGGCTCCCGCCGCGCTGCAGAACAGGGCGCCGACGATGAATAAGTGGCTCACTCCGCCGGCGAGGTAATCCGCGAGGTTGTAGGTCGCCAGTTCGGCCGCCGTGTACGCCCTGCCGATATCCGGTGGAATTTCCTGGTCATGCAGAAACTCGGGGTGACTCGCGGCCAGATAACCGACGCTTGCCAGAGCCACGAACGTAATCAGGCCGCTCACCACGCCGCTCCAAAACCCGATGCGCGCGCCAGTACTGATTCGTCCCGTGACCGCCGTCCCAGCGGCTCCTGCAAACGCCGGCAGAATGACTGCCGTGAGGGTCGCTAACAGTCCGATCGGCGAGTTTGGCAGGATCACATTCCCGCCAACCACCTCCACGATCCATACCAGACCGATGACAACGCCCCATCGAGCGCCGTAGTGGAGAACCACGAAATCGTCGCGGGTTTCGGCTCTCGTCAAGCGAAACGCCGCCAAGCAGTACCACAGCGCGCCCGCGAGAAACAGCGGGAGAAACTTCGATGCGGCAGGAGATGCGACGATCCCCGGATACCGGTAAATGCTGGTTACGATGGTGACCACGCAGAGGCAAACGCCGGCCAGGATGCCCCTTCGGAGCGTCCTATGAATCGGGTCAGAAACGGGTGGAATTTGCACGTTCGGCTCGCCCAGTGTCGTGCATCATATCAGGATTAACGCTGGGCCTGCCACCCCACTCAACGATGCGGGCTCGTCGCGTTACCCTCATAAGTCCCGGTGCCGGGACCCGGAAGTTCGTCGGCGCGAGGACCGGTGTAGCGCGCGACATGCAGCCCCGTCTTATTGTCGACCCAGTAAATCAAGCCATCCTTGAACACCGGATACGTCCGCGCGATGCCGTGCGGCAGCGTCAGCGCGTATCCCACTTCGCGCGGCGTCTGCGGGATGGAGATGTCGATCACGCGCAGGCCGTGGCCGTACCAGGTGTTGAACACCAGGTTCTTGAACACCGTCGGGTTGTGATTCTGTTGGGCCACTTGCTGCCGGCGAGTCTGGCCATCGGGCTCGGTGATAGCCTGCGTGAGGCACTCGTCGAGCTGATTATCGGGAATCGAAAACGCCCCGACCATGATCGGCGTGATCTCCGATTCCACCGAAATCATCCGCGCGTAATTTAGCGGGCAGCCGCCGTTCTCATCGGTCACCCACACGTAGGCCGGACGACCCTTGGTGTTCCCCTTCACCTGCGCAGGCCGATTCGGAACGAATACCGCGCTGTGCGTGCCGGTCGGCGTGGCGTTCACCGGCGGATAGACGTCGAACCGCGAGCGCGTCAGGAGCACCAGATAACGCTCGGCCTTCGCTTGCGCCGGCGCGCTGGATGCCAGGTACGCCTTAAGCCCTGGATCGTTGTTGATCACCATGTGCATGCAATCGTTGGCCAGCGCGGGAAGCTTGGACGCGTCGATCGCGCCACCCGCCGTGACGATCGTCGAGCGTTGGTTGCAACCCGCCGTGCCCGCGGCGAGCTCCGCATTCCGATGATGCGCTACCGCGTCCGAATCGAGCACGTAGAATCCAGCGGTAGTGCCGGCCACGTACACCCGCTCGCCGTCATCGCTCACGGACGAGGAATGAAAGCGATTCTGCTCGTTGTTCTGAAAGTTCCCCGCGCGGCCCGCGAGGTTCTTGGAATCGCTGAAATCGAGAAACCGGCCGTCGGAGAAGAGCCCCGTGGCATCTGGCTTCTCATTCACCGGCGGCCCGCCGACTTCCTGCAGCGTGAAGCTCGCCAGCACTTTCGCTTTGGGCAGCATCTCGCCGGTGTCTTCATCCGTCACCGCCAGCGCGGTGAAATCAGGAGTTTTCAAGCCCGGATGATCGGGATCCGGCAATCCCGAAGTCCAATTGGTCATGTAGACCAGCACGCGATTCGAGTTGGCCGGATCGTGCCACAGGAAGAATTCGTGCGACTGCCCGCCGAAGTCGGTGATCTCGCTCTTCCCGATCGGCAGGCAGGTATTCATGTCGATGCGGTAGGTCTCCATGCGGCCGATAGTGTTGGTCCCAGCGTTGCGCACAAGTATGTAGCGGTCCTCGCCGCGGGAAGTTTTGTACACCAGCGAACGCAGCTCGCGATCGTCGAATCCCTGGTTGCCTTCGAACATCGCTGGAATCTCGCCCACCTGCACCGGCGGCTGCTTCACCGGATCGGGCTGGATCTTGAAAATGTTGATCGCGTGTTTGCGGCCGGCGCCGTTCGCATGGCCCGTGAAGATGCAACTGCCGGCGATGCCGAGCCCGCGACCGTCACCAGCAGCGTCGAGGTCGCCGCCCTTCCACGCGCCAGTGGCCGAATCCTTGACCGACGGCACCGTGAGCACCCAATGGATGTGCTCCATGTTCCTGAACAAGTGCAGCTCTTTTTCGAGCTTGGCGACGCCGGCGCGGGCGTCCTCTTCAGAAGAAGTCGGGTCCAGCTTGCCGTCGCGGTTGACGCGCACGGAAGGCATTTGGCCCATGGGCGTATCGAAGGTCGAGGGCTGGCATCCCGCGGGATCTTTCGAATAATCGACGCACTGCGCGGCTGCCGTTCCCAGAAGTACAATCAACAAGCAAACGAGTCTTGCCATTGCATGATTCTACACCGATGGCGTTTCCGAGCCGCGAGAGTCATCGAGCGGTTGTATGATTGATCGCATGAACTCGAAAGATTTTTCGCGCCGGGAGCTGATTCAAAGCGCCGCGTTCGTGCCCCTGGCCGCCCTCACGCTTTCGGCACAGCAGCCTGCCGAAAAGAGTGCTCTATCGCCCGAGCAGATGAAGACGCTGGTCGCCTTTATCGACCGCCTGATTCCGCACGACGAGCTCGGACCCGGCGCCGTGGAAGCAGGCGCGCAAATCTATATCGATCGCGTCCTGGCCGGGCCCAACGCCAACGAAAAGGCCAGCTTCGTCCAGGGCCTCGAAGCGGTGGACGCGTACGCCAAACGAGTTCACGGCGCAGCGCTCGCGGAGCTTTCAGCGGAAAAGCGCGATCAAGTGCTCACGGAGATGGTCAACGAACAGTTTTTCAATCGCGCCCGACGCCTCACGATCGAAGGAATGTTCAGCGATCCCTACTACGGCGGCAACAAGAATTTCGCCGGATGGGATTTGATTCGCTACCCCGGTCCGCGTCCGGCGGTGGCCGCCGAAGACCAAGCATTGAACGTGGACGTTAAGCCCTACCGTATATCGGCCTACGGAGTGAAGTATGGCCATTAATCTCAAACCCGTCGATGTGGCGGTCATCGGACTGGGAGCCGCAGGCGGCGTCGCCGTGCTTCCCCTGGCTCGCGCGGGGCTGAAGGTCGCGGGCCTCGAAGCCGGCACGTGGATGGACCCGCACAGGGACTTCCATGCCGACGAGGTCTACAACAATGTACGACGTTTAGTCAGCAGCTCCCCCAAGGCCCAGCGCGAATGCCCCACCGTGCGCGCGACGCCCTCGCAGCAGGCTCGCTCCGCCGGTGTCCATCCCATGATGAACGCCATCGGCGGCACGTCGATCCACTACTGGGCGCAGAGCTGGCGTCTGAAGCCGTGGGATTTTCGCACGCGCTCGGAGTCGATCCGCCGCTATGGGCCCAATTCGATTCCCGCAGGATCCACGCTCGAAGACTGGCCGCTTACCTACGACGAGCTGGAGCCGTACTACGACATCATCGAGCAGGAAGTCGGCGTGAGCGGGAAGGCCGGCAACATTCAAGGCCGCATCGATCCGACGGGCAACGTCTTCGAAGGTCCCCGGCAGCGCGAGTATCCCATGCCTCCTCTGCGCGGTGCGGGATTTACGGACCACATGATGGACGCGGCTCGCCAGCTTGGATGGAAGCCCTTCCGCCCGCCCGCGGCCATCAATTCACAGCCCTATCGAGGCCGCGCCTCGTGCGTGTTTCACGGCTATTGCAGCGCCGGAGGATGTCACGTGGGCGCGAAGAACTCCACCGCGACCACCACCATCCCCGAAGCGGTGCGCACCAAGAACCTGACCATCTTCGATAAAGCCCAGGTCACGCGCATCGTGACCGATTCGAACGGCCGTGTCACCGGCGTCAACTACATCCGCGATCGCAAGGAGTATTTTCAACCCGCCAAGATCGTTTTGGTCGCCGGCTATACTTACGAAAACTCGCGCCTGCTGCTGCTCTCGAAATCGAAAGCCTATCCCAACGGGCTTTCGAACAATCACGGCCAGGTGGGCCGTCACTATTTCGGCCATTGGACCAGCGGCGTCAGCGCGCTGTTTCCCTACGACATCAACGTCTGGTACGGGCTGCCAGCTCAGGGCGCCACCGTCGACGAATGGGCCGACGATTCTTTCGACCATGCCGGACTCGGCTTCATCGGCGGCGCGAGCCTGCACGTCTACACCGAGCGCCATCCTATCGACGCCGCGGCCATGAACACGTACGGCCGTGCGCCATTGTTCGGCTCGGCCTGGAAGAAATTCGTGCACGACAACGCCGGGCGCGTGGCATCGACCTATCTGCAAACCAACACGTTTCCCTACGAGACTACATTCCTCGATCTGGACCCCGAGGTGCGCGATCCGCTGGGCGATCCGGTGTGCCGCATCACTGCCGGGGGCGTTCGGGCGAACGAACAGCGTGCGCTCCAACACGCGCAGAACAAGATGGAGGAGTGGTTCCGCGCGGCGGGCGCGATCGAGGTCACCAAACCGCCCGCCAACGGACCCGGCATCAGCACGCACGCCTACGGCGGCACGCGCATGGGCGATAATCCCGAGACCAACGTGGTCGACCGCTGGGGATTTTCGCACGAGGCGCCGAACCTCGGCGTGCTGGGGGCGTCGGTGATGGGCTCAAGCGGTGCCCGCAATCCGACGCTCACACTGCAGGCGCTCGCGTGGCGAACCGCCGAGCATCTGGTGAAGAACTGGAAATTGCTCGCGGGGTAGATTGCTGAAAAAGGGGACAGGCTACTCTGTCCCCTCGCGTAAACTTGTGACTTCGCACACGAGCCTGGGAGTGGACAGAGCTGCCTGTCCCCTTTTTCAACCCGGCAAGCCAGAACGCGCTAAAATTGGTCCACGTGGCGGGCTGGCGGAACTGGCAGACGCAGACGGCTCAAAATCCTAAAAGCACAAACGAGAAAGTCGATAAGCCTTGTTTAATCAAGTATTTATTGACTACAACACAGGGTTGTGATACCTTCCACATAGCTTACGCAGTCTCCGCTCTTGGGGGACTTTGGAGGCCAGGCGGATATGGTCGAAACCCACACGATCCTGGGCGGCAAGGTTCACGTCTACAAACGCGAGAACAGCAGCGTCTGGCAGTGTTCCAGCTATCTCGCCGGCAAAAATCGCCGGCAGAGCACGAAAGAAGAGAGCCTCTCCAAAGCCAAGGAGATCGCCGAGGACTGGTACCTGGGACTGCGCGGCAAGCTTCGCAGCGGCGAAATCAAGAAAGAGAAAACCTTCAGCGACGCGTCAGCGCGGTTTCTGCGCGAGTACGACATCATCACTCAGGGCCAGCGCAGCAAAATCTATGTCAAGGGACAGCACTGGCGCTCGCGCGTGCACCTGGTGCCGTTCTTCGGCGCTATGGGACTTTCCGAGATCACTGCGGGCCAAGTGCAGGAATATAGAATCCACCGCCTCGAAGAGGCAGTGGAGAAGCGCGGCAAGCCGCCAGCACGTAATACGATCCACCAGGAGATCGTTACCCTGCGGCAAACGTTGAAAACAGCTGTCCGCCACGGATGGCTGGACCACCTTCCGGATCTCTCCGAACCCTATGGAGCATCCGCAAAAATTTCGCACCGCGCCTGGTTTTCCCCGGAGGAGTACAAAAAGCTCTACGAGGCAACAAGAAAACGTGCGCGAAATCCCAAGAATCCGCGCTACAAATGGGAATCAGAGCAGCTTCACGACTTCGTCCTGTTCATGGCCAATACCGGCTTGCGGCCGGATGAAGCAACGCGCCTTCAGTTTCGCGACGTGACCATCGTCGAGGACGATGACAGCGGAGAAACAATCCTGGAGATCGAGGTGCGTGGCAAACGCGGCGTCGGCTACTGCAAGAGCACGAGCGGCGCTGTGCGCCCCTTTGAGAGACTGAAGGCTAGACTCCGGCCCCCTCGCGCGAACGGCACACGGACGGACGATGCGCGCGAGGAGGGGAAGGGACCGGAAACCATAACGAACGAGTCTGAAGAATGGCGTCTTCCGGGACCACCCGACCTTATCTTCCCCAAATATCACCGCGAACTCTTCAAGACGATACTGGAGGAAGAGGGCCTGAGGTCTGATCGCGAAGGCCGACCCCGCACCTCCTACAGCCTCCGGCACACCTACATTTGTCTCCGCCTGTTGGAGGGCGCCGACATCTACCAGATCGCCAAGAACTGCCGCACCAGCGTGGAGATGATCGAGAAATACTACGCGGCGCACATCAAGACCAACCTTGATGCAGCCGCGATCAACATCATGCGTCCCAAAAAGAAGACCAAGAAGAAAGGGAAGGACGAAACCGCTAGCAGGGCGGAAGAGGGCTGACGGAGAATTCCCCGATCCTTGCTCCCGCCGAGAGTCAGCGGGACACCATGCTCCCGCCTCGGCGGCCGGGGATGGAACCATCCCTCCGCAGTTTCAGGAAGCTGGAAGCAGCGTATGGTCCGTACCGGACAGATGACTCCCCCGCCGTCAATATCCTACTGATACACCTCCGGCTAAAACTCTAATTTTGCGCGGGAGTATCATGAATTAGCCTCTATGAGCACCACGAAGACGGACGACCTAGACGCCGTACGCGCGGTGGTCGAGGCCATTAAGGACTTCAAGACGGATGAACAGCAGCGCATTCTCCGATGGGTAGCCGAAAAGCTCGGCATGCCCCAGCCGTATGCCTCTGCGACCCCCAGTCACACACCGGCTGCCGCATCGCATCTTACTCCGCTGTCCGCGCAACCTGCGCCGGCCACTGCGGTCGGGAGCACCCAGGACATCAAGTCTTTCGTAGCAGGGAAGAAGCCGCGGAATGACGTTCAGTTCGCGGCGACGGTCGCGTACTACTTTCGTTTTGAGGCACCGCAGGCAGAGAGAAAGGATGTCATCAACAAGGAAGATTTGCAGGAGGCTTGCCGCAAAGCTGGTCGTGACCGGCTGACTAATCCGCTTCAGACGTTGCATAATGCCCACAACCTAGGTCTTCTGGACAAAGGCTCTGAAAAGGCCACGTTTTCGATCAATTCCGTCGGAGAAAACCTTGTAGCAATGACTCTACCCGGTGATGGAAACTCAACCCCTAAAGTGCGCGGTAAGAAGAACGCCGGGAAGAAGGCTGCAAAAAAGAAGGCGCCAGGGAAAGCGAAGAAGGCGTGAGCGGTGACCGACGGGCAGCGGGCCATAGAGTCGGCCATCGCAGAGGCCGAGCGTCTGCAAAAGGTTCTCAAGCGGGAGACCAGCAACCAACTCCGCTCAGATGACGAAAAACAGGTCATCAAGGCAACCTGTCATTCTTGGTTCAATAATCACCGGGCCACAATCGCCGGACTTCTGGGCGATGATCACCTCAAAGACATCGACGATCAATACAGGAACCTAATCGCCGCAACCGGACGCGCTACGCTCCGTACCAAGTATCTCGGTGCCCTAAAACAGATCAAGAAGCGGCTTGGTATTTTGCAGGCGGACCATGCGATCACGCTTGCGGCTGCGCCCGCGCCAGCACAGGCAGTCACCCCGGACACAGCCCCAAGATTCGACCCGCTCATAACCGACCCAAAGATGCAGGCGATCCTAGCTAAGCGGTGGCAGGAGTGCGTGATCTGTGTCAAATCGGGCGCACCCCTCGCAGCCACCGTAATGATGGGCGGTCTTCTCGAAGGTCTGCTGCTCGCGAAGATTAACCAACTACCGAACAAGACGCCCGTTTTCAGTGCCGCTGCCACACCCATGGATGCCAAAACCGGCAAGGCGCTCCAGCTCAAAGAATGGGGTTTGAAGAATTACATCGACGTAGCCCACGAACTGGGTTGGATCAGCAAGACCACGAAAGACATCGGCGAAGTGGTCCGCGATTACCGCAACTACATCCATCCGCAGAAAGAGCTTTCGCACGGCATCACGCTGGAGCCGGGAGATGCGCACATGCTCTGGGAAGTGGCAAAGAGTATAACGCTGCAACTCCTGAAATGAGAACTGACGGCACTATGTGGCACACGACGCTAGCGGGCTCTGCAAAACACGCCTTGGCTGTACGACGTCTGGAAAGGAGGACTCGGGACAAAGACGAACGCAACCGTTTGTCGGCAGCGGCAGCGGACGGGGTCACTGTGGCCCCGAGAGGGACGCGGACTGTTTGCGCTGCTGGAGGGCGGGGGCCTTACTACTTTTCGGAATCTCTGGTTCCTGCCTGGGTTCAAAGCTACAATGCCTGATCATTCTCGATGATGGGGGAAAGAATGCCGCAAAAACCAGAATCATTCGACCTCTACACATTCGTCGCCGCAGCCGCACTGGAAACCGGTAGGGCTTTCCCCCTCGAATGCAACTGTGGAGGGGTTGTTACGATCATGCCGCCGTTTCAGGACGAATATGTGGTCTGCCCCCGCTGTGAGTCCAGGATAAAGATGCTCGTGATTGGAGGCGACCCTGGCTACATCATCGGAGCGAATCCTGACGGGACGCCGACGCTCCTTCCTGTCCAGGGCAGCTCAAAACCACACCCCGCCAAACTGTCGGCGACCGAGCGCGATGCCATACTCGCGCGAGTTCAAGAGCAATTTGGGCGCAAGGACCAGTAGGAATGGCGATACCGGCTGAACAGGTAATGCTGGTGGACAGCGAGGGCCAATCCCTGGAGCCGGATGCTTTGATCGAACGGCTCCGGAAGGAACCCCATCGGATTTTGATAGACGATGAGGTGGGCCTTGTTGTCTATGTCGGGGACTTAGGAATCTACAGCCTTAAGCCCACCGATGGCGGAGCGTTCCTCGCACAGCCGGTGACGGAGATTTCTCGCCCAAGATTCTCGACGCGCGTGCTTCGAAAGCAGATCGGCTCAACCGTGCTGTCAGTGACAGCCGATGCGGTCTTCGTGGTCAAAGACGGCAACACCCTGAAGAAGGTTAGGGCTGAAAGGCTGCAAGTAGGCATGGTCTTGGCATCGGGAGAGAAAGTATACCGATGAGCTTCAAGAACGATTTGGAGCGCCGATGCTTCGAGATCGCTGAACGCGCGCTCGGCGGCGGCGTGACCATAGACCACAACAAGACCCTTCAGATTGAAACGGCACTGTTTCCGGAGGTGGCCTCCTTTAAGGGGCCGCCAGCCAAGGAAGTCGATGTTCTCGTTGCTGAACTACTCGACAACCCGAAGGTAGTGCTTCTTGTGAGTTGCAAATTGCTGTCGCGGCGTGCGGAACCGGCGCACGTACAGGAATGGGGCGCGGTCGTCCAAACCATGAATCGATATGCAGACGGCACCGTATATTTCGGACTGATCGTTTCACCGACTGGATTCACCAGCGGCTGCGAGGCATGGGCGACATCGCACAATGTCGGCATCGTCCCGCCTCTGAAAGGCCGCCGGCTGACGTTCGATGAAGATACCGTGCTCCGCATGTTCGAGCGGACGCTGATTGCGCTACAGGCACGTGTACGCCTTCGGGTCGATGACCTTCGAACCGCACCAGCATTTTTCGACTTCGTGTATCGTCTTGTAGGAGACTTCGAAGGCCACCAAGAGGCGGAGGTGGATGGACGTTACTTGCTCCTTCCGCATGGATGGGCCGCCTCGTTTGGGGAGATGTACCGCGCCATCGCCGGGCGGACAGTTCAGGACCTTTGGTCTTTCGAGGGCGGCACCGTCGTAAGGCTCTCTGGCGATGTCGTATTGCGGTTTCGTGCGGCGCATGTGGAATTCGGCCGCGATCCACATATACAGCCGCCTACGCCAGCACTGGCCCCCATGTGCCGCAAGAATATCGAAATGGAACCTTGCACCCTCGATTTTGTCAGGTCCGTTGCTGTGGGAACGTCGGTCACGAGCGCCGGAGATTTCGGAAACTACCTCGAAATTGGTCTGGACCAAGCCTTCAATCTCGGACTCCAGGATTCTGGCTTCCACCTCGTTTCAACACGCAATCCTATCGAGGATCAACGTCTCTAAATTGATGTAGACGGCTATTCGAGTTCCCGCTGGCCGTGATATCCGGGCGATCTTGTCGGAAGGCCTGCGCTCATGCCAGTTCTAATCTTCTACACACGAGAGCCGCCCGCGGAAACGTGGCCCTTTGGGGTGAGGATAGTTGCGAGTTGTGCGTCGCTCGGACTGTTCGCCAAGCCCCTCGGCTGCTTTTCAGATTGAGGCCTTCTAACTCAATGACATCTGGCCATTTCTTGCATGTTCCCGAACGGGAACATCAAACAGTTTTACTGTGTTTTTTCGGTTATTATTCCCGTACGGTAACTTTCCATTGACTAGGGAGCTGGAGCTGGTATAATATTCCCGTACGGTAACATTGTGGAGGTAGCGTGAGACAGACACCCCAGAGCATTGGCAACCTGATCCGGGACACCCGCAAACGCTTAGGGGTCACGCAGCGGGCACTGGCGCTAACCTCGGGAACCGGGCTGCGGTTCGTCATCGATCTCGAAAAGGGCAAGGAGACCTGCGAAATCGGGAAAGCCCTGACAATCCTTCATACGCTCGGAATCAAAGTGACCCTGACGCCGCCACCCACTCCCGCGAAAGAAGACTAGCCATGGCCAGAACCCTTGATGTTTATCTGCACAACGACCTCGTCGGCAAGCTCATTCAGGATGATGGCGGACAGATGGTATTCGAGTACACGGAGGGCTGGTTGAACCGGCCCGGCGCGACACCGCTGTCGCAATCCCTTCCCTTGAGAAAGGAACGCTATAACCGCAAGGAAAGCCGGGGATTTTTCGCAGGCATTCTGCCCGAAGAAAACAAGCGCGAGATTATCGCCGGTAATCTCGGCATCAGCGCGCGCAATGATTACGCGATGCTGGAGCAGATCGGCGGCGAATGCGCAGGGGCAGTGACCTTCATTCCGGCTGGGGAACCCCTGCCGGAGCGCAACTACAGCTATCGAAAGCTCTCCTCACAAGAGCTTGCCGCGATACTGAAGGAGCTGCCGAGGCGTCCGCTGCTGGCAGGAGACGAAGGGATACGTCTCTCGCTCGCCGGGGCGCAGGATAAAGTGGCCGTGCGCATTGAGGGCGATGAAATCTCGCTCCCTCTCGGGGGCGCGCCGAGCACACATATACTAAAGCCGGCAGTCGAACGCTTTCCAGGCGTCGTTTTCAACGAAGCACTCTGCATGAATCTCGCGGCGGCAGCCGGCCTGCCAACTGCCAAGGTCGAGACCAGGACAGTTGACGGCATGGAGTATCTGCAGGTGGAGCGCTACGACCGGACGCACCGGCGGGAGCCCGGCGGCGCCCTTGTCCTTGAGCGGCTTCATCAGGAAGATTTTTGCCAGGCACAGGGCATTGTTTCCGAAATGAAATACCAAAAGGAAGGCGGACCCTCGCTCAAGCAATGTTTTGGACTGCTGCGGAACGTATCAACTGCACCTGTCGTCGACTTGGCCCGGCTCCTGGACGGGGTAATTTACAACTACCTGGTCGGCAACAATGACGCGCACGGCAAGAATTTTTCACTGCTTTACCAACACGTCGGAACTGTGGACCAGGAGATTCGACTCGCGCCTTTTTACGACGTCGTGAGCACGATGCATTACCCCGATCTTAGCCGGACCATGGCCATGAAAATCGGTGGCGAGTATTCGTGCGAGAAAGTAACGTCGAAAGATTTTGAGCGACTGGCGGAGGAGGCACAGTTGGCGAAACCCCTCGTCAAGCGCCGCGTGCCGGAACTCGCGGACATGGTCCTTTCCGCACTCGCTAAGGTGCCTATCGATCATCCTGTCACAAAAGCTGTTGGCGCGCTAATTCGCGAACATTGTGAGAGCGTCAGAAATAGTTTCTGGGAGAAATAGTCCATGCTGTCCCGCCTAGGCAATCGAGCAAACGATGAAAGATAAGATGCCGCGCGCCCTTCCGCGGAACCTCAGAGCAATGTTCGCTATCTCCCGGTTAGCGAGGGCACTCGAACAGAGATGCCGATTGCAAAGGCGCTTCTCCAGAAGTTCTCGGTCGTCGCTGCGCCACTGAAGCTGGCGCCAAGGCTCTCGCTTTTGTAGAGGCCCTGGGTGAGGCGAACATCATGGCCGTAATGCCACAACGCGCTGAACATCAACCCGCGCCACGACAATGATGGGCCGCTCGCGAAATCCGCAGACACGGTATTGGGATTCACTCCGACCGCAAACGTCCAGTAGAACGCAGATCGCCAATGCGTCCAGCCAAGGTCGTTGCTGATGCGGAGATTTGCGGCAGCAAAGGGCACTATCGTGGGATGCAAAACATTTTCCGCTACCTGCTTGTCTGTGACGACTCCCCCCGCAATTATTGGGGCAACGGAGAAAGAGCGGACGGCCAGAGTTGAAAAGAATGTGCCAGCCGAGGCCTCCCATCGCGAATCTCCGTAGACAATCGTGATGCTGGCGACTGCTTTCTTGGCTGAGCTTGCGGGAATGGCCTCCTGCGAGTTCTGAACCAGATTGAGCGCGTCGAGTGTGTAAGTGACCTGCCTCACGACCATCTTTGGATTCTGCAGCTGCGGATCGGGCACAGGGTATAGAGCGACGCACCCTTTATCGCCCGCCTTATTGTCGGTCAGAGCTTGCTTGGGATCGTCGCACGACATCTGCCCTTTGTCGACCGGAGGCAAATCGCCGATGCGCGGACTGAAACCGAACAGATCCTTTGCGACAGCGTCGGCTACAGTGCTCAACGCGGCCAGTCCCAGCACGGTTACCTGGTCCGCCGGAGGGAGTGTAAGCTTGCCGGCAGCCGTAATGCTCGCGGACAATTGAGCTTCCCTCGCATACGCGTCATTGATTTTGGGCACAAGTGCCTTGAGCGCGTCGTCGATATCCTTATTCTTGCTGGGCAGGGCTGCCGCTTCCTGCGAATGTGAATCCGGAGCCACCGAAGGTTCTAGCGCGAGGTATATCTCCTTGGCAGACTTCGCGAATTCCATGAAGCATTGCCGGTAGAGTGAGTCGACGTTGGCGATATCCGCTGGCTTAGTGGGGGTACTTGCGGCGATTTTAGTAGCAGAGCAAGTATCAGGCTGAGGATTTAGGAAGGCGACATGGAACTCTCCCGCCTTCTGCAACGGTGTCAGCAGGCCCCCGATAATCGATGAAGCGACATCCGGCGCCAACGTCAGCTGCCCGCTCTGATAATCCATGAAGTACCGCTCGAAATAGTACGGATTCTTGACCAGCACCGTAACCGTCTGCTTTGGATACATCTGGATGGCGGGCGGGGCGAGCGGGCTCTTACGGTCAATCGTCAGGGTGCAGCTGTGATTTGTTTTCGCGATGGAGCATTCCTCTGCATAGATCGCTGTGCTTTGCGCGACGACCACGACAAGCAGTCGGAAAATGATGCGACAAGCTTGCACTTTCGACAAATCCACCATCGTAGAGCCTCCTGAAAAAAGGAATCGGATCAAGGCATGCGCGCCTGCGCAAGAAACAGGGACCAAACGAAATCTAGCTGTAGAAATTTCCGTTTTTCGCCGGTGTTGGAGGGCTGATAGAACCACGACGGGTCAGGTACGCCGACGTTACCCTGCAACGGATTTGGACTGACGAAAATGTCCAGCCGGTTGCCGTTGTTGTTCACGGTGGCCCGCGCGTGACAGCTAATGCAGGAGGAAGTCTGAATGAATGGGCCTTCGACCTCCGAATTGCCGATTATGACCGGCCGTCCGGTTGCATCCACGAACTCAGTCTGAGACCCCGTAAGACGATAGTTCATCCATTCCGGCCCCATCCCCGCCGCGTTCATCATGGCCACTAGTTCTGTGCTCAACTGCCCCGACGGCATTACTCCGAACGAATCGCGACAGCCTATCTGCTTACATCTCTGTGGATTGTCCACGTGCTCCCAAGTTGCCCAGAACCAGTTCGGAAGATCCTTGGTCATGATGTGGAGTGCAATAAGGCCGTATGTATTTCCATCGCTTCCCGTCTGCCAGTGGTAACGCGCCTTGTCCGCTTCCGTGATTTGCTTCCAGTGGGCTTTTACTTCCTTGGCGTCCGTTGGGAAAGTTAACACCGATTGCTTGTTGAACGCCTCGACCTGGCCCTGAACGTACCAAAGGCGATTGGCAACTATGAAATCGAACGAACTTCGATTCATGCGAACCTCTTCCTCCAACGGCTGCTGAGGTAGAAAGAAAATATGAGGTCCGCCAGACGATTCGAGCGCCTTCAAGCGGTCATTGAATATCTGTAATTGCCGTGACGGACGGAGCCTCAGGGGCCGGTGCGCGGGAGTCGGAAACTGGGGCTGGTTGTTCGGATCCGCATACACGTCGTCTTGCAGGGCCCACGTCTCCCAAGTCGCGTCCTGCGTGCCATTGCGAGCGGATTGATTGAGGGCAACAAATAGCTGCCACGCAAACCGGTCGGGGGCGTTCGCAGCAGGATTGTCATCCGCTGTCGCTTGCCACTCAGAAGCCACGAACCCGAACAGCAGTACCGCAAATAAAGCCGGTCTTCTCATGGGACGCCTCCACCCACCTACGGCTGAAAACCATCAGCCATCCACTGATTCAAAAGATCGATCCTGTCCTGAGTCCAAAATGGTCCCCCAATGGGCATCCTCGGAGCAGAGGCTCCCGAAAGGGAGTCCCGCACTCGGACAGCGTTCGCATGATTGTTCGCTGAATCAGACATGTAACTGTAATTATCGAGGAGAACGCCCAGCGGACGCATATGAACAATGTCGATTTCTCGAAACATCGGTGCGATTTGTCCGGCGAAGGAAACAGGCACGGTGAAATCCTTTCCTGGAAGTCTACACCATAATTCCGCTTTTATGTCAACTGTTTTGTACTTGTTTGCGTAGTTAAGCCGTTATTTTCAGAGTTGTCCTAGTTTCGGTGGCTCGCTCTCGGCTTTTCGTGGCATCGAGCGCGGCAGAACCCTACTCTCGGGGTTTTGAAACCAAAGCCTCTACAGCGCGTCGACTGAGAGGCCCTGCGAGCTGCGCGGTCACAGGGGTCTTCATTGCCGTTTTCGGAGTTATCAGTTTTCTGCTTCGGCTGTTTGCATCCTTTTCGGTTATCGTTTGCTCTCTACCGTGCGGCCGTTGCTTCCCGCAGGAACCCCGGCGATTCAGAATCCGCGTGTATGAAGCACGAAAAGGTGATACTTTGCACCGTGGACAAAAATTGCCCTCTCAAGCAGCAATCGCAACAGGAAGATTGGTCAGGGGGGTTGAAAATACCTCCAGCGGTGTTCGGAATCCTAGCACGGCCCGTGGCCGGTTGTTAAGCAGCTCTTCGACTTTTTGCACGTCATCGGCAGAGACAGTCGTGAAGTCCGTAGACTTCGGGAAGTACTGGCGGACGAGTCCGTTGGTATGCTCGTTCAGTCCGCGCTGCCAGGCGCTGTAGGGTCTTGCAAAGAAAGTATCTGCTTGCAGTTTCTTGCCGAAGGTGACGTGCTTGGCGAACTCAGCCCCATTATCCATCGTGAGCGTGTGTACCTTGTCCTTATGCTCACCAAGGGAAGTTTCGATTGCGCGCCCAACTTCTTCAGACTTGGTGGACTGAACGAGAGCAAGCCGCACCAACTTTGACTTGCGCTCCGCCATGCTGACCAGTGCGCCACGATGTTGTGAACCGATGATCGTGTCGAGTTCCCAATCGCCTACACGGGATTTTCGTTCGACAATGGCCGGCCGCTGGTCAATGTCTACGCGATTGGGAATCGGCCCGAATCTACGGCCGTATCGATTGCTCCGGCTCTTGTACATGTTCCCGCTGTGCCGCAGTTCTCGATACAGCGTTCCGCCGTGCAGTTTGTCATCCCAGACATGCTGATAGATGCGCTCATGACTGATCGTCGGCAGCCTGTCCTGCCGATGTCTCATCCATCCGCTGATCTGCTGTGGGCTCCACCTGAGCCTGAGCTTCTCTACGATACAGGCGACAACTTCCATCGTCATCTTCCTGGGATAGCTGCGGCGTTTCCGTTGTCGCTCTTCACACCGCGACTGCGCCCAGTGGTAGTAATAGCCAGTTGCGCCGGAATTCCGGCGCAACTCACGGCAGATCGTTGAGCGGTGAACACGGAGATCCAGAGCGATTTCTGTCTGTGAGAAACCTCTTTTCAACAGCGCGTGAATCTGGCATCTATCTTCATAGGTCAGGTGATGATCGTTTTCCATAGAAACCTCCAATGGTTGTTGCAAACCGGAGGTATCTACTTCATCTGACCTACTTTAGCTACGTGTTGCGTTCTGTACTTGATTCCACAACGCGGCAGTTCTGCACAACACCTGTACAGGCAAGGATGGATGCTAATTTCGCAAATAGATCAAGTGTTTACATTAATCCTCATCTCCCAGAGGGAGAGGGAGACTCTCATAAATAGTTGACATTAAACGCTTTATTATATACAAGTCTTCTATACAACTCCTGCACAGCTTTAGCCAGATCAAGGGGTTACCCGCCAACAATACACAACTCCTGCACAGAAAGAAACCCACCTCGTGTCCTTCCTCACCGATGTCCAAGAACTCAAAACCGGCCTCATCATCTTCCGCAGAGCAGACGTAAAGCACCGCAACTGGTATTGCCGCGTGAAAGTACCCAACGAGGACCGTTACAAAACCATCTCCCTGGGGACCGCAGACATCCACGAAGCCCGCGACAAAGCCTTCGACCACGATGCCGACATACGCTTTCGCGTCAAACATGAAGTTCCTATATTCGACAAATCCTTCGCCGAAGCGGCGACAGAATACTCCGATTTCCAGAAAAGCAACGCCCAGTCCGGCCAGATCACCATGGGCCGTTGGAAGATCGTCGATTCCTACATCCGCCTGCACCTCATTCCCTGCATGGGCAACATCCAGATCACCCACGTCGGAGAGGACAAATGGAAGGCCTATCCCCTCTGGCGCAAGCAGAACGGCAAAAGCATCGGCGGGGAGCCGGCGAAGCCAGCGAAAGACGGCACCATCCGCCAGGAGATGATGACATTCCGCGCCATCATGAACTTCGCAGCCGACAAGCAATATATCCGCGACAGACAAGTGCCCAAGGGCAAGCTCCCCTCGGACAAAGCGCGGCGCGAGGAATTCACGCCGCAGGAGTATCGCCACCTGCATACCTTCGCCCGCGGCTGGATCAAGGGAGCGAATGGAAAACTAAGCACCTGGTACCGGACGATGACCTACAACTTCATACTGGTCATGACAAACACCGGCATGCGGACGATGGAGGCCAGGAATCTCCGGTGGAGCGACGTTGACCTCAGGACGGACAAGCAGGGCCGTCCGTTCGTATGCCTCAACGTGCGTGGCAAGGGCAAGTTCAGGCAGCTCGTCGCCGCGCACAACGTGGCGTCTTATCTCGACCGCATAAAAGCTCTGAGCAGGGCAACCAAGCCGGATGACTTCGTCTTCACGACCAGCGCAGGGAAGCCCACTTCCACTCTCTACGGTTCATTGATCGAAAGCCTCTTGACAGACTCCGGCCTGCTCTTCAGTGCCTCCGGAAGCAGAAGAAGCAGCTATTGTTTCCGTCACACATACGCGACCTTTCGGCTCACCGAAGGCGTGGACGTATATTTCCTGTCCAAACAAATGGGAACATCCGTAAAAATGATCGAAGACTACTACGGCCACATCACGCCCGCCAAGAATGCCGAGCGCATTCTTCAGGGAATACCGGGATGGGAGCCGATTGCGGAGGTGGCCGGCGAGCCCACCGTCAGCGTGAATGCTGACGAAGCCGGGGCTAAAGCTAAAGCCAAGAAGCCGCCGACGAAGAAGATTTAAGGCCGGTTTGCCGCTCAGGCGTCGAGTTCGACGCACGGCACCTGAACCCGGCAGACCGGGGCGCGCACCGCTGAAGCGGAATCACAGCGTCCCATCAGGCTTGGATCTCTACGCCGCCTTCTTCGCTTCGGCTTTCTTTGCAGCCCAGCGCTTTTTTTGGGCAGCAGCCATCCGTTTCCGGGCGGTTGCGCTGACGGACCGTTTCTTTTTAGGCTGCGCCTCGGCGCCGTCCGCCACCACCGCCTTGGACATCCACTTCGGCGGTCTGCCTCTGCGTCGGCCACTGCCAACGGCAAGGCGTTCAATGACGAGGATTGCTTCCTCGATCTGCTGCCGCTCAGAGCGGAGTTCCTCAAGCATTTGGAGAATGTTCATGTGACTCAATCAGTATCACATCAGGCTTGTGAAACTCAAAACCGTGTTTCACAGACCAAGGTGCAACGGACACTTGGCGAGCATTGGTTTCCAACGGAGTATCCAGATGAACGATTTGGGAGCTCCGTCTGGTATAAGTGATCCTGATGGAACTCCGGGACATCGCCAGGCCAGACAGTAAACTATTTCTGAAATCCGTTTATGGTCCCGTTAATGAATCGTGGCCCGCGATGTCGTATACGCTGCCGCCCCTCAAGTCATACTGGCCTGACCGGTATTTTGTACCAATCCGCTAGAGAGTATAACTCGGTGCGAACCGTGCGGTGGGACCGAGCTTCGGAGCTTCCCTTCGCCTGGATCTAAGCGTTGGG
>Ga0209517_10002126_pt1 | contig 28553 bp, 50 predicted proteins | sample PeaSoiMetSII2010_FD_187695 | JGI IMG/M metagenome (GOLD analysis project Ga0209517, IMG submission 187695) | Peat soil microbial communities from Weissenstadt, Germany - SII-2010 (SPAdes) (version 2) | ecosystem: Environmental > Terrestrial > Soil > Wetlands > Peat | place: Germany...
GGCGTGCCGCCGCTCGTGATGATGTCGACGCGGAAGATGGCGGGCGGCCTGTTGTACAGGCCGTCCTCGGCTTCGCGTCGAACCCGTCAAGATCCGGGTCCACCGGGACGGTCAGCCGGAAATCCTCGCGCTCCAGCTGCGCGGCAAGCTCTTCCGCGAAATGGTCGGAGTCAGGGCTGACCGAAATGTAAGCCGCGGCGACGCGCTAAATGGAAGCCTTCAGGCATCCGGGCATCACCTCCCCGGTGCCCGCCTTACCCGGCGGGACTCTCAGAAGCGGCGGTACCGCGTTCGGGCCGCTGATTCTCGGCTGGTACCGCTCCTGGTGCCGCAGCATCCAGCCGGCCACGGCACCGCCCCGGTAGTCGCGCGGGAGCGCTGCTGACCGCTTCAGCCGCCTCCGGAGCGTCCCGCGGCTCACCTCGTGCGCCGCGGTGCTATGCCGAGCGCCGTAAACCGCCCCGCCTCTAGCCAGTAGTCGACCACCGCAGGATCGGCGATCGCGAGATCGGCGTCGCTGATCTCGCCGGTGTAGTCCTTCGTGAGCTCCGCCCGGCGTGCCGCCTGCTGCAGCAACTCGTCGTTGGTCAGCCTGCGCGGCACGATGCTCATGAGGCACCTCCGCTGCGGGCGCCGGTGTCCCTGGCCGCGGCGGCAAACTGCGCGGCCCGGCGGCGGCGGCCCTGCCGCGCCGGCGTCATGCGGCGGCGGCGGATTTCCCCGGATGACGGCCATACGCTCGGATCCTCCGCAGGGAGCCGCGGCGGGCGCCGCATGCCGATGCCCAACCCTGACAGCTGCCCGTTTGTCAGCGCGGCGCTTACTTCGACCGGATCTGCGGCCAGGACGTCCGCGTCGGTCCACAGACCTTGCGGCGGCCGGAACGGGACAGCGGCGGCGGGACCAGCCGGGACCGCTACAGCCCCGAATCGCGCGGGGTCAGCCGCCACGGCGGCCTGGACAGTCCCGGCGACACGGCCTGCGAAGCCTGGCTCGGCAGGGTCCGCAGCTGCGAGGGAATCGGCCAGCGAGCGGCTGTCGAGCAGCTTGTCCGGGTCAGCTCCCAGGCTGGGCGCGATGCGCCGGATCTGCGCGTCGACAGCCACGGCCAGGACGGCTCGGCGCAGGCCCTCGGTGTCGGCGGTCATGCCGCACTCGTCCTGGCATTGCCGTAGCCGCACTCGACCAGGCGGTCCACGGATTCCTGCGTGACGCGGACGACGCCGGCGGATATCCGCCGCTCATCCAGGTGCCCCGACGCGCCGAGCCGGCGTGCGGTGGACTCCGAGGCACCCAAGCACCTCGCCGCATCCTTGTACTTGATCAGGCATATCTCGCCCACTGGGCTCCTCCGGGGGGATCCGATCGTCACATCGATCAGCCCCGGCGCCTGGCCAGGCGTACCAACCGTCAGTCCCGGCCCCCGCGCCCGGCGGAGCATGCCTTCGCCTTCATCCTAGTCCTGCTGTTCATCCGCGTCACGCCCGGCCTTTACTCGCCGTGGTACAACGGCGGCCGACATACCGTGGTCCTAGCCGATGACCTCGCCGGTGATCAGCTGCCGCATCTCCGGCGGCGCACCGCCGCCCATCCGCGTCCTGACCCACACCGCCACCTCGGTCACCCCGTCAGTGGCCGAGGAATCGTGCCGCGAGATCGCGAGAGCCTTGTCCATCGCCACGGCCGCGGACACCATGAGGTTCCGCCTGGCCGTATCCGGCGGGGCGGGAAGCTGATGCTCGGCGTAGGTGTTGTCCCGGCCGCCGAATGAGTACGCCACGTACGGCCGGTGCAGCTCGTCGAGCATGAGTTCGGCCTCGGCCAGGAAGCGCTCCTCCAGATGCGCCCGGCGGGCCTTCGCATCGGCGGCCAGCGGCCCGGGGAGAGGTTCGGGTTCGGGCAGTTCCCGCACGAACGCGGCCGGCATCCCGGCGTCCACGGCGATGCTGCCGACCGTGGACGGTGCCACGTCGTGCCTGCGGGCTATGGCGTTGCGGCCGAGGAGGCCGGCCTGGATGTCGGAGAGGATGGCGTCACGGCGCCCCTGGTCGATCCTGGCTGGCACTGGCTCACCGCCCCGGCGATAACGGCACGTCCGCCCCAAGCATAAACGGGATGCCCGTCCAGCGGCTTCTTGTTGTCCCGCGCTATCTCCGCTGCCTTGTAGAGCGGCATTACCCCGGCTGCTACCTCGCGGGCCAGATCCGGCGCGTGATCGACGACAGCGGATGTTTCCTGGCGGGACACGGACAAGCGGATGCGCCGGGCCGCGCAGCTGCGCCAGCAGGGCCTGTCGCTGCGCCAGATCGGCGAGCAGCTAGCGGTCGACAAGCGCACGGTTCAACGTGATCTTGAGCGCTGGGAAGCGGCCGAGGTAGATCAACTTCTGGGGCATGTAGATGGGGCATACGGGCCTTCCGGCGTAGTTATGCCCCAGGTGAATGCCCCACCCAGGAAGATCGATCCGATGGACCGGAGGATGCGGTGAGGAAGACTCCCGGCCGTCAGGTCAGGTCGAACTCGCCGTCCCGCACGCCGGCGGTGAAGGCTTCCCACTCCGCTGGGCCGAAGGTCAGCACGGGGCCGCCGCGATCCTTGGAGTCGCGGACGGCGACGATGCCGGGGAGGTTGCGGGCGACCTCGACGCAGTTGCCGCCGCTGCCGTTGCTGAACGCGGACTTGTGCCACACGGCACGAGACAGGTCGATGTCCACCCCGCACCTCCTTCGCGCCTTCTCAGGCCAGGTCCTCGGCACCCCGCGCCAGGAGCCGCCGTGACTCGTCCAGGGACAGCGACGCCGCGCGAAGATGCTCATAGACGAGTCTATATCGTGCCACCTCGCCGGGCTTCTCCAGATAGAGCGAGCATGTCGGGTGCTCGAAGTACACGATCTCGCCATCGGTCGGCGGATTGAAGCTCAGGATCGAGAAGGCCGAGTCCATCGAGGCGTGCGCCCCGGCGCTGAAGGGCAGCACCTGCAGCGTTATGTTCGGGGCGCCGGCGACCTCGGCCAGCTTCAGCAGCTGCTCGTGCATGACCGCCCGCTCGCCGATCGCGCGCCGCAGCACAGCCTCGTTGAGGACCACCCAGAGCTTCGGCGCGTCCGGCTCGGCCAGGCGTGCCTGCCGTTCCATGCGGACGGCCACATGCCGCTCGATCTCCTCCTCGGTGGCGTTCATCAGCTCTGCCCGGTGCAGCGCGGCGGCGTACCGCCGGGTCTGGAGCAGGCCGGGCACGATCTCGGCCTGGTAGGCCGAGATGGCCGATGCCTCGGCTTCGAGGCCGACGTAGACCTGGAACCAGTCGGGCACCGCGTCGCCGTACTGCTGCCACCAGCCGCGCTCCCGCGACTCGCGGGCGAGCGACAGCAGCAGCTCGCGCTCCCGGCCGTCGCTGACCCCGTACGCGTCGAGGAGCCGGCGGGCGTCCCTCGGCAGCACCGACACCCGGGCGTTCTCGATCTTGGAGACCTTGCCGGGCGACCACTCCAGGGACTCGGCGACCTGCTCGATGGTCAGCTTCGCCGCCTGCCGGAGGCGGCGCATCTCCGCGGCCAGGCGCCGGCGCCGGACGGTCGGGCTGGACGATGGGGCCATGTGAACTCTCCGAGGAAACTTTCCGAATGCACTTGTCAGAAGAACCTTCTCCGGGCAATGATGCCACTATGACCCGCCCGCGCGGAAGGTGAAGCGCGACAGTGAACAGGCATCGCTGCCCGGCATCGCCGGCAGACGGCAGTACCGGCGCTGTACAGGCGGGGCGTGGTGGAGCACGTCCCGCTGGCACGTCAGAGCATGGCTCCGGCGCCGGTACTGCTTCCACCTCCTGGCCGGGCGTCAGCGCGACTGCTCCCGCCTGCGGCACTGTGACCGGCATCCGGGCTCACCGCTCTTACCTGGAATTAGGAGCCGCACCGGGCGCGGTGCCGCAGGCGCGGCGCTTCACCAGGCGCACGCTGGCCGCATGGCGGCTCGATCGCATCGCGGATGACACCGCGCTAGTCGTCAGCGAGCTGGTCACCAACGCCGTGCAGGCCACGCAGGCCGCCGTGCAGGCCGGGCAGACGATGGCGGTTTACCTGGCGCTCGATCTTGACCGGCTCTTCGTGCTGGTCTGGGACTGCTGCCCGCAACCGCCCGTGCATCGCGGTCCTGCCGGTGATGACGCGGAGGCCGGCCGCGGCCTGGAGATCGTCGCGGCGATCGCCAGCGAATGGGGCACCATCATCACGCCCGAGGCAGGCGGCAAAGTGGTCTGGGCCCGGCTCGGCCTGACCGGGCAGGAGGCCGCATCATGAACCGCGGCGACCGCGTGGAACTGATCGCCGTCACCGCCGACAGCGCGCGGTTCGGCCTGACGGCCGGCGACACCGGCACGGTCGAGTTCACCGACTCGCTCGGCACGGTCCACGTCCGCTGGGACAGCGGCAGGCGCGTCGGGATCACCGCTTCCGAGCGCGACCTGATCCGCAGCATACCGGCTGCCCGCTGACACGGATTCGCTCATGTGTTCTACTGGGAAACGTGCGCGACTTCCAGCGGCCGGACTGGTGGCCGTACCCTGCCGCCTGCCGCAACGGTCACGAGTGGGGACCGGGCCGGGTGACGTGCGCCTGGACTCCCTGCTCCTGCGACGGCGCCCACGGCCACCAGAACGTCCGCTGCGGGGTGGCCGGCTGCCCGGAGGTCTGGTATGACCCGCCGCACGCACCCGGCGCCGATCAGCGCGGCCCGGAAGGCGAGGCGGCTGCGCGAGACGGCCACCGCGAGGCATGGCACCCGGTCACCTGACAGGCTGTAGCCCGGACAACTAGCTGGACAGGTAGGGTGGACAAAACAAGGGTGTGAATCTTGTCACCCCAGGTCAGGAGGCATGCGTGGACCGCAGATTTGGAGATGACTCGCGGCCATACGCCAAGACGCACCCGTGGATTAGCTTCACGTTTGACACGCGCCCGCTGAACAGCGTGGACTGGGTGCGCCTCGGCGAAGCGCTGGCCAAGTGCGACCACATCGCCTACATCGCGCTCCCCCCTGCGGTCTCAGCCGACTTGCACCAGCTCCACATGGTCAAGGGCGTTCTGGCCAGTGTTCAGATCGAGGGCAACTCCCTGTCCGAGGAGCAGGCAATGGCCCACGTTGAGGGAAACCTCCGACTGCCGGAGTCGCAGGAGTACCAGCAGAAGGAGTTCGACAACGTAGCCGACGCCTGCCAACTAGTCACCGCAGAGGTGTACGCCGGTGATGAGCTCCGCCTGACCACTGCCAGGATCAAGCAGTTCAACAAGATGGTCCTCGACGGACTCCCCTTTAAGGAGGACGTCGTTCCGGGAGAGATCCGGACCAGTGACATCGTTGTCGGTAACGTGTACAAGGGACCCCCGGCAGGAGACTGCGAATACCTGCTCGACCAGCTCTGCGACTGGCTTGACCAGCTCCTTGAGGATGCGATGGCAGCGGGACCCGAGTGGTGTCGCACCATGGGCGTCATCCGGGCGGTACTCGCCCACCTCTACCTGGCCTGGATTCACCCCTTCGGCGACGGCAACGGCCGCACGGCGCGCCTTATCGAGTTCCAGCTCCTCCTCGCAGCCGGGTTCCCCACGCCCGCATGCCACCTGCTGGCGAACTACTACATGAAGACGCGCAGCCGCTACTACCAGATCCTCCAGGAGACGAGTCAGGCCGAGGGCTACCCGGTATGGAGATTCGCCTCCTACGCCATCCAGGGCCTCGTGGAAGAACTTCACGACACGCTCGACATCATCCAGCGTCACCAGCTGGGCCTTGCCTGGGTCACCCTCGTCGGCGAAACTCACCTCGGCCAGACCGCCGCCACGATCAGCAGACGGCGGCAGCTTCTGCTCGCCATCCCGCCAGGCGGTCCGGAGGAGTTCACGCCGATCTCCGGCCTGAGCCGCATTGACCCAGACATAGCTGTGCTCTACGCGAGCAAGACCCCAAAGACCCTGACCCGAGACCTAAACACTCTTGAGCAAGCAGGGTTGATCATCCGCAACAACCACGGCAACGCTGTCCGCCCCCGCTTCGAGCAACTGTTCACGTTCCTTCCGATCCGCAGGCAGCCACTCCCTGGCAGCGAGAAGGAAATGCTCGCCTCGCTGGCCGCAGTATCCACCCCGAATCCGGCGCAATGACGGCACCGGGTCCGGGCACCAGTCTCGCCTTCCTGGTCCGCGGAGTCCACGTAGCGGTGCGCCCCGGCTCAGAGCCTGTCGAGTAGCACCGCGGCCTTGTCCAGGTCATCGCCGGACAGGCCCGGCAGCGCGAGCCGCTTGTAGGCGTCGGCGAATGCGGCCGTGCGCTCCCGGCGGGACCGCTCAGGGACGCTGCCGTCAGGCAGCAAGACCTGGCGCAGCCCGGTACAGAGCAGTACCTCCAGGGCCGTCCCGCTGGCAAGCCGCAGCAGCGCGGCGATCGTGGGCGCACCGGGGTCTGATGCCTGACCGGGTCCGCCGCGCAGCGCCTCGGCAAGCTCCCACTCGGCCAGCGATGCCGAGCCGATCAGGGACGCCTCGGCATCGCTGTACGGCTGGCCGTCCGCGTGAACCCAGCTGTCGGCCGCGGTACTGGCAGCGGCATCGAAGGCCACGAGCGCGGCCAGGACGTCCAGGCGCACCGGGCCGGCGTCGGCGCTGTCATCAGTCATCGGACTGCCTTTGCTGGTAGACGAACTGCATGGCGCGTTCCTGGCCGGGTCGGGAGCCGGTCAGCGGAAGCGGCGCATTGACTCAGTCGTGCCGCCCGCGCCGTCGCGGGCGGTGACCTCCCAGCGACCTACCGGCTCGTAGCCCTGTGAGATGAGGTAGCTGGTGATCTCGCGCTGCGCCCCTCGCATCGACAGCGAGTCGATGTCCGGGTGGTCAGCCGACTCGTCTTCATGCACCACGTTGCAGGCGATGCGGAAGCCGGGTTTTGCCTCAAGCAGCCATACTTCCACTGGCGGCCGCCGCGGACCGCCCTTAGCCGCGTTCAGGGCCTCCCGCAGTTCGCCCGGCCTCTTAGCCGCGGTGATCGCTTCTCTCAGTTCGCTCATGCGTTAAGTGTATCTAGCGCTGCTAGTGTGTCAAGTGCTCGAAGTGGTGCGGTATGCGAGGCCGGAGCGCCATCGCGTTTGCGCGCGAAATTTTCCCGGAGGCGCCTTCGCATTCCACGCAGAATGCCCCGAAGGAACGCATGCCCCCGTCGGTATCTGCCAGGGGGCATGGGGGGCCGTTTCTGCCAGGACTCGACAACCGTGGCGGACCGCGCGCCTACGCTAGTTTGTAAATGTGGAGTTGACAGACTCCCCATCCATGCGTTAGTTTGTAAACATGACAGCTACACCCAACGACAGTGGCCAGCCGGCCGGCACACAGCTCTCGTGGCTCGACCTGGGACCGGCCGACTTCGACACTGCGGCGCCGCTAGTGCAAGGTGCGCTGTTCGCCAGGCCTGACGCCATGGGCACGCCGACGCTGTTCGGCGACACGTTCGGGTCAGACCTGTGAGCGCCACCGTGACCGGACTTCGCGCGATGACGCTCGACCAGCTGGCCGAGGCGTTCGCCACGGCCGATGACGAGCTAACGGGGGCGCTCGCTGCCGAGTGCAAACGTCGCGACCGGTCGGACCGCGCCAGGCAGGCCAGGCGATCGGATCCGGCTGCCGCCGAATGGCGCGACATGGCACACGCTCAGTTCGTCGCCGCGGAAGCTGCGACCAACGGCTACATGCTGAACCGCCGCGGCGTGGCCCACGCCATCGATCCATGGTCGCTCTGGTCAGGCCCGGCAACGCGCGCGATGGCCTACGCAAGCTGGGAGCTGCAGGAGTTCTGGTCCGCCAATCCTCGCCTCACGGTCAGCGAGTACCGGCGCCAGCTTGCGGCAGGCGAGCGGATCCAGGATGACGAGCGCGACCGTGAGGCTGCGACAATCCCCGGTGCGCGGGAACTGGCCGACCTGGTCCGCGCGGAAGGTCCCGAGGTGCTCGACCGCTACCCGGCCGAGTTCCTCGCTGAGCTGCTAGACGCCGAGCATGCGGCGCAGTGGCTCGGCATCGCGACCAAGACGATCTATGTCGACACCTCGCGCGGCCGGTGGCCAGACGCCGATATGACGCTCGGCCGGTCGCGCGCATGGACGCGCCGCACGCTGGTCCTGCACCTGGCCGCGCGCGCCGGACGTGGCGCGCCGGGCAGGCCGCGGACCAGGACCAGGACCGCCTAGCGGGCAACCGCTATCGCAGATAGTGACACATTATCTGAGATAGCTTGACTCCTGGCCTGCACAGGAGTAGCGTCACCAGCGGATGACGGATACACGTTATCTGCGATAACAGAAGAGTGGCCCGACAGGTGCTACCAACACCCGCCGGGCCTGCACACCACCAGGACTGTGAAGGAGTCCCGAGATGATGTACCCGACAAGTTTGTCACCAGATCAGGTCAGCGAGCGCGCAACCGCAGCGATGGTCCTGCTGAGCGCGGACCTGGCCGCCGGCCTGCTCTCCACGCGCGTCACCTCGATGGCGGATATCAGCCGCCACGGCGGAGACGACGCTTTCTGGCGCTACATGGGCGCCGCGGGCCTGGACCTGGGCAGCCGGCCGCTGTACGGCGACCTGCTCAGTGTCAGCGCGGAAGTTACCAGCAGGCTCAGCAGCCGGTACGTCGGCCGCGTCGTGGCCATGGGTGCCGCTGCCGCGCTGGCATCAAGGGAGTGGTGACCGTGGCCACCTTCACCCAGGCCGAGATCATCGCGCTGAGCGGAAAGCTCAGCCGTGCTGCCGAGTTGTGCGGCCGGCGCTGCGAGGTTCACCCGTTCGCCGACGCTGAGGCAGGCCGGCGCGCGGGCATGGCCGCCGAGATGCGCGACCTTCGCGACGCCGTGACCCTGACACCGCCGCAAGGCCCCGTTGCCGCCGGTGTCCTGTTCGCCCCGTCCATCGCTGAGTTTGCCGGCCGGATCATGTCGCTGATCGGCGCCGACATAGCCGCGGGCATCGTCCCGGACGCCGTGACCAGCTTCAGCGCGCTGCACTGCGCTGTGGACGCCAACGGCTACGTGACCGATGCCGGGGTGCCATGGGGCGCCGGGTACGGCCACGGGCTGGTCAATGCGGTCTGTGACGAGGTGAGCCGCCGGCTCGCGGCACGTCAGGCCATGCAGTCAGCCGAGCTGGCCGGGAGGTAGCGCCATGTGCCTGCGGCCCTACGACTGCATCGCCCGTGACCGTCACCCGGACCACGCCGTCTGGCGCTGCGAGCCGCACGGCGTCTGGTGGCACGAGCAGCCCGTACCGGATCCGCTCACGGCAGGCGAGCGGCGGCATCTCGAAGGCTGCTCGCGGTTCCCGTGCGCGTCGTGCCTTGAGTACACCAAGCGCGTGGACGAGGCGGCCGGATCGAACACCGGGGAGGACGCAAGATGATCACCATCAGCCACACTCACGCCGGCGGGACGCTCGTCAGCGGCACCAGCAAGGATGACGGCACCAGCGCCATACTCAAGGGCTGCCGGTTCCGCTGGTTCCCGTCAGTCAGGCTGTGGGGCATCCCGCAGTCACGCGACCACCTCGCGAAGCGCTGGCAGATCGACGAGGCGGCGAAGCAGCTGCGCGCGGCCGGGTTTGACGTCAGCGTGGAGATCGACGACACGCCGCGCGATGTCGCCCAGGCCAAAGCCGACCGCGCCGGGCGGCTCGATGACCGCCGCGAGGGACTGACGGCAGCGGCCGGCCGTCACATGGAAGTGTCGCTAGCCGCGCTGGCACGGGCCGACGAGATCGCCGCAAGCCGCCCGTTCGGGCAGCCGATCATCGTAGGCCATCACTCCGAGCGCGGCGCCCGGGCGGACCAGCGGCGGATAGAGCGCGCCATGGACCGCTTCGCCGGCGAGTACGGCCGGTCCAGGGAACTCGAGCGCGCCGCCTCGGTGGTCGGAGACGCCGACGCCTACCGCGAGCACCCGCCCGTCATCATCCGGCGCATCAAAGGCCATGAGGCCGAGCTTCGCAAGCTGCCGCGGCTCTGGGCCGATCACGTCATCTACTCCGCATACAGGCACCAGGAGCCAGACCCGGCCTACAAAGAGCAGCTAGAGGCGCGGCGCGTGTACGTCAAGGCGCAGCTAGAGGCCGACCGGGCAGCGCTCAGGGCCGCTGAGGACGCCGGCTACCGCTGCCACTCCCGCAGCACGATCCACGCGGGCGACATGATCCACATGCACGGGCGCACCTGGGAGGTGGCGCGGGTGAACGCGAAATCGGTCAGCGTGAAGACCGGCTACTCATGGACCGACACCGTCAGCTACGAGCGGATCCGGCGCGTCGACTGCCCGCACGCCGAGGCTGCAGCCGCCGGCTGATGCCTGCCCGCGGCGGCCGGGCGATGGTCCGGCCGCCAAGGAGGGGACATCAGACAGCGAGAGGATGACGAACATGGGAACCGTTCACCGGCTGCCCGCCAGCCACGAGAAGACGCTAGGCGCGGCCACGGCCGCCTACCTGGCGACGCTAACGGGAGCCGAGCAGGCGAACACCCGGCGCGCCTACGCGCTCGTCCTGCGGCGCCTGGGACGCGAGTTCGGTACCGGCAGCCAGGTCGGCGGCATCACGGCCGAGACCCTGTCTGAGTGGTTTACGTCGGCCTGGGGCGAGCGCGCGCCGTCAACATGGAATGTCAGCCTGGACGCGCTGCGGTCGGCCGCTAGCTACTGGACCGACCAGGGCTGGATCGCCGAGGACCCGACCCGGATGCTGCGGCGCCGCAGGCCACGGCCGGACCGGGACCGGGCACTCTCGCGCGAGCAGGTCGGGGAGCTGCTGACGCGCGAGAGCATCCCGCTGCGGGACCGGCTGCTCTGGCGGATGCTATACGAGACCGCCGCGCGGGCCAACGAGGTTCTCGGCCTGGACGTCGCCGACCTGGACATGCCGAACAGGTGCGCGCGGGTCAGGCGCAAGGGCGGGGCAATGGACATCATCGTGTGGCAGACCGGAACGGCCAGGCTGCTGCCGCGCTACCTCAAGGGCCGGACGGACGGGCCGGTGTTCGTCACCGAGCGGCGCGCACGGGTCCCGCTGCCGCCGGGCGACCTGGACAGCCGCGGCCGGGCACGGCTCGGCTACCGGCAGGCAGCGGACCTGTTCAAGGCAGCGAGCGGCGGCTACACGCTTCACCAGCTCCGGCACTCGGCGCTCACGCACGGAGCTGAGGACGGCACCTCGACGCCGATGCTCATGGCGAGGTCCGGGCACACGTCGGTGCGGTCACTGGCCAGGTACGCGAGGGTCAGCGCCGAGGCGCTGAGGCGGCACCAGGCCGCGACCGACCCCGCGCGGCGGAAGCGATGAGCACCAGGCCGGCCTACGCGGGCCCGGCCGCTCTCGCTGACGCTCTCGGGAGCGGCGCGTGCGGCCGGACATACCGGAACCCGCTGAGCCGGGCAGCATGCGCCGGGCAGAACGTGACCCCGCAGCGCTCGGGATCACGCGGCCTGTCCCGGAAGTCGGTGCGGTACAGCTCAGCCGGATCGGTCACCCCGTAGCGGGCGGTATCCCTCGCCCAGCACGACGGCCACGAGCACGCGACGCCAGGCGACGGGATGCCGGCGGCCGGCACCTCGCGGGCGGCAGGCAGCGCCGCGGCGGAAGCCCGGCCATCATCGGGGCGGCCGTCGCCGGCTAGCTCGCGCTCGGCCAGATCCAGGAGCCACCCGCTGCGCGACTGGCCGCCGCGCGCCTCGTCAATCATCGCGAGCGTCGCCTCGGGCACTCGCAGCTGAACCACAGGGCTATCCGCCACACGTCTCCCCGCTGTACTACAGCAAGATCATTTAGGCCGGTTTGATGGTCCAACTGTAGTACAGCAAGATCATTAAGGCTCGCTGTACTACAGCTACCGGGCCAGAAACGCGCTGCACTACAGCACCAAAACGGTCATCTGACGCATCGGTGCAGGTCAGCGCCTGTAGTACAGCAAGCGCCGTCCGGGCTCCGGCCGGCGGCCGATGTCCATTTCCGCCGCATTCACGGTACGGGACGCTCACCTGCGGCCAGGCTGCGAGTACAAGACGCGGCAGCCGACGCGCAGGATGACCCGCCGAGGCCCGGCCTCAGCCGCCAGGCACCCGGCCTGGTTGAGCAGATCGCCAGCTCGCGCGAGAGCATCCTCGTCATCACGCCCGGCCGCGGCGCTGAGCAGATCCCACCCGGCACGCCGCAGCGCGTCAGCCTCGGCCTGCAGCCGCATTGGCACGGCAATGCGCGACGGCAAAGGCGCGTCACCAGCCACGATGGCACGACGGTACCTGCGGGCGCGCCGGCTCCACGACCCGTCGGTATCCTCGCCGACGCCATCCGGCCCGGCGGCAGCCAGCAGACGCGCCGCAATCTGATCAGCCTGGTCAGGATCAATCGCACGAGCCAGGTACGACAGCATCGCAGGCGTCGGCCGCCGCTGCCCGGCCTCCAGCCGCTCCACCGTCCGCACGGCCACGGCAGCGCGAGCAGCCAGCCGACGCTGAGACAACCCGGCAGCGCGGCGCTCAGCGGCCAGCAGCCGCCCCAGTGCACCCCTCATGCAGGCAATTCTGCCGAACTAACATACGCGCGTTGCCGGCGCTGGCAGTCGAACGCCATAGGCCGGTGTCCCGTCGCGCGTTCGGTCTGCTCCCGTCTGACCGCCCCCTGCGCCAGACGGCGATCATGAGGCGGTCAGCTCCGCCAGCGCTGCGCGCACTGCGGCCGGATACCCGCCGACCGTCCCGGCCTGGTAGTCGGTCCCGAACAGGCACTCGCCATGCGGCAAGGAGCACCACCAGGGCTCGGCGACGGCGGCCGGGTCTGACCGGAGCTGCCGGCGGATCGCGGTGACCTTCTTCTGGCACTTCCTGCACGGCTGCTGTGCGCGCCCGGGTTCGCGTGTCATGAGCGGCAAGGTAACCGCCGGGACTGGCCATCCGCCACTCGCGCATCGACTGAACGCCCTGACGAGCGGGTGCTCAGTCGGGTGACAGCGCACTCTCAGCAGGCAAATCACCCGGAGCCGTCAGATCGCCAGCCCTGGTCGCCGATACCCCGGTCATCGGTCGTGGTGTGTGTCTCAGGCCGTGCGGGCCAGCACCCGCTGTTCGGTCACTCCCGGCGCGTAATCCACCTCGACGCGCACCTCGTTGCCGGGCTCGGACAGGTAGTGGCTGATGGCCTCGCCGAGCGCCTCGCGCAGCTCCTCCATGTTGCGGCCGGACGCGAAGCAGCCGGGCAGCTCGGCGACCTCGGCCCACAGGTGGTAGCCGGTGCCGCCCTCGTCGTGGATCCGCACCGTGTAGGTATCCGTCATGACCGCTGCCCTCCGCTGAGTCCGGCCTGCCGCAGTATCCGGGCTGTCAGGTCCCGCGAGTAGTCTTCGCCGCCGTGGTTGGGCAGCGTGATTGGCCGCTCGCCCGGCTTGGTCATCTTCACGTCGTGCTTGCCGCCCAGTGTCCCGGTCCAGTCGTCCGCCTCCAGGAGAGCCTTCAGCGACCGCTGGTTGTGCGTCCGCTGGCGCCCTGGCTTGCTCACGTGCTGATCCTGGCTCTCTTGAGTGTAGGTGGCGGCTGTCCGCGAATGCTAGCGGACGTCTGCGGTCAGTGTGTCTGGCGTATCTGGTACTCAGCCAGTTTCAGCGGCTGCTGGCGAAGGGATCAGGATGCGGGCACTGGTCGCAGCACGGAACGCCGGCCTCGATGGCGCATTCGGCCAGCGACGCGCCGCACCCGCGGCACGGTCCGCGGCTCCTGCGCCCTGGTCTCCGCGCCGTGCTGGGCACCGGTTCTGCTGCGCGGGACACGGGGATGCGGTCGTCAAGCTCGGGATGGCTGAGCCGTCGCCGGACGCGCTCGCCTTCCGAGGCTGGCGTCGGAAGGCGTGGCGACGGCGCGGACTGGTCCCGGTGCTCATGCTCGCCGCCGCCGCGGAACGTGCGGCTGTCGTGGTACTGCCGGTGAGCCTCGGCTAGCTGAGCGCGCGAGGTCCGGCTGGTGATGTAGAACGTGCCGTCGTGGGCGCCGAAGAGGTGGGCGACCAGCTGGTCTCTCGACACGGGCGGTTCCTGCGCGGGTGCCGGGCCGGGGGCCGCGTCCGGCCGTGGCGGCAGGCGTCTCACCGTACTCCGCCGAGCGGGCAGCGGGTCGCCGAGTCGGCCTTCGGCGGCCTCCCGCCTGACCTCCGCCTCGATGGCGGGAAGGCCAGCGGCGATCTCCCACTCGCGGCGCGTCTTCGGCTTGCGCCGGTGCGCGGCGACTGCCGCCTCGTCCATATCCCGGATGCTCCTGCGGAGGTCTCTCCGGATGGCTAGGCGTTCCGCCTCGCTGATCTCAGGGCGAGCCGGGCTGCGTCGCTTGCGGCCGTCACTGCCGGTACGCTTCTCCAACTGGGCAATCTGCCCAGTTGCTTCAAGGGGCGCCCGGATGTCAGCAACGGTGTGATGGCTGACACCTCCGAGTTTCGCGATGGCCCGGTCGCTCCGGGCAGCGTCCTCCAGCAGTGCCGCCTTGATCAGCTCCCGCTTCACGACTGGCTCCACGTCAGGACCTGGCACGTCGTGGCCGCCGGCTGGTAGGTGACCGGGTTACCCCACTCGTCGGACTGCGTGACCTGGTACCAGTCACCGGGCAGCTCGCTCGTGAACGTCATGCTCTGCCCGGCCGCGATCACCTGCGAGATATCCACGCTGGTGCTGCCGGTTTCGGCCCCGGCGCTGTCGAAGCCGGCCACCGTCACCGAGGCGACGGCCGCCAGGGCGGGCACGGTCACGATGATCTGGAACTCGGGCGGCTTCGCGCTGTTGTCGGAATAGCCGTGGGCGTTGATAAAAGCGTTGACCCGCGCCGCCGACTCGTTGAACGTCAGCACCGCGCAGGAGAACAGCGGCCCCGCCGGGGGTGCTGGCGATGGCTGCGCCGGCGGCGTGACCGGGCCGTCGATGCACCCGGACCCGGTCACGGTGTCGCACTTGCGCGGGTCGAGGCCGGCCAGCAGGTAGGCCGCCTGGCACTTGGCCTCGGGCAGCCCCTCGCACGCCCGGGCCGGGATCGAGTACGCCGATGACCGCGCGCTGCCGGGCTGCCGGGAAGCGCCGCCGCACGCCGCCAGGGATAGCGTGACGACCACTGCCAGGGCCGTTAATCGCAGGATGCCGGTCACGGTGCGCCTCCTCGTGTTGCCCGGTTGCAGCCATTGTGCTCCCGGTTCGCTGGCCTATCAGGCTGATCGCGCGTGCGCGGCGCCTGGCGGCATCTGAGAGCCGCGGCCGGGCACGACATAGTCAGCGCAGAAATCAACCCTGCGCATCCGGTAGCAGACTCCCAGCGCATCGCGGAACTCGCGGCTGTACGGCTCGAGACCGGTGAGCGCGGCCAGGTGGTCCCGGTGGATGCCGCCACCCCAGCGCGGGTCTGCCACGGCCCGCTCGATCGCGCGGATGAGCGGCCAGTCAGGGGGCACACGGCCGCTCGGCCGCCAGCAGCTCGCCGAGGATCTCCGCGGCTCGGGTCCTGATGGCGGGCTGCTCGATCTCGGCCAGCGCCTTGCGGGCGGCTGCGGCCGAGCTGGTTGTAGCCAGGCAGGCGCTCAGGCCCAGAGCGCCGAGCCGGTCAGTGCTGCCTCGCGGCGACTGCGCAGCCAGGTCACGGGCCCGGGCGGCCAGCACGGCGTTGCTGACCGGGGTGGTCGTAGTCACCCGTTGCTGCGTACTCATGACGGGCACCGGACGGTTTCAGCCCAGGCGTGATGCCGGGCGGTGGCCGCCGCGTAGCGGTCCAGCAGCTCGGGCGGCATGTCCCTGCGGCAGTCCGGGCCGACCCCGTACGCCTTCGAGTGCTCCTCGCGCAGCGCCTTCCCGCAGTTCCAGCAGCACAACGTGTAGTGCGCGAAGCAGGCGGCAGCGGCGACCGGATCCGCGCAGATCACGGCAGTGACCGCCTCCAGCCACGGCCGGTACGGGTGGGCCTTCCGCCATTCCTCCCGCCGCATGTACTGCTCGGGCTGGGTCAGCCCGGCCGGCATGGCACCCTGCGGCGGCCGGGGACGGTGGATGCCCGAGCCGGGCGGCCACGGATCGAACCGGGGGCCGCCATCGCGGCGCCGGGTGCTGTCCCAGCGCCGCCAGCAGAGCACGCGGCCGGGGTCGAGTGGGTCGCGCGCCGCGTAGTAGCCCGCAGGCAGTGCTAGGCCGCCGCCGCCGGTCATGGCCGCCGTCCGAGCAGGTCGGCCATGACGGCGTGCCCGGCCTCGTGGACCGCAGTGGAACGCCCGGCCGAGTAGGCGACGGGCCGGGCGGTCACGACGCCCCGCCTTCGGTTCGCGGGGCGTCGGCGCCCTCGGGGTAGCAGCGATCGCACAGAACCATGTGGAAGACGAGCCAGCCTCTGACGGACCGGACCGTGGTCGGGTCGGTGGTGGTATCCCCGCACAGGTCACAGCGGCCGTCGCGGCCCAGCGCGGCTAGCGGCGCCTGCGCGCACCTCTCGCACAGCCGCAGATGAGGCTGGGCGCCGAACATGTGGGTGACCTGCGCCCGCCCCGGCTCCTTATGGCGGCACATATGGCCCGTGGCGATCCCCGCCTCGAATCGCGCGAGCATCTCCGCGATGGCAGGAGGGAAGTCCGCGGACTCGCGCACGCGGAGCCGACCACCGCGGCTGACCAGGTCCGCCTGAATCCGGGCGCCATGACCGCGCGCGGCCTCGGCCTGGTCGCTCGCGGCCTGCCACGCTACGCTGCCTGGCACCGGCTCGGCGGGGTACGGCGGATGCCAGGTAGTCCATGCTCCGTCCGCTGACGTGCCGATCATCAGGACCGCGTTCGGGGGTGCCGCCGCAAGCTCGCGGGGCGCGTAATGCTCCGTCAGCGGGAGTGCGCCCGGCTCGAGAACCTCGGCCTTGAATGCGTCATCTGACAGGAACTCCGCGGCCCCAGCCGCCCGGACCGCGGCGTACGTCTCGATGCCGGGCTCATCCTCCGGGCAGAAGCGGATGATCACCGCCTCGGGCAGCCGGGGATCATGTGCGCGGCGCTGCCGTGCCTTACGGCCGCTCACGACGGCCGGCCGGGAAGGTCGTAGCCGAGCATGCGCCGCTCGACCTGCTCAATCCGCTCGGGGGCGACGTGGCCGCGCAGCTGGGACGCATCCTCGCTGGCGAGAGCCAGCACAGCGGCGTGGTCGTCGCCGAGAGATCCGGGCGGGCAGCCGTTCGGGCACCGGGCCTCGGTAAACGGCATGTATCCGCAGTGAGAGCACATGTGGCCGTGGCGGACCCGGTAGCGGGTACCGCCCTCCATGACGTAGGTGGACTCCGGGTCGTCGGGTATGCCCGGCTCGGCAGGGGTGACGACCGGGAAAAGGATCACGCTCACGGGTAATCTCCTTTTGTTGGTTAGGTTCCGCAGTGCCCTTCCGGTCGGCCCGGGAGGGCACTCGCATGGATGGGGTCAGGTGCCCGGTTCGCCCTCTGGCGCGGGACTGATCTCGACTTTGATGTGCATGAGCGGTGCGGGACCCACGTACGCGGTGAAGTACGCCGACTCGCCCGGGCCGATCCCGCTGCTCGATACGGCAAAGTTCGTCGGCCCAAGACCGTCATGAAGTGCTTGCTTGATCCTGTACTTCGCGTGGATGGCACCCTTGCCGTCTTCGTCGTGAGTACGGGCCTCGGTGGTGGTGGTCACGTTCCCGCCCTTTCGGTTGTTGCGATGTCCGCCAGCGGTCGCGGCGGCTCGGGTGGTCTCTGCTCGCCTGGCTGGCGCATCAGGTAGTCGACGACCTGGAGCTCGGCCAGGCGGGCAAGCAGGCGCCCGCGGGTGGCGGGATCGAGGCGGTCGGCGATCGTGCTCACAGCGACCTCCCGCACGTCTGGCAGACGCACCGATGAGATGAGGGATTTTCAAACTCCCGCCTCAACTTGGCGACCCGGTGCGACAGCGCGGTCTTGCTGCCCGCAGCCTCGGTCAGCGCCTGACGCTGGTCCTCCGGTGCCGCCTTCATCGCCAGCCAGTAGGCGCTGGCGAGCGTGGCCCGATCAGCCATGACCGCCTGCTCTAGTTCCGGTATGCCGTACTGGCGCACCTTGCCCGCTTGCTGAATGACGGACACCGAAACGCCCATATGCCGCGCAGCCGCCTTCTGAGCCGCCGATCCGCCGCTCATGCCGCACCCGCGGCGATGCTCGCCCTGAGTGCCTCATACTCGTCCGCAGCAAACGGTGGCATTGCCTGGTACGGCCGGTCGACCGCGCTCATGGCGTGCCACCTGCGGAAGTACGGAGAGTACGGAGGGTCTGCGCCGTTTCCTCGCGCGCGTGTGGGCGGTTAACTAGGAAAGTCTCCAGACCCTCCGTACCTACCTGGCAGAGCTTGGCGTTACGGAGGGTTCGGAAGGTTTCCAGCTTTGCGCCCCACACGTGCGCGCGTGTGCGGGATAGGCACTCCGTACCCTCCGTAACCCTCCGTAGGGCCACCACCCCGGTCATGCTCCGTCCTCCGCAGCCAGCCCTATCCCGCGCCATCGCATGCGGCCGGCGCCGTCCTTGTACTTGTCGTAGCCCTTGTTCTGCAGCAAGGTCGCGAACGATGTCTGTGAGCCGGGGTCCTCGCCTTCGGCCCCGCACCACGCGGACCACGCAGTGAACAACTCGGTCGACCCTGCAGTCCCGTGACCGGACAGGCACCGCTGCTCGAGGAACCGCTTCAGGGCATCGCTCTCGGACCGGAACGCCGCAGTTGCGGTGAGGACCTTGCCGGGCTCGGCGAGGCCGCGCCTGCGCCACTCCTGGTAGCCGGCGACGAGCCACGCGAGCACGGCATCGTGTTCCAGTGCGAGTCGGTCGGGAAGCTGCTCGTCGCGCTCCTCGGCCGGGATGACGATTTCCCATGGCACCAGCCTTAGCCGCCGCCAGATTCCTTCGTCCTGGCCGGTGACGATCGGCTTGTGGTTCGTCAGCATGACGAAGGTGTGCGACGGGTCGAAGGACCAGAAGTCCTCCCTCATCTTCCGGGCCTTGAGCCGGTCGGCTCCGGTCAGCCGCTTTACGGTGCCTTCCGCGAGGCGGCGCCCGGCGTCGCTCTCATGCAGGACGGCGATCCTGAGCCCGCACAAGTCAGCCACGCCAGTCGGGTGCGCGTCGAAAGTACGGGCCGTAAGCAACTCGGGGTCGGCGGCATCGCCGTAGTCACCGAGCGCGGCCAGGACCGAGCCGATCAGGGTGCCCTTCCCGTTGCCGCCATCGCCGTAGAAGATCGGCAGCAGATGCTCGACGACGCGGCCCTCCAGGCCGTGCCCCAGGAGCCGGGCCAGGTAGCCGCGCATGTCCTCGTCCGGCTGGACGCGCTCCAGGAATTTCCTGAACTCCGGGCCGCTCGCCTCCGGGTCGTAGGCCGCGCCGGTCATCTTGGTCTGCAGCAGCCCCGGATGGTGCGGTCCGAGGACGCCGGTACGCAGGTCCAGGACGCCGTTGGCACAGTTCAGCAGGAACGGGTCGGCGTCCAGGTCATCGGGAGTGACGACGACCTCGATTTCGGTTCCCGCCAGGGTAAGTGCTCCGGAAACGCCTGCGAAGGATTCGCCGCGCCGGGCCAGATTCAGGGCGGCCTGAGCCTTCTTCTCGTCGCCCTCGATCGCCAGCGCATCGGCCGTCACCAGTCGGGCAATTGACTTCATCCACCGGGCTGTCTGCCCGGTGCCGTCAGGCGCCCACCGCTTGCCGTCCCAGACCAGCCAGCGCCGCCAGGCGGGCACATAGCGCAGCCGGTCCCCGTAGACATCGATCAGGCGCCGGGCGTACCCCAGCTCCGTCTTAGGCTCGTCCGGCAGCGGATCCGCCGGCAGCGGATCCGCCGGCCCCGGCACGCCAGCGGCCCTGATGACCCTCAGTGCCCGGTCGCTCATGCTGCCACCGCCGTCCGGAAGCCAGACCGGATCGTGGCGAGCGCGGCAGCCGCGCCGTGATCGGCGACGTAGCCGTTGTCCTGGGCGGCGGCAAGGAGCACGCGCTCCGCAGCTACGGCGTCAAGTTCGCCCGCGGCGATCATCTCGGCGCAGCGGCACGCACCCCAGTGAATCCAGCGATTGCGCTGATCGCCGTCGCGAAGCTCGCGCAGGAAGTCGAAGATCCCTTCCAGCCGCCGCCACGCAGGAGCACCTGAGCCCTTGCGGCGTTCCGCGGCCACGACGGGGCGAGGCGCGCCGGCCAGCTCAGCCAGCCACGCGGGCAGCCTTGCCAGGCTGGCGTCAGGAACTGAGCGGACTTCATAGCCGGGCGATCCTGGCGCGGTGGCGCGGTTCTTGATCTCGATCAGCGGGCACCGGGCGAGCGGGCCGAGCCTCACGGGCCGGTCAGGTGCCCCGAACCAGAGATGCCATCCCTGGCCATGAGTGCCGTTGCCCGGCGTCCTGACCGCGATGCAGCCGGCGAAATCCAGGACGTTCCCGCTTTCGGCGGCCAGGTCGGCGAGCCGGCGGAATCCGTCCAGCCAGACGGAGCCGTCGATGGCCAGGCTGGTGTCGCAGTCGACGCAGACGAAGCCGCTGACGCCGAGAAGCTCGCCGCCACGGCGCCCCACGTGCGCGTCGATCGCAGGCGTCCACGGGAAACCGCAGCGCCGGCTCAGCTGGTAACTGTTCCACTGTCGGCGATCCTCGGGCACCGGCAGACCAGCAGCTTTGAATGCGCCGGGAGTGACCCGCATCGGCACCCGGCTGCCCGGCTGCTGGCGAGGAACCAGTCTGGCACCGTGCAAGGCGGCGGGCACGGACCAGTCGCAGGCGTTCATGCTGCCGCCTGATCAAGTCCGGCGACTAGACCGGAAGCCCAGCCGTCAGCGAAGCCGACTAGCCGACCGCGGCGGAACGCCGCGGCTTCCCGATCCTCATGTCCCGCGATCAGCTCGACCGCGGCGATCAGAACGTCTGCGTGGACGCTGACCAGCACATCCCGGCTAAGGTCGCTGCCATTTGGTACGCTCAGCCTGTCAGCGGTGTCTGTGGCAGGGCACTTAGCTTCGGGACGGCCCGGTGGGAGTGATGACCTCGCCGGGCTTTTCCATGTCCTATGCGGCATGCTCACCGCCGTCCTCTTTCGCGCCGATCAGGTCCCTGAGCGCGCCCAGTGCCCGCGCATACCGCAATGCCGGCTCGCCGCGCGGAACCTGGAGGCCGTGCTCCCAGCGGGCCAGCGCGGGCACCGAAACGTCCGCGGCGGCAGCGAACTCGACGCGCTTGATGCCTGCGTCCTCGCGGATCCGCAGCGCCGTACCGTCGGCAAGGTACTTCCTCGCCCGGGCGAGCAGCGCAAGATCGTTTATGTCCATGTATCCGAGTGTCGGGTCCGGTATCCGGCCGACGCCAGACCCAGGCCGCATGTAGATATGCGATCCGATATCTGTGTGCGGTCCGATGACAGGTCGGACGCCGTTGAGTACCGTCCCTGTCATGCACATGAGGATTCGCATCGGCGGGACGTTCACAACACTGGAAGGCCGCGATGTCGCGCTGCCGGAGATGGTGGCCGAGATCGACGGCCCGGCCATCCCGTACCTGCTGCGCCTGACGATCGCGGTCGTGCACGGCAAGCCGATCTGCACCAGCCTGACCGCGGAGCGGCGCCCGGGCGGGCCTCCGGTGACGCGGCGCGGGCTGAACTCGCTGCCCGTCGACAAGCTCGTCCGGCTGGCGGCTGCAGACTCGGCGATGACGGCCACGACCGGCGATGGCTGGCGCTCGTACGACCTGCTGAACGACCCGGGCGCCGCGGCGCTGCTCCGCGAGCTTGGACCCCGGCGAGGGCGCCGCGGTGACCCGGGCGCGCGGGTGGAACTCATCGGCAAGGTGGTTGCCGCGTACCGGGATCTGCTCGCCGCAGGCATCGGGCAGCCGAAGCCAGCCATTGCCAGAGAGCTTGCGATCTCGGTGTCGTACGTGTCGGCGCTGCTCGCGGACGCAAGACGGCAGGGACTGCTCGGACCCGCGATCCCAGGGCGCGCGGGTGAGGCGACCGGGTGACTCAGCAGGCCAGGCAGCCGGCCTGGCGGTGTGCGACGGCCCATCGAGAGCCTTTCCTGGTTCCTGCCGCAGGGCTTGGGAGGTTGGCGGTGCGGTCAGCCGACCGCTGCGCAGCTGGTCAGAGCTGCCCTAAGATGGCCTGACGGCCGTCAGGCAACCTCCCCATTGGCGTCCCGCGCTGTGAGCGTGTCGGCGATGCCAAGCGCCTCAAGAATCGCGCTGCGAGGGACCCGGTACCTGTTGCCGACGCGAATCACCCGGCAGGGGAACTCGCCGGCCTTCGCGAGCTCGAATGCCTTTGTTCTGCCGAGCCCGAACGGACGGCCTGCGGTGGTGAGCCCAACACTCACCGGCAGCGCCAGAAGCTCGTCTACGGTCATCTCTAGCTCGATCACGGCCACCGTCCTTCGTCAGCAAGTGCGCGACTCTCATCAAGAGTCAGTGATCTGACTACCACGTTAGCCGAAGGGTGTCCGGGTTGTCGGGTGAAACGCTTGACTGTGCCGCAAAATCTGGCGGTTGCTGACAACGTGCTGCTACGGTCGGGGCGTGGAGGATGCAGAGAACGCGGCTGACCCTGAGCCGGGCAACGAGTACGCCGACCTGCCGGAACGTCGTGTCACGTTCAACCAGCTCGCCGCATGGAACCTGACGTACTTCCGGAAGGCAGCCGGGCTGACCGGTGAGGAACTCGGGGCGCTGCTCGGCTGGAGCAAGGCGGTTGTCTCCGCAGCTGAACGTTCATGGGATCGCAGGCGCGTCCGGCAGTTCAGCGTGGACGACCTGGCGACGATCGCGCTGGCCCTTGGAGTTCCGGTCATCGCGTTTTTCCTGCCGCCGCCGGATGCCGGGATCGCGGTTCGCTACGTTCTTTCTGCCGAGCGGAAGCAGCCCGACATCATCGACCTGCTTCCGCGGCTGGCGCCGGCATACGGCGGCACCACGCCAGCGCTGGCCGCGTTCCGGGACAGGATTCTGGCGCTAGGTGCCAGCAGGTACATGGACCCGGCAGGGGAAGAGGTAGAGCGTCTGCTGACGCGAGCAAGGACCGAGGCGGACTCACTGCTGATCAAGAGCAGGCGCCAGTCCGAGCAACTGACCGGCGAAGCGCGGGCGCGTGCCGAGGCCCTGGAGCGCGACGCGCAGGAACGGCATCGCCGGGCGCTTAGCTCGCTTGTGCAGTCCCGCGAGGAGCTGGAGCGGCGCGTCGACGACCTGCGGGCATTCGAGAAGGAGTATCGCCGCCGGCTCCTCGCATACCTGGAGGGACAGGTCGCAGATCTAAAAGCCGGGGACTACGACGACGGCGTGTTTCCAGATCCGCCTGCGGCCCGGCCAGAGGGGCGGCTGCCGTGAGGGGCTCGGTCTTCCTGCGCTGCGCCTGCCGCGATGCCGTTACGGGCAGGTTCCTGCACGGGAGGTGCCCGAAGCTCGGGAAGGTCAAGGGCCATGGCGCCTGGTTCTACCGCTACAGCGCGCCGGGACCAGGCGGGAAGCGCCGTCAGCCGCAAGTCGGTCCGTTCGCCACAAAGAGGGACGCTGAGGAGGACCTGACCGCGACCCTCGCCCGGCTCGGAAGCGGGGGGAACGTTCCCGATCGGTCGCTGACCGTCAGGCAGTACCTCAGCGTCTATGTCGCTGGGAAGATCGACCTGAAGCCGCGGACACAGGCGACGAGCCAGGAAGCCATCGAGCTGTACTGGATTCCCGCCCTCGGCCACCTGCGCCTGGTCGACTTGCGGGACCACCACGTCGCCGGAGCCATCCACGCGATGATGCAGATCAATATGCCGCAGCAGGAGGGGGAAGCCTCCGAGATGCTGCGCCGACTCCTGGCGGTTCGCGCCGAGTCGGTGAGGAAGAATCTCGCCCCGGGGGAGCGCCGGGGAAGGAAGTCAACCAAGCCTCTTTCCCCGGCCCGGATCAGGCGCCTGTTCGCCGTGCTGCACGCGGCCATGGGCGCGGCCGTGCCGGGCAAGCTCGCGGTCAACCCGTGCGACGGGGTGATCCTTCCTCGCGTCCGCAGGACTAGGCCGCTCGCGTGGACGGCCGAGCGTGAAGCTGCCTTCTGGTCCGCGCTGGAGAAGCGGGTCAGGGAGGCGTCCGCAGGCGGGAAGGTCACCGTTGCGAAGCGGCAGCGGCTCTGGGCAGGAGGAGGGCTGCGGCCGGGACCGGTGATGGTGTGGCTTCCCGCGCATGCGGGGCGGTTCCTGGACTCGATCGAGGGGGAACGGCTGTACGCGCTGTTCTGCCTGGTCGCGTACTGCGGATTGCGCAGGGGCGAAGTCATCGGCCTGACCTGGGCTGAGCTGGATCTTGACCAGGGCATCGCCTATATCCGCGAGACCGGCGACGGCGACGACACCAAGAGCGATTCCGGCACGCGAGCGGTGCCGCTCCCAGCTGCAGCCGTGGCTGCGCTCAGGGCGTGGAGGAAGCGCCAGGCTGCCGACCGGCTCGCCTGGGGACCCGACTGGCCGGAGACGGGCCGGGTGTTCACCCGCGAGGACGGCACCACGGTCCCGCCGCAGTGGGTGTCCGTCCGGTTCGAGACTCTCGGCTACCGCGCAGGCCTGCCGCCGGTCAGATTCCACGACCTGCGCCACGGCGCGGCCAGCCTCTGCAAGGCCGCTGGCCTGGACACCAAGTTCATCAGCGAGCTGCTCGGGCATTCGCGTACCAGCTTCACGGACAGCACCTACGTGCTCCTGTTTCCCGAGGTCGCGAAAGCCGCAGCCGAGAGCGCCGCAGCGGTCATGCCGCGGCGCAGCCAGGTAAGTGGGACGGAATAGCGAAATGGCGGATGACATCCGAACTCTGCGGATGTACGCTGACGGCGTGAGCGAGATGCGGACCGAGAAAGTCTCGGTAACTCTGACGCCGAGCGTGCTGGGCCGCCTGGACGCCTACCGGGACCGGCGCCGCTGGACGCGGTCGACGGCGATCGCCGCGATGATCGAGGAAGTGCTCGACAGGGAGCAGCAGGGGGAGGCGTCCGCATGACCGGCCACACGCCCCCATGTGCGCACGGATTGCGCACGGACGCGCAGCATTCTTCGCGGCAGGTCCCGCGCAACCCGGCATGTCCCGTACGTCCTGAGCTGCAGTTCCGCGCAATTCCGGTCGCGGCGTCACCCTTCCGGCATGGCGGTAATGACACTGCTAATGCGGTTTGGGTTCGCGCCCATCCGGGGTTCAAATCCCCGAGCCTCCGCTCCTGACCTGGGAGTCTGCGCCGCGGTGCGGGCTCCCAGCTTCGTGATTCGTCGCCTTGGCGGCAGTGTGATGGCGGAGGAGACTGGTGGCCTTCGGCCTTCTGCTATTCGTCCTCACCCGGCGGTCGCAGCGCGGGCTCGGAGCGCTCGTCGGCGAATTGCCGTGCCAGGCGGTTCCGGATCTGGTGATGCGAGAGAAGTCGTCTGTCAACGGCCTGTCAAGAGCTCAACCGGAGCGCTTCTCGCACCTGTGCGAGGAGATCGGCCTGCTCGTTGTGGCTGGTGACCTTCATGCGCTGGAACGTGCTGTCGAGCCTGACATCGACGTAGAGGTCACCGGCATCCTCGTGGAAGTGAAGGAACGCGCGGGATCCCCGCGAGAAATAGCCGCGCTTGCGCTCCCATAGCTGGGGAGCTTACGTAGCTCCATCAGCAGCGCCTCTACGCGATCAAGGTCTCCCTGCGTCATGCCGCACGGGTCGAGCATGACGTTGGCCGTATGGGCAACGCAAGCGGCAAGGAACGGCCACTCGCCGTCATTCAGGAGGCAGCTTCATGACGATGATCTTCGCGGACGCTGGTCTAACACTGCTCCGACCTGCGCTGACGTGCTGGTCCTATGTGCTGGCAGGATCGTGCAACCGGACCTCATCGGCCGGCCGCACGAACCTCGGGGAAGGGGCCAGCCGGGAAAGATCAGAGATCGTCCGACGAGTCGACTCCGCCGCCGCCGACCGGATACGGATCACCGAATTCGTGATCGTAATGGTCGTCCGACTCGCCGGTCTCGTCCTCTTGCTCCGCGCTGGTCGGGAAGATTCTTCCACAGACGAGCAAGTAAAGCTGCTCAGGATACGGAATATGGTCAATGTGGCGCAGGGCCTGATCCTGCCCGGCCGACTCAACGATGAACTCGCCGTATCCGAGCAGCCGCCCGCCGAAGGTCCGCTGGAAGCTCATGTCGGTCACCTTGGCCAGCGGCATCATGTTGACCGTGCGGGTGAAGACACCTGAGGTCAGCATCACGCGCTCGGACGTGACGACGAAGTAGTCGACGAACCAGTTGGCGGCTTTCCAGATCAGCCTCAGCATCAGCAGGCCCCAGCCGATCCAGACAAGGGTGGCCAGCAGTGACTGGGTTCGCAGCACCGTGGCCGAGAGCACGGCCGCGGCCAGCAGCCCCCCGACAGCCTGAGCGCTCGGCACGATGAGCACGGCGGGATGCCGCCGGACCGTTGCCACGCGTACCTCACGAGGAAGCAGGTACTTGTCGACCGCGGCCTGCCGGTTCTTGGTCGTTGCTACCCGACTCATCAGCTACAGCTTGATGTGATTGAGGAACATGGCCAGGGAGTTACCAGCTGACTTCAGCCAGGCTAGGGCGCCGGAGACAACACCTGCGGCTCCCGTAGGCGAGGTGGCGAGGTAGTAGATAACAAAAGCGATACCACCCCAGGTCAGAACCTTCTTCAGCATCCCGATCACCTCCCTACTGCGCACGACAACGCGCTACCGCCGCGTCTCTCATTCAGCATAGCCCAGCACCATTTGCATACCAATGGCTAACGGCCGCTGCGGCAACCCTAGCTCCCGGACCGGGCCAGGAGTCCATCCCACGCCGATTCGGGCCGGATAGCCGTTACTGTTCTTGCTGCAGCGCGGGCCAGGTTCATGATGCTGCGGCGCGGGCGCGCGAGCAAGGCCCTTCGACAATCTGGATGCCGGGCGGTGGATGCGGAATGAATGAGGTGACTAGCGGTGACTTCTGCATGGTCGTCTACCGGGAAGACGACGCCTGGGAAGCGGAAGTACTGCCCGTCGCCGTCACCGACAATCTGGATGCCATCATCCACGCGCTGCGGCAGCAGCCAGGGATCGGCGGCGCGGTCGGGCTGGCGGCGGTCGGCGATGACTTCTTTGTCATCATCAGGGTCATTGGCGCCCACGTATCGGTATTCCTCTCTGATCTGACCGCATCGGTGGACTGGCCCCTTGCCAGGCAGGTGCTTGAGTACCTCGACATTCCGGTCCCTTACGACGAGGATCTCGATCAGGTGCTGCCCGCCGGCGACCTGTCGATCCTGGCCGATCTCGGCGTCGATGAAATGGAACTGTGCGCGCTGTCCGGCGACCTCGATCTGTTTCCCGACGAGGTGCTTGCCAGCCTGGCCAGGCGAGTTGGCTTCGGTCAGCCGTTCGAGCGGGCTCTGGATGCTGTCGTCGGGCAATGAGGTGCCAGCCGCATGACGCCGGAGTACCTGGCGGTCTTCGAGTCGGCCATGACCGCGGCACTGGAACTCGCCGACCAGGGCTCCGGCTCCGACGCGGATGCTGACGTGCCGATCGGAGCCGTGGTGCTGGCTCCGGACGGCGCCATCATCGGCCTGGGGCGGAACCAGTGCCTCGCCCAGGGCGACCCGACCGCACACGCCGAGATCGTGGCCATCCGGCAGGCGGCCCAGGCGACTGGCTGCTGGCGGCTGGATGGCTGCACCCTGGTGGTGACGCTTGAGCCTTGCACGATGTGCGCCGGAGCGGTGCTGTCCGCGCGGATGCGGCGGCTGGTCTACGGGGCGGCCGACGCGAGGGCCGGTGCCGCCGGATCACTGTGGGACGTGGTGCGGGATCGCCGGCTCGGGCCGCCGGTCGAGGTGATCGGCGGGGTGCTCGCTGACCCGTGCGCTGCACGGCTGACCAGGTTCTTCGCCCGTCTGCGCACGGACGGCTGATCCGCCGCGCGCAGATCCGCTAATCCGCCGGGCGCAGACCGCTTACTAGCCAGCCACAGCCGCGCAAAGCGCCCGGACCAGGTAGGCTCTGCGACGGTGGAGTCGCCTAGTGGCCGAGGGCGCACGCCTCGAAAGCGTGTGAAGGGGCAACCCTTCCGTGGGTTCAAATCCCACCTCCACCGCCACACCACCTCCACCGGCACTTATTAGTTATGACGCGGAGCCGGTGGTCATCGCTCAGGTCTTCGGTGAGCTCCTTGCCTCAAGTTTCCTTCACACCGGATCAGCCAGGCCTGCTAGCGATGATGTCGGCCGTCGCATCCGCGGCTGGTCTTCTGTCCGCGCGAAAGTGCTGATGGCGGCGGTGGCCGCGGCTGGGCTGAACCGCAGGCTCGCCCGGTGCGTACCTCTGCCCAGCAGCCAAAGCCCGGTCAGCGGCTACCCCAATACCTTCAACTTAAGGTTACACTGGTGTAAGATCGCCGTGTGGCCAGAGCTGGGCAGCAGGTGCTGCACGATCAGGGCAGGCTAGGAGACCGGATCTCGGTCGGGCTGCTTGCGAAGGCGTTCC
>Ga0209517_10002128_pt1 | contig 28524 bp, 24 predicted proteins | sample PeaSoiMetSII2010_FD_187695 | JGI IMG/M metagenome (GOLD analysis project Ga0209517, IMG submission 187695) | Peat soil microbial communities from Weissenstadt, Germany - SII-2010 (SPAdes) (version 2) | ecosystem: Environmental > Terrestrial > Soil > Wetlands > Peat | place: Germany...
TGCTAGGCGATTCTGCGGGGGGGGAAGCGGGCACGTCGTGTACGGGTTATAAGCGCACGGCGGATTATAGGCCTGGTTGAAGTCGAGAACCACCCGGCCGTCCTTCTCGATCTTGGTGTCCAGGAACCGCGAGGCGGCGTAGGTCTCATGCCCGCTGGTGAGATCGCGGAACACAAACGACGCGTCGGAGCCGTCCACCTCCGCGTCCAGGCGAAGTTCTTGCCCGTGCAGCGTAAACGCGACGTAACCGAGGATGGTCTCCGAGAGCGTATCGCCCATTACATTCTGGATTTCAATTTGTTTTGGTTTGTCGTACGGCACGTACTGCGCGGTCACGCGATAGGATTCGTCCACGGGGAACCACCGCGTGCCCGTGAAGTCCTTGCGCAGGTGGCTGTTCTTGTCGCGCAGGCGAATCGTGTACCTTTCGCCGCTCGAATGCACGTACAGCGTGAGATCGCCGATCGCGAGTTGGTCGGCATTCGAATCAGGATGCATCTCAGCCGTCTCAATGCGCTTGCCGCCTAGCGTGGCAGTCACGCCCGGCTTGACGTGGACAATCGTGTGCCCGGAGCGAAATTCGAAACTTCCTGCGCTGGCGGGAGCGGGCGCGGGAAGAACGATATCGTTCAGCGGGTCCGAGCCGAAGCTGTTTTCGCCCTCGTGCAGCCAGAAGAGTCCGCTTACCGTGAGCCAGCCTCCGTCGGATTTAAGCTCCGCCTCATACGCTTGGCGCCACTTTTCGACGGATTGGCGGTAGCTGGTGGTGTCCGCGCTCGCCACGAGCGAGATTGAGGCTGCGGCAACGCACAAGAAGGCGGTGATCGTCGTTTTCCGCACCGCGCGAGCGTACTTCATCGCCCCGCGGCTTGCGAGTTCGTCACGGCCGGTGCCGGGCCGATCTTCGCAAGAAGCTCGGCGAACTTTGCCTCCCGGTCTTTTTGGTCGAGGCCTTGGTAGATATCCGCGATTTGCGTGGCGTTCATCGAGCAGAATTTCGGGCCGCACATCGAGCAGAACTTCGCTTCCTTGTAAAAATCGTCCGGCAGCGTTTCGTCGTGCATCGCGCGCGCGGTTTCGGGATCGAGCGACAACTCAAATTGCTTGTTCCAGTCGAAAAGAAAACGCGCATAGCTGAGCGCATCGTCGCGATCGCGCGCGCCCGGACGGTGCCTTGCCACATCCGCTGCATGTGCTGCGATCTTGTAGGCGATCACGCCCTGGCGGACATCGTCCGCGTTCGGCAGCCCCAGATGCTCCTTCGGCGTGACGTAGCAGAGCATTGACGCGCCGTACCAGCCGATCATCGCCGCGCCAATCGCGCTGGTAATGTGGTCGTAGCCCGGCGCGATGTCCGTGACCAGCGGCCCGAGCGTGTAGAACGGCGCTTCGTAGCACAGCTCGTTTTCCTTCTGCACCTGCATCTCGATCTGATCGAGCGGGATGTGCCCCGGCCCTTCGATCATCACCTGCACATCGTATTCCCAGGCCTTTTTTGTGAGTTCGCCGAGCACCTTCAGCTCTGCGAACTGGGCTTCGTCGCTCGCGTCGGCTAGGCATCCAGGGCGCAGTCCGTCGCCGAGCGAAAAGCTGACGTCGTGCTTCTGGAAAATTTTGCAGATAGCGTCGAAATTCTCGTAGAGGAAATTCTGCGCTTTGTGGAAGCTCATCCACTGCGCAAGCAGCGCCCCGCCGCGGCTCACGATTCCCGTGATGCGGTTGCGCACCAGCGGCAGGAATTCGCGCAGCACGCCCGCATGGATCGTCATGTAGTCCACGCCCTGCTCGGCCTGCTCTTCGATTACTTCGAGCATCACGTTGATGGTCAAATCCTCCGCGCGGCGCACGCGCGAAAGTGCTTCGTAAATCGGCACGGTGCCGATGGGCACGGGCGAGGCGTTGATGATCGCCTGGCGAATCCCGCGGATATCGCCGCCGGTCGAAAGGTCCATCACCGTGTCGGATCCGTAGTGCACGGCGCGATGAAGTTTTTCGAGTTCGTCGTTTACGTGCGAAGTCGTCGCCGAATTGCCGATGTTGGCGTTAATCTTGCAATAGAACGCGACGCCGATCCCCATCGGTTCGAGGTTGCGGTGGTGAATGTTGGCAGGAATAATGGCGCGGCCGCGAGCCACTTCGTCGCGCACGAGTTCAGGCGCGATCTTCTCGCGCGTCGCCACGTAGAGCATCTCCTCGGTGATCATGCCCCTGCGCGCGTAGTGCATCTGCGAAAAGTTTCTCGAGCCGCCGTTCATCGCCGCCGCACGCTTCTCGATCCATTCGTCTCGCAATGCCATAAGAACCTCCGATCGCACCGGCCGCTGCTCCGCAGCTCGCATCGACCGCGCTCATTATCGCACCGGCCCTGCCAAGCGGCAACTCAGCCGGACGCGGAATCCTTCCACCCATCGGGATTGACAGTCGTCATTCCCGGAGTGTATCTACAGTGCATCGGTTTGTTGGCCGGGCACTTGGCGAGTATCGAGGGTTTGCATGAAACGCATGCGCTTCAAATTTTCCGCCGCGACTTTCATCCTTCTCGCGATTTCGATCCCAGCTTTCGCGCATCACGGCACTTCGAGATACGACCTGGACAAGACCGTCACCTTGAATGGCACCGTGACCGGCTTCGATTGGGGCAATCCGCACTGCCTGGTTCACATGGATGTAAAGAGCAGCAGTGGCGAAGTACAGCACTGGACTCTGGAGCTTGCTTCTCCATTCACCATGTCCAAGGTCGGCTGGAGCAAAGATTCGATCATGCTCGGCGACATGCTCACCGCGGACACGCATCCCGCCAGAAACGGCCTCACGATCGGAATCAGTTCCACGTCGAGATCGGTCATGAAGTTCGTCGTCAACGGCAAGCCGCTGGCCACGCAATAGCCGATCCCACGCTCAGAACGTAAACTTTGCCGCCAGTTGCACCAGCCGAGGATCCACGGCGCTCACGATTGTGCCAAACGTGCTGGTATTGTTGACTTCGCTGTCCACCGCCCCCGGGCCGTAGAACTGGACGTGGTTGAATGCATTAAACGCCTCGACCCGCAGGTCCAGCGCCTTCGATTCGGTGAGCCGCATGCTTTTCGTGAGTTGCATGTCGAAATTGTTGATGCCCGGGCCGTAGAAAAATCGCCGGCGCGCGTTTCCCAGCTTCCCCAGCGGCTCCGTCGCGAATAGCGCCGTGTTGAACGCGGGCCTTCCGTTTCGCGGGTTCGTGTTGATCTGCAGCGGGCCGCCGGTGAATTCCGGCGTGTCTAGCAAATTGTTGTTCACGCCGTTGCCGAGTGTGCCGAGCAGCGAGTTGTCGGAATCGTCGAAGAGCGTCACGGGAAATCCGCTGGCGAAACGCGTGGTGCCGGAAATGCTCCAGCCCTCCGTCAGCCGGTTCGCGCGGCCAAAGAGCCGCTCGAATGGCAGGTCGTACCGGTAGCTGGCGACGAAATTATGGCGCAAATCCCACGACGAAATCGCGCGGCTGAGCCGCGGATTGACGGGATTAATCTGCTCGCCGATGTTGGACGCCTGGTCGATGGACTTCGCGTAGGTGTAGGCAAAAAGGAGAGTCGTTCGTTTCCCGGCGTAGCGAAGATTGGTTTCGAGCGCGTTGTAGTTGGAATTACCGACGGTGCTCTGCGCCGTCGTCGCGCCGAAATTAGATCCCAGGCCAATGTCCCGCGTGCCTGTGTAAACGAGGCCGGCTGCCGAAGTGTAGGTCGCGTCCTCGCCGTACGGTCCGCAAGTCGAGCTTCCGGACGCCACCTCGCTCAGCTCGCTGAGACTTAAACACAGCTTTGCATCGCCCGTGTTCGTCGGCACGAGAGCGAGAATGTGGTGCCCTTCGTTCCCCACGTAGCTCATCGTCAGCAGAATGCTCGACGTGATCCGGCGCTGCATCGAAAACATATAGTTTTCGGTGTACGGCACGCTATTTCGGTAATAGAAATAAGGATCGGCGCTGATCGGCGTGACGGCCGCCCAGTCGAACGCGGTGTACGGATTCTTGGCCGATACGTTGTTGGGCGGGAATGTGATCGGGTAGGGATTGATATTGACCGCGCCGTCCCCGGCGTTGACGAAGGGCGTGGCGAACAGTGGAGGCGCGGGGCTCAGATAGTTGTATCCGAAGGGCGGAACCGAATACATGATGCCCGCTGATAGTCCCGGAAAGGCCGTGTAGAAGATTCCGTAGCTGGCACGAATGCTGCTTTTCCCCGGTCCGCCGAAAATCTTCCCCAAAACTCCGCGATCGAAGCTCGGTGAAAACGCGAAGCCGATTCTCGGCGCGAAATTGTGATATTTGGATGGCGACAGCGTCGAAGGAATTCCGGGATCGCCGGGCACCAAAAGATCCGGCAGGGCGTTCGGATAGAGGACGGATTGCCTGCCCGGCACGACCGTCTGGATATTGTTGTTCTTTTCCCACCACGGCATGATCAGGTCCCATCGCAACCCCAGGTTCACGGTTAGGTCGCTTCGCACGCGCCAGCTGTCCTCGATAAATGCTCCGGTGTACCGGTTCCGTAGATGGAAAGCCTGGCCGGTCGATTGCGTGAAGTTGCTGGGGACGCCCAGCAGGAAGTCGGCGAAGGCCGAGCCGGTTTCCGTGCCTAGAACGCTGAATGTTCCGTTGAAGGTCGCGTTGGGGTGCTCGTTCACCTGATCCACGTGGAACTGGCCGCCGAATTTCAGCGTATGCGATCCGATCACCTTCGAAATTGAGTCGCTCAAGTACAGCGTGTTGTTCCACTGATTCACGTTCGTGATCGGCACGCCCATAATGAACGACGGAAACACGATGTTTTCCACGCCTTCGAGCGCCGGGGCCTGTACGGTAATGCCCGTCGTGCCTGCACCGGTCGCGAATCCCTGGGAAGTCAGGCTGACGCCCAATCCGCCGTGCGGTTCGCCAATGTCGTTGGAATTTCGGATCAAGCCGGCGTGGAATTCATTTACTGTGCCCGCGCCCAGGATCCTTGTGTAGCCCAGCGTGAAAAGCTGCGCTCGGCCGATCGTGAGGGCATCGAATCCGGGAACGCTTGCTCCTCCCTGGCCGCCCGGATACGGATTATCCAGGCGGTAGTCGTCGAAGAAGTAGTAGCCGGAAAACTGGCCCCATCGCGTGTTGGCGTCCACGCGGCCGGCGACCTTATCGTCGCGCACCGTCTCGTCAAATGCGGAGGTTGAAAAAAGTTCGCCCGCCTGATTGGGTTTGGGAATGTATTGCAAGAGGTTCATGGCGGGCGCCGACCACTTACTCATCGGAATCTGCGCGCCGGGAAGAACGCATGTGGCGCTGGTGCACCCGGGCGTGAAATACGGCTCGCCCTGGGAAACCGTGTAGCCAAGCCTGGTGGTCAGCAAACTAGCCAGGGCTGGTCCGCTTACTCTTCCCGTCAACGAGCTTTCCGCGTCGGAAAGGTCCCCGCCGCGATCCGCCAGCGACGGGACAGAAATTTGCGGCGACGTCACGCTCTCCACCGTCCGCGTGCCTTGATAGTCGGCGAAAAAGAAAAGCTTCTGTTTCTTGATCGGGCCTCCGACCGTGCCGCCGAACTGATTCTGGCGGAACACGCCGCGCGTGTCGGAGAAGTAGTTCTTGGCGTCAAGAGACTTGTTGCGCAAAAACTCGAACACATTTCCATGGAAGGAATCGCTGCCCGATTTGGTGACGACGTTGACCATCCCGCCGTTGTAGTTGCCGTACTCGGGATCGAAGTTGGTCGTGAGCAGCCGGAATTCCTGTATCGAATCCAGATTTGGGATCACCGATGTCCCGCCGTTCATATGCTCCTGCACATCAGTGCCATTGACCATGAATCCGTTGGCGGATTCCCGCTGACCATTGATCGAAACATCTCCGGGATTCAAATCGCCGGAAGGATTAATTGTTCCCGTGACGCCCGACATGATCACGGACGTCGGCGTCAGCGTCGTTACCGGACTCACGCCCGGTTGAATCGCGAGAAGATCGGTGTAGCTGCGCCCATTTAGGGGCAGGGCGGTAATCTGCGCCTCTTGCACTACCTCGCCCAGATGAGTCGCCACGGTCTCGACCTGCGCCTGGGTCTGATCCGAGACCGCCGAGACGGTAACCGTGTCGCTTCGTTCTCCCATGGCTAGAGAAACGTCCACGCGCACCGCGGCATCCGCGTCAACAACCAGGCCAGTCTTTTTCTGCGGCTTGAATCCCGATGCTTCGATCGTCAACTCATAGCGCCCGACGGGCAGAGTGGGGAACGAATAGAATCCCTGCGCGTCGGTCCTGGCCTTGTAGCTGGTCGTGATGTCGAGATTTACGAGCGTAAGGCTGGCGCCGGGTACAACGGAGTCGCTCTGGTCCTTCACGGTTCCGGAGATGCTGCCGCCGGTGGTGGCTCCAGCCCGGGCGCAGAAAAGGAGCACACAACCGATGAACATGGCGCCGAGGGCGGTCCGAGGGCCGTATTTCATTTCTGTGGTTTCTCGTTCGCTGGTAGTAGCTTGCCTGGAACCCAAACCCGCAACCCACCAACGTCATAGTAGCCCGATTCCAGGCCTCAACGTTTCACTTTCAGATTTGGGCCGCAATAATTTTGGCGAAGCTGCGCCCGGCGGCCGCCGGAACCCGCTTTCTGAAAGTCTGATGATTTTTCTTCTTAGAGTTTGAAAACGAAGCCGCTGGCTTTACTTGTGCTCGGGCATGTTACGCCCATTTCCGGGAGACAAATTCGCCGCGACCGGATGGAAAGCCCAATCGTGATCCCTCGTGGAGGTCTCGCGCGGCAGCGTGACGGCTCGCTCTTCTCTGTGCGTGGCGGAAGACGGTGCCTGCTCGAACATTCGGGAGAGATACGTCCGCCGGGAGTCGGCCTCCAGGACGCGCTGGACTTTGGCTTGCAACTGCGCAAAGACGAGTTTGGTGTCGGCTGAAGCATCCAGAGTCTCAAACCGAAATTCCACGCTGAGCCTGTCGAATTCCGCCAGGAGCGCCGCCTGGTAACTCCGGAAGTTCTCATACATATCCTGGCCCGGGAATACGTCCATGCCGGATTCCCAGTAGTCGAAGCCGCGAGAGAAAATTACGTGCGGGATCAGCTGTTCGACGTCCAGCCGCAAATAGAAAACCGCGTCGGGGACCAGCGCAGCGCTGTAGATGCCTCGAATCCATGCCGGGTCCATCCCGCGGACGATCGCGCGTGCGATCAGCGAATAGATATAGCGGTCCGTCAACACAATGAAGCCGGCGCGCAGAGCGGGTATCACCTCGTTCTCGAGCCGGTCCACAAAGTCTGTCGCGTAAAACAGACTCTGCGTTACGCGTCCGAGATTGTTTCCCTCTTTCGCGCGGCGAATTCCTTCGCCGGCAAGGTGCGAGCGCGTCATGCCCGTATCGAGCACTGCATGGCCCAGTTCCTCCAGCCACGGCTTCAGCATGTTGATCTGCGTCGTTCGGCCCGCTCCGTCCGTCCCTTCGACGACGATCAGTTTGCCGGCCAGATCGCCGAGCTTCATGCCGGGCAACAGCTTTCCGTAGGTTTGTCTCATGGTCGCACCCTCAGGTCCTTCGCTCTTTCGAGATGTGTTTTGACGATCTGGCGCACCTGTGCCTGCTGCACTTCCACCGGCAGCGTGGCGTCAACAACGGTCAGGCCGAATTCGGGAATCATTTTTTCGTATTCCTCGACGATCCGCCCCTGGAACAGCCGAAAACTCTCCGTCGGGTCGTCGCTGAGGCCGATGTCCAATCCAGCCTCGTAGAATTTGAATCCGTCGCGCCCGGTCACCAGGCGCCCGATGGCCGTCTCAAGCGGCACGCGGAAATAGAACGCCACCGTCGGCTTGGCCGCGAAGTCGTAAAGATCGCGAACCCACCGGCGGTCCATGCCCCGCGCCACATCCCGGGCAAAGGCGGTATAGATGTACCGGTCGCAGAGCACCACAGCGCCTGCTTTCAGCAGGGGCAGAATGCTTCGCTCGATGCGATCGGCGAAATCGGTCGCATGGATCAGCGAAAACGTCGCGGGCGTCAGCATCTTCTTTTTCTTGCCCAGCTTCGTAGTGTCTTTCACCAGTTCGGACGAGTTCCACTGGCTGAAAACCACGCCGTAGCCCTTCGACTCAAGCCACTTGTGCAGCAGGCTCAGTTGCGTGGATTTGCCCGAGCCGTCGATGCCTTCGACGACGAAGAGCCTTCCGGGCAAATTGTGATCGCCGTTGTGCCGCAGCTGCGGGGCAGGGGCGCCCATCGGGTAGAAAACTTCAAATGGACCAATGCGCATATTGCTACCGGTGTTCATAGGCCTCCCAAGTGTCTGTTCAGACCTGTGCCCAAAAACGCGGACACTTAGATTGTGTGTTGGGTTTCCGGTTGGCTGCGGACATCAGTCCCGGAGGACGCCCACACTATCCATCAAATTGAGTTTTCTTGCAGCAGAAATCTCAAGCCGTGTGTATCGAACCGAAGGCTGGCTTTGCGCCACGCGCCGCCTTGCGCCCGCAAAAGTCCACAGCACCTATCTCTTGCGCTCGACCGCTCGTCTGCCTAAGATGATCGCGTGATGACATTTGTCAGATATTTGGAACGCGGTCGACAAAGGGCGTCATGTTGGCGCGCGCGGCGATTCCCGGCCGAATTTCTAATCGACACTGAGGCGATTAGAAATAGAGCTAAATTACTGAAAACAAAGGGCGACCATTGATTCTAATCGACACTGATCGAGGGGGGCATTTGCGACTCTTGAGACCGATTCTGGCCATTTCGCTTCTCCTCGCGCAACTCGCCGGAGCCGCACCGGGCAATCTGTCAATCGCGGCTCGGCCGAGCTCCGCGCCCGCTTCCCAAGCCAAGGAAAGCGTCTACGAGACCACGCAGGGCAAGGGGTACCGCTTCGACCGCGGCGGCTGGATTTACGTTCATCTGGAGGGCGCGCCGCACGATATCGGCTATCAGCACGGCTACCTGCTCGCGCCGGAGATTGCGGACGCCTTCGCCGCTGTCCGGCTGGAAGCCACGCACAATTCAGGCCGCGACTGGGGATTTTTCCGCCGCGCCGCCCACGAAATGCTGTGGCCCAAGATTGATCCTGAATATCAGGCTGAGCTGCAGGGAATCGTGGACGGCCTCCAGGCCAACGAGACCAAGCTCGATCTGGACGATGTCGTGGCGCTCAACGCGTTTCAAGAGTTGGCCGACTATTACGTGCCGTGGCTCGATGCGCGGACGCGGACTGCGAACGCGCCGCGCCCGGAGACTCCCGGACATTGCAGCGCATTCGTCGCCACGGGAAGCTGGACGAAGGATCACCAGATTGTGATGGCGCACAGCAACTGGACGAGCTACATGGCCGGAGAACGCTGGCGGATCGTGTTCGACATCGTTCCGCAGTCCGGCTACCGCGTGCTGATGGAAGGATTTCCGGGCGTGATCGCGAGCGACGACGATTTTGGCGTCAATACCGGTGGATTGATGATTAGCGAGACGACCATCGGTTACTTCCACGGCTGGGACCCCAACGGCAAGGCCGAGTTCGTGCGCGCCCGCAAGGCCATGCAATACGCAGGATCGATTGACGACTTCGTGAAGATCATGCTCGACGGGAATAACGGCGGCTATGCCAACGACTGGCTGCTCGGCGACCGCAAGTCCGGCGAAATTGCCCGATTCGAGCTAGGCCTGAAACACACGAAGGTTTGGCGCACGAAGGACGGCTATTACTCCGGCGCAAATTTCCCGAGCGATCCCGATGTGATCAAGGACGAAACCACCTACGATCCGAACGATCGTTCCCTGGGGCCCAATGCCCGCAAGATTCGCTGGGATCAGCTGCTGAACGGCAACAAGGGGAAGATTGATACCTCGCTGGCTGAGATTTTCCTAGCGGACCACTTCGACACCTACACGAAAAAAGAAGGCGCGAACCGCCGCACCCTCTGCGGCCATTACGATGCGACGTCGGAAACCGTGCCGGGCTCGACTCCCTACAATCCGTACGGCGCCGTTTCAGGGAAGGTCATGGACAGCAAGATGGCGGAGTCCATGGACTTCATTGCGCGAATGGGCCACCCTTGCGGGATCAATTTTGATGCGGCGAAATTTCTCGGCGAGCACCCCGAGTATTCATGGCAATCGCCGGTACTGGGGGACATAAACGCCGGACCTTGGACCGAATTTCATATCAGCGAACACATTGCGCAGCCCGCGCAGTGATTCTGGATCGTCCGCGTTACTTTCCATTATCAACGCGGAGGTTGTTCGTGACCGAGAATGCGCCGGGAACTGTATTGGCCCGAATTCCAGCGGCATTCTTGTCAGCTTCGGTCGCCACGGATCCTTCGAGAGTCACGTGCCCGCGATTCACGATGATATGGATCGGCGGCACGCTTCGAACCTCGTACATCTGGAGACTCGCGAACGAGTAGATGGCGCGATACTCGGCGCGGCGGATGCGATCGTCGTTCGGTGAGGTCGCCAGCACCTCGATCTGATTGTCCACCGCCTCCACGCCTTCGATGTGTTTGACGGCGCTTTCCGCATCGCTCTTGATATTTGGCCTGACGACCTGGCCAACGAGTGTCACCTTGGCCCCATCCACCTTGTATTGGAGATTGTCGAACACGGAGTAGAAGGGCAGCATCACCAGTTCGTGACGCACTTCCTTGGTGAGCCAGGCTTCAAAGTTGGCCGAATTCCGTTCAGGCGCCTGCATCTTTTCGCGGGCGGCCGCAAACGCGCCCCCGACGGGGCCGAGTGCGAGTAGTAATGAAAAGAATAAGATTGCCGAGTTTTTGACTGATCTTCTGTTGAAGTGTCGCATCTAGTTCTCCGTTCCACCTGCTGACGATTGAAATTGCACTACACGCCGTTGGATGCGGACGCGCCGGTGGCCAGTTGTAATCCTTATGTAATCTTCATGAGAGCTCGGTAAGGGAGCCGGGCAGTACGCCCGATGATATCCACTAGGCGGCAACGTCTCTGCAGGGAACTGGCAACTTGCGGGGGATGATGTTACAAAAAAAGAGATTGCAGGGGTGGGTTCGTGCCGGATTCGTGCACATCAAAAGGATGCAAAGCAACGGTGCCAGCGGGACTCGCCGCCGTGCACATGTGCATTCTCCACTTCACTCTTTTCATCGAACAGGAATGCGCCGAGATGCGCCGTGAGACGGCGCTCGGCAAAGCCAACCACGAGCGACAGATCGAATTCATGGAGACAATCGCCGGGCGCGGAGAAATGATCGTCCACGTGGCGATGAGCGGCTTTCCGATGAGCGATGAACTCAAGGCGCGCATTCTGAGCACGTTGCTCACACTAATGAACTGCCGCGAAAACATGGACCGCGCCGCGATGCGCCAGTCGGCCCTCCGCCGATTTGCCGGCTAAGCCTTCCCCAACCAAATTCCGCAGATTGACTACGCGCTGATGTAACGCGCATACAGCGAACGCGCCACGGCAGGATCCTGCGTTCCTTTGACGATGGCGCGGCCATCGGCGAAGACCGTCAGTTCGTAGGGCGGGATTCGGCACCGCAACAGGAAATCGTTGCTTCGGACATCGTCCGCCGCGGCGGTGGCCAGGCGCCGGCCGAGATCGCCGAGATCGAGTCGTCTGCTGCGCTCGTGGATCTGCACGGAATCGCGCCCGCACATGGTGATGTGCGGCTGGGCGTCGCCGTTGAGAAAAGTGAATTCGCGGCGGGCGCACGCGCGGCACTCGGAATTCCGGGCGACGCGAATGGATTGGAATTTCCCCGTCCACACGTCGCAGGAAACCAGGCGGTCGTGCAGTGCTTCCGGCTTGCCGGCAAGAAGCTTGATCGCTTCTGTTGCCTCGATGGAAGCAATGGCGCCCGCAGCCCCGCCGAGCACTCCGACGGTGTCGCACGTGGCCTCGATTCCATATGCGGGGCCAAGCGCCGCTGAATCGTTTCCGCCTTCGACTAGGCAAGCGAGGCAGGCCGTCTGGCCGGGGCGAATTGTCATCGTGACGCCATAACTTCCGACCGCCGCGGCGTAGATCCACGGCATGCCGAGCGAAATAGCAGCGTCGTTCACCAGAAGCCGCGTCTCAAAATTGTCGGTTCCGTCGAGAATCAGCGCGCAGCCGGAAAAAAGCTCCGCGACATTCTTCGGCGTGACGTCGGCGACCATACCTTCGATTTCAACTCCGGAATTGATGGCGCGCAACCGGCGCTCGGCGGCAATGGCTTTAGGCAGCGCGTCACGGGCGTCCGCCTCATCGAACAACGTCTGGCGCTGCAGGTTCGAAGGCTCGACGAAATCGCGGTCAATAATGCGCAGACCCCCCACTCCGGCGCGAACCAGCAGATTCGCAACCACCGTGCCGAGCGCGCCGCAACCGACCAGCACCGCACTCGCTTGCAGGAGCCTTTCCTGGCCTGCTTCGCCGATCCCCGCGAAGAGAATCTGGCGCGAGTATTTTTCGTACTGGTCGCGATTCATGCGCATGTTTTCGACTTCAAATCCATGATAACGCCTTTTCGGGCGGGCCGGGCAACGCAGGCATGCTAACCTTTCCTCTTACGTCTTGGGGCGAATGAGAATTCCGCGCAAATCACCGTGGTCCCATGCCGGTCTGGTCCCGCGCGCTGCCGCATGGGTCGCTGGGGGGATTGTCTGCTTCTTTTTTTCGCTCGCTCCCATCCGCGCACAGCAGTCGGCCACCGAGGGCCAACTCGTGAAGGAAGTCCGCGTTGTGGATGAATCGGGGACGGCTGTCACGGAAAAGTTACCGCTGCTTCCTCTGGAGGCGGGAAAGCCCTTTGATTTTCCCGCGGAACGCGAAAGCTTGCGCGTTCTCTACCGCCTGGGAGATTATTCGGATATTCGAGTCAACGCCGCGAGCGTAGCCGGCGGCTTGCGCGTGGATTTCATCGTACGGCGAAATTTCTTCAACAACGTCGTTCGCATTCAAGGATTGAAGGAGCCTCCGAGCGAGCCCGCGGCGATCGCGTCGCTGCGGCTCAATTTGGGCGAACCGTTTCGCGATAGCTCGCTCCGCGAGGCGGTGGAACGCCTCACGGGGGTCCTTCACGACGATGGACTGTATCAGGCCAAGATCACTTGGACGCTCGCTCCGCATGAAGACACGCGACAGATGGACGTTACCGTGACGATTGATCCGGGCCCGCGCGCCCTTGTGGGCGATATCGCGATTGACAACCAGACGCCTTACCCCGACCGCGAGTTGCTGCACGACTCGAAGATTTTGAACAAAAATCAGATGACCGCCGCGAGGCTGTCGCGAGGCTCGGACAAACTACGAAAGTTCTTGGTCGATCAGGGCTATTTGGGCGCGAGCGTCTTGATTACGCCACAAACGTACGACCCGCAATCCAATCGCGTGCCTCTGAAGCTTTCCGCGGAGACTGGGCCGCGGGTGCGTGTCGAGGTTTCGGGCGCGCGCTTGAGCAAGGGCAAACAGCGCAAGCTGCTTCCCATCTTCGCGGAGGGCGCCGTCGATGAGGACCTGTTGCAGGAGGGCCGCCGGAACATCCGTGACTATCTACAGAGCCAGGGCTATTTCAATGCGGGCGTTCAGTTCAGTTCTGAGTCCGGACAAAAGCCGGTCGAGCGGGTGATTCACTACGATATTTCGCGCGGCGATCGCTTCCGCCTCGCGGGAGTCTCCTTCGACGGAAACAAATACTTCAGCAGCGATCTGCTCTCTCGGCGACTGCTTCTTCAGCCCGCCTCTTTTGCCTCCAGCGGGCGCTTCAGCCAGCAATTGCTGCGCGCGGACATCGATTCCATTCGCGGCGTGTATCTTTCCAACGGTTTTCGCGACGCGCAGGTCACGTCCGCGGTGGACGATCGTTATCGCGACAAAAAGAATAATCTGTTCGTTGCATTTCATGTCGTCGAAGGCGCGCAAACTCGCATCACCGGCTTGCAAATTGACGGCAATCGCGCGATCGCCACGGACGAGCTGCTTGGCGTCACAGGCTCAACCAAGGGCGAGCCCTATTCGGAATCGGGAGTCTCAAGCGATCGCAACAATATTCTCGCGCTGTATTACAACGAGGGGTTTCCCGAGGCGGGGTTCCGCGAGGAAGTCATTCCCGGCGACAATCCCAACGAGGTGAGCCTGGCCTATCACGTCACCGAAGGCAGGCGGATTGATGTCGCCAAGGTATTGCTGACCGGATACCAATACACGCGGCCGGGGATTATCAGGCGCCAGGTGGCAGTCGAGCCCAGCGGCCCTCTGCGCGAAGGCGATGTGGCAAAAACCCAACGGCAGCTCTACAACCTTGGTGTTTTTAACCGCGTCCAAATCGCGCCGCAAAATCCAGATGGCACCGACCCGGACAAAGCCGTGGTGGTCGAGGCGCTGGAAGGGCAGCGCTATACGATCGGCTATGGGTTCGGATTCGAGGTGCAGCGCATCGCCGGTGGCTCGAAAAATCCCGGCGGGACCACGATCGGCGCGAGCCCGCGCGGAATCTTCGAAATCGCCCGAAACAACATGTTCGGCCGGGCGCAGACTCTTTCGCTCAAGGCGCGCGTCAGCACCCTCGAGTACCGGGTCGCGCTCGGCTACACGGCGGACAGTTTCCTCGCCGACCAGCACCTGAGCCTTCAGCTCACGGGATTCGCGGACAAGACCCAGGACATCAATACGTTCACTTCCACCCGTTTCGAGGGTGGCTTGCAACTTGTCCAAAAACTCTCGCCTTCGAGTTCGTTGCTCTATCGTTATTTTTATCGCCGGGTGGAGGCGTCCAATCTGGTTTCCACGATCAACCAGGAACAGATTCCCCTGTTGAGCCAGCCGACGCTAGTTTCGGGATTTGGAGTGACATACGCCCGGGACCGGCGCAACGATCCAGGTAACGCCACGCGCGGAACATTCAATACAATTGACGTAAGCGACGCAATCGAATCCATCGGATCGAGCGCCAGCTTCTTTCGCGCCTACTTGCAGAATTCGTCGTTCCACTCGTTTGGCCGCGCGTTCGTGTTCGCGCGTTCGGTGCGTTTCGGCGTCGAAGTGCCTTACGGGAATACCGTGGAAGGCAATATGCCGTTCGAACCTGCGCAGTGCACGGCCCCTCCACCGGCGGTTACGCCGCCGGTCATTCCGTTGCCGGAGCGTTTCTTCGCCGGCGGCGGCACGTCGCTACGCGGCTTCGGACTGAACCAGGCGGGTCCGCGCGATCCGTGCACGGGATTTCCAATCGGCGGCCTGGCGCTGCTGATCTTCAATCAAGAGATGCGGTTTCCGATGAAGCTGCCCATCGTGGGAAATCGTCTGGGTGGAACGCTCTTTTACGACGGCGGCAACGTCTACAGCGATGTCAATCGCATCTCGTTTGCGTGGAAAGCGCCCGCGATTACGGATCTCAACTATTTCTCGCACACTGTCGGCTTCGGTCTGCGCTACCCCACGCCGATCGGACCCGTGCGCGTGGACTTCGGCTATCAGCTGAATCCGGCCTACTATCAGGCAACCGTCGTCCCGCACGGTGGGACAGTCGGCGTCTTGGAAACTCTCCGTCTTCCGCATTTCGGATTTTTCTTCAACATAGGACCAATCTTTTGATGCGCCGAGCCCTTCTCATTCTCGTTTGCGTCGGATGGCTCGCCGCCCCGGTGGCGGCGGGGTGCGCGGGCGCGTGGGCTCAATCGTCCGCGCCGGAGGCAGGCGGAGCGCAAAGCGTGGACGGCGTCGCCGCGCGCATTGAGGATGACGTACTGTTGGAAAGCGAAGTGCGCGAACTCGGTGCGTTTCAACAGCTCGTGGATGGCAGCCCGAAGCCGCGAACGGATCGAATTCGTGAGCTGGCGGACCAATGGATCGTGCGCGGTGAAATCGAAGCCGCAAAATATCCGCCCCCGTCGGCTGCCGACGTGGACCGCGCCTACACGCAGCTTGCGGCTCAATTCTCATCACCGGAAGAATTTACAAGGCGCTGCGCGGCGGCCGGTCTCACCGACGCGGCCGTCCGGCGAATGCTGGCGCAGCAGCTCCATCTTTCTCGTTTCCTTGACTACCGGTTTCGGCCCGCCGCGCAAATTGACGCGAAGCAGGTGAATGCGTACTACCAGGACGAATTCTCACCGCAGTTAAAGGCGCGCAACCAATCCATCCCGCCGCTGGCAGACGTCGAAGATACGATCCGGGAAGTGCTGATCCTGCGAGCGATCAGCGACCGCGCCACGCAATGGCTCGACGACACACGCAGCCGCTTGAAGATTGACATCGTCTCGAACGGAACGCAGCCGTGAGCGGGCGGCTCAAGCGGTGGACACGGCGCGCCATGATCTCAATGGTGGCCCTCGCGCTTATTGTGGTCGTTATTTTCGAATCGGGGCTGGCGGAACGCTGGATTCGCAACGCGCTGATCCAGCAGATTGAACAGGGCACCGGAGCGCGCGTCGAGATTGGCAGCTTTCATTTTCGACTTTGGGGCCTGCGAGTCGAGATCGACAACCTCACGCTCCACGGCCTGGAGACTGCGGACCAGCCTCCGCTATTCCATGCCGATCGCATCGACGCCGCGATCCGCATCCTCTCGTTTTTCGGGCGGCAAATCGCGCTCGACGAATTGATCGTGCAGCGGCCACAGACGGCGATAAGAATCGACCGGAACGGCCGCAGTAACCTGCCCACTCCGAAAACTCACGCGAGCAACCGTCCCTGGCGGGCGACGCTCTTTCAACTGCGCATCGGCCGGTTCGCGCTGGAAGACGGCAGCGCGCAGTACAACGACCAGCGCGCGAGCCTCGATATTCACGGGCGGAATTTTAGCTTCGCGCTGCACTACGATGCGCCGGCCGGGGGTGCCGATTCCTACGTCGGCAATCTAAGCTCGCAACAAGTGAGGCTTGCATCCGGGAAGGATGTGCCATTCCCATTCGATATTTCGGTGAAGTTTGCGCTGCATCGCGATTCCTTCGAAGTCGACGAGCTTGTTCTCAAGGCGCTGCATTCGGAGCTGCATCTCCAGGCCGAGCTGCCCAGCTTCGCGCGATCCGATTGGAATCTGAAATATCGCGGCCGGTTATCGCTCGCGGACGTGCGCAAGATCACTCGGGAGCCCACCACGCCCGATGGCGACGCGGATTTTTCCGGCCAGGCATACTACATCGGCGCCACAGGCAACGCCGCCGAAGGGAAGTGGACGGCGAGTGGCTACTATTCAAGCCGCGACGTTCGCATGCCCTACAAATGGTTCCACGAGGGCGGCATGGAGACCTCGGGTGATTACGAAGTGGCGAACCGGCGGCTTGTGGTCCCGAATCTGAAAGTGCGCGCGCTGGGCGGCACCGTGGATGGGCATCTCGAAATGGATTTCAAGGGTCTGGCCTTTCACACGGAAACACGAACGCGCGGCATCAGCCTGGCGCAGGTATTCGCGGCCCTCGAAAACGAGGATTTTCCGGTACGCTCGCTGCACTGGGATGGCGCCATCGACGTGGACTCGGTAAACACCTGGAACGCGAACTTCAAACATTTCCGCACCGTTGGAGAAATGCGATGGTCGCCGCCTGCGACTCTCGCGGCGGGGATGATTCCGGCGAGCGCGCGAGTCGAATTCGATTACGGAACGGACACCGAGATCGTCTCGCTGGCGCAGAGCCAGATCACCACTCCGAAAATGCAGATCGATTTCGATGGACCGCTTGGCGCCGCAGATTCCGGCCTCGAAGTGAATTTCAGGGTGGATGATCTGCTCGAATGGAACGATTTCATCGGCGCGATTCGCGGTCCCGACGAAGAGACGCATCGCATCGCGGGCAAAATTGCCTGGCGCGGCCGCATTCTCGGACCGCTCGTCGGACCATCGTTCGTTGGCCACTTGCACGCCACCGGCCCGAGCTACGATCGGCTGGCCTGGGACGCGCTGGATGGGGACATTGATTACTCGCCCGATGGATTTTATCTGACAAAGACCACGATCACGCGCGGCAAGACTTCGGCGATTCTCGATCTGCGGCTCAAATTCGATGGCGACTGGAATTTTCTGGATGCCAGCCCCTGGACCCTGGATGCGCGGATCGAGAACGCCTCAGGTGAGGACGTGCAATCCATTTCCGAGACGTCCTATCCGGTCATGGGCCGCATCGGCGGGGAGGTTCACGGCGGCGGCACGCGAGCCTTTCCTGTGCTGGACGCGAACCTCGACGTGGATGATATCGAAGCCATGGGTTGGCATTTCGACCGTTTAACCGGTCAATTGCATTGGCAGCGCGACGAGGTGCGATTGTCCCACGCAGAACTGCGTGGCGGCATGGGACTCGTGGCCGGCGACTTCCTGTACCGGCCGCAGGAGCAGCAAACGGAATTCGATATCACCGGCACGGGAATCGCCCTCGAAAAAATTAAGGGTCTGCAAACTCCATCCTTGCCAGTTGCAGGCCAATTCGCCTTCCATTTGCGGGGCAGCGGTCCTTTACGCGCGCCGCTCGCGCAGGGCGACCTAAGCGTAACGAATCTGAATCTGGGTGCGGAATCCGAAGGTGACTTCAATGGTCAACTCGCGTCGGATGGCCAGAACGCGCGTGTGACGATTACCTCCCAACCGCAGCACGACAAGCTGCAGGGTGAATTGACCATCGGACTCAGCGGTGACGAACGTATCTCCGGGAAACTTTCCGTTGTGCAGTTCGATCTCGATCCTTTGATCGTCGCCGGGCTGCACCTGAAGGTGCTCACCGGCCACGGTACGGCCGATGGCGTGTTCACGATTTCCGGCGCGCTCCGGCAACCCGATTCCATCGAAGTCGATGCGGATATCGTCCGGATTTCCTTCAACTATGAATTCGTGCAATTGACGAACGACCAGAACATCCGCCTGAGCTACCGCCGCAACGAAGTTCGCATCGAGCAGGCTCGCCTCCATGGGCCCGATACGGACTTGCAGCTTGGCGGATCGGCGCGATTCGACCGGGATCGCCAGATCAATTTCTCGCTTTCCGGCGGCGTGAACCTGCGGCTGCTCAAGAGCGTTCTGCCGGATCTCGAGGCGCGCGGGCGCGCGGATGCGAATGTGTCGATCGAAGGCACGATCGACCGCCCGCGCGTGACGGGTCGCGCGAGTGTGCGCGGCGCCTCGGCCGCGTATGCGGATTTTCCGGTTGGGCTAAGCAATGTGAACGGCGAATTCGTGTTCGACCGGAGCCGTTTGCTCTTCGACAAGGTGACCGCGGACTCCGGCGGAGGGCATTTGACCCTGAATGGCAGCGTCACGTATGGAGAGGGACCGATGCGCTATGACGTCACGGCTGCAACATCCACTGTGCGCATCCGGTATCCGGTGGGAATGAGTTGGCTCGCCGGCGGCACGCTCCTGCTTTCCGGAACGAGCGATGCCGCGCTGGTCAGCGGGCACGTGCAAGTTGAGCGCCTGCTGTTCGCGGAGGGCGTTGACGTCGCGTCATTTTTCGCGTCGGCGTCCGACACTTCGCCCAGCCCCGGGTCCAGTTCGCCGTTCCTGCAAAACCTGTCATTTGACGTGCAAGGCCAGACGAATCCGGGAGCTCGCATCGAATGGGCTGGAGCGCACGTGGAGGTGGATGGCGACCTGCGGCTGCGCGGCACGTGGGACCATCCCGTCTTGCTCGGTCACATCCATCTGCTCGGTGGAGAGATGCCGTTCCGAGGAAATAATTTTGAGCTCACGCACGGCGAAATCAATTTCTCAAATCCATTCCGGCTGGACCCGGTGCTCAACGTCGAGGCGACCTCGACGATCAACCAGTATCAGGTGACGATTGATTTTTCCGGGCCCGCCAGCCATCTCGCGCTGAACTATCGGTCCGATCCTCCGCTGCCGGATTCGGATATCGTCGCGCTACTTGCGCTGGGCAGTCCGGGGGAGGGAAGCGCGCTGCGCTCCGGGCCTGGCGCGTCCCAAAACTACGGCGCTACGGCGCTGCTTTCCGAGGCGATCTCCAGTGGCATCGGAGGCCGGATCGAGCACTTGTTCGGCATTAGTTCCTTCCGCGTGGATCCATTCGTCGCGGGAACGGCCACGGAATCGAACGCCGCCGCACGCGTCACGATCCAGGAGCAGGTCACCCACGATCTGGCGATCACCTATTCCACCAACGCTGCCACCTCGAACCAGTATCAACTAATCCAAGTCGAATACACCGTGAAGCGCGGCCTCTCGATCGTCTTCCTGCGCGATATCAACGGCACCTACGGCCTCGACGTCAAATTCGTCAAACATTTTAAGTAACCCCCCGTGCTCGCGTCGGCTGCTTGACGTCCGCCGATCTGGGGCCCATACTTCCAGTTGATTAACATTGATTAAAGTGCCTGTAGGTTTCAAAAGGGGATTCCACGGCTATGAAAAGCGTCGTACATCGCATACCGATCACCCGAGCGCGCATCAATCTTGGACAAGTGGTCCGGAGGGCGCACATCAATCGCGAATACTTCATCCTCGAGAAGGACGGGATTCCGGTGGCTGGCATCATGAACGTCGACGAATTTGAGGATTACCTCGACCTGCAGGATGCCGGGCTCAAGAAGCAGATTCGCAAGAGTCATCAGGAATATCGAAACGGAAAGGCGCGTAGCGCAAACTCATTCCTCACTGGACTCCGCCGTACGGCCGCTAAATCCAAGAAGTGAATCGCTCAAATGGCTGGTCGTTTTCGAGTTCTCGCGACTCCGGCGTTTGAGCGGGAGTTCCGGAGGTCGTCCAAGGGAAACACAGCGCTCGTGAAAGCGCTCGACGAACTCTTGACGGTCCTTGCGGAAGACCCTCCGAACCGAAGCGGACAACACAAAATCAAGAAACTTGCCGGTGTCAAATCGGGGGAAGGCCAGTGGCGCATTCGCTGGCGGGAGTACCGCCTTCGGTACGACATTTTCGGAGCAGACGTCGTGCTCCATTCGTTCCGCCACCGCAGGGAGGCCTATTAGCCGCGAACATTTTACTGCCAGCCAATGGGATTGGCGCCCTCGAAGATCTCTATTCTGCCAGAAGAAACAACGATTCCGGCGCGAGCCGAGCATGCCAGGGGAACGGTCGCTCGCGGAAAAGCTGCCACTTCTCCTTAAACACTTCGGCCTGAAGCTCGGCTGCGGGTATTTCTCCGGGCTCGCCGGGTGGCTGGTGGAGACGCAGATTCAGCGTGATTCGAAATGGCGTTTCCGAGGAGCGCACTAGCCAGCAGGGGAAGACGTTTCCGTCCGGGGCGCCGCTTCCACCTGCTTCCACGAAATCGATGTGATGCGCGCGAATCCCCACGTGCGCGACCGGTCCAGCCGGCGCCTGCGTCACGCGCAGTTTGCAGCCCCAGTCGAGCGCCTCGATCGTATTCTCCGATATCGCCCGTGCGCGCGAAAAATTCTTGCAGCCCGTCAGTCGCGCCACCTCCAGGGTTGGCGGGCGGCGAAAGATCTCCTCCTTGGCCCCGAACGCCGCGACACGCCCGCGCGAGAGCACCAGCATCTGTTCGCCGAGCCGGTACGCCTCTTCGATATTGTGCGTCACCAGCAGCGCCGGCCGGCGGTAAGCTGCGAAGGTCTCCTGAAGCTGCGCTTCCATCTGGCTTCGCAAGTGCGTGTCGAGCGCCGAAAGCGGTTCGTCGAGAAGCAGAGCGTCGGGTTCGATTGCCAGCGCCCGCGCCAGCGCCGCGCGCTGCTGCTCGCCGCCCGAAAGCTCGCGAGGATACCGCTGCTCGAGGCCGCCGATGTGAGTGCGCTCGAGCAGAGCCGTCACGCGCCGAGCTTGTTCCTCGCGCGGCAAATTCTTCAAGCCGAATGCGATGTTCTCGGCGACCGTGCGATGCGGGAAGAGCGCGTAATGCTGAAACAACATTCCCACGCGGCGATCGCGCGCGCGCACTTGTATGTGTCTGTCCGTATCGAGCAGCACCCGGTCGTCGAGTGCTATGCGGCCCCGATGAGCGCGTTCGAGCCCCGCGATGCATCGCAACAGCATCGTTTTTCCCGCGCCCGACGGGCCGAGAATGCTCAGCGGCGCGTTTCCCGCTTTGAACGACACGTCGAGCGTGAATTCCGGCAGCTTTTTCTCGATTTGTATTTCAAGCGCCATGTCAGCGTCGCACCCAGCGCGCGCGCCCCTGCGCGTGCGTCCAGTAGTAGAGCCCACCGAGCAGCGCGAGCGATATCGCTACGTCGGCTAGGCACCACCCCACGGCGCGCTGCACGTCGTCGGCTTCCACGGCGAAGTAGATGGCAATTGGAATCGTCGCCGTTTTGCCCGGGATGTTTCCGGCAAGCATCAGCGTGGCGCCGAATTCGCCCAGCGCGCGCGCGAACGAAAGAATCGTTCCCGCCAGCACGCCCGGCCAGGCCAGCGGCAGCGCGACGGAGCGAAAGACACGCCATTCCGAAGCGCCCAGCGTTCGCGCGGCTTCCAGAAAACGGGAATCAACCTGTTCGAGAGCCGCGCGCGCCGTCAGATACATCAGCGGAAACGCCACCACGGACGCCGCAATCACCGTGGCCGGCCATGAAAAGACGACCGTCGCGCCCAGCTTCAGCAGCAGCTTTCCCAGCGGACCGTTGCGCCCGAACAAAAGCAGCAGAAAAAATCCCACCACGGTCGGCGGCAGCACCAGCGGCAGCAGGCAAACGCCATCCACCAGCGCCATCGCGGGGCCCGTGCGCCGCTGGCGCCACGCCGCCGCGGCAAGGCCCGCCACCAGCGTGACCAGCGTTGCGACCACACTGGTTTCAAGCGATATCCAGAGCGGGGACCAGTCCATCGGCAAGCTTGCAGTGATTTGGGCGAACAGTGTGACCGGGACCATCGGCACAGGATTGTATCTGGAACGGTTCTTTTCGGCCTACATTTTGCAGAGCGTCTCGCGGTTTTTATCTCGCGGACCGCGTGAGGCGATGTGCGCGGAAAGTTCAGCCGGCTGTATCCGGTACTTTCCTAATTCGAAGGCGGTGCGGGAGCCGGCTTTGGCGTGGACGGAGCCTCGGGCGCTGGCGCCTTTTCAGGGGCAGGAGATTCGTCGGGAGCGGCGCCCTGCGACCGGAGCATCTGCTTGAGCTCCGGGTAATCGGCGGACATTTCCTGCAGCACGTTCATTGCTCCCTTCTGCTGCATCTGCACGCCGAGCTGCTCCGATTCCTGCGCCACTTGCGGCAGCGTCTTAACCACGCGCTTTCCGAGCGGCGATTCGTAGAATTGAATGAGTTCCTGGATATCTTCCATGGAAAAGGACTTCGCATAGATCGGAACCGCGGCATCCGTAATTGCGCTCGTCGGGGCCGTCGCTGCCAGTTTTTGGCTAAATCCCTCCATCAGTTTCGCCAATCGGTCGGGCGGGAGGGCCTGGCTCAGGACCTGGCGCACCTGGTTCGTGACGTACAGACTGATGTTGTCTCCCATCTTGGCCGTCTCGGTAACGTCCATCAGATGGCGAATAGCAGCCTCTTTTGCAGGCTCCGGTTTATCGGCGGAGGCTGCAGCCGTTGGGGACGGGGCCTTCGCCGGTTGGCCGGCCGCGTGCGCGGGCTGCGCCGGCACGCCGGGCTGATGCGCCGGAGGTTTCGGCGGCGCCCCGGTGGACGGCGTCTGCGCCAGCAACGGAATGGCGACAAAGAGTGTTGCGGCCATCAGGGTAGTTCTAACTTTCATCGAGGTCTCCTCATTCTTCAGTCCGGGCTCTGCTCTTGCCGCGACCTGCGGTCCCAACCATCGTAGCGAAGGCCCGCGGCATTGGCAATTTGCGGATCGCAGCGTTTCGGTGGCAGCGCCGGACTCCATTGTGATAATTTCGGCACGGATGAACGGCAACGGCAATCGCATCCTCGGCGACGGCGCAAACTTTGAGTTGGCTCGGCGCGATATGGTTGCTCGCCAGATTTGCGAACGCGGCGTCCGCTCGGCCCGAGTTCTCGCGGCGATGGAATCCGTCCCGCGCCACCTCTTTGTTCCACCGGAGCGTGTTTCCGATGCCTATGCCGACGAGGCGCTAGCGATCGGGAAAGGGCAGACGATCTCGCAGCCCTACGTGGTCGCGGCCAGCGTGGAGGCGCTCTCGCTTGAGGGCCACGAGCGCGTCCTGGAAATCGGCGCCGGTACCGGATACCAGGCCGCCGTGCTGTCGCTGCTTGCTCGCGAGGTGATTGCGCTGGAGGTGATTCCAGCGCTTGCTGCGTCGGCGCGAGAGCGGCTGGCGCGGTTGGGCTACGCGAATGTGCGCGTCGAAAAAGGGGATGGTTCGCAGGGTTTTGCCGGCTGCGCGCCGCTTGACGCCATCCTGGTCGCAGCTGCCGCGCCTGCTGTTCCGCAGCCGCTGGTGGACCAACTTGTCGAGGGCGGGCGCCTCGTCATTCCCGTGGGAGTTGCGGACCATCAACAATTGATTCGGATCGTGAAAGAGCGGGGTCGGACGATCGAGCAAGAGCTCTTCGCTTGCCGGTTTGTGCCGCTCGTCGGCCGGTACGGCTGGCCGGAATCATGTTGAGACCATCTTGCGGATAAGCGGCCGATGAACCAACCTCCACCGGAAATCTCCATCGTCATTCCCGCCTACAACGAAGAACAGCGGCTCGGCCGCGCCCTCGCCTGCATCCGCGAATATTTTGCGAGCCGGCCCGCCGGTGTCGCCGACATTGAAATCATTGTCGTGGACGACGGCTCAACCGACCAGACGGCGCGAATTGCGCGGGATTGGACGCACGAAATGCCTTTTCTTCGGCTCGTCTCGAACGGGGAGAATCGCGGAAAGGGCTACAGCGTTCGCCGCGGAATGCTCGAAGCGAGCGGGCGAATCGCCCTCTTCACCGATGCCGATCTCTCGTCGCCGATCGAGGAGTCCGAAAAGCTCCTCCGCGCGATCCGCGCCGGGAACGACGTTGCCATTGGATCGCGCGCGCTCGATCGCTCTCTCATCTTCGCGCGCCAGGCCCGCTTTCGCGAGGTCGCCGGGATCATCTTTAACGGTTTTGTGCGGCTTTTCACGGGTCTGGCCATCCACGATACGCAGTGCGGGTTCAAGGCATTCGTGCGGGAGCCCTGCCGCGTCATTTTCGAGCAGCAGCGAATCGAGGGATTCGGTTTCGACCCGGAAATTCTGTTTCTCGCGCGCCGCCACGGCCTGCGGACCGCCGAAGTGCCGGTTCGCTGGGCGCACGATCCAGGCACAAAAGTCCGCGTGCTTCGCGATAGCCTGCTGATGTTCGGCGATCTCGTCTATATCCGCTGGAACTCGCTGCTCGGCCGCTATCCGGTGAAGCGTTCCTGAAATGGGCCGTACTCAGCGCGCCACACGATTATCCGTCGCGCTAACTTCAGCAACGCCTACTTCTTCGGCTGGGCCGTAGGAGGCAGGAGGCCGTTCAGTCGCAGATACATAGCCGCGGTACTGTAGTGGTCTCCGAGATCTTCCGACATTGTCACCAGCATGAACCCGCGCGACACCAATTTTCCGCCGATGAAGGGCACCTGCTCGCCGAAATGCGAATCGTCCATCTGTGCCAGCGAATCCGTGCAGAATTGAAACGACGCCTTTAGCACCGGCACCAGCGTGTCTTTGGGATCGTCGTCTTTCAGCGCCGGCGCGGCCGGTGGTTTGGCGCCGGTGATCAGTCCGCAAAGTCCGTAATTCGCGCGAATCATGTGGACCACCAGGTGACCAAACGTATTTTGCTGAGGAGTGGGTCGGAAGCTGAACTTGTCCGCTGGCATTTCCTCCACGGCCGCCACGGTGTCCCGCGATTCTTCCGCCATGAGTTTTCTGAAACCGTTGGAGATCGGGTTCGTTTCCGGCCCGGCGGCCTGCGGCGCCGCTGCGGGCGCCTGTTGCGCGCGTGTTGCGGGCGCCGAAAGTGAGGCCAAAGCCAGCGCCAGAATTGCCAGACAGATCCGTTTCATCGATTCGCCTCCGGTGGACTTTCTTCGGCCTAAGGATAGTCCGTGCGCCAATCCTTCACAAGCGAATCCGTTTGCTTCAGCAACGCCATTGCGGAGCGGACTGTCAGTGGGTTTTAACTTTGCGATCCAAAGTACTTGACAATGGTCGAGACATTGATATCATAAGTGCATGTCTCCTTTGCGTCCCCGGCCACTTCACCCGCAGAGTCCCGTCGCGCTCGATGACCGCGCCCGCGACAACATTCGCTTCATCCGCGAGACCATGGAGCGCGCCGGCTCCTTTACCGCCGTGCCCGGCTGGGGTGGCGTCGCCATGGGAATCACCGCGTTGGGCGCGGCGGTGATCGCTTCCCGGCAAGTCTCGCCCTGGGCGTGGCTGCTCACCTGGATCGGCGAAGCGGCGGTGGCCGTCGTCATCGCGCTATGGACCACCTATTCGAAGGCCCGCGAAGCCGGTACGGCGCTGCTCACCGGGCCGGGCCGGCGATTCGTGTACAGCTTCGCGCCGCCACTTTTCGTCGGCGTGCTTCTCACCATGCTGTTCGCTCGCATCGGAATCATCGAAGAAGTCGCCGGCGTCTGGCTCCTGCTGTACGGCACCGCCGTGGTCACCGGAGGTGCATTTTCAATTCGCGTTGTGCCGCTGATGGGACTTTGCTTCATCGTTCTGGGCACGGTGGCTCTCTTCTGCCCATCGAGTTGGGGCAACTTGCTTCTCGCCGGCGGATTCGGCGGACTGCACATAATTTTTGGGGCAGTGATTGCGAGGAAATATGGCGGCTAAATCAGGCACAGCCTTCCGCTCCGCGCGGGAAGAAAAAAGCAAACAGGGCCCGCCGGCTGCGCGTCCATCCGCGGCTTCGGCGTCGAATCTGGACCGCCTGATCCACGAGCGCACGCGGCTCGCCATCGTCAGCGCGCTCGCCGTAAACGCGTCGCTCGCCTTCAACGAGCTCAAGCAGCTGCTCCGCGTGACCGACGGCAACCTGAGCGTCCACGCCCGCAAGCTGGAAGACGCGGGCTATGTCGGCTGCACGAAATCGTTTGCCGGGCGTATGCCCAAGACCGAATACCGGCTGACCACCGCGGGCCGCCGGGCGCTGGAAAAGTATCTGGACCACATGGAAGCCCTGATTCGCGCGACGCGCGAGGGATAGAAAGGCAATTTTCAACATCGTATGGGCAACAGCGCATCCAGAATCATTCCCGCTCCGAAGCTTCACGTCGCCATTCTGCTTGATGGCAACGGCCGCTGGGCCGCGGCACGCGGCTTGGCGCGCTCCGAAGGTCACCGCGCCGGTGTAGCCGCAGTCCGCCGCATCGTTCGCGCCGCTCCCTCACTCGGCATCGGCACGCTTACGCTGTATGCGTTTTCCGCCAACAACTGGAATCGCCCGCCAGGCGAAGTTTCCGCGCTGCTCGCCCTGCTCGAAGACTATCTCCGCGCCGAAAGCGCCGAGTGCGCCGCGAAGGGCGTGCGCCTGCGTGTAATCGGCCGGCGCGACCGCATTCCCGCCACGCTCGTGGAGGCCATCGAATCGGCCGAACGCGCCACGTCCGTCGGCCGCGCCCTCGAATTGCGCATCGCGCTCGACTACTCCTCGCGCGACGCAATTCTTCGCGCTTCCTGCTGGATGATGTCGAGCCTGGAAGTCTCCGACAGGGAATTCGCGCGGCGCCTTGGCCAGGTAACCCACGGCGGCGCCTCCGCGCCGGACGTCGATCTCCTGATTCGCACCGGCGGCGAGCGCCGCTTGAGCGATTTCATGCTCTGGGAATGCGCCTACGCGGAACTGCTCTTCACGCCGCGGATGTGGCCGGAGTTTGAAGCGGAGGATCTTGCCGCAGCCGTCGAGGATTTTCTCGGACGCGAGCGCCGCTTCGGCCGATTGCCGGAAACCGCAGCTGCCAGCTAGTTTTGGCGCACGAGAAAGATGGGAGATCTATAGTGAGCATCCATTTCAATCAGCAGCAGCCGTCCATCGCTTCGCAACAGATTCTGGGCGATGCGATTCGCTACTGGGAAACTCGTCGAATCGCCTATAACCTCGTCTTGACCGCTGCCGTCCTAGCGTGGATTGTATTGACGTGGCCACATTTTCGTCCGGCGCTTAACCTGCACGCGCTGCCGCTGCTCTTCATACTCGCCGCACTCGCCAATCTCTGTTACTGCGCCGCATATTTGGCCGACATCCCGATGCAATACTCACCGGTCAGATCCCTTTGGCGACGCCGGCGATGGGGACTTCTGCTGATCGGAACGCTTCTGGCGCTGCTTATCGCCAACTATTGGATCGCTGACGAAATCTACCCGTTCGTACGCTGATCGCACCGTCGTCCGTTTCAATCGTTCTGACCGGGCCGCCCCGCCATCTCAAAAGCCTTCAAAATCACCCTCTTCGCAGTCTCCGACAGCGAATATTTCGCGAGTTCCGAGGGTGTGGCCCAAGCCACATCCGTCACATCGCTCCCCGCATGTGCCTCGCCGCGCACCGCCTGGCACAAATAATCGAGCACGACGAAGTGATATTTCGTCTTTCCGCCGCCGTCGAGATTGATACGCTCGAATACCTCGATCATCTCGCCCACGCGAACCTCGATTCCGGTTTCTTCGAGCAGCTCGCGCCGCACCCCCTCGAGCAGCGTCTCGCCCACCTCCAGCATCCCGCCCGGAATGGACCATTGGCCCTCAAGCGGCGGCCC
>Ga0209517_10002129_pt1 | contig 28475 bp, 21 predicted proteins | sample PeaSoiMetSII2010_FD_187695 | JGI IMG/M metagenome (GOLD analysis project Ga0209517, IMG submission 187695) | Peat soil microbial communities from Weissenstadt, Germany - SII-2010 (SPAdes) (version 2) | ecosystem: Environmental > Terrestrial > Soil > Wetlands > Peat | place: Germany...
CCGATCTATCCCCGCCTCCGACGGAGCAAGGTCCAGCAGCCCCGCAAACTCCCGCCGCGCGCCGGAAACCAGCGCCTCTTGCCGCTCCGCATAGAGCGCCCGCATGCGGCGGATGTGCCGCGCAAAATGCCCTTCGGCCAGGAACTCGGCCACCAGCGCCTGCTCCAGGCCAGGCCCGTGGCGGTCGGCCAGAGCCCGCGCCGAGATGAAGGCATCCACTACCCGATCCGGCACAACCAGGTAGCCGAGCCGCAGTCCGGGGTAGAGCACTTTGCTGAACGTTCCGGTATAGATCACGCGGTCCGCCGTGTCCAGCCCTTGGAGCGCGGCGAGCGGCCTGCCGCTATAGCGGTATTCGCTGTCGTAATCGTCTTCCACGATCCAGGCGCGCCGCCGCCGCGCCCAGTCGAGCAGCGCCATCCGCCGCGCCAGCGACATGGTGACTCCCAGCGGGTACTGATGCGAAGGGGTCACGTATGCCATGCGCGCGTCGGCTGCCCGGGCTTCGCCATCGGCGAGGCTCAAGCCTTCCGCATCCACTGCCACGGGTGCGCACCGGACGCCCGCCGCGAGCAAGGCGCCGCGCGCCCCCATGTAGCCGGGGTCTTCGATCCAGGCGATGTCGCCGGGATCGAGCAGGACCCTCGCGGCCAGGTCGAGCGCCTGCTGCGAGCCGGCCGTGACGATCACCTGCCCGGCCGCGCAGCGCACCCCCCGCGCCGCCCGCAGGTACTCCGCAATGGCCTGCCGCAGCGGGCGATAGCCCGCGGGATCCGCGTAGCTCAACAACTCGGGGCGCGACTTGCGGAGAATGCGTGCCGCCATCCGGGCCCACAACTCGCGGGGAAACGCCTCGAGAGCCGGGATTCCCGGGCGGAACGCGCGCGCGGCGCCGTCGCGCTGTGCGAGCGATCGGCCAGTCGAGGCCAGCATATCGCCGCGCTCGGAAAGCTTGAGAGGCGCGGCCACCGGGCGCGCCGTCCCGCGGGGGATCTCCGTAACGTGCAGCAGGTCTTCCGGCAGCGAGCGGGCCACGTAAGTGCCGGAGCCGACCTTGCCTTCCAGGTAGCCCTCGGCCAGCAATTGGTCGAAGGCTCCCGCCGCCGTGTTGCGGGAGACGCCGAGGTCCGCGGAAAGCGAGCGCGTAGAGGGCAATCGCGCGCCCGGCGGCAAGCGGCCGCCCAGCACGGCGGAACGCAGTTCTTCGTACAGTTGCCGATGCAGCGGCGCGGCGGAGCGGCGATCGAGCTGGAGGCTGATAAATGGCACCATCGAATTTCCGGAAATGGCTCTTTTCGTAGAGCCACTTCTAACAGTATAGTTGAGGCATGCCCCAGACACGCTCACGCATCCGCCGGCATCCCGATCGGGACGCCATGGAACGCGCCGCGCCCATCCTGGCGGAAGGCCACGTGGCGCACGTCGGCTTCGTGGAAGACGGCCAGCCCTTCGTGATCCCGCTGGGCTACCAGTTCAACCCCGCCGAGCCCGATCGTCTCTACCTCCACGGCTCCCCGGCCAGCCGCGCGTTGCAGCACGTGGCATCCGGCGCGCCGATCTGCATCACCGTCACGCTGCTCGACGGGCTGGTCTATTCGCGCACGGCCCTGTACCACTCCATGAACTATCGCAGCGTGGTCTGTTTTGGACGCGGAAGCCGGGTGACCGATCCGGAATTGCAGCAAAAGGTCTACCGCGGCATGGTCTCCCGTTACTTCCCCGGCCGGACCGCGGGACGGGACTACAGCGAGCCGACCGCCGAGCATCTGGAAGCGACCTGCCTGGTGGAGGTGCGGATCGAAGAATGGAGCGCCAAGCAGCGCGAAGGCGGCCCACTCGGACCCATGGACTCCGAGCCCGGCGCGGGCGGCACCTGTGGGGTCGTGCCGCTTTGAGTTGCTACAATCGCAGTAATGCCTAACGAGATTTACGCTTCATTCGACACCACTGAAGGTAAGTTCAAAATCCGGCTGTTCGCCGATAAAGCGCCGCGCACAGTCGAGAACTTCGTCAGCCTGGCGGAAGGGACCAAAACCGGAAAGCCGTTTTACGACGGAACTGTCTTCCATCGCGTGATTCCGAATTTCATGATCCAAGGCGGCGACCCGGAAGGGACGGGACGCGGCGGCCCCGGATACAAATTCGCCGACGAGTTCCACCCCTCGTTGCGCCACTCGAAGGCCGGCGTCCTCTCGATGGCCAATGCCGGACCCCACACCAACGGCAGCCAGTTCTTCATTACCGTGGCCCCCACGCCGCACCTGGACAACCGCCACAGTGTTTTCGGAGAAGTGACCGAAGGCTACGACGTCGTCAGGAAAATCTCGGAAGTGCCGCGCGGGTTGTCGGACCGGCCGAAGAAGGAAGTGCGCGTGAAATCCGTCAAGATCGAGCGCCAGTGACAGGCCCGGTAGTGACAGATTACTACTGGAGGCCTGTCCCACCTATGCGATCGGCGATCTTCGGCGGCACATTCGATCCCATTCACAACGGGCATCTCGCGATGGCCCGCGCGGCCGCCGAGGAATTTCTGCTGGACCCGATCCTGGTGGTTCCGGCGGCTCATCCGCCGCATAAAACCGGGGTAACCCACGTCCCCTATCATCACCGCGTCCGCATGGCCGAGCTGGCCTGCCAGGGTGAGCCCCGCCTGGTGGTTTCGCGCCTGGAAGAGGGCACGGTTCGCAGTTACTCCATCGACACCATCGAGAAAGTGCGATCGGGCATGGCGCCCTCGGATGAACTCTTCTTCATCATCGGCGCCGACGCCTTTGCCGAGATTCGCACCTGGCGGCGGTGGCAAGACGTGGCGCGGGCCGTCCGCTTTATTGTGGTGAATCGCCCGGGACACCGTTACGCGGCTCCCCCGGGCGTCCGCCTGGAGCGGCTGAATTCAGTAGATCTTCCCATCTCATCGTCCGATATACGCCGCGCCCTGGCCGCCGGCCAGCGTCCCCCTGAAGTTCCGCAATGTGTCTTAGAGTACATTCTCGCGAACCATCTCTATGAGTGACCGAGTCAGTCGTGTCCCGCGGATACACCGGTGTGTCGATAACAGTCAACATTTTCGTGGCGCACCCGTGGCGCACGCTCTCAGCGTGCCGCGTCGACACTCGTGTCGACGCTTGTTCTCCGCTGATCTGTGCCGCAAATCCCGCGGTTTCTTGACCTGGCACGAGCCGTGCACTAAAATGTTTGCATCGCGGCGTCCCCCCGTCCGGATTGCTCGATTTTTGGGAGAGAGTTGCTCTAATTACCCCACCATAATCTGGAGGTTTCTCTTGAAGCGATCATATTTCACCTTAGGTTCGATCCTGATTCTGCTTACAGCCGCGGCGCTGCCAGCTCAGACGTTGAGCGTGGATAAGCCGACACTCGCCTTCTCTGCCCAGTTCGGCGGAGCGCCCGTGTCCCAAACCATCAACGTCACCAGCTCCAGCGGCTCGGTTCCATTCATCGCATTCAACAACAACGTCTCCTGGCTCAAGGTCAACTCCGCCAGCTCGGCCAGCGGCACGACGCCCTCGGCGCTGACGGTCACTGCCGACCCCACGGGGCTCGCGCTCAGTCCGACGCCCTATTCGGGAACACTTTCTATTTTTGGCGGCACCAGCAACATTCCTGTCACCGTTACCCTCACAGTGGGCGCTGTTTCGGTAAGCCCCGCGTCGGTGGCATTCACCTATCAGATGGGCGCCAACACTCCGCAATCGATTCCCGTCAATATTACTTCAGCCCAGACCACTACCATCAACTTGGCCGCTACAACTACTTCGGGCGGATCCTGGCTGCAGGTATCGCCCACCACTGGCACCTCGCCGGGCACGGCCAATCTTTCGGTGAACCAGACGGTGCTGCAGAGCCTTGGGCAAGGAACATACAATGGCACCGTCACCATCACTCCCACCTCGGGCGCGAACACGGCTCCCGTCACCGTCTCGGTGACTCTCACCGTGACTCCGGCGCCGCCGGTTACCGCCAGCCCCGCGGCGATCGCTCTCAATTACCAGATTGGCGGCGCCAACAATTCCCCACAGCAGACTGTCACCTTGGCGACCACCGGCAGCCAGGGCGTGGCGTTTGCGCTTTCGACCGGGGTGAGTCCCAACCCCTCCGGAAGAATCTGGTTCACGGTCAATCCATCGGGCGGGACCATACCGGCGACCGGCAATACGCAGGTGACTGTGGCCTATGACACCACGGCGAACCTTCCGGCCGGCACCTATAACGGCACGATCACACTGTCGACCCCCGGTGGAACACCGGCGCAACAGACCATTCCAGTGACGCTGCTGGTTTCCACCAGCCCCCTGGTGAGCGTGGCGAACGCCGCGCTGACCTTCAACTATCAACTGGGCACGGCGGCGCCAGCTTCCCAGAACGTCACCGTTTCCTCGACTTCCTCGACTAGCGCACAGTTACCCCTCACGATTTCCTACACTCCGCAGAACAGTTGGCTCTCAGCTCCCGCCACCGGCTTCACCGGGGCGGCGTTTGCGGTCTCGGTAAATCCTATCGGATTGCAGCCCGGCACCTACACCGGCACGATTAACATAACGGCAACAGGCGCGGCCAACGGCCCACTGCAGATCGCGGTCACGCTGGTCGTCTCCAACAACCCGGTGATCGTCGTAAGCACCAATGGGTGCTCCACCTTGGTCAACCAAAGCTGTCCGCTGCTGTTCGCCGATCAGATCGGCCAGACAGCGCCCGCGGCGCAGAACATCAGCATCGCGAGCAGCACCTTAGCGGCCCTCAACTACACGGTCACCGCCGCTTCCTCCTCATGCGGCGGCGCGTGGCTCTTGCCCGGCGGCGCCACCAGCGGCACGACCAACGCCACCGTGCCCATCGGAGTGAGTGCCAACGGGGTGGCCGCGGGCTCCGTCTGCAACGGGAACCTCTCGATCGCCGCGACCATTGCCGCCACCGGCGCGGCCGCGCCCAACAGTCCGCTCACCATTCCGGTGACCATGTACGTGAGCAACTCGGCCATGCTGGTGGTCAATCCGAATGCTCTCAGCTTTACGGCTCCCGAGCTCGGCCAGTCTCCGGGAGCCCAGTTCATCACCCTCGCCAGCACCAGCTCGACCGACCAGTTGACCTACACCGTCAACCCGGCCACTAGCAGCGGCGGCAACTGGCTGTTCGTGAGCCAGGTGAGCGGTTCGACAGCGCCCGGGTCCAACAGCGTGCAGGTCTTGGTGGCTCCCGGGCTGCTTTCGCCAGGAACTTACTCTGGAACGATCGCGTTCACCGCTACCGGCCCGGGTGGCGCGGCGGTGGCAGATAGTCCTTACCCCCCGATCCCGGTCACGTTCCAGGTGACCGCGGGGAGCATGACGGTGAGCCCGGCGACGCTCTCCTTCACCCAAACCGCGGCCGGAAGCCCGCCCGCCGCGCAAACCATCTCAGTTTCAAGCTCCGTTCCGAGCGGCGCGGCAGCGCTCTCCTTCAACGTCACCGCCGCCGTCACCACTCCCAGCGGCTCCGTCAACTGGCTCACGGCAACACCCGCGAACGGCACTACCCCGGGCAGCGTCTCCGTCACTGTGGACGGCTCCAAGCTGCCCGCGGGAGTTTATAACGGCGCCGTCACGATCACCGCGATCACGCCCGCCACCCTTGGCAGCCCGGCCACCATCCCGGTCACCCTGACGGTCCTGGCAGGAACGATCTCGGCCACCCCCCCGTCGCTCACTTTCGGTCAAGTCGTGGGCGGCCCGGCGCCGGCCGCGCAGGCAGTGACCGTTACCGGCACGCCCGGCGCGATCAGCGTCACGGCCGTTCCCAGCGAGGATAGCAACGGCGCCGCGGTGACTTGGCTCTCCGTGACGCCTACTACAGGAACCACCACTCCGGCCACCCTCACCGTGTCAGCCAACGCGGGCAGTCTGCCGGTTGGAACCTACACGGGCAAGGTGACGATCACGGCTGCGTCCCCGGGCGCTAATGGAAGCCCCATCACCATTCCGGTCACTCTCAACGTGGTGACCGGGCAGACCCTCTCGGTCACGCCCGCTACGCTCAATTTCAGTTATTCGGTCGGCGCTTCCGCGCCGTCAGCGCAGACGGTGCAAGTGGCGGCCTCGGGTACGACGCCGGCGCCGTTCTCGGCTGCCATCGCCACCACGCCCAGCGGCGGCGCCTGGCTGCAGGTTTCTCCCGCCAGCGGCACCACGCCGGCTACCCTTAGCGTGACCGTCAGCCCGACGGGCCTCGCTGCCGGCAACTACACCGGCACCGTCACCATTTCCTCTACCAGTTCGCTCAACCCCGTGACGGTAACGGTGACCCTCGCGGTATCCACCATTCCCACGCCGGTAATCGCCGCCATCGGCAACGCCGCCAGCTACGCGACCGGCGCGGTTGCGCCCGGAGAGAATATCGTGATCTTCGGAACCGGCATCGGCCCCGCCACGCTCGCCGGAGGCACATTAACCACCGCCGGCGCGTTCAGCACGACTGCTGGAAACACCCAGGTGACCTTTGATGGCATCGCCGCGCCGGTCATCTACGCATCCGCCACCCAGACCAGCGTGATGGTGCCATACGGGGTTTCGGGCAGGACGGTGACCACCGTCCGGATTTCGTACCAGGGCGTACAATCCAATCCGCTCATCTACAATGTGACCACAACCGCGCCGGGCATCTACACCCAGAACAGTTCGGGCACCGGACCGGGCGTCATTCTGAATCAGGACTACAGCGAAAACGGCCCGACCAAGCCGGCGGCCACAGGCTCGGTCGTCGCGGTGTACATGACCGGCGAAGGCGCGACCAATACTACGCCTCCGGATGGGGCCATTGCGCCGGTCAACGGCACGGGGCTGTACAAGCCGCTCCTGCCGGTGACCGCCACGATCGGCGGCATTCCGGCCACCGTGCAGTACTACGGCACGTCGCCCGGAATCGTCTACGGGGTCATGCAGGTGAACCTGACGATCCCGGCCGGCGTCAGTTCGGGCCCGCAACCGGTCGCCATCACCGTCGGTACCACCAGCACGCAGGCCGGCGTGACAGTGGCAGTGCAGTAGTTCGCCGTACAATGGCAGGAATGTGGGGCCGGTTGGCAACCCAATGCCGCGATTCTGCATTTATTGTGGGGCGGACCGTAACTCTCGGTTTTTGTTTTTTGTGTCCCGCGCAGGTTCGACAGGAAAACCGCTCAGGTTTGAGCGGTTTTCCCTCGTAAATGGTTGACTATAAATAAAACCGACCGCTCAAATTGAGCGGTTTTCTTTTTGGGGAACATGAAATGGAACCGATCCGAATCGCCGACCACCGCCCACAGGTTGTGACGCTTCCCAATCCCCAATCGCCACCCCCAAGCCCCGATCTCCCTTGGGGGTGCATTTTGTAAAAACCACCCTCCGGATGCGTCCCCCGATTTCGGCCCACCCCCACAACCCACAGAAACAAAGTAACTTACAACGTCATGTATAATAAATTGACATACCCCACACAACTGCGCCCCCGGGCCTCCGCCTCATCCACTCACCAGCGCCAGCACCCGGCACGGACTGCCCGAGCCATTCACGATCTTCAGCGGCGGCGTCACCAGGATCGCGCCTTTGGACGGCAGCAGATCCAGATTGGTCAGGCTGGCCAGACCGAATTTGTTGCTGCCGTGCATGATGGTGTGGCAGGGGAACGGCGGATCGAAGCGGAAGGCCTGGCCGGCATCGGTGCCCACGCCCTCGGAGCCCCAGCCGATCACGTCGCGCTCCTTCGCCAGGAAGGGCACGAGGTCGGGATGCGGACCGGGTACGTGCGAACCGTCATCCTTTATATTAAGGAAGGCAGAGGCGTCTCTACGCTTCGACCAGTCGGTGCGCATCAGCACCCAGGAGCCGGCTTCCACGCGGCCGTGTCGCTCTTCCCACGCCTCGACGTGCTGCGGGGTCAAGAGGAAGTCGGGATTGGCGGCGGCCTCGCGCGAGACGTCGATGACGCAGGCCGGAGCGATAAACTTCTCCGTGGGGATGGTGTCAGTCGCGTTTTCCGGATGGTCTTTGCCGGTCACCCAATGCACGGGCGCATCGAAATGTGTGCCGGTATGCTCACCGCAGGAGAAGTTGTTCCAGTACCAGGCGGGTCCACGGCTGTCGTATCTGGAAATCTCTTCCAGGCGGAACGGCCACGTCTTTCCGAACTCGGGCGGAAGCTGGATGATGGCGGTCGAGGAGTCGAGTGGCTGGCTCAGGTCCACCACGCGGATGGCGCCGGTGGCGAGGGCCTGAACGAATCGCGTGAGAATGTTGTCTTGCATTTATGCTCCTGTTCTTCGTTTCACAAGGAACCAGGCGGCACTGAGCACGATCAGCCACGGCGCCCCGGCGATCAGCGTCACGCGCATGCCTTCCACCCACCAGGTGGTTGCCATGATGGCGAGGATCGCGGCGGCTCCCAGCAGGGAAGTATACGGGTAGCCGATCATGCGCACGGGGAGGCGCGGCCGGCCGGAGGCGTCCCATTTCGGACGGAAGTACAGGTGCGTGACGAAGATGATCAGCCATCCATAGAGGCCGCCGAAGAGCGAGATGCCGAACAGGTAGACGAAGGCGCTATCGGGGTAAACCAGGGCGGCGACGATGGCGAACGCCAGGCCGGTGGCGGAGACCGCGAGGGCGGGAACCGGAACGCCGCGCGAGGAGACACGGCCCAGCGCCTCTGGGGCGTAGCCGCCGCGTGCCAGCGAAAACATCATGCGGCTCACCAGGTAGAGATTGCAGTTCATGCTGGAAGCGGCGGCGGTGATCACCACGAAGTTCACAATGTGCGCCGCGGCCGGCACTCCGATCAACTGGAAGACCTTGACGAAGGGACTCGCGGTGACGTCCGCCCCGGGCTGGACCTGGTCCCACGGGACGATACAAATCAGGACGACGATGGATCCCATGTAGAACACGATCAGGCGGCCGATCATGGAGCGCATGGCGCGCGGCACGGCGGTCTCGGGATCCTTGGCTTCGCCGGCGGTGACCGCCACCACTTCCGACCCCATGTAGCTGAAGATCACGAACACCAGGGCCATCCAGACTCCGCGCCATCCGGTGGCCAGAAAGCCGCCGTGCGCGGTGAGGTTGGAAAGGCCGATGGCGGGCCGCGGCGTGAGCCCCATAAGCAGCGCCAGGCCGATGACGATGAACAGCACGATGCCCACCACCTTGATCATGGCGAACCAATATTCGAAGCTGCCGAAGCTGCCGACGGTGCGGCCGTTGACATAGAGCAGCGCGCAGGAGAAGACCAGGGTCCAGAGCCATTTGGGCGTTTCGGGGAACCACCACTGGCAGTAAATGGCGAGGGCGATCGCCTCGCCACCGGTGGCGATGCATTGCGCCGCCCAGTAGGTATAGCGCACCGTGAAACCGGCCCATCGGCTGACGTAGAGCTCGGCGTAAACTCCGAACGATCCGGCGGTGGGATGGGCCACGGCCATTTCCGCGAGGGCGCCCATCAGCAGCAGGGCAATCGCCGCGCCGATCAGGTAGGTGAGGATGACCCCGGGGCCGGCCGTGTGGACGGCCAGCGAACTGCCGAGGAACAGGCCGGTGCCAATGGCGCCTCCGATGGCCATCATGGCCAGTTGAGCCGAGGTGAGCTGCCGCGAGAGCTGCTCGCCTTTCTCAATCGAGCCCTGAATCACAAGCGCACCAGCAGGTCGAGATTGTCTTCCAAAGCGGAAAGGGCCGTGTGAACATCGTCCAGGTTGTTATAGACGTGGAAAGCCAAGCGGACGCCGTCGCGGCGGGCCGACACCACGATGCGGCGCGCGGCCAACCTGGCCACCAGCGCGGGCGCGTCGGGGGATCGCAGGACAATCAGCGGACCGGCGCTCGATGGCGGGGTCTTGGATTGGATGCCGAGATCGCGGGCGCCCTGGTGGAATGCGCGAGCCAGCAGCTCGATCTGCGCGGCCACGTTGTCCATGCCGATGCGCGCCAGTAGATCCAGGGCGGGCCTGGCCAGGTAGATGTTGGGGATCGCGGGCGTGCCGGTTTCAAAGCGGCGGGCGGCGGGAGCGGGATCGAGGCGCCGGGTATCGAACGCGAAGATATCGCGCTGCGAGAACCAACTGGTCATCGTGGGAGTGAGCGATTCCACCAGCTCGCGGCGCACGTACAGGAATGCGAGGCCCGGCGGGCCGAGAAGATACTTGAGCGTGCCGGTCACGAAGAAGTCCACGTCGAGCTCGCGGACGTCCATGGGGCGGGTTCCGCAATCCTGGTAGCCATCCAGGAAGACCAGCGCGCCGTGGGCGTGTGCGATGCGGGTGACGGCGGCTACGTCGGAGCGGAATCCGTTGACGAAGGAGACTTGGGTGAGGGGCACGATGCGCGTGCGGTCATCGATGGCGCGCTCGTAAGCTTCGGCCGGCACCGCGTTGTCGACGCCGTCCAGAAACTGGACCTGGGCGCCGCGCGGGCGCTGGGCCAACCAGATGTGCCCCATGGTGGGGAACTCGTACTCGCTCATCACCACTTTGTTGCGATGGTCGAAGGAGAGTGCGTTGGCGATGGGGTTGATTCCGGCGGAGGCGCTGGTCACGATAGCCACTTCGTCGGGCTGGGCGTTGATGAAGCGCGCGAAATCGACGCGGAGCGCTTCGTAGGCTCCTACCCATTCGGCCCAGGGATCGGACGAGGTTCGCCAGCTTTCGGCATATTGCCGCATGCCGGCTTCGACGGCGTCGGAGAGCGCGCCTTGCGAACAGTTATAGAGATACGTCTTTTCCTGGAGGATCGGGAAATGCGATCGCAGCTCGGAGATTTGGGTGTCGGACAGCATCCGGTCGGCTTCGCCGATCTTATCTACGGATCATACCAAGTCAGAGGTGGGACAGACGCAGGCCGCTGCATCGACGTGGCGCAGGCACTCCTGGCAGCGTCCCGACTTTCCAGAAGCCTCGGGGTTCAGAGGTGGGACAGACGATCGGTTTTTGTCGTCTGTCACCCTGCGGCGTGGCCAGGTTTCTGCCGCCAGAGACGTTCCCGAAGGGACCGTCGCCCGCCCATCGGGACGCTTGGCCGCGTTTCCGCCGCCAGTCGAGCTCGTACATTTTGTCGAGTCAGAGGTGGGTGTTTTTCGAGAGTGTCAATATTCTGCGGGCCGTTATGCCCGCTCGTCCGTATAGTGTATATGCTGTCCGATTTTCGGGTCGCCACCCGCACACTCCGCAAAAGCCCCGGCTTCGCCGCCACGGCTGTCGCCGCGCTGGCCCTCGGCATTGGGGCCAATGCCGCCATCTTCAGCCTGGTCAACCAGATCCTGCTCAATCCCGCGGGCATTTCGCGGCCCGGCCAGGTGGTGGCCCTCCGCGCCAGGTATGACAAGCTGAACCTCCTCAGCATTCCGCTGTCCGCCACGGACTTCGCGGATGTCCGCAACAGCCGGGATCTGTTCGAGCACGCCGCCATCATCGGCCAGGGTGACTTCAACTATACCGGCGGCGATGCGCCCGAACGTCTCCAGGGCGCCTCCGTCTCAGTCGAATGGTTTGACGTCTTCGGCGCCAGACCCCTGCTCGGGCGCGTCTTCACCGCCGACGAGGACCAGCCCGACGCCAATCGGCTCATCGTGCTTTCCTACCCTGCCTGGAAGCGCCTGTTCGGCTCCGATCCCAATATCCTGGCAAAGAGCATCTCGCTCAACGAGAGTCCCTACCACATCATCGGCGTCATGGGGCCCGATTTCCGCTTTCCGCGGGCCGTGGACCTCTGGACTCCGCTGGGCCTGCCACCCGCCGCCTTCTCCGAAAATAACCGCTTCAATGAAAGCTACAACGCCTACGCCCGAGTGCGTTCCGGCGTTCCCTTCGAGCGGGCCGATGCCTTCATCCAAGTCCTGGCCGATCGCCTGAAGTCCTCCGGTACGCGAGGCGCTACCTACGCCAGGGACTCGGCGTGGGGCATGTTCGCCGTGCCGATCGCCGATTTCCTGGCCGGCGACACCAAGCGCCCCCTGGTCATCCTGCTGTGCGCCGTGGGATTCGTGCTCCTCATCGCCTGCTCCAACATCGCCGGCCTCATGCTGGCGCGCACCTCCGGCCGCACGCGTGAGATTGCCGTCCGGGCGGCGCTGGGCGCGGGCCGTTGGGCACTCATGCGGCAGACGCTCGCCGAAAGCCTGTTGCTGGCCGCGGGTGGCGCGGTCGCCGGCCTCGCGCTGGCCTACGCCGGAATGCGGGTCTTGCTCCTGCTGGCCCCCGAAGACGCGGCCATCGGCCTGGGCGCCTCCATCGACGCCAACGTGCTGCTCTTCACCGCCGCCGCCACCATCGTCTCGGCGCTTTTGTTCGGCGGGGTGCCCGCGTGGCAGATCGCCAAGCTCGATACGCACGAGGTGCTGAAAGGAACCGGCCGCTCCGGAATGTCCGGCCGCGGACGGCAGCGCCTCCGCTCCACCCTGGTGACTTGCGAGACTGCGCTGGCGTTGATGCTGCTGGTGGGCGCGGGCCTGTTCATCCGCAGCCTCGCGCGCATAGAAGATGTGCGCCCGGGGTTCGACCCTCATGGCGTGATGACCGCCGGTCTCTCGCTGCCGCGCACGCGCTATCCGGATGACCCCAAGCGTATCCTCTTCTACCGCTCGCTGGTGGACCGCCTGGCGTCAACGCCCGGCGTGGCGTCCGCCGCCGCCGGGGTGGGGTTGCCGTTCACCGGCATGGCGGGGTCCGCTTCGTTCTCCATTCAAGAGAAACCCACCGGACCGGGCGATCCAGGCCCCCACGGCGACATCCGCGCGATCTCGCCGGCCTACTTTCAGGCAATGACCATCCCGCTTATGGCCGGCCGCTATTTCACGGACCAGGACGTCGAAGGCACGGAACGCGTTGCCATCGTCGATGAGAACCTGGCGCGCCAATATTGGGGCGGCCAGAGCCCCATCGGCCAGCACATCCGCGGAGGAGCGCCGGGAGGCGTTTTTGCGAGGATTGTGGGGGTAGTCGGGCACATCCATCAATCGGACCTCGCCGCCGACTCCGGCAAGGGCGTCTACTACTACTGCATGTGGCAGGTGGCGGCGCCATTCACGCAGATCACGCTCAAGACCGGGCGCGATCCCGCTACTTTCACCGGCGCCATCCGCCAAGCCGTTCACGCGGTCGACCCGGCGCAACCGGTCTCGCAGCTCAAGACTCTCGAAGACCTGGTTTCCAGTTCGCTGGCTCCCCGCCGCTTCGTGGTGCGGCTGCTCGGTTTCTTCGCGGTGGTCGCGCTGCTGATGGCCGCGCTTGGCCTGTACGGCGTAATCAGCTACTCGGTGACGCAGCGCACGCAGGAGATCGGCATTCGCGTAGCGCTAGGCGCCCCGCGCGAGGCCGTGCTGAGGATGGTGGTCGGTCAGGGTGTCCGGCTCGCCGGCATGGGAGCGGCCATCGGCCTGGTTGCCTCGATCGCCAGCAGCCGCTGGCTCAAGAGCCAGTTGTTCGAAGTCAGTACGTTCGATCCCCTGACCTTCGCCTCCATGGCGGTGGTGTTGGTGGCCGCCGCGTTTGCCGCGAGTTATATTCCTGCCCGGCGCGCGATGAAGGTCTATCCTTCCGAAGCGTTACGCTATGAGTAGTGCGCCTGCTCTTCTTTGTGACCGCCGCGCTCCTCGCTGCCTGCGCACCAGCTCCACGGCCCGTCGAGCAGCCCAAGCCGGACTTAACCCCGGATGTAAGCACGGAACCCTGGTACGGGAGCGCGGTGGAACAACTGGCGGCGATGAACCATGAGGCGGAGGGCTTGCTCCAGCGCGGCAGGTCCGATCACGCAGCCGCCATCATTACGAATAGCCAGCCCGTCCTGAACCGGCTTCTCTCGGTCCCGCGGCCGACCCTGGAAGCGATGGAGGCGGTTTCCGATTCCGATGACCTGTACGGCCGGATGCTCCTCGCTAATCGCCACTACGGCTGGGCGCGGCTCGCATTTCAGAAGAACGTGACGCGCTGGAGGGCCTGGAGGCCGCAGACTCCCGAGACTGCCCGGCGTCTGAAGCTGGCGGCGGCCGGACTCGCGGAGTGCGACCGGCGCCTGCAATAATGATGTGGTCATGACGAACCGTGCAAGCGGAACATTCGAAGTGAAGCTGACCCCTCAGGAACCGGGCGACAAGGCGGCGGACGCAACCCTCGGCAGGATGTCGATCGACAAACAGTTCCACGGCGATCTCGAAGGCACAAGCAAGGGCGAGATGCTGACCGCCGGGACGAGCGTCAAAGGCTCGGCCGGCTATGTCGCCATCGAGCGGGTCAGCGGAACGCTCGGTGGGCGCAGCGGCGCGTTCGTCCTCCAGCACAGCGGCACCATGACGCGCGGCGCACCGCAACCGACGATCACGGTAGTGCCGGACTCCGGCACCGGCCAACTGGCGGGCCTGGCGGGCAAGATGGCGATCGCGATCGCCGATGGAAAGCATTCGTACGACTTCGAGTACACACTCGCCTCGTAGTTGAAAGACGATGTTCTCCCACCATCGTTTGGCGGGCACGCCGAAATGGACGACGCCAGGCGCGGGCTGGAGGCGGCGGCTGCGAACTTCGATCGCCAGGGCTTCGCCGCAACAGGGACAGGAGGTCTCGAGGACTACGCCCGGTCGCTGATGGAGCACGCCGACGCGCCTGCGCCGGAGCGGTTGGCGGATGGCATCCGCTTCGAACACGTGTCCTTTGCCTATCCCGGAACCGAGCGGCGCGTGCTCGACGATGTGAACCTGGAGCTGAAGCCCGCCTCGGTGGTGGCCATTGTCGGCGAGAATGGCGCCGGCAAGAGTACGCTGGTAAAACTGCTGTGCCGGATGTACCAGCCTGACGGTGGACGCATCCTGGTGGACGGCGTGGATCTGGCGCGGATTCGGGCCGGCGAATGGCGGTCGCGCCTGGCCGGGGCGTTCCAGGATTTCTTCCGCTTCGAGTTTCAGGCGCGCCATACGGTGGGCGTGGGCGACCTGCCCCGCCTGGATGACGAACCGGCGGTTGCCGCTGCTGTCGAGCGGGGAGGCGCGGCCGACGTGGTGAAGAGTCTCGAGTCTGGCCTCGGCACGCAACTTGGCGCGACGTGGCCCGGCGGAGCGGAAGTGAGTTTCGGCCAATGGCAGAAGTTCGCGCTGGCTCGCGGGTTTATGCGCGATCGCCCGCTCGTCATCGTGCTGGACGAGCCGACTGCGGCGCTCGACGCCGAGACCGAGCACGCGCTGTTCGAGCGCTATGCCGCGATGGCCCGCAGCGGCCGGGCGGATCGAAACCACGGGTTCAGCGGCCGCATCACGATCCTGGTGTCGCACCGGTTCAGCACCGTGAGGATGGCCGACCTGATCGTGGTGCTCGACGGCGCGCGAGTCGTGGAAGTCGGCACCCACGAACCGCTGATGGCGAAGGGCGGACAGCACGCGGAGTGGTACGGCATCCAAGCCGCGGCGTATCGCTGATTGGGCTCTGGCGGAGGAAGAGGGATTCGAAGAGCCTTAGCCCATTGATTCTATGATACTTAATGGATTTGGCTGTCTCACAATACTCACTTTCCGCACCTTCTGCGAAAATTTCGCACGTAATTCACAGGCGGGTTTCTGGATACGGGGTGTTGCGCCCCTGTTTTGCTTCAGAAACCAGCTTCAGACCCGACTCCGAAAGGCTCCGTGCCAACCGCCGTCGAGGCTTCCGCCTCCCTACTTGTAGTATTCTCCTGATCGCGTCCGTTTTCATTCTTCAGGGTGGCCCAAGGCGGTCCACAGCGCCGCGGGCCATGAGTGGTTCATCCGTGGCCCAATTTTTTCAGTTGACCCTCACCGCCGAATTCGATAACTTTGGCACTACCATGCCAATCCGGTCGGTAATCGCTGCCAGTTTCACTGTGGCCGTCGTCCTCGCACAAGCCCCGCGTCCCGAACAACTCTTCGCCGAGCGCTGCGCTTCGTGCCATGGTGACGATGCCTCGGGCACCGACCGCGCACCCGCCCTCGCCAGGAGCCGCCGCCTCCGCACCCGCTCGCTCGACGAAATTCGCGACGTCATCCGCCATGGGACTCCGGGCGGAATGCCTCCGTTTTCCCTCCCCGATGCTGAGGTGCAGGCGTTGGCGGAGTTCGTCCGGTCCATGAACGCCACGGCATTCGATGCCCGGCCGGAAGGCGACGTACCCGCCGGCGAGCGATTCTTCTTCGGCAAAGGTCAGTGCGCAACCTGCCACACCGCGATGGGGCGGGGAAAATCCGTGGGGCCCGATCTCTCGAACATTGGCCGGCAGCTTACCGCCGGCGATCTCACTCGCAAATGGACCGACCCGGCCGCGCGCCTTTCCGAGGGCTACGCCACTGTCACCGTGCGCCTGCGCGATGGACGCACCGTGCGCGGCTTCGCGCGCCACGAGACGCTGCACGCCCTCCAGTTGCAGACCCCGGACGGCCGTCTCCTGCTCCTCGCCGACGGCGAATTTGAGGTGGTCGCGCGCGAAACAACTTCGAACCGGCATGTTTTGAAGGTCTCCGCGGAAGAGGAGCGCGATCTGCTGGCCTTCGTCAGCCGGTTGGGCGGGTTGCCGCCCGGCGAGCTGCCGTCGCCGAGTGGACCGATGGATGCCGCGGTGGATGCCGCCGCCATCCAGCAGGTTCTCCATCCGTCGCCCGGAGAGTGGCCCACGTACAACGGGAACGTCAGCGGCAATCGCCACAGCCCGCTCGACCAGATCCACCCGGGCAACGTCGCGAAGCTTTCGGTGCAGTGGGTCTATACGATTCCGTATTTCGGACTGGAAGCCACGCCGCTGGTGAGCGATGGAGTCATGTACGTGAGCGGGCCGAACCAGGTCCACGCCCTGGACGCGCGCAGCGGCCGGGAGATTTGGCACTATTCGCGCCCGCGCACCACCAGCCCGTCTGTGGCGGGCGATGCCGCCAAGGGCGCTAATCGCGGCGTGGCGCTGCTCGGCGACCGCATCTTCGTCACCACCGACGATGCCCACCTGTTGTGCCTCGACCGGCTGACGGGCTCGGCGCGGTGGGAGGTCTACATGCCCGTCGAGCCGCAGCACTACGGCGCCACCATGGCTCCGCTGGTGGCCGGCGACCTGGTGATCGGCGGCGTCACGGGCGCCGACGAGGGCATCCGCGGATTTCTCGCCGCGTATCACGCCACTACCGGCAAACTGGCCTGGCGTTTCTGGACGGTTCCGCGCGCGGGCGATCCGGGCTGGGAGACCTGGCAGGGCAACGCGGTGGAATTCGGCGGCGGCTCCACGTGGCTCACCGGCAGCTACGACCCCCAGACGCGCGTGCTCTACTGGCCGACCGGCAATCCTTACCCCGACACGGATGGCAGCCAGCGCCAGGGCGACAACCTCTATACCAATTGCATTCTGGCGTTGGACCTTGCCACCGGGAAACTGCTCTGGCATTTCCAGTTCACGCCGCACGATCTGCACGACTGGGATGCCATTCAGCCGCCAGTGCTGGTGGATGCGCTGTTTCAGGGCCGCGAGCGCAAGCTCCTGGTGCACGCCGACCGCAACGGCTTCTTCTACGTTTTGGACCGCACTTCCGGCGAGCTGCTGCTCGCCACGGCCTTCGCCAGGAAGATTTCGTGGGCCAGCGGCATCGACCCAAAGGGCCGCCCCATCGAATTGCCCGGCAATGTCCCCACGCCGGAGGGAACCGCCACCTGCCCCGATATCCGCGGCGCCGCCAACTGGATGTCCACCGCGTATAACCCGGGGACCGGTCTCTATTACCTGGTGGCCATCGAAAACTGCGGCATCTATCGCAGCACCCAGTTCGGCGGCGGCCGCGGACCGGGGGCGCCGGCCGCGCGCGGATTCGATCGCGGCGGCAGCTTCTTCAGCGTGCCCGGGTATGAGCCACCTCGACGCTATCTGCGCGCCCTGGACCTTCAATCTGGCAAAGTAGTCTGGGAAATAGAGCAGAAAATACCCGATCCGAATTACGGCGGCGTGCTCTCCACCGCCGGAGGACTGGTCTTCTACAGCGAATCGAGCGGCGCTTTTGCAGCCGTGGACGCCAAAACCGGACGCACGCTCTGGCATTTCGAGACCGGCCAGCCGCCCAAGGCTTCGCCCATGACCTACACCGTGAATGGCCGGCAATATGTCGCCATTGCTTCCGGCTCGAACGTGCTGGCCTTCGCCTTGCCGGAGGCGCGATCGGAGCCGCGACCGTGAGGGAGCGGTCCCCCAAGGTTCCGGGATCTTTTCGAGGCCGCCCTACGTATGCTCTCCAGAGGCTTCAATGACGCTGCTCCAGGACTTACGATTCGCACTCCGGGTCTTGTGGAAGAACCGCGCGTTCACGCTGATTGCCATGCTCTCGCTGGCCATCGGGATCGGCGCCAATTCGGCCATGTTCAGCTTTGCCGATGCGCTCCTGCTGCGCCCGCTACCCGTGTTACGTCCCGCCGAAGTGGTTACCGTAGAGGGTACGTCCACTAAGGCTACCCGCTCCAGCATCTCCTACCCGGACTACGTCGACTACCGGGATCGTGCCAGGAGCTTCGATGGACTGGCGGCGTTTGTAGTGACTCCGTTTGGCTTCGCCTCCCGTCCGGATGCGCTGCCGCAGGTCAAGTACGGAGTCCTGGTCTCCGGGAACTTCTTCCGGACGATGGGCGTGGAGCCGGCGTTGGGCCGCGGCTTCCGCGCCGACGAAGATCAGGTGCCGGGACGCGACGCCGTGGTGGTGCTGGGTTGGGATTTCTGGAAGCAGCAGTTCGCCGGCGACCCCGGCGCGATCGGTAAAAAGGTCCGCCTCAACGGGATCGATTTCACCGTGATAGGCGTTGCCCCGGAGGATTTTGCCATCGATCAGTTCTTACGCCTGGCGATGTACGTCCCCCTGCACATGTCGCCGCGTCTGGCCGGAGATCCGCAACTGGGCATGCTCGACAAGCGGGACAACCGCTCCATGATGGTGAAGGGCCGGCTGAAGCCGGGAGTAACCCCGCAACAGGCGCAAGCGGAACTCGAAGGCATCGCCAAGGGACTGGAGCAGAACTATCCGGCCACCAACCAAGATCAAACCGTCATAGTTCGGACCGAATTCCAGTTACGCGTGGCCGACGACCCGCAAGACGCCACCCTGGTGGCCATGCTGCTGGCTCTTTCCGCCCTGGTGCTGCTGGTGGCCTGCGCCAACGTGGCGAACCTGCTGCTGAGCCGGGCGCGTGCGCGCTGCCGCGAGATCGCCGTGCGGCTGGCTATCGGAGCCGGACGCATGCGCCTGGTCCGGCAGTTGCTGACCGAGAGCCTGGCGATCGGTCTGGGCGGAGCGGTTCTTGGAAGCGCGGTGGCATTTGGCGGTGTCGCTTTTCTGAACCAGATTCAGATACCGGCCGAGCTGCCCATCGTCTTGTCCAGCCGGCTCGACGCGCGGTCGCTGCTCTTCGGGCTGGCCGCGGCCCTCGTCAGCGTGCTGCTGTTCGGGCTGATTCCCGCCATCCAGACATCGCGCTCCGACCTCGTGTCCGCTTTGAAGTCTGCCGACGCGAACATATCCGGCAAGCGCCGCGTTTGGGGACGGAACCTGCTGGTGATTGCCCAGGTGGCATTCTCGCTCGTGCTGCTGATCGTGACGGCCATGATGTATCGCAGCTTTGAGCGCGAGCTGCGCGGCGGGCCCGGTTTCCGCACCGATCATCTGGTGTTGATGAGCTTCAATCCCTCGCTGGTGCAGTATACCGAAGCGCAGTCGCAGCAGTTCTACAAGCAGGTGATCGACCGCGCCGCATGGCTGCCGGGCGTGAAATCCGCGGCGCTCACCTATGTCATTCCGATGCAGCCCAACCAGGCTTCGGAGACCATCGTGCCGGAAGGCCACCAGTTCCCCAAGGGCAAGGAAACCGTCCAAATGCTCGCCGACACGGTCGACGAGCACTACTTCGATACCATGGGCGTGGCCATCGTGCGCGGGCGCGGCTTCCGCGCCACCGATACCGCTTCGGCGCCCAAAGTCGCCGTGGTGAACGAAGTGCTCGCCGCCAAGTACTGGCCGAGCCAGGATCCCGTCGGCAAGCGTTTCCGCCTGGGCGACCAGCAGGGACCGTGGGTCGAGATCGTGGGCGTGGCGAAGACCGCCAAGTACATCTTTATCTCCGAGTCGCCGCTGGAGTATTTTTACCAGCCGCTGGCACAGCACCCCAAGCCGCGCATGACGCTCGTGGTCGAGTCCATGGGCGATTCCGCCGGGCTGGTCGCGCCGTTGCGCGAGATGATCCGCGGCATCGATGCCAATCAACCGCTCCTCGACGTGCGGACCATGGCGGATTTCTACCAGGCGCGGGCGGTCAAGACCTCCGACCTGGTCATCCAGCTCGTGGGTGGGATGGGCATGATGGGCCTCGTGCTCGCCATGGTCGGGCTGTATGGCCTGGTGGCCTACTCGGTAAGCCGCCGCACGCGCGAATTCGGAGTCCGCATGGCGATTGGCGCCCGCGGCACCCAGGTGATGCGGATGGTGATGGGGCAGGGATTGCGCCTGGCGCTCATTGGAATCGCGCTCGGCCTGGTGATGAGCATGGGAGCGGCGCCGGTGCTGCGCGCCAGCTTGGGGTCCGCGGACACCAGCCCCATAACCTTTGTGATTGTGTCCATGTTGCTGCTGGCGGTAGCGATGCTGGCGGCCTACGTGCCTGCGCTGCGGGCGTCGCGCATCGCGCCCATGAAGGCGCTGCGGTGGGAGTAAGCCTTCGTGTTAGAATCCGACCATATGAAAGGTAATCCCAAGGTAATCGCCGCGTTGAACGAAGCCCTCAAGGAAGAGTTGACTGCCATCAACCAGTACTTTCTGCACGCCGAAATGTGCGAGAACTGGCACTACGGCCGGCTGGGCGGATATATCAAGAAACAGTCCATCGACGAGATGAAACACGCCGAAATGCTGATCGAGCGGATCCTCTTCCTGGATGGGACTCCCAACCTGACCGAGTTGATGCAACTGAATGTCGGGACGAACGTTATGGAACAGATCGAGAGCGATCTCAAGCTCGAAATCGGCGCGGTGGCGCTGTACAACCATGCCATTCAGCTTGCGCGCGAGGAAGGCGACAATGCCTCGCGCGAACTGTTCGAGCGGCTCCTCAAGGACGAAGAGCAACACGTCGACTGGCTGGAGGCCCAGGTCCACCAAATTCACGAGATGGGTTACGAGCGCTACCTCTCGCAGCAGGTTCGCGAGGACAAGTAAGCGGGAATTCCGCGCGCTAGCGCATCTTGGAAGCTTCGTCCTTCATGACCAGGGCGTTGTGCCGGGCTTGCTCGGTATAGGCGCTGGAGATGGCGGCCGATTGCTCGCTGAATTTGGCGGCTTCCAGGACCTTGGCTTTGCTCAGTGTCATTTTGCCAAGCTGATAATTGGCCATCCCCAGGAAAAACAGCGCGGGACCCGCCATGGCGGCATTGCCCTGGATGAGCGGCAGCGCGGCGCGCAGGTCCTTATCGCAGTTGACCCACTGGCCTTTGGCGCCGGAGACCACGCCGGCGATCCAGTAGCCGTGGCCCAGGCCGGCGCTTTTCTTGCGCTCCCAGTCGGCGGCGGCCATACTCTCGGGTTTCGAGTGCTTGTTGAAGGCGGCAGTTAGACGGTTGGCGAGGGCCAGCGCGCGGTCGGGATTCTTGGCCAGTGCCGAGTCGGCCAGCACCAGTAACAGGTCCTCGTTTTCGGGGAAGTTTGCTAGGCCCTTTTCAGCGATTGGAAGGACCTTCGCACTGGCCCCCGTCTGGTTCAGCGCGACCAGGTACGGGCCATAGGCCTGATCCATATACTTGCTCTTGGGGCTCTGCTGCTCCAGCGTGGAGAAGAGGTCCACCTGCGTAGCGGGCTGGGACTGGACGGCGACCGCGTACAGTGCGTACTCGCTGTACTCCTGAACGCTCTTGGCGAATTCGACGCGATTCGTCCAGGCCGTTTTTTCGTCATCGTCCTTGGGCGCGGGCTCGGCGATAGCCTGAGTCGCCTGCGGGTACGTTTCCGCGACCAGTTTCTTGACCAGCGCGGGATCTTTCTTCGCCACGGCATCTTTCAGGCTCACGAGCGCTTCATCCAGAGTGGCGGCCACTGCGGGGCCGGCAAGGAGAGCAATGGCCAGACTCAAGGCGGACAGCTTCACGGTAACCTCCTTACTCGCGGTGTGGAATCAGGACTGCAGACTCTGAAACCCGCCTAAGTATTTTGCGACATCTGGGCGTGCGATGCAAGGGGGTCTTTGTTCTTCCCAGCATCGTTTCCGGAAACCCGGCACGCGGGGACGGTGTCTAAGGATAGAAAGCCGGAGGGAATCATTACGCACCGCGGGAAGATGCTGCTCCTGGCCGCCGCCGCAATCGCAGCCGCAGGCCAGATCCTGGCCCAGCAGCAAACGACGGCGGCCCTGGCATTCGAGGTCGCTTCCGTCAAACCAAGCAAGCTGGAAGACCGCCGTATCGGAATGGAGTTTCTTCCGGGCGGAAGGCTGGTCGTCACCAACCTCCCGCTGCGCATCATCATCGCGCTCGCCTATAACCTGCCTTTCCAGTCCTCCCGGCTGACCGGAGGACCGGATTGGATCCGTTCCGAAAGATACGACATCGAGGCCAGAGCGGAGAAGGATGCCATTCCCCTGGGCATGTCGGGCGTAGCTCGCAAGCAGATGATGGGTTTGATGGTTCAGGCCCTCCTCGCGGACCGGTTCAAGCTGGCCGTTCGACGTGAAACGAAGGAGATGCAAGTCTTCGCGGTAGTGGTGGCCAAGGACGGGCCGAAAATGGAAAAGGCCAAGGTCCAGGAAAAGGACTGTCCTGAAGTCCGTCCGAGCGATGGCTTTTCCTGCCATGAATTCATGGGCGGCCAGGGACGGGGCCTCCACGGGCAGGCGGTCGACATGTCGGACCTGGTGCTTTATGTCGAAGACTGGGCGGAACGCCCCGTGATCGACCGGACCGGCATCCAGGGGCTCTACCATATCGAGACGCGCCCGTGGCTGCCGATGCGTCCGGGACCGCTTCCTCCCGCCGGCGCCAAGGGCGAAGATGGGTCGAATATCGCCGATCTTCCCAGCCTGTTCGACGTGTTTGCCAACCTGGGGCTCAAGCTGGAGGCGCAAAAAGCTCCCGTGGAGATTTTCGAAATCATGCACGTGGAGAGACCGGTCGAGAATTAACCCTGGTTGGGCAGCGTTTGGTGGGCGGCTCACCAACCAACGGCGAGGTTTACCGCCGCACGGCCCAAGCGAGGCCGTCGGGCTGTTTGCCGGCGTCGATGTGGCCGGTGACTTCGAGCGTTTTCAGATCGATGATGGCGACGTAATCGTCCGGCGTGCAGGCCACAAAGGCGCGCGATCCGCCGGGTTGCATCTGAATGCCGGCAGCGCCGCGGCCGATTTTCACCCGCTTCACTTCTTTGCGGCCGGCGGCGTCAAAAACGGCGACGTCCGGGGCACCCAACATCGAAACCAGTACCAGCTTCCCATCGGGCGTGAACTTCAGCCGGTTCGCGCTGGCGACATTGGCAGCCAGGGTCTGGCTGACTTTCTTGCCGGCCAAATCGACGATGGAGATGGTGCCGTCCTGGGCGTTGGCCGCCCAAATTTCCTTGCCGTCGGGGGAAACGTCGAATCCCTCCGCGCCGCGGCCGACCGGAATGACGGTGTCGTCCCAATCGCCTCCGGGCGGTCCCATGGGGCCGCCACGGCCACCGCGGCCGTCGGGTGCGCCGGGCGGTGGACCTCCGGGTCCAGGACCGCGTCCCCGGCCCCCGGCGCTTTTGTCGATGATGGTCATGGTTGCCGAACTGACATTCGACGTGATGATGCGCTTCAGGTCTTCGGAAAGCCAGATCATGTGGGTGCGGTTCTGACCGGTGCCGATGACCAGGTCGACGGTGCGGGCCGCCGGATCGTAGCTTCCGATGACTTTGGCGGCTTCCGCGGTAAACCAGACCTTGCCGCCAGCGAAGACCAGGCCGTGCGGGCCACGCAGGGCACCGAGGTCGATGGCGGGCAATGATTTCTGGGCGGCGATGTCGACGACGGTAAGGGTGTTGTAGGCGCCGCCGCCGTAGTTGGAGATGTAGGCATAGTGGCCATCCGCCGACGCAATCACTTCGTGGGGATCGGGGCCGGACGGGAAGCGGGCGATGACCTTGAAACTGACCGGATCCACGATGGCGAGCGTGTGATCGCCCTTGGCGAGGACCAGCAGGGCTTCGGGTGGAGTGCTCTCGGCCGAGAGCAGAGCAGCCGCGAGGGAAAGAACGAGCGATAGTTTGATCATGCCATTGACCTCGTGTACGACCGGCGGCGGGGCGGCGGCGCTTGGGGGTCGATTGCCAGCCACCGCGCCGGGTGAGTGCCTCTTCATTTGATCATACGCGCTGTTCCAAAGGATTGCTGTTAAGAATTGTCAACGCTGGGGAGGGCTGCACTCAGGCGTGTAGTGGGACTTCCAATCCCGGATGCCGGCGCTGAAAGAGCCGCCTGAAAGGCGGCTGCAGGCAGGATTGCCTGCCCCACAAAGAGTTTACCGTAAAGCGCGGGACCAACCTTCGAACTTCTCGTCCCCTGCTTCATGAATTGGGTGAGACTCGGTTTGGCAGCGATTTCGCTGGCCGCGGCATCGGCACAGGTCCGGACGGCATTCGATCTGAATGACCGGGGCCTCGAAGCGTCCTCCCGGGGCGATGAGGCGGAGGCGGTCCGGCTTTTCGAAACAGCCATCGATATATGGCGAGGTCTGGGACCCGCGTACGAAGCGCATCTTGCGACCACCGAGAGCAACCTGGCGCAGGCGTTGAGCGGGCAAGGAAAGAGGCGCGAGGCTGCCGGCATCTTCGAGGCGGCGTTGGCGGAATTTCGCCACTCGCTGGGGGCCGAGAACCTCCGCAGCCTCACCACGCAGAATTTTCTGGGCGCCAATTTACTGATGCTGGGAGAAGACCTTCGCGCGGCGCCATTGTTCGACGCGGCGACCGCCATCGAGAGGCGGCGTTATCCCAACGATGTGCAGTTGGCCCGCTCTCTCTCCGGGCAGTCTTTGATCTGTCTGCGTGCGGGAAGGATGGAGGAAGCGCTGCCCCTGGCCGAAGAGGCGCTGAACATAACCTTGAGCGCGGCCGGCGACAGCGGGCTGGATGCGGCGCTGGCATATTCCGGCGTGGCGGAGGTCCACCGCATAGCCGGGCGGCCCGAGCGCGCGCTTCCGCTGTACGGGAAAGCGCGGGCGATCTACGAGCGGATCCTGGGCCCCGGGCACCCGCGGGTTGCGTCCATTCTCAGCCAGGAAGGCCTCATCCTGATGGGCGATGGGAAACTCTCGCTGGCGGAGAAGGCCATGACGCGGTCTCTGGATATCCTGGCGAAGGCCTGTCCTGGATGTATCCTGGAAAAGACGGTATCCGAGACCAACCTTGGATTGCTTCGCATGAAGCAGGGCAAGTACCCGGAGGCCGACCACCTGCTGACCCATGTGATGTCGCTTCAGGAACAGTACGGGCCGGGGACAGGCCCGGCGATGGCTGCCACGCTGCATTCCCTGGCCCAGGTCCGCGAAAAGGAACGCCGCCACGAGGATGCCGCCCAATTGCAGAAGCGTGCCGACCTGATCATGAGCTTCCAGTAAGGGTCGGGGTTGGCAGGCTGAAGCCGGCTGAAGCCTGCCCCACCCACATGGTAGACTTAGAGTTCTGACTCATGAAGGTCCGCGCTCTATTGTTGATGGCCGTTGCCTGCGTACCGGTGGTCGCTGAAGCTCCCTCGGGCCCGGCGGACGCGATCGTCGAGAATTATTGCGTGGCATCGCGGAACCAGGAGCAGGTATTGAAGGCCGCGTCCATGGACGTGGATATCGCGGCATCGCTCCCCAAACTGCAAAAACAGGGAAGGCTTCACGCCCTGCGGCACATTTCCGCGCTCGGCCGGATTACCTACGAGAGGCTCCGATTCGAGGGCGACGGCACGGTGAAGAACCAGGTGATCGCGCGCTATCTCACGGCGGAGGCCGAGTCGCAAAAAGAGCAGGCGCCTTCCATGGCCGTGACCCCGGCCAACTACAAGTTCAAATACAAGGGCCGCGGCGTGCTGGACGGGCGCGGAACCCACATTTTTCAGGTAGTGCCGCGGCAGAAGCGCCAGGGCCTGTTCCGGGGCGAAGTCTGGATCGACACCGCCACCTACCTTCGCGTGCAGGAATCCGGATACCTGGTCAAGAATCCCTCCATTTTCCTGAAGAAGGTTGCATTTGTAAGAAAATACGAGATTCGCGACGGAATTTCGGTTCCGCGGCAGGTGCAAAGCGTAGTCGATACCCGGCTGGTCGGCCGTGCGGAGCTGACGATCGACTTCAGCAATTTCTCGGTCGACGGCCAGAAGGCCTTGGCGGCCGATACCGACGGCCAGTAAGTAACCACCGGGCTCGCCAATTGCGCCCGACGGGAGAATACATGAGAACGCTCTTTCTGAATCCCCCATCCTTTGAAGGGTTCGATGGCGGCGCCAGCTCGCGCTGGCCGGCATCCCGGGAAATCGAATCGTACTGGTATCCGGTATGGCTGTGCTATCCCGCCGGCATGCTGCCCGACAGCAAAGTGGTGGATGCGCCGCCGCACAAAATCTCCATCGAGCAGACCGTCGAGATGGGCCGGGATTTCGAGCTGCTGGTGCTGTACACGTCAACTCCCGGTTTCCACGTGGACGTCAAGATGGCCGAGATGATGAAGGACGTCAACCCGAAGCTGCGGGTGGCCTTCGTGGGGCCGCCGGTGACCACCGAGCCCGACAAAACACTGCGCGGCACTAAGGCCATCGATTTCGTGGTGCGGCGCGAGTTCGATTACCAGATTGTGGATTACGCGCGCGGCAAGCCGCTCGAAGAGCTGCCGGGCGTGAGCTTCCGCAAGAACGGGCACATCGTGAACAACCCCGAAGGGCCGGCCATCGAAAATCTGGACGATCTGCCGTGGGTGACGAAGGTGTACAAACGCGATCTGGATATCACGCGCTATAACGTGCCGTTCCTGCTGAACCCGTTCGTTTCGCTGTACACTTCGCGAGGCTGCCCGGCGCTGTGCACGTTCTGCCTGTGGCCGCAGACGCACTCGGGGCATCGCTGGCGGCTGCGATCGTCGGACGACGTGGCCAACGAAGTGCGGTTCGCTCTGGAGCAGTTCCCGCAGATGAAGGAAATCTTCTTCGACGACGACACCTTCAATTACCGCAAAGAGCGGACCATCGAGCTCTCGAAGAAACTCAAGCCGCTCAACTTCACGTGGTCGTGTACGTCGCGGGTCACCACCGATTACGACACGCTCAAGGCCATGAAGGAAGCGGGCTGCCGGCTGCTGATCGTGGGCTATGAATCGGGCGATCCACAAATCCTGAAGAACATCAAGAAAGGCGCGACGGTGGATATGGCGCAGCGGTTCACCGCCAACTGCAAGAAGCTGGGCCTGGTGGTTCACGGCGACTTCATCATCGGGCTGCCCGGGGAAACCCGCGAGAGCATCCGCAAGACCATCGATTTCGCCAAACGGCTGGATACCGAGACCATCCAGGTTTCCATCGCGCATCCCTACCCGGGAACCGAATTCTACGATTACGTCAAGCAGAACAATCTCATCACTATCGATTCCATGACCGACGAGACGGGCCATCAGCTTCCCAACATCATTTACCCGGGGCTTGACCGTGGTGAGCTGGTGGAATGGGTGGAGCGGTTTTACGGCGAGTATTTCTTCCGGCCGCGGGTGGTGTGGCGCATTGTGAGAAAGGCGATCTTCGACACCACGGAGCGCAAACGGCTCACCAAGGAAGCTCGAGAGTACATGGCGCTGCGGTCCAAACGCAAGAGGTTTGTGGCCGAGCACAAAGCGGCCGCCAAGCCGGCGCCGGTTACGGCCGGCTCCGGCGATTGAACGCATGAACACGGAAACCGCGCGGCTTCGAGTGAAAACCTGGATCTGCGCCGTGGTGGTAGTGTTCAGCAACGTCTTCGGCAACTTCTTCATGAAGCGTGGGATGCCGCCGCAGCTCTCGACGCCGGTGGAGTACATCACGGTGCTGTTCCGGCCGTGGGTTTCGCTCGGCGTGCTGCTGATGATTCTCTGGATGCTTTCGCGCATGGCCCTGCTGAGTTGGGCGGACTTGAGCTACGTGCTGCCTGTAACCTCGGTGGGCTACGTGCTGGTGGCGCTGGCGGGAAGGATCTGGCTCCACGAACAGATCACCGCAAGGCGATGGACCGGAATCGTCCTGATCATGGCTGGCGTGGCGTTGGTGGGCGGCCGTACCGCGCCGCGGACTGCGGGGGCGGGCCAATGAAGTGGATGTGGATCGCGATCATCGTGGCGGCGACGACGGCGGGCGAAGTCCTGCAGGCAATGGGAATGCGCCGCCACGGCGAGATCCGCGACTTCCGCCCGGGCGCCATCGGAAGGGCCATGGCAGTACTCGCGCGCAACCGTTACGTGATCGGGTCGGTGGTGGCGATGGCGGTCTCGTTTTTCGCATACATGGGGCT
>Ga0209517_10002130_pt1 | contig 28469 bp, 21 predicted proteins | sample PeaSoiMetSII2010_FD_187695 | JGI IMG/M metagenome (GOLD analysis project Ga0209517, IMG submission 187695) | Peat soil microbial communities from Weissenstadt, Germany - SII-2010 (SPAdes) (version 2) | ecosystem: Environmental > Terrestrial > Soil > Wetlands > Peat | place: Germany...
CCAGGCTGGGTGCGCAGATCCGCCACCGCTCGTTGCGCCGACCAGGTTACCAGGTAGATGTTCAGATACGCGAAAACATTGCGCAGCAGCATGGCCGCCGGAATCGCCGAGATCGCCAGAATCAGCCCGAGGCTCGAATGTGGCAATTCAAGGTGGGGAAGCCCGCGGGCAAGCCGTTCGAGAGTTGGTCGGAGAAAGGCCGGCGCGTGTTCCAATTGCTCCGCCAGCGAAAAGTGGGTTGAGCCAGCGAACACCAGGTTGCAGACCGGGCTGATGGCCGCCACGAGCAAGCCGTTGGCCGCAGCATAGATAATGCCGCAGGTCAGCCCCAGGAAGAGGCGAACCCGGTACGGCCGCACGAACATCCAGATTCTCCGGAAAAAAGCCGTCATTTACGTCCGCCCAGTATGTTACCGCCAAGCGGGCATCTCAAGGCAAGAGTCTGGCGGGGCGGCGCGCACGGGAGCGACGCGCCTGCATTACCGGAGGTCTTCGCCCCGCTGCGGCCTCCGCCTACTCTCTCTCAACCCTACGGGTTGATCGGGGTTCCACCCCAGGGCGCCTTTCAAGCCCGCGCCAGTTCCTGCCAGAGGTGTGCGCTCATCAATTGACCTTTGGCGAAGCAGTCCAGGTTAAACTTCTCGTTGGGTGAATGGGCGTTGTCGTCTGGCAATGCGAGACCCAGCATGAGCGAATCAGCGTGCAGAATTTTCTTGAACTGGTTGACAATCGGGATCGAGCCGCCTTCGCGCATGAGGACGGGGGGGCAACCGAACGCCGCCTCCAGCGCGCGCAACGCTGCCTGGGCTTGGCGGCCCGTGGGCGAGACCAGGTAGGGCTCGGCGCCATGCCCGCCCTTGATCTCCATCCGCACCGTGGGAGGACAGAGCGCCTGCAGGTGCTTCCGCACCAGCTTTCCAATCCGAGCCGCCTTTTGGTTGGGCACGAGGCGGAGGGTAAGTTTGGCACGGGCCCAGGCGGGGATGATGGTTTTGCTCCCCTCACCCTGGTAGCCGCTGGTCAGGCCGTTGATTTCGAGGGTGGGACGCGCCGAGCGCTGCTCGACCACAGTATAGCCACGTTCGCCGAAAAGCTTGGGCACGCCGAGCATTTTTCGATACTCGCTCTCGGTGATGGGCAGACGCTTGAATTGCGCTCGTTCATAGGCACTTAGAGGTTGCACGTCATCATAAAAGCCCGGGATGGCCACGCGGCCGTTCTTGTCGCGGAGCTTGCCCAGCAATTGGCACAGCGCCATGGCGGGGTTATCGACCGTGCCGCCGAAAATGCCGGAGTGCAGGTCGCGGGCCGGACCATGAAGCGTGATCTCGATGGCGATGATCCCGCGCAAAGCATAGGTCAAGGCCGGATGCTTAAGTGAAGGCATGCCGGTGTCCGAAATCACGATGGCTTCACAGGCCAGCTCAGCCCGATTTTCCTGCAAGAAATCGGACAAGCTGCCGCTGCCCACTTCCTCCTCGCCCTCGATGACAAACGTTATGTCACACGGCAGTTCAGTGCCGGTTTTGAAGTAGGCCTCGACCGCCTTGAGATGCGCCAGGTTTTGTCCTTTGTTGTCGCAAGCGCCGCGCGCATAAACCGTGCGCCCTTCGATGCGGGGCTCGAACGGCGGCGAGGTCCACAACTCGAAGGGCTCCGGCGGCTGCACGTCGTAGTGGCCATAGACGACAAAGCGGGGGCGGCCAGAGCGGCCCGAAGCCGTTTTGGCCAGAACGATGGGGTGCCCTTTGGTGGGACAGACACGGGCTTCGAGCCCGATTTGGCGGCAATGCTCAGCCAACCATTGCGCGCAGGCTTGGAGGTCGCCTCGATGCTGCGCTTGGGCCGAGACGCTGGGAAATCGCAGGTACTCGCACAGCTCGCTCACGGAGCGGCTCTCGTTTTGTTTGAGGTAATCAAGAACCTTTTGCATGGGAATGGTGTAGCAGGAAAACCAGCGTGAGCAAGGCGAAGTATCGAGGGGCGGCCGCCGGGAAAACGCGAACGCATTTCACCACAGAGACGCCGAGAGGACAGCGAAGAGGCGGGGTTTTTTAACCGCGCATGGACGCGAATGGTCATCGCCTTAATGGATCATCCATGGATAGACCCGGAGGAGTAAAGATTTTTGGTTATGGCTGCCAGTTTGCAGGAAAAGCGTTTGACCGATAATTTTTGCTACAAAGCGTTTGACAGAAGACGCACACTGTAGCACCCGATGAGATGCTGCCGTTGACACCGGCGGTCTTTCACATTTTGCTGGCGCTTGCGGCCGACGAGCGCCACGGTTATTCCGTTATGCAGCACGTCGCAGAAACGACAGATGGGCAAATCAAAATGGGACCGGGGACGCTTTACGGAACGATTAAGAGATTACTTGCAGTGAAATTCATTGAAGAATCAGATGAACGGCCCGACCCGAAACTGGACGACGAGCGGCGGCGATATTACCGGCTCACACTATTGGGTCGGCGCGTCCTGGGGGCGGAAGTTTCGCGCTATTCAAGAATGGTGGAAACAGCGCGAGCGGTCGGAGTCACAACGACGTAAAGTTTGTCATGGAAAAGTTTCCAAAAACGATTGCCATTTCCGAAAGAATTTACCGGAAATTGCTGTGCCTGTATCCGCAATCGCATCGGCGCGATTACGCAGAACCAATGACGCAAATGTTTCGCGACCAATGTCGGGAAGCGTGGCGGACGGAGCGGTTCACCGGTTTGATGAAACTGTGGCTGCGCGCGCTGCCGGACATCGGGAAAAGTTCCGTCCAGGAACAGGTCGCTGAGTTCGGAAGGGATCGAGTTCTGAAATGCTTCCATGCAAAAGGCAATCCGACGATTTTGCTGATTGGCGGGCTTATGCTGGGGCTTTCTAGTTTCTCGCCACTGGGAACGGATTTGCACGGCGTTTTTCAAATTGGTAATTATTGCATCATCGCTGACAATTTTGGCAAAGGCCATTGTCGAACTGTTTCGTCCTGGCAATGAATGGCCGAAAATCATGATTCGGACTTTAGTGCTAATGTTCGTTTACGCGATTTTCATGCCGGCATGGGCCAAACTCAAAATGGCAGGCAAGGTTCAACAGTTTCCCGAACCGCTCGATCTATTCGGAATCTTCATTCTGAGTTGCCTGATGGCCAATCCGGTTGTGGCGTTTGTGAAACTATTTCAGTTTCTCATTCAGCGACGGCAAGGCTGAGCCAAAAAATTCATTCGTGGATCGCGAGCGCGGGGTGTCGCCACCGGTCCGGATAGTGCTTGACGGGCTTGCCCCCTTTGGTATAAAATTAACTTAAGAAAGATGGCTGAAGACTTTTTTATCCAGAAAGGTTCAACGTTATGAAAAAGTTCGCCCCGTCGGCGGTAATCGCCCTAAGTGGATTGTCCCTGTCGTTCCTCCCTTCTCCGGCACTGGCGCAAATCTTCCGCTCCAACCTGCCACCGGAAGTCAGAATCACCAGTCCGCCCAACCATGCGGTGTTTTATGCTCCGGTGGACATCCCGATCTTCGCCTTTGCTCGCGAATTCGGAGTTCTCTTGCCCACCAACCACATGGTCACGAACGTGGAGTTCTTTGCTGGCACGATTGATTTGGGCGCCGGCCATCGCCTGCGGTTCGGTGGATTGCCGTATGGTCCGCCAACGCTTGGCTACCTCGACGAGTATTCTGTTGTATGGACTAACCCACCGGTTGGCGCATACGCCTTGACCGCCGTCGCTATGGACACCCAAGGTAAGTTGGCGACCTCGGCGCCGGTGTGCATTTCTGTTATCCTTTCGGTGACGGGAACCAACCGCCCGGATGTGGTTAGCATCGCGGCTATTGACCCGCTGGCCATCGAGGGCACTAATTGTTGGGTCTGGCGCGGTTTAACCAATGGTGTCCCATCCTGGACCAACTGGGCCTTCCCGGTTTGGCGCCTCTTCACCAATTGCGGACCCAAAAGCGCTACCTTCGCCGTGCGGCGGTTCGGCGACGCGAGTACTAATCTGACGGTCGCCTACGACATCGGCGGGACGGCCTCGAATGGCGTGGATTACGTGGCGCTGCCCGGGACCGTGACCATTCCAACCGGCGCGGCGTACGGGCTCATTTCGATTGTCCCCATCGATGATGGCCTTCCAGATACCAACAAAACCGTCGTGTTGACACTGGCGCCCGCGACCAACCTGCCGCCCGATTATTTGCTGGGTTTTCCGCGCCGAGCGGCAGCTCTGATTCTTGACGGCAATCAACTGTGCCCGCCTACGGGAATGGTGCCTATATCTTGCTTCCACCTTAATGCCGCCGGCCCGGACGGCGCGTGGTTCAGCGTGCGATACACGACTGACTTCGTCAACTGGACTGGCCTGTGCACGAACCAGGTGGTCAATGGCTCGATCGACTTCATCGATCCTGATGCGGCGAACGACCCGAACCGGTTCTACCAGGCAGTGCCTCAGGGCGGACCTCCCCAGTAGCGTTTTGAGCTGCTGGCGGATTGCCGGTGGGCCGCGCGGCGCGTATCTTGCGCGGCATGGTGCGCTTGGTTCTGTTTGATATTGACGGCACGTTGGTCCGCACGGGTGGCGCGGGGGTCAAGGCCTTCGCCAAGGTTTTCGCCACCGAATTCGGAGCCGTGGACGGCTTCGAACAACTAAAATTTGGCGGCCGCACTGACCTAAGCCTGCTGCGGGAATTTTTCGGCTTTCATCAAATTCCAGCGACTCCGGAGAATTTTCAGCGGTTTTTCGAGCGGTACGTTTTTTGGTTGGCTGAGTTCATGCAACAGAGCCAGGGCGGGGTTTGTCCGGGAGTCTGGGAACTCATCGGACGTTTGCAGACCCTGGCGCCCGCGCCCTTGCTCGGCTTGCTCACCGGCAACATTCGTCTAGGCGCGGAAATCAAACTCCGCCATTTCAACTTATGGGAAACGTTCGTCACCGGCGCCTTTGCGGATGACCACGAAGAACGGGACCATCTTGCCGCCATCGCCTGTGGGCGCGCCAGCCGCCTGCTCGGGGAAAAATTGCCGGGCAACCAAGTTCTGGTCATTGGCGACACTCCGCTGGACATCCGCTGCGCCCGGGCCATTGGCGCCAAGGCCCTGAGTGTGGCCACGGGCGGATGCGATCTTGAAGAACTCAGGCTTCACCGGCCGGATTGGGCGGTCGAGAATTTGACGGATGTGGATCCTGAGCAAGTCGTGAGGGGTGAGGAGCAGCGGACACCATGACGACACCTCAGAAGCCAAAGGCCCTGCGGGGTTGCCTCATGCTGGCCGGGATGGCTGTGCTGTTCCTTTTGATCTGTATCCTCGTGGCAGCCGTCCTGGGCAGGAGGACGCTCAATCAGTTCACCGACACCCAGCCGATGCCGTTGCCACGGGTGGAAATTCCTCAGGCGCAAATCGATGAAGTGCAACAGCGGGTCCAAGCTTTCGTCCATGCGGTGCGGACGGGGGAGCCCGCCCAGCCGCTCGAACTGAACGCGAACGAAATCAATGCCCTGATTGCCACGGACGAGAACCTGGAAGCGTTCAAGGGCAAGCTCTATGTAATACTGGAAGGCACCCAGTTCAAAGGGCAAGTGAGTGTGCCGCTGGCGGACCTCGGCTTGCGACGTTTCAAAGGCCGCTACCTTAACGGCTTGGCGACCTTCAGCTTAGCGATCACGAACGGCCAATTGCAGCTTGGCATCCAATCTCTGACCGTGCGGAGCAAACCCCTCCCGAGAGTGTATTTGGAAAAAATCGGCGGGCTGAACCTGGCCCAGGACTTGGTCAGCAATCCGCGCGCCGCCGCAGCGTTGCGCAAGGTGCAGGACATTTACGTCCGAGACGGTAAGTTGGTGATCGTGCCGAAACCCGAATGAGGAAGAAATGACGAATGACCAATGACGAAATGCGAAAGAAATCCGAATGACGAAGCCAAATTGTTGGAGGTGTCAAGAGAATCCTGCTGAGTATGGCGAGCGACAAAAAAGCACGGGCGTGGTTTCAAATTTCGTCATTCGGACTTCTTTCGGGTTTCGACATTCGGATTTCGTCATTCAGAAACGTCCCCCAAGAGTCTTTCGTGCTCTAACATAGCATACCGATCGGTCATGCCAGCCAGGTAATCGCACACGGCACGGGCTCGGCCCACCTTGCGAGCACGTTTGCGGGCCTGCTGCCCGATCTCCTGCGGGTGATCAAGGTAGAACTTGAAGAGTCCCTCGAGCATCCGTGCCGCACGCTGATGCGGCTGGTGAACCACCGGGTTATAATACAGGTGCTTGAACAGAAAACCGCGCAGTTCCACGTTCAATGCCCGCCGCTCGGGGCTATACCGCACGAGCGGTTTGCGCTGGCGTCGCACCTCATCGGCGCTCGTGACTCCGGCGGCCCGGATTAGTTTCTCCGTCGTAGTCACGACATCCCTGACCTGCAGATCGATAAGGCAGCGAATGATGAAATAGCGCCGGCACTCGTCCGGCAATGAGCCGTATTGGCGCTGGACCGAACGCGCGGCTTGACGCCAGATGCGCACGTGCCGGTTGAGTTGGATTTCCGAGAGCAGGCCTGAGTCCAGCCCGTCATCCAAGTCGTGGCTATAGTAGGTAATTTCGTCGCTCAAGTTGGCCACTTGTGCTTCGAGAGACGAAGAGGGCCCCTCGAAATCAGACCCCGTAGCGGGATGATCGCAAGCAGTAAAATGTTTGGCCAGCCCCTCTCGCGTTTCCCACGTCAGGTTCAGCCCGGGGAAGCGCGGATACTTCTGCTCCAATTCCTCGACGATGCGCAGGCTGTGGCGATTGTGCTCGAACCCGCCGTCGGCCTTCATCAACCGGTTCAGGACTCGCTCCCCTTTGTGGCCGAAGGGCGAGTGGCCCAAATCGTGAGCCAGTGCGATTGTCTCCGCCAGATCCTCGTTCAACCGTAGCGCGCGGCTGATGTTCCGGGAAATAGCGGCTACCTCGATGGTATGTGTGAGCCGTGTGCGCAAATGGTCCCCGCTGCCGTTGAGGAAAACTTGCGTCTTGTACTCCAGCCGGCGAAAAGCCCGCGAATGGATGACGCGGTCGCGGTCGCGCTGGTACTCGGTGCGCCATTCCGGCGGCGGCTCCACGTAACGACGGCCGCGCGTGTCGCCACTTTTCTGGGCGTAGGGCGCCAGCGTAAGGCGTTCTAACTCTTCCAGTTCTTCTCGCGTGCGGGGCATAAGCGACTCGATCGGCGGTGAAAAGCGTATCCTGAGCGGCCAGGGATGTCGAGCCAAGCCGCGCGCAACATGCGCGAATGACGAATGACCCAATGACGAAACCCGAAAGAAATCCTAATACCGAAGCCCGAACGAGCCGCGCCAATGCGTATGTGCGTGTTTAGCGGAGCGCTGGCGGCAGTCGGGAGCGCGACGTCTGTCCTGGTTAGGGCGTGGTTTGCTGGCGGGACAGGAGCTTGCGGGGACGAGACGTCCCCGCCCCTGCGCTCAGATACCCTGCGCGTTTGTCATTCGAGCTTGGTGCTTCCTTCGGATTTGGTCATTCGTCATTCGTCATTACCGCGCCGGTCTCCGGCGTTGACGGGCAATATTCTCCAGGCAAAATCAGGCCGATGAAACGCGGAATTTTTTTCGCTTCGGTTGCTTTCGCGCTTGGAACGTGGGCGGCTGGGGACGCGAACGCCGAATCGCCCCGGCACACCTTTACGATTGGCACCAACGATTTTCTGCTCGACGGAAGGCCATTTCAGATCCGTTGCGGAGAGATTCACGCCCCGCGCGTGCCCAGGGAATATTGGAGCCACCGCTTGCAGATGGCCCGAGCCATGGGCCTCAATACCGTCTGTGCCTATTTGTTCTGGAACCTGCACGAGCCACAACCGGGGCAGTTCAACTGGTCAGACCAAGCCGATGCGGCGGAGTTCTGCCGCTTGGCGCAGGAGGCTGGTCTTTGGGTCATTCTCCGGCCCGGCCCGTACGCTTGCGCCGAGTGGGAAATGGGCGGCCTGCCCTGGTGGTTGCTCAAGCACGAGGACATCCATTTGCGCACGCGCGATCCACAATTTGTTGCGGCCGCCCAAAACTACTTGCGGGAAGTTGGTCACGTGCTCGGGCCGCTGCAAATTACGAAAGGCGGCCCTATCCTCATGGTCCAGGCAGAAAATGAGTATGGTTCGTTTGGCCAGGATGCCGCCTATATGGGAACTATACGGCAGGCGCTGATCGAAGCCGGCGTTGACGTGCCGCTGTTCGCCTGCAATCCGCCCGACGCTCTAAAGAATGGGTATCGCCAGGACCTGTTTCCGGTGGTGAACTTTGGTTCGGACCCAGCCGGAGCCTTTCGGGCTTTGCGGGCTATGCTGCCTCGAGGGCCGCTGATGTGCGGCGAGTTTTACCCGGGCTGGTTGGACACGTGGGGGGCGCCGCATCATACTGGAAAAACGGGGGCTTACCTGCGCGATCTCGAATACATGCTCAAAAGCCATGCTTCCTTCAGCATCTACATGGCCCATGGAGGGACCACGTTTGGCCTGTGGTCGGGCTGCGATCGGCCATTCAAACCGGATACTTCGAGCTACGATTATGACGCGCCGATTAGTGAAGCGGGTTGGGCGACGGAGAAATTTCTGCAGACTCGGGAACTGTTCGCGCGGTATTTGATGCCCGGCGAAACTATTCCGGAGCCGCCGGGGCGAAAGCTTGTGGTGGCGGTTGCTCCCTTCGAACTCCGGGAGTGCGCGCCGGTTTTGGCGAACTTGAACCATCCTGTCAAGGACCAACGGCCCCGCACGATGGAGATGTATGACCAGGGATATGGCTGCATTCTTTACCGCACCGAACTGCCCGCAGGTCCCGCGGGCCGCCTGGACGCGGCGGCGGTGCATGATTTTGGCTACGTCTTCCTCGATCGGCGGCGCGTAGGAGTCACCGACCGGCGCGACGGGAAGCCTCGCGTCGAAGTGCCCGCGAGGTCAAAGGCCGCTACTGTTGACATCCTCGTTGAGCCGATGGGACGGGTAAACTTCGGCGTGGAGATGCACGACCGCAAGGGCATTCACGGGCCGGTAAGTTTCACGCCTGAGGGCGGCGAAACTCACGAGCTGACCGGTTGGAGTGTGTTCGACCTGCCGTTGGACGAGGCCATGCTGGCTGATCTCCGGTTCGGTTCACCCGAGTCGGGCGTGCCGGCGTTCTGGCGTGGCCACTTCCGCATGCCAAAGCCGGCCGACACGTTTCTTGATTTGCGTTCGTGGGGGAAGGGTGTGGTCTGGGTGAACCGCCATTGCCTGGGCCGATTTTGGAATATTGGCCCGACGCAGACCGCTTACGCCCCCGGTCCCTGGCTGCGAGAGGGGGAAAACGACATCATCATCCTTGATCTCCTTGGCCCGGAGAAACCGCTGGTCGCCGGCTTGAAAAAACCGATTCTGGACCAGTTGAGGCCGGGGTTGGATTTTGCACGCAGCGGCGGGAAGTGACGGAATGCTCGTGGGAGTTGGGCTTGAGGAGCGGCTCGCAGGGGACTGCGAGCCCTACCATTTCCCCTAGCGTCGTTTTGACAAGAGGTAAACCGCGAAGGACCCCAGACCCGAGAAGCGGTAGGTGGGATCCACGTAATGCTCGATCACGTAAAAGGCAAAATAGTAGAACCGGCAGAAACACCAGATCGAAATAGCCAGCAGCAGAGCGACTTTGGCACTGCGACTCTCGAGCACGAGCAGCAGCGCCGCGACAATTCCGATAAGCAGGAACAGGATGCCTTTGAGCTTAATCCTCTTCGGGTTCGCAAGGTCTTTCATAGCAGCAAGCTTCCCCTTTAGTGTGCTTCATAAACTACTCGCCCATCCAGGAGAGTTAGCACAACCGGCGCCTGGTCGATTTCCGCCGGAGGGATGCGGTAGATGTCTCGGTCTAGCATCACCAGGTCGGCAAGCTTGCCAACCGTAAGCGAGCCTTTTACTTTTTCGGCAAACTCGGCGTAAGCAGAGCCGATGGTGTAGGCACGAACGGCTTCATTCAACGTGATCTTCTGTTCCGGCAGCCAGCCGTTGGGATGTTTGCCGTCGAGAGTTTGGCGCGTAACGGCAGCTTTGATGCCGGTCAGCGGGTTGAGGGGCGCCACCGTCCAATCGGAGCCGAAGGCCAGCACCGCGCCGCTGTCGAGCAACGAGCGGAACACATAGCTGCCTTTAGCCCGTTGAGGCCCGATTCGCTTTTCGCACCAACGCCCATCGTCGGCAGCATGATAGGGTTGCATCGAGGCAATCACCTGTTGGCCGCCAAAGCGCGGGATTTCACTCGGGCGCAGGTGTTGAGCGTGTTCGATGCGGAAACGGCGGTCACGCGGCCCATTCTTCTCCGCCGCTTGCTGGTAAATATCCAGGATGCGCAGGTTCGCCTCATCGCCGATGGCGTGGATGATTATTTGCAGGCCCGCTGCGTCCGCGGCCTCGACGCGCTGGAGCATGATGCCATCGGGCAGCATTTGATCGAAGAGCAACCCGCGCGTGTGGGGCGCGTCAGTATAGGGCTCGAAAAAGAGCGCCGTCGAGGAGCCGAGGCTGCCGTCTGCAAATCCTTTGAGGCAGCCGAGGCGCAGCATATCGCTGCCGAAGGCGGCGCGCACGCCGGCCTTGGCCAGCACCTCCCACGAGACGATGGAACGGGCGGCATAGATGCGCGTCTTTAGTTCCCCGTGGTTCAGCATATATTGGTAGAGGCCAACGTCCTCGCCGGCCGACATATCGGTGAGGCTGGTGACTCCAACCTGAGCGGCATGCTCGGTGGCAGCGCGGGCGGCCACGTGCTTTTCTTCAAAGCTCTTCTCCGGCATGGTTCGCTCGACCAGTTCCTGGGCCGCGTCCTTGAGGATACCGGTCGGCTCACCGCTGGCGGGGTCACGAACGATGAGGCCCCCGGGTGGGTCTTTGGTTTCTTTGGTGATGCCGGCCAACTTTAGCGCCAAACTGTTCGCCAGCGCCATGTGGCCATCGAGGCGATTGACAAAAACGGGGTTCTCTGCAGTGAGCGCGTCGATCAATTGGCGGGTCGGCAACGGCGCGCCCGTCCATTTCTCATGGTCCCAATCGCCCCCGGTAATCCACCGGCCTTTGGGCGTCCTGCGGGCGTAGTCCCCGATGCGCTTGGCAAATTCGTCTGGCGAAGCCGCGTCCCGCAAATCGACGCTTGCCAGGGAGAAGCCCCCTGTTAGAAAATGCACGTGCGCGTCGTTAAACCCGGGAAGAACCAGCTTTCCTGCGGCGTCAATCACCCGCGTCGCCGGTCCAGCCAGTGGCCGGATTTCCTTGGTCAAACCGACGGCAACAATGCGGTTGCCCATGATGGCCAGCGCTTCAGCTACCGGTTGGACCGGGTCCATGGTGTGAATGGAGGCGTTAAGGATGACCAGGTCGGGGGTTAGCGCTTTTTCTTGGGAGAGAGCAACAGTGGTGGGCATGGTGAGAAGCAACAGAATGATTGCAGGGCGCAAATTCATTGGAGGTTCATCAAATCATCGGTGAGATTCTGGCGGTGCCAACGGGCTTTGTCACGCTTCTTGTCCGCGTCTCCGTGTCCGCTTGGACGCTTGATTGTTCTGTCCAAAAGTGGAAACCTGCAGCATGGCAGCTTATGAAAAGGTGATCAAGGGAATTGCTCATGAACCTGGCCAACGCCCAGGCTCGCCAGTTGCTGGCGCATGAGCAACTCCTTGACTCTCTTAATCGACCTCTACGAGCTCACGATGGCGTGCGCGTACTGGAAGTCGGGCACCACCGGCAAAGAAGCAGTTTTCCATCTGCTTTTCCGCGAACCGCCTTTTGACAGCGGATTCACGATTGCGTGCGGGCTGGCCGCAGCCATCGAGTACCTGCAAGGAATCCGTTTCGAGCCTGCCGATCTCGAGTACCTGGGCACAATTACCGGTCAGGATCGGCAGCCATTGTTCCAGCGCGCCTTTCTTGACTACTTGGCAAAACTGCGCTTCGAGTGTGACGTCGATGCGGTGCCGGAGGGCACCGTCGTTTTTCCGCAGGAACCCCTTTTGCGGGTTCAAGGCCCGATTCTCCAGGCGCAGATCGTGGAGAGCGCCCTGCTAAATTTCCTCAATTTCCAATCGCTCATCGCCACTAAAGCGGCGCGAATTTGTTTGGCAGCTCGGGGCGAACCGGTGGCCGAGTTCGGTTTGCGGAGGGCGCAAGGCATTGACGGCTCCCTGAGCGCCAGCCGGGCAGCCTTCGTTGGCGGCTGCGCCTCCACTTCAAATCTGCTGGCCGGAAAAGTCCACGGCATTCCCGTCACCGGTACCCATGCGCATAGCTGGGTGCTCTCTTTTGACACCGAACTCGAAGCTTTTGCTGCTTACGCTAAGGCTTTGCCCAACAATTGCATCTTCCTGGTGGACACCTTCGACACCCTCACCGGCGTAAAACACGCGATCGAAATTGGCCGAGAACTCCGCCTCCACGGACACAAGCTCGCGGGTATCCGGCTGGATTCGGGCGACCTGGCTTTCCTGAGCATCGAAGCGCGAAATCTCCTCGACCAAAACGGGTTTCAGGACGCCGTCATCGTCGGCAGCAACGACTTGGACGAGCGCATCATCGAGAGCCTCAAACAACAAGGCGCCACCATTAATGTGTGGGGCGTCGGCACCAAACTCGTCACCGCCTTCGACCACCCGGCGCTGGGGGGCGTTTACAAGCTTGCGGCGGTCCGTCCGGCCGGGGGCGATTGGCAGTACAAAGTGAAGCTTTCCGAACATGCTGCCAAGATCACGTCCCCCGGGATCCAACAGGTGCGCCGTTTCAGCTTGGGCAATGAATTCATCGGCGACGCGATCTATGACGTCAACCGGCCCCTGCCGAAGAGGTTCACCATTGTCGATCCAGCGGACCCCATACGGCGGAAGCACTTCCCTGCCAAAGCCACCAGCGAAGACCTGCTCGTGCCTGTTTTCCGTGGTGGTCGGCTCGTTTATCGCCCGCCCGCCCTGGCCGATGTGCGTGCCCGCGTGCAAAAACAATTGGCCTCGCTACACCCCGGCATCAAACGCACTATCAATCCGCACCAGTATCCTGCGGGCTTGGAATTGGGTTTGCACGACCTGCGGACGCAACTGGTGCTTGAAGCCCGCGGCGAAACGACGGCCTGGAAATCCGGTGAGCGTTCAGGATGATCCCCTGCTACAAGCCGCACCACCAAATGGTACTCTGAAGGTAGCTGGGGCTTCCTGTCGCTTCCTGTCCACGGGAACGGCCGAACACTCAAAAATGTTCAGATCTCCTCCGGCAGTTCCTCGGAGTGGACCAAGAACTGCATCTGGGCTTTTTTGGCCACTTGCGCCAGATACGTCTGCATCGAGCCGGAATCGCCTTGATACACAGGGTCGAACAGCGCCAGCAACACGGTTGGCCGGCGGTGTTTATGGGCCAACCATTGTTCAATCCATTGGCTCATTTCGACCGGAAGGCTTTGGGCGTGATGCACCGAAACGATGACCAGGTCGGAAGTCGCCGCTTCCCCGGCGGCAATGCTGCGCAACTGCGGCACACGCAACTCGTTGACCAGCCACATTTGTTTGACTACCTCGCAGCCGTGGCCCATCTGGCGAGAGAGGCACCGGCAAAACTCGGCCACCCGAGCGTCCGTCAGAGTATCTTCGTAGGCCGCAACCGCCGCCAGTCGTTTGGATTGCTTCCAACTGCGGCACCCCTCCAGCAATGTCATTACCGTATCCACACGCGCGTTCGATCTTTTTCCCACACTGCGCCCGAAACGCTAGCCGGTCAATTCCAAAACTGCCGCTGACTCAGGTTTTTCGTATTCTTTTTCATCGACGAAAAGAAGACGGCATCCGAATGGGTGATGCGCTGACGGAGTCAACCTCTGGCCAGCCCGCGAGCCTGCCCCGCGTCTCACTGCAGTCGAAACACGTGGTAGAAACGTTGGCTGGCGGCACCGGCCGTGAAATCCGTCCACGAGAGGCTGTTCGCCCCGGCCGTAATGTTCGTGGTTAGGTCCGCCCAGTCGGCAATCCGCAGCTCGGGATTGAAAGCCACTCCATAGGTGCTGCCGGCAACGCTCGACCACATGAGCACGATCCCGGCGGGCGTGCGCACAATGGAGCTGACAGCCACGGGAATGCGCCCGTTTCCGGGAGCTGGGTTGAGGCTCAGAAAAATACCCTGGCTCGCATTCGTGTAGCTTCCGCTGGGCGTGTTTTCCAATTTCAGCGCGCGCACCATGTAAGTGTTGGTGCCGCTGAGCGGCGTCGGGTCGGTGAAGGTGCCGGCAAAGACGGGGGAGGGCGTCAAGCGCGTAAACGGCCCGAGGGGGGTGCCAGCGCGAAAGACGTAGCAGCCTTGTGCCTCGGCGTCGGTCGAGAGAGTCCACGTCAACTGCACCACCCCGTTGGTGACAAGACCGCCCAGGTTCGCAGGGGGTGCCACCGAATGCAGCCGCAGGGTAGGGTCACCCAGCAAGGCAATGTGGACCTGACCCGCATAGGTGTTAGTCTCAGTCTGATATAATCCACTCGGGCCGTTGTTCTGAGTAAGACGCGTGCTGAACCCGATCGTTTGGCCCAGGGCCATGTGCTGGCAAAACCAGTGAGGACTGCCCGACCAGCAGCACACCAGCCCGTAAGTCGGTGTCGCCAGCACCGCGCGCTGGAGGTTGTCCTGGTTGTCCCAATCGCCGAACCAACTGCCGAAGACCATCGTGAACACCGCCTGTGGATCAGCCGCGACCAAGTCGGTTGTCTCCATCTCATAATAGGCTCCAGTATTGCCCAGGCCGTTGACGGCGTTGTAAGCGATGCCCGGCCCGCAACCATAGGCCCACAAATAGGCGTTGCCGGACAACGTGTTCAGCCACGTGCCCGGTTGCGGTAGCAGGGTAATGTTTTGGGGCCCGAAAAACGGCGCGAAATTTCGCCAGCCACTCGCCGAGAAAGCGTAGCCGCCATAATCGCCGAAGTAATCCCCAATTAAACCGCGACGCGGCGCTCCCATCAGCGTGAACCGGAAGTTGTGATCCTTGTTCAAGTACTGGCGCAGCAAATCCAGTTCGCTCGGAAAACTCGGTGGGCTGTTCCACTGTGCTTTCCCGGGCAAGTCGGATAAATCCACTCGGCCGACCATCAAATCCACGTTGCCAGGGATGAACGAAGGGTCGAATTTGCCATCCCCCGGGACGTTCCAGTTGCGGGGATCGATCGCGTTCGTATCGTTCACGCTAACGTCCGGCCAGTCGCCGCTCATGTCCCCGTAATACACATCGGCGGGCCAGGCGCCCTGGTGGTCCGGCGCATGTTCATCTGGAGAAATGTCCCCCGAATAGGGCACCGGCACGTGGCCAAAGAGGAAAACGCAATTCACTTCCGCCGGGTTGGCCTGGTATTGCGCCTCGATCAGTGCTTTCACGCTGGGTACGGAGTCGCTCGGGCTCACTTCCTGGTAAACCACCGACCACCCATCTCCCACCAAGTCCTCTTCCAGACGTCCCAACTCGAACGCCAGGTCCGCCGCGTAGGTGTCGTCCACTACCAGCAGCACCGTGCCGCGGTGCTCGATGAGCGGCGCTTGGATGCCCGCATATAAGTATCCATAGCCGTCGTAGCCAGACGCGCTTTTGTAAACCTGGTATTCATAAGTTGCGCCCACGCTGACGTCTGTATCCACATAGTTCGTCGTCGTCCTCGGCAGAACCGTCCCCTCGCCCCAGGAGGTGTCAGAAGGCGCTTTGCGGGACACCGTGTAGCTAATCGGCGTGGCGATGCTGTCCTGCACCCAGTTCAAAGCAATTTGCGGCGGCGAAACCTGAACCGTCACACTGAGCTGTACCGCGAAGTTCCAAGTTGCATCCGGCCGGGCCGATTCGGCTCCCCCCCACAAGACCGCCCCCGTCGCTAACGCATGCAACCACCTGGCCCAAAGGGCCACCACCGTCCTCTGGGCTTTTAATCTTAAGCCCGCGGAGCCGGGACAGGGACCTCCAGTGTGGAAATTCCGCGTTGTTTGCACAGCCCTAAAATTCCCAGCAAGTGCCGCGGCTTCAATGGGGATCTTTACCCGCAGCGTGGGCGTGCAGCACGCCAGGGACGCGATGAAGAAGCGCGTCCACAACCTGCAAGATCCTCACACAGCCAGCGGGTTTTCCGCGGGCAGAAGCGCGCTTGGCATCTCTTCGGGCTCCGGTTCTTCGGCCAACTCGACGAGGTGCTTGAGCCGCACCTTGCGGTGGTGATCGAAACCGGTGCCGGCAGGGATGATGTGACCCATGATCACGTTTTCCTTGAAGCCGCGGAGATAATCGACGCGGGCGCGCGTGGCCGCTTCCGTGAGGACACGGGTGGTGTCCTGGAACGAAGCCGCGCTGAGGAAACTTTCGGTTTCCAAGGAGGCCTTGGTGATGCCGAGCAACACGGGCTGCGCTTCGCCCGGCTTGCCGCCCATCTTTTCCACTCGCGCATTCTCTTCCTCGAATTCCAGCTTATCCACCTGCTCTCCCCACAGGAACGTGGTGTCGCCCGGTTCGGTGATGCGGACTTTGCGCAACATCTGCCGCACGATGGTTTCGATGTGTTTGTCGTTAATGGTCACCCCTTGGAGGCGATAGACCTCCTGGACTTCGTTGACCAAATGCTCCTGCAATTCCTGCGGTCCGCAGATCTCGAGGATTTCGTGCGGATCAATCGGCCCTTCGGTCAACTGCTGCCCCTTTTTGACATAATCCCCCTTGAACACGATCACGTGCTTGCCGATCGGGATGAGGTGCTCCTCTTCCACCCCGGTCTGCTGATCCTTAATGAGGATGCAGCGTTTGCCGCGCACGCTGGCGCCAAAGTCCACCACGCCGTCAATCTTCGAAATCTCCGCCGCGTCCTTTGGACGGCGGGCTTCGAACAACTCGGCCACGCGCGGCAGACCGCCGGTGATGTCCTTGGTCTTCGAGGTCTTGCGCGGAGTCTTGGCCATCAACGTGCCCGCGACAATCTTGTCCCCTTCGGAGACCACGATGTGCGCGGCGGAAGGAATCGGGTAATTGGCCACCGGCTCATTATGATCGTCGTAAATGACGATCTGCGGGTGCAAATCCTCTTTATGTTCAATGACGACCATGGCTTCCTGGCCCGTGGTTTCATCCGTTTCCTGCTTCATGGTGACCCCCTCGATAATGTCGAGGAATTTCACTTTACCCGCTTTCTCGGACAGAATGGGCACGTTATAGGGGTCCCACTGGACGAAGGTGTCGCCCTTCTTGACTTTCGCACCGTCAGGAACCGAGATGACCGCGCCGATTACTACGGTGTGCTGCTCCAACTCGCGCCCATCTTCGGCCAGGATCGAGACTGTGCCATTTTTGTTCAGCACAATGTTGTTGCCATCTTCGAGCGCAACGAGACGCAGTTCGTTGTAGCGCATAACGCCGTCGAACTTGGCCTTGATTTGGGGTTGCTTGAACTGGCCCTGAGAGACGCCGCCGATGTGGAACGTGCGCATGGTAAGCTGCGTGCCCGGCTCGCCGATGGATTGGGCGGCAATGATGCCAGTGGCTTCACCCAGTTTCACCAGTCCGCCCGTCGCCAGGTTGCGGCCATAACAGCTAACGCAGACACCGTGCTTGCTCTCGCAGGTCAGCACCGAGCGGATTTTAACCTTTTCGACGCCGGCTGCCTCGATGGCACGCGCTTTGATTTCGTCGATTTCCTCGTTGGCGTGGATGAGCAATTCCTTAGGCTTCTGCGGATTAGAAATGTCATCGCAAGCGAAGCGTCCGACGAGGCGTTCGCTCAATTTGACGACCTCGTCCTCGCCTTCGTAGATCGCCTGGACCCAAATGCCGTTGGTGGTGCCGCAATCAGCTTCGCGGATGATCACATCCTGGGCCACATCGACGAGTTTGCGGGTCATATAGCCCGAATCCGCCGTCTTGAGCGCCGTATCCGCCAGTCCCTTGCGGGCGCCGTGAGTCGAAATGAAGTATTCCAGCACGGTGAGACCCTCGCGGAAGTTCGAGAGGATCGGCTTCTCGATGATGTCGCCTGAGGGCTTGGCCATAAGGCCGCGCACACCGGCAAGCTGGCGCACTTGCTGGCGATTGCCGCGCGCTCCCGAGTCCACCATGAGGGAGACAGGGTTGTACTCGCGCTTGCCCTGGTTATGCTCGAGTGTCTTAAGCATCACGCTGGCGATTTGGTCAGTGCAATGCGTCCAAATATCGATGATCTTATTGTAGCGTTCACCCGGGGTGATGACGCCTTTGCGGTACTGCTTTTCGACCTCTTTGATTTGCCGTTGCGAAGCATCAATTTCCTGGCCCTTTTCCTTGGGGATAATCATGTCGTCGATGCCGATGGACACACCGGCCCTGGTCGCTTCGCGGAAACCCAGCTCCTTGAGCTTGTCCAGCATGACGACGGTTTTTTCATGGCCGCAGATTTTGTAGCACTTCCAGATCAGGTCGCCTAAGCCTTTCTTATCAGCGACCTTGTTGAAGAAGCCGAGTTCGTCGGGCCAGATTTCGCTGAAAATCACCCGGCCAACGGTGGTTTCGATGACCTTTTTTGCGGCATCGCCGTGTTCGGTTTTTTTGCCAAAGTCCGGGTTGGCGAGGCGAATCCGTTCGTGCGTGGTAACCGCTCCGTCGCTGAAGGCGAAGATCACTTCAGTTTTAGAGGCGAACAGCTTCAGATCTTCGGACTTGCCGGCGGCTGCGCGAGGCTCGGCCGTGACGTAATAGCATCCCAGAGTAATGTCCTGTGTCGGGGTGATGATCGGACGACCGCTCGAAGGGCTGAAGATGTTGTTCGGCGCCATCATGAGCAGGCGCGCTTCCAGTTGCGCTTCGACCGAAAGCGGCACATGGACGGCCATTTGGTCACCATCGAAGTCCGCGTTGTAAGCCGTGCAGACCAGCGGATGGATGCGGATGGCTTCGCCCTCGATGAGTTGCGGTTCGAAGGCTTGCACCGAGAGCCGGTGAAGCGTCGGCGCGCGGTTAAGCATCACCGGATGGCCGCGCGTGACTTCCTCAAGGATGTCCCAGACTTCGGTGGTCTGCCGTTCGATCATTTTCTTAGCGGAGCGCACCGTGTGAACGTAGCCCAGTTCTTTCAGGCGTCGAATGATGAACGGCTCGAAGAGGACTAACGCCATCTTCTTGGGCAAACCGCACTGATGCAGTTTGAGCTCCGGACCAATGACAATGACTGAGCGGCCCGAGTAATCGACGCGTTTGCCCAACAGGTTCTGGCGGAAGCGCCCACTCTTGCCCTTGAGCATGTCGCTCAGAGACTTGAGGGCACGGTTGCCCGCTCCGGTTACCGCCCGGCCATGCCGGCCATTATCGAAGAGGGCATCGACAGCTTCCTGCAACATGCGCTTCTCGTTGCGGATGATGACCTCAGGTGTTTTGAGCTGCAGCAGGTTCTTCAACCGGTTGTTGCGGTTGATAACCCGCCGATAGAGATCGTTAAGATCGGACGTGGCGAAGCGACCGCCTTCCAGCGGAACCAGCGGGCGAAGGTCCGGGGGGATGACCGGCAGGACGGTCAGAATCATCCATTCGGGACGGCTCTTGGAGGACTGTAAGCCCTGGAGCAGCTTAATCCGCTTGGCAATCTTCTTGCGGATCTGTTTGCTCTTGGTCTCAGTCATGGCGCCCTGCAACTGTTCGATTTGGCGCGCCAAGTCCACTTTCGACAAGGCATCGCGCACGGCCTCGGCTCCCATTTTCGCAACGAAGGCGTCGGCGCCATAGGTTTCGCGCGCTTCACGGTATTCATGCTCGCTCAGCAGTTGGTTTTGCTTGAGCGGCGTTGACCCGGCATCGATGACCAGGTAGTCCTCGTAGTAGATGACCCGCTCCAGGTTCCGGGCCGTCATGTCGAGCACCAAGCCGATGCGCGAAGGCATGCACTTGAAGAACCAAATATGGCACACCGGCACGGCCAATTCGATATGGCCCATGCGCTCCCGGCGCACCCGGGCCAGCGTTACTTCGACACCGCATCGGTCGCACACCACGCCACGATGTTTGATGCGTTTATATTTCCCGCAAGAGCACTCCCAGTCCTTGACCGGACCGAAAATGCGTTCACAGAACAGCCCGCCCTTTTCGGGCTTGAAGGTGCGGTAATTGATGGTCTCAGGGTTTTTGACTTCCCCCTTGGACCAGGAGCGGATGGCGTCAGGCGAGGCTACGGCGATCGCGACGTACTCCACCTGGTTGACTTTTTCCAGGCCTAGCAGTTCTCGGGCGCTTTCTTTGGAGCTAATCATAATCAGATTTTAAATAGGCGGATTTATTGCCGCTTCGTTTGTTATACTGTGGCCAGCGTCTGGATCGGCTGGGCCGGTTGGTCCACTGGGTTCGAATAGCCCACCTTGACATCAAGGCCCAAGGACTGCATTTCTTTGACTAGCACGTTGAAGGATTCAGGAATGCCGGCTTCGAGACTGTTGTCGCCTTTGACGATGCTCTCGTAAATGCGCGTGCGCCCCTGCACATCGTCAGATTTGACCGTGAGCAATTCCTGGAGTGTGTAAGCGGCCCCGTAGGCCTCCATGGCCCACACTTCCATCTCACCGAAGCGCTGGCCGCCATATTGTGCCTTGCCCCCAAGAGGCTGCTGGGTCACGAGCGAGTACGGGCCGACCGCGCGGGCATGAATCTTGTCCGCCACTAAGTGGCCTAGTTTCATCATGTAAATATACCCAACGACGATTTCCTGATCAAAAGGCTCGCCAGTGCGCCCATCCACCAGGCGCGCCTTGCCGTTCTCAGGCAACCCGGCCTCCTTGAGATAAGCTCGAATGTCCTTTTCGCGAATCCCGTCGAAAACCGGCGTGGCGAACCTCAGGCCCAAGAGCCGGGCAGCCCACCCCAAGTGCGTCTCGAGCACTTGTCCAACGTTCATACGCGAAGGCACCCCCAGTGGGTTCAGCACGATGTCCACCGGCGTGCCATCGGCCAGGAACGGCATGTCCTCCTCCGCCACGATCTTGGCGACCACCCCCTTGTTCCCGTGGCGACCGGCCATCTTATCACCGACCGAGAGCTTGCGCTTGGAAGCGATATACACCTTGACCGATTTAATGACGCCGCTATCGGCGCCTTCCCCGGACTCGGCGCGTTCCAGTTCCTCGTCGTACTGCATTTGCAGGTCGTCGAACTTCTTCTTGAAGCTGCCGATGATCTCGTTGATTTTGTTGCGAATCGGCGACGGATCGATTTCGATCCGGTCATAAACTTGCGCCAGCTTGCGCAGTAAAGTCTTCGTGATCTTGCGATTGGCCGGGATTATGATTTCGCCGGTTTCGCTGTTCACCACGTCGAGGGGGATCTTTTCGCCCAACAGAATGTTGCTCAGCGCCTCGGTAAGCTGCTCGCGTAATTCGTCGATCTTCTTCTTATATTCCTCTTCGACCTCCTTGGCGTGCCGCTTTTCTTCCGTCGCCGTGACCTTCGACTCCTGGTCGGCTTCCTTTTTGGCCGAGACTTTGACATCCATCACGATCCCGTAAGTGCCGGACGGAACCTTGAGGGAAGTATCTTTAACGTCGGCAGCTTTTTCGCCAAAGATGGCCCTCAGCAACCGCTCCTCGGGGGCCAGTTCCGTCTCGCTTTTGGGGGTGATCTTGCCCACCAGGATGTCTCCCGGTTTGACCTCCGCCCCAACGCGAATAACTCCATCGGGCCCCAGGTTCTTCAGCGCCTCATCCCCCAGGTTGGGAATGTCGCGCGTGATTTCTTCCGGGCCCAGCTTGGTATCGCGGGCCCCGACTTCAAATTCATCGATGTGAATCGAGGTGAAGACGTCGTCTTTAACGATGCGCTCGCTAATGAGAATGGCGTCCTCGAAGTTGTAGCCGTTCCAAGGCATGAAGGCGACGAGCACATTGCGGCCCAGGGCCAGCTCGCCTCCCTGCGTGCAGGGACCGTCCGCAATCACCTGTCCCTTTTTGACCGACTCGCCCTTTTTGACCAGGATTTTCTGGTTGATGCAAGTCGCGGCATTGGAGCGCATGAACTTGCGCACTTGATACACGTAAATCCCCTTCGCGGGATCATGCTTAATTTTCTTCTTCCCTTCGGGCAGCTTGCCGTCTTCCGTAATGATGATTTGGCTGCCCGTGAGGGAAGCCACTTTGCCGGCTTCCTCCGCCACGATCACCGCGCGCGAGTCGCGGGCTACCCGCTCTTCAAGTCCGGTCGCCACTAACGGGGCTTCGGTGACGAGTAACGGCACCGCTTGCCTCTGCATGTTCGAGCCCATCAACGCGCGGTTCGCGTCGTCGTGCTCGAGGAAAGGAATCAGGCTGGCCGCCACCGAAACAAGCTGCTTGGGCGAAACGTCCATGTAATCCACGAAAGACGGTTCCACGTCGATGAAATCCCCCTTTCCCCGGCAGACCACACGGTCGGTGGAGAACTTGCCTTTGTCATCCACGGGTGAGTTGGCCTGAGCGATAACGAACGCTTCCTCGCGATCCGCCGTCAGGTAATCGAGGTGGGTGCTCACTTTGCCGCCCTCCACTTTGCGATAAGGCGTTTCCAGGAACCCGAAGTCGTTGATGCGCGCGAAGGTCGCCAGCGACGCTATCAATCCGATGTTCGGACCTTCGGGCGTTTCCACCGGGCAGATTCGCCCGTAATGCGAGGGATGCACGTCGCGGACCTCGAATCCGGCGCGGTCGCGGGAGAGGCCGCCCGGTCCCAGGGCCGAGAGGCGGCGCTTGTGCGTAAGCTCCGCCAGCGGGTTAATCTGGTCCATGAATTGCGACAGTTGGCTGCGGCCAAAGAAATCGCGAATCACTGCTGACAAGGCCTTCGGGTTGATGAGCTTTTGCGGAGACATCGTTTCGACGCCCTGATCGAAGAGCGTCATACGCTCCTTGACCAGGCGCTCCGTGCGGGCCAAGCCCACGCGGCACTGATTCGCGAGCAATTCGCCCACCGTGCGCACGCGGCGGCTGCCCAAGTGGTCAATGTCGTCCAGCGTGCCTTCGCCCTTCTTGAGCCTCAAGAGGTACTTGGTCGCCGCCACCAGGTCGGTCTTGGTGAGAATACGGGAATCCCCGCCCTTCAGTCCGAGTTTCTGGTTGATCTTGTAGCGCCCGACTCGCCCCAGGTCGTAGCGTTTGGCGTCAAAAAACAGTCTTTTGATCAGGGCACGGGCGTTGGCCGCGGTCGGCGGATCGCCCGGGCGCAAGCGCCGATAAATGTCCTTGAGGGCTTCCTCCTCGTTCTTGGCGGGATCCTTTTTCATGCACTTGATGATGATCCCCTCGTCCAGGGTGGTATCCACCACTTTGATTTTGTTGATGCCCAAGTCGGCGATCTGCTTCACCACCGCCTTGGACAGCGGTTCGAAGGCACGCGCAACCACTAAGCCTTTGTCTGGGTCCAGCGCATCCTCCACCATCACCTTGTTGGGCAGATCCTCCAGCTTCTCGGCATCTTTGACGCTCAGCTCCTCGATTTCATAAAATAGCTTCAGGATCTCCTCGTCCGAACCCGTTGCCTTTCCAGCATCTTTGTCCTTGTCCTTGTCGGCCTTCTCAATATTGGCCAGGGCGCGGAAAAAGGTCGTGGTCAGGAACTTGCGGCGGCGTTTCTTCCGGTCCAAATAGACGTAGAGCAAGTCGCTGGTATCGAACTGGGCTTCGTACCAGGAACCGCGATCAGGAATGATACGGAAGGAATGAAGAATCTTCCCGTTAGGGTGCTGGGTGGCTTCGAATGCCAAGCCGGGGGAGCGATGCAACTGGCTCACAATGACCCGCTCGGCCCCGTTGATGACAAACGTGCCCTGAGGCGTCATCAGCGGCAGTTCTCCCATGAACACTTTTTCCTCTTTCGTCCCTTTCTCTTCCTTGAGCAGGAAAGTGACGTAAAGCGGCGCGCCGTAGGTGAGCCCCTCACGCAAGCACTCCAGCCAGTCCACCTTGGGTTCCCCGATTTCGTAGGAGTGGAAATCCAGAACGCACTTCCCATCATAACTCTCGATCGGGAACACCTCCGTGAACACCGCCTGGAGCCCGAGGTTCTTGCGCTTGGACGGCGGCGTGTCCATCTGCAGAAACTCCTTGTAGGAATCCGTCTGCAATTCGATCAGGTTCGGCGGCGCGATGATCTCTTTAATCTTACCGAAGTTGATTCTGTCAGTGGCTCGCGTTGGCATTTGGACCTTTACTAATGGCCGGCAACAGGGCCGGCCGTTTGATTGCTGCTAAACGACACGAGGCAAGGCCGCTCCGTTCAAAGCGGACTTGCCAAATCTTAAACCGCCACGGGCGGTTCCGCTAATATTTTCCTTATTAATCTAAACTTTCAGTTGTTCTGCGGATGCGGCACAGGACGGGAGCCCTTCGCCCGCCGTCCCGGCCTGCGCTAATCTATTTGACCTCAACCTTCGCCCCTGCGTCTTCGAGCTTCTTCTTGGCTGCGTCGGCTTCCGCTTTGTTGGCGCCTTCCAAAACGGGTTTGGGAGCCCCTTCCACCAGGGCCTTGGCTTCGGCCAACCCCAGGCCAGCCTTGATTTCACGTACGGCTTTGATGGCCGCAATCTTCTTGTCGGCGGCCGCCGATATCAGGATGACGTCGAACGTCGTCTTGGCTTCCGCAGCCGGAGCCGCGGCGGCTCCTCCGCCTGCGCCCGGCGCGGCGACCGCGACCGGTGCGGCTGCGCTGACACCCCATTTCGATTCCAGTTCTTTCACCAAATCGGCGATTTCAATCACCGTCGCGTTGCTTAGGTCTTCTACAATTCTTACTTTATCCAGGGCCATATTTTGTCTTTCGTTTCGTCTCGTCGCCTACCGCGGCCACGGCGGTTTAAGTTCACGGCCTGCAAACCGACGATTTACGTTCTTGTTTGTTCTTTCCAACCCTTTGACTAATCGAAGGGGTTGAAATCATTAAAGCATCAAAGCATCTCAGACTGCTAAAAGCACCCAAGGCTCAGCTCGTCGCCGCTGCCGGGGCGGGTGCCTCTTCCAGTTTTTCCCCCCGCGCCTTGAGCACTCGTGCCAATTGGCTGGCCGGCGTGTTCAGCAAGATCGCCAGCTTCGTGGCCGGCGCGTTGAACAAACCGAGCAACCTACCCCGCAAAACCTCCAGCGACGGCAAATCGGCCAGCGTCATAATCTCCGGCTGCTCCAAGCGCTGGTTGTTCAAGTAACCGAAATGAATTTTCAGCCGGTCGAACTCACTCCCAAAGGTCTTGACAACTTTCGCCGCCGTCGAAATGTCCCGCTTGCCCGTCACTACCGCCAACTGTCCGGCCAGCGCTCCGTTCAAATCGCCCACCCCGGCCTCCTTGGCCGCAATGCGGAAGACCGAGTTCTTGACTACGTGCAACTCCGCCCCGGCTTTGGTCAGCCGCCGGCGCAATTCGGTAAAATGAGCCACGCTCAGGCCTTTGTAATTCACCACAATGAAGAACGGCGAGCCGTTCAGCCGGGCGAGGTACTCTTTGGTGATATTTTTCTTTTCGGAACGCATGTTCGTGACTGGTTAACCATCAAAACTTAGAGCGTTAAAGCGGCCGGGCGTTCAGGTCGCTGCCGCGAATTCTTTCAGGTCCACCTTCACCGGCGGACTCATGGTGGCGGAAATCGTGCAGCTATTAATATAGGTGCCCTTGACGCTGTGCGGGCGGGCTTTCACGATCGCATCGATGACCGATCGGGCGTTTTCCTCGAGTTGGACCGTGCTGAAGGAGGCCTTGCCCACCGGCACATGAACGTTGCCGGCCTTATCGGTCTTGAACTCCACTCGGCCCGCTTTAACTTCCTTCACGGCGCGCGCCGTGTCGTCCGTCACCGTGCCCGTCTTGGGATTGGGCATGAGGCCGCGCGGGCCCAGCACTTTGCCCAGTTTCCGCACTTCACCCATCGCCTCAGGAGTCGCCACCGCCACATCGAAATCCGTCCAACCCTCCTGGCATTTCTTGATCATGTCCTCGAAGCCGACATATTCGGCCCCCGCCCCCTTGGCGGCCTCCGCCGCCGGGCCACTCTTGGCGAACACCAGCACGCGGACGGTCTTGCCGCTGCCGTGCGGTAAAGGCACGGTGCCGCGCACCATCTGGTCCGACTGCTTGGGGTCCACCCCCAAACGAAAGGCCAGGTCAACTGTCTCGTTGAACTTGGCTTTGGGCAACTTGTTCAGGACTTCCACCGCCGCCTTGAGCGGATAGACCTTCTTGCCATCCACTAGCTCGAGGGCCTTCTTGTATCGTTTGCTTGGCATGCTTCGTTGTGCGGTTCAAGCGGGCTTCGGATCGCCTCAGCCCTCCCGCGGTTCTTCATTTTCGTTCTAAAACAACTTTCCCAATCTCCGGCTTTAACCTACCACTTCGATCCCCATGCTCCGCGCCGTGCCGGCCACGACCCGAAAGCCCGCTTCCTCCGTCGTCGCGTTCAAATCCTTCATTTTGATTTTCACGATCTCCAGGACCTGCTTGCGAGTGACTTTGCCCACTTTTTCCTTGTTCGGCTCTTTGGACCCCGCAGCCACACCCGCCGCTTTTTTGAGCAGCACCGATGCCGGAGGCGATTTGGTGATAAACGTGAACGACTTATCCTGATACACCGTGATGATGACCGGGATAATCATCTCGTGCTGGTCTTTAGTCTTGGCGTTGAACTCCTTGCAAAAGGCCATGATGTTCACACCATGCTGGCCAAGGGCTGGGCCGACCGGCGGAGCCGGATTCGCCTGCCCCGCAGGAATCTGTAATTTAATCTGTCCAGTAATCTTCTTAGCCATAAATCGTCGTTGCCTGCGTCCCTCAACCTTTCTCTACTTGCCAATATTCGAGTTCCACAGGCGTATTGCGCCCGAATATGTTCACGGTCACTTTCAGTTTGCCCCGCTCGGGCTCGACTTCCTCGATTACCCCGCTGAAATTGAGGAACGGACCGTTATTGATCTTCACCGTCTCCCCTATGTCAAAGCTGACTTTAGGTTTCTCGTGCTCTTCCGACGCGGAAATCTGCGCCTTGATCGACTCAACCTCTTCGGCCGGGGTCGGCGTCGGCGGTTCGCCACCCACGAAGCCGATGACGCCCTGCGTTTCCTTGATAAAATACCAGGGCTTCTCGATAATCCGGTCGTTCTCGTCGAGCAAAACCATGTCGATGAAGACATAGCCCGGCCAAAGCTTGCGCGTCGAAACCGTCTTTTTCTGGTTCCGCACCTCAACCACTTTTTCCATCGGCACCATGACTTCCCTTACGTAGTCGCCCATCTCTTCGGCTTTAATCCGCTTTTCGATGCTCTCCTTGACCTTCTGCTCCTGCCCGGACAAGGTGTGAATGACAAACCATTGGCTGCGCATAACCTCAAAGTTTCAGCAACATGAACAGCCGGAACAGCACCTGGTCCACCGCCACCGTAAACGTGCCCAGGATGATTATCGAAATAGTCACCACCACCGTCGAACCCTTCAACTCGTCCCACGAGGGCCAGGTGCATTTGCCCAACTCCACTCGCGTCTCACGGACATAATCACGCAACTGCACGACATAGCCCTTCCGCCAAAGGATCGCAAAGGCGATTCCAATGATCGCGCCCCAAATGCCTATTTTTACAAGCTCATTCACAATATCTCAGTTGTCTCATCTCGCCGTGGCGGAGAGGGAGGGATTCGAACCCCCGTCGGCTGTTAAACCGAAGCGGTTTTCAAGACCGCCGCAATAGACCACTCTGCCACCTCTCCGGCAGCACAGTTGGACTGGTCTTTAGCCCCACCAGCCCCAATTCCTTCCCGCCTTTGCTCGAACCTTCGAGCGAGCGCTTCCCCGGTTGGCAGGGCGGGAGGGACTCGAACCCCCAACCGACGGTTTTGGAGACCGCTACTCTACCAATTGAGCTACCGCCCTACTGCCTGGCCTCCGCTTAAGCGATGACCTCGGTGACCCGCCCCGCGCCGATCGTGCGGCCGCCTTCGCGGATGGCAAAGCGCTGCCCTCTCTCCATTGCCACCGGCGCAATGACTTTCACCTCCACCGATACGTTGTCCCCAGGCATCACCATCTCTACGCCTTGGGGCAGGGTGACCGTGCCGGTGACGTCGGTCGTCCGGAAGTAAAACTGCGGGCGATAATTGGTGAAGAAAGGCGTATGCCGTCCGCCTTCCTCCTTCGAAAGCACGTAAACCTCGGCCTTGAATTGAAGATGCGGCGTGATACTGCCGGGCTTGGCTAACACCATCCCTCGCTCAACTTCGTCCTTCTTGGTGCCGCGCAATAGTACCCCCACGTTGTCGCCTGCATTGGCCGAATCAAGCAACTTGCGGAACATCTCAATATCCGTCGCCACTGTCTTGCGAGTGTCCTTCAAGCCCACGATTTCCACGTCGTCCATGCGCTTGAGAACTCCGCGCTCCACCCGGCCCGTGACCACCGTCCCGCGACCCTCGATATTGAACACGTCCTCGATGCACATCAAAAACGGCTTGTCCACCTCTCGCGGCGGCAACGGGATGAAATC
>Ga0209517_10002131_pt1 | contig 28463 bp, 28 predicted proteins | sample PeaSoiMetSII2010_FD_187695 | JGI IMG/M metagenome (GOLD analysis project Ga0209517, IMG submission 187695) | Peat soil microbial communities from Weissenstadt, Germany - SII-2010 (SPAdes) (version 2) | ecosystem: Environmental > Terrestrial > Soil > Wetlands > Peat | place: Germany...
GATCTGCTCCAGGCTCAACTTCTCTGAGGACTTCATGCGGATGATCAATCCCCAGCATGCCCTTCAGGCTCATCTTGTGTGAGAAACGAACCCCCGCTTCAGGCTCATCTTGCATGAGACAAGACTCTGCCTTGCATCAACGGTCAAACGTCGCTATGATGCAAGATGCCCTGTCTCGCCGCCAAGAGCACGTCCGCGCTGAAGGATCACGAAACTGTATGGCCATCTTAGAGTTCTGCCAGTGGCTCCAGGAAACCCAGGTGGGGACTTCCATCCGCGAATCGACACTCACGTTCCCCATCCTGGAGGGTTCTCATCTACTGGGACTGGGGGTTTCCGCTGGCACGATCGCCATTTCGGATTTGCGGATGATGGGCTTGATCTTTAAGAAGGAGAAGGCCACCGATGTCATGGGCGGCCTGCTGCCGTTCACCATTGCGGGCTTCATCTTCATGACCATCACAGGTCTCCTACTGTTTTGGTCGGAGCCGATCAAGTGCTATGAGAGCCTGTGGTTCCGCTTGAAGGTTCTGTTCCTGTTCATGGCGGCGGTGAACGCTGGCATTTTCCACCTGACCATTTGGCGCACTATGGACCGGTGGGCGGATCAACTTCCACCACCCACGGGGGCACGCTGGGCCGGGTTCATGTCGCTGCTCCTGTGGGGCCTGGTCATCGCCGCCGGCCGCACCACCGCCTACAATATATAATCGGCCCCAACCCCGAAGGAGAGACAAAGGAAAAGAAGAGGAGCAAGCAAGCTGTCATGGTGCCATTCCTGTTGCCATTTTTCGAGTGGTCCGACAATTCGTTTCTCGGAGCGTGGATCCGCAGCAAGACCTGGGTATTCCCAGTGATCGAAACGGTTCACATCCTGGCTCTGACGGTGTTGCTGGCCGGCATCATCGTGATCGACCTGCGGTTGATGGGGCTGATGATGCGCCGCATGACCGTTTCCGGATTAACCCGCGAACTGAAGCCCTTCATCAACTGGAGCATCGCGATCATTTTGACCACCGGCGCCGCGCTGTACTCGTCGGAAGCTCTGAAGTGCTTCGACAATCCTGCCTTCTGGTTCAAGATGACGTTTCTGTTCCTGGCGCTGATCTTCCAGTTCACGCTCTACCGGAGCACGACCAAGACCGAACAGACCACGCCCGGTAAAGGTTGGACCGTGGGGATCCTGTCGCTGATTCTGTGGTTCGCGGTGGGCTGGGGCGGACGCGGTATCGGATTTATTTAAGGATGCATGTGGAGCACGCAGTCTGTTGCGTGCCACGTCGCGACTCCTCGCGACGCGCGGCGGGGCGCAGGCAAGGCCAAGCATCGGCACGAGTGCCGATGTGGCACGCAAAAGTGCGTGCTCCACACCAACCCTAAATGCAACTCACCTTCGCCGACTGGACCGTCCTCGCCCTCTACTTCCTGTTCAACCTCGGAGTCGGATTCTATTACAAGTCGCGCGCCGGATCGAGCGTAGACGAGTATTTTCTCTCCGGACGCAACGCGCCCTGGTGGCTGGCCGGAACGTCCATGGTTGCGACAACCTTCGCGGCCGACACTCCCTTGGCAGTCACGGGCATGGTGGCGATGGGCGGCATCGCCGGGAACTGGCTGTGGTGGTGCTTCGTCGCCAGCGGGATGCTTACGGTGTTCTTTTACGCCCGCCTGTGGCGCCGCAGCGGGGTCATGACGGACATCGAGTTTTCCGAGATCCGCTACTCCGGCCCCCCGGCGGCGTTCTTGCGAGGCTTTCGCGCGCTGTACCTGGCGGTGCCCATCAACTGCATCATCTTGGGATGGGTCAACAAGGCCATGGTGGATATCCTGACCTTGGTGCTCGGCGTGACAGAGCTTCAAGCTCTGGGGATCGTGATCGTCATGATCGGGCTGACCTCGTTTATTTCGACGCTCTCCGGGCTGTGGGGCGTGCTGGTCACGGACGTGTTCCAGTTCGTCATCAAGATGGGCATGGTGATCACGCTTGCCGTGTTCGCCGTGCGCGCTGTGGGCGGGATCGAGGCCATGAAGCAGAAGCTGGTGCTGATCGACGCGGCGCGTGTGGGGGCGGGTGGTCATGGCTCAGTGCTCGACTTTGTGCCCGACCTGCACTCCGCGTGGATGCCGCTGATCGCGTTTCTGGTCTACATCTCGCTCAACTGGTGGGCCACCTGGTACCCGGGAGCCGAACCCGGAGGCGGGGGCTACATCGCGCAACGCATGCTCTCGGCGCGGGATGAGAAGCATTCGCTGCTGGCTACGCTGTGGTTCAACGTCGCGCATTACGCGGTGCGCCCGTGGCCGTGGATTCTGGTGGCGCTGACGAGCCTGATTCTATTCCCCGGGCTGGCGAAACCCGAGACCGGCTATATCCGCGTGATGATCCTTACGCTGCCGCCGTCGTTACGCGGCCTGATGGTGGCGGCGTTCGCGGCGGCGTTCATGTCGACGATTGCGACGCAGCTCAACTGGGGCGCCAGCTACCTGGTGAACGATTTCTACCGCCGCTTCGCCCGGCCGCGCGAAAGCCAACGCCACTATGTCGCCGCATCGCGGATCGCCACCGTGATTCTGACGCTGATCTCCGCCGTGGTCACGCTGTATCTGGACTCCATCGCTGGAGCGTGGAAGCTGCTGCTGGTGACCGGCGCGGGCACGGGCGGCGTGCTGCTGCTGCGCTGGTATTGGTGGCGGATCAACGCCTGGAGCGAAGTTTCGGCGATGGTGGCGGCCTTTGCCGTGTCGCTCACCTTGCAACTGGGCTTCAAGATGGACAACGATAAGCCAGTGGATTTCGCGTGGCTCATGATTATTACGGTGTCGATCACGACCGTGGTCTGGCTGGCCGTAACCTTCCTGACCAGGCCGGAACGCGAGGATGTGTTGGTGGCCTTCTACCGGCGTACGCAGCCGTCGCGCGCGGGTTGGAGGCCGATGGCGAAGCTGGCGCCGGAGGTCCGGCCGGCGGGCGATGGACTCTCGAATCTGGCGTGCTGGGCGGCAGGCTGTATGCTGATCTATGGCGTGTTGTTCGGCGTTGGAAAGCTGTTGTTGGGCGAGACGGGCCCGGCGCTGGCCCTGCTCGCCATGGGCGGAATCGGAATGCTGGTGATCTATCTCAATCTTTCGAGGAGAGGGTGGAATGTCGTGGTGGAGTAGCGTGCCGCTCCTTTACAGTAGCGGTTCGGAAGGGGCTGTTGGACAAGGCGCCGCTGGTCGAATGCGCCCGGCGCCGAGCCGCGACTGTCAAGGAGCGGTGCTCAGGCTCCTGCCGCTACTCCTGGCAACCACGGCGTTCGCTGCCTCCGGCCCCGTCGAATTCGGCTTGTCCGAATTCCAGGCCGCCAACGCAACGCGCAGGTGGCCGGTCAAAGTCAAAACCGAACTCAGCCTGGATCAGCCGGAAACCTTTCGCATCGAGCCCTACACCGCGGGCGGCGGGCGGGTCACGGGGGGCGATCTGCGGGGTCTCATGTACGGATTGATCGAGGCCGCCGGACAACTGCGCTCCCTCGGCCGGCTGAAACCCACGCGCGGAGTTCCCTCCACGGCGCTACGCGCCGTGCGATTCAAGGTGGCTACCGCGGACATGGAGCAGCCTTGGTTTTCATCGGAGACCTTCTGGCGCGGATATTTTCAAACCCTTGCGCGAAGCCGCTTTAACCGCTTTAACCTGGCCGCGCCCAACCTTCTGGAGTCGGCCTCCCGGCTGTGCATGCTCTCGCAGCTGGCGGCGTCCTATGGAATCGACTTCACGCTGGGGTTGCCCGAGCCGGCTGGAGATCCGGTAACGCTACGCTCGCGCCTCGCATCCATTCTGGCCGCCTGCCCATCGATCCGGGGAATCGAAATGGACGGCGGAACCGCCCCGCTGGAGTGGTATCGGGAAGGCGTGCTGCGGACCGTCGAGACGGCCGGGCGGCGCGTGACACTCGACTTACACACCCCGGGGGACTTGCACAACCCGGCGGGCCGAACCGATTGGAACTCGGGTCTGAGCCAAGCCGCGCTGGAGGCCAACCTGCCGTTTCGCGTGTCTTCGCCGTCCGGCTGCAAGGAGAGTACCGGACTGCCGGGAGGCTCCTGCTATTGGGCGCTCCGCGAACCTGTGGGGAGCGACGCGGAATCGATCCGCACTCGTGTGCCGGATCTGACCGCTGACGGGTCCTCCGGTTTTGAGCTGGACGCGCCGCGCGACGAAGGCGATGTTCCATCCTTCCACGGAGCGCAGGAGTTGTTCTACTGGGCCTGGGGCCGGATGAGCTACGATCCCAAGACGCCTCCCGCGCCGCCGGTGGAACCCCCGAGTCCGCCCAAGGCGCCCGCTCCGGCTAAGCCCGCCATTCCCCCTGGGCAAGGAACGTCTAAGGCGCCGAACAAGCAACCGTAGCGGCGCCGAGTCCCCTCAATGGTCCGGTTCCGCGAGAGCCGCCTGAACCGCCGCGAGGTATGTACGGGCCCTCGGATACTTACTCGCCGCGACCGCCAAGTGCGCCGCCACTTCCGGGGTGATCTTTTCCTGCATCACCAGGGACATGCCAAGGATGAAGTGGGCCGGGATCGATCCCGAGTCGAGTTGCAAGGCCCGACGCGCAGCTTGCTCGGCTTCTTCGGGACGATTCAATATCACTAGGGCTGAGGCCCGATTGCTGTGAAACAGCGAAGAATTGGGCTCCAGAACCGCGGCGCGAGTGAAGCAGTCCAAAGCCAGCTCCGGCTGGCCGGTTTTGGCGTAGATGGCGCCGAGTTCGGCTAACGCTTCGACGAAGTTGGAATCCAGCCGGACGGCTTCCGCCAGGTGCTGCACGGCTGGGCCGCTTTGGCCGCTTCGCCAGGCCTGAACGCCGCGATCGAACTCTTTGACGGCGGCTCTGGAGGGTTTGTGAGCCAAGGCGCGGGCCGAAATCATGCCGGTGACCGCGGGGCGCGGCGGGGTTTCCGGATCGCATTGGTTCTGATCCCCAAGCGGCTGCGAATGCTCGGCCCTGAACGATGGAACCACGCCGCAATTCGAATCCCGATCTTGCGCCCGGAGCGGCACGCAAAGCAAGCCAGCGGCAAAACAGACTCGGGCCGTCCACCTGTTCATAGCAACCCTCCTCACTGAGTAGCGCGTATTGGAGGGAAAAACCGCCTCAGGATAGCCGGGGACTGCGTGACAAGGACCTCAACTCGGATCAACGTTTTCTCAAAGGTTCCCCAAATCCAATGAGTTAACACTTGAGATCCGCCGGCCTGAACTAGAGCGTCCTGCAACCATCCCCGCGCAGCGAATTCCCTAGCAGCGAACGGGCGACAATAGGCGGTATGAAAGCTGTCGCCGTTTTCCCGGCCGAACGCCGCATTGGCGTGGTGGATCATCCTGAGCCGCGCCTTACCACGCCCACGCAAGTGAAGCTGCGGATGCTGGACGTGGGCATTTGCGGAACCGACAAGGAAATCGCCGCCTTCGACTACGGCACGCCGCCCGCGGATTCGCCGTACTTGATCATCGGGCACGAGTCGCTGGGCGAGGTCGTCGAAACCGGCGCGCAAGTCACCCGCGTCAAGCGCGGCGACCTGGCGGTTCCCACGGTTCGGCGTCCCTGTGGACTGCCCGAATGCGTGGCCTGCAGCGCGGGCCGTCAAGACTTCTGCTACACCGGTCGATTCACTGAGCGCGGGATCAACCAGCGCCACGGCTTCATGTCCGAATTCGTGGTGGAAGAGGAGCGCTACATCAACCCCGTGCCCCTGGCGTTGCGGGACGTGGCGGTGTTAGTGGAGCCGCTCACCATCGCCGAAAAGGGCGTGACGCAATTATGGCAAGTGCAAAAGCGTCTGCCCTGGGTTGAACCAAACAAGCAGACGCCGGGACAGCTGCACCGTGCCGTGGTACTGGGAGGCGGCCCCGTGGGTCTGCTCGGCGCGATGAAGCTAGTGCTCGAAGGCTTCGATACCACCGTGTATTCGCGGACGCCGGCGGCCAGCGATCTGCAAGACCTGGTATCCGCGTTCGGCGCGAAGTTCGTGCACGCCGAAACCGCGACGCTGGCGGAGCTGGCCGCGCAGATCGGCAACATCGACGTGGTCTACGAAGCGGTGGGCGCGTCCTCGCTCGCGTTCGAGGTGATCCCGCATCTGGGAACCAACGGCGTGTTCATTTTCACCGGCGTGCCCGGCCGCAAAGGCCCGGTTTCGGTGGATACGGACGCCATCATGCGCGACTGCGTGCTGAAGAACCAGGTGATCTTCGGCACCGTCAATGCCAGCCTCGACAGCTTCGCCCAAGCCATCGCGGATCTGGGAGCGTTCGTCGAACGCTGGCCCGCCGCGGTGCGGAGTTTGATTTCGCGGCGCTTTTCCATGGATCAGGCGTCCGAGCTGCTGGCCGGGAAAGCGGGCGGCATCAAGAACGTGATCGCCGTGGGCGAGTAACCGGCGATTTATTCTCGCTTCATTTATTTTCCCTTCACGGCTCAACGAATCCACCGGGCCGAACGTATTCATAGTGTAGTGACACACGTGATCCCCGGAGAGTTGGTCCTGCCATTCCGAGAAGACGCCCGCAGGCGGGAGGCCTTCGAGCAATGCGTGGCCGCGCACCGGCAGCGCGTGCTGCGTACTGCGTATCGTCTCTTGGGCGACCTGACGGATGCGCAGGACGCCGCCCAGGAAGTCTTTCTCCGGCTGTTCAAGCAGCTGGACCGGATCGAAGGCGACCCGCAAGCGTGGCTGTACCGGGTGACGGTCAACGTGTCGCATGACCATTTGCGGCGGCGGAGGCCCGCTCGAGAAGCGACGCCCGAAGCCGCCGGCGACTGGCCCGATCCGGCGCCGGGGCCCTTCCGCATCCTCGAGCTGGAGGAACGTAAGCGGTTGCTGATGGAGGCGCTGGCGAAACTCACCGAGCGCGAGCGAGCCGCGGTGGTGTTGCGCGATATCGAAGGGCTAGCCACGCGGGAGGTGCCCCAGATCATGGATGTGGAGGAAGTGACGGTGCGCAGCCAGATCTCGATCGCGCGCCTGAAACTGGCGAAGTATGTGAGGGCAAGAATGTGAATTGCGAAGAATGTGAGCTTTTGCTGGCGCAAGAGAAGGTAACGCCGGATGTGGAAGCGCATCTCGAACAGTGCGCGGAGTGCTGGGCGCTGGCCGCGGAGATTGCGGCTAATGCGGAAGCCCTGTGCGAGTTCCGGGATGAAGCACTTGCGACGCCGCCCCAGACGGTCGGTGCGCGACGCCGTCCCTCGCGATGGGCCATGGCCGCCGCTGCCGCGGTTGTGTTGGGAGCTATTTTGTTCGGCTGGCGTACCGCGGACCACGGCAAGCAGACAGCAGTACCGCCGGCCATTCTCAAGATCAAGATGCTGACGCCCGATCCGGACGTCGTGATTTATTGGCTGGTGGATGCGAACGAAAGGGGGACCGAACGGTGAGACAAGTGTTAGGGATTCTCGCGGCCGCAACGTTGGTAGCGGCCCCATCTATACAAGCACAAGACAAGCAATCCAGTCCCAATGTCGAGTTGACCGTGTATCTGCTCTCCGGAGCGACGCAGGGGACGGGCACGGACGATGTGCCTCAGGATCTCTCCTCTGCGGTGAAGCAACTGCATGGTGTGTTTAGCTACAAGAGCTACAAGCTGTCCGAGTCGTTCGTGCTACGCGGCCGCAGCTCCGGGCCGCAGGAGTTTGCACACGCCAATACGCAGGGCATCCTGCCGGGAACGGGATTGCACTATAGCTTCAACTACAATCGCGTGCGGATCTCGCCGGAAAAGCCGCGCACGATTCACATTGACGGGCTGCAGATCAATCTCCACACGGTCACGGGATCGCCCAGCAACCGGCATAACGAAACTGTGGCGTCCATCGCGACGGACCTGGATCTCGGCGAAGGGCAGAAGACGGTGGTGGGAAAATCCAGCATCAATAATGCCGGCGACGCGTTGATCCTGGTGATTGTGCCGAAAGTGATCGAATGACTAATGAACGATTCCGAACTGGCTCTCCTGCGGCGTGAACTTGCCGCGGTGCGCATCACCCAGCGAAGGCAGCGATTGCTGTGGTCCGTCACATCGATGGCCCTGGCGGGCCTGATTCTAGCCGGTTTTGCGCGTCCCAACCGGCTTCCTCTAACCGACAAAGACGGCATCCTCCACGTGCGCGGCGTGGTGGTCGAAGATCTGAATGGAGTCGAGCGCGTTCGACTGGGAGCTCCGCTGCCGGACCCGCTGATTGACGGCGTTCGTCACCAGCGCAGCGGCGTGGTCTCGGGACTGTTGATCTCCGACGCCAAAGGCAATGAACGGGGAGGGTACGTGACCGCCGACAAATCCGGTGAAGCGTTCCTCTCGCTGGACTCAGAGGATACGCAGCAATCCCTGTTCCTGGTTAACCCCGGCGGCGGAATTCATTTCGACCTCGGCGACCAGCAGGGGAACTCTGCGTCGCTCAGCGTTTTTCCGAACGGTCCGAGGCTCACGCCGAAGAGGCGAAAGAGACGGTTGTGGAACTGCCGGCGTCGGTGCGGTAAACACGGCCGTGCGTCGGCACGAGTGCCGACGTGGCACGCACGAGTGCGTGCTCTACATTGCTACTTAGAGACGGGCTGGAGCGTTTCCCGGCTGCTGATGACGCGGTCGATGAGGCCGTAGTCCAGCGCCTGCTCCGGGTCCAGAATGTAGTCGCGGTCCACGTCGCGAGCGATTTTTTCCGCGGTTTGCCCGGTGGCGTCCGCCAGGATCTGGTTCAGAGATTCGCGCATGCGCAGGATTTCCCGGGCGTAGATATCGATGTCGGTGGCTTGCCCGCCCAGGCCGCTCATGGAAGGCTGGTGAATCAGGATGCGGGAATGGGGCAGGCTGTAGCGCTTGCCTTTCGTTCCGCAGGCCAACAATACCGCGGCCATCGAAGCCGCTTGCCCCACGCAGTAGGTGACCATGTCGGGCTCCACCAGGCGCATGGTGTCCAGGATCGCCAGCCCCGCGGTGATCGAACCACCGGGCGAATTGATGTACAGCGAAATATCTTTCTCCGGATCCTCGGCGGCCAGGAACAAGATTTGCGCGATTACCAGGTTGGCGACGTTATCATCGATCGGCGTCCCCAGAAAGATGATGTTTTCCTTAAGCAGGCGTGAGTAGATATCGAAGGCCCGCTCGCCGCGCGAGGTCTGCTCCACCACCATGGGCACGAGTACGGAATTCTGCATGGATCGCCTCTCTTCTTCTGGTCTTCTTCCAGTTCAGCGCACACCGTTACGGACGGGCCGCGCGCATCCAACCACCTCGGGTCAGCGCCCCTGATCCCTATGATAGCGGGAATGCGCCCGCGTGCGTATACTGGATGAAAATGCGGCGTTCCGTGTTGGATGCGATGGTCGCGGTGCTGGCGATCGGACTGGGAGTCCTGTCGTTCCTGCGCGGACAAATCTGGCTCGGCGTCTGCTTCGCCGCCATTGGAGTGCTCCGGATTTTGTTGAAGCTCCCACGCTGGATCACGCCCAAGCCGCCGGAGGAGATCCGGTTAAACCTGGACGCCGATCCCGACCGCGATCACCCGGCCCGTTAGCGCAGTCGGTGGGGTGGGCTATCGCGCCCGCAGCCGGCCTTTCGGTCGGCCTTGGCGTTTGATACATCCGCTGGAACCATCTCTTGAAAGACCCGCAAGAAAGCGGGTCCGCAGGCTGAAAACCTGCCCCACAAGCGGTAGAATAGAAGCCATGGGAACCATGAGTACGGCGGGATCTCTCAGCCATGTTCCGGAGATGCCGTCCTGGAAAAATATCGGCAGCCACGTGGCGGCCTTCGCAATCGCGTTCTTGTTTATCGTCGCTGGAGTCTGGAAGGCTACCCACCCCTTCCAATTCGCGCAGATGGCCGAGGAATTACTCGTTCCCTCGCAGCTAAGCATGGCCCTCACTTTGGCCTTGGCCCCCACTGAAATACTGGCGGGGATCCTAATCCTGGTGCCCAGGTTCCGCAAGTGGGGCGCGGTTCTGGCAGCGCTGCTGCTGGTCTCCTTCATGGCCTACATGGGCGCGCGTTACTCTGTGCTGGCCGGCAAGGATTGCTCGTGCTTTCCGTGGCTCAAGCGCACGGTAAGTCCGGGATTTTTCGCCGGAGACATAGCGATGCTCGCCGTCGCTCTGATTGCCGGCTGGTGGTCGAAACCCTCCTTCCACATCGGCCGCGCGGCGATGGTGGCAGCGTTGGTCGTGGTGTTCACCGGAGGCAGCTACGGCTACGCGGTGTCGCGCCAGACCGGAGCGAAGGCTCCCGACTCGATCACCGTGGACGGCAAACCGTTCAGCCTGGCGCACGGAAAATACTTCATCTTCTTCTTCGACCCGGAGTGCAGCCACTGCAACGCGGCCGCCAAGACCATGTCCAAGTACACGTGGAAGAGCGACGTCCAGATCGTCGGCGTCCCCACGCGCGTGAAGCAGTGGGCCGAGGCGTTCATGAAAGATAACGCCCTCAAGGGCGTCATCACGCCCGATTTGGACCAGCTCAAGGCCGCCTTCCCGTTCGGCGATGCGCCCTTTGGCGTGTTCATTGAAAACGGCCGCGAGCAAGGCAGCGTCCCGCGCTACGAAGAAGGCAATGAGCCGGCCGAATCCCTGCGCAAATTGGGCCTAATCGAGTAAGGTGCCGGATTAACGTGTTTCAAGATCCGGACACCCGTGCGCCTTTGGGCACACAGTACCGGACGTTTCACAGCGCCACAGTTGGCAGGCCCACGAGCTATCTTCTCTATCTGCCGCCGGACTACTTTGACCAAGGCGAGCAATCCAGCGCGCGCTATCCTGTCGTCTATTGGCTGCATGGGTTGAACGGCACCCAGCGCGACGGCGCCGCCAGCTTCGTTCCGCATCTGGACGCCAACATTCGCTCGGGGCTAGCGCCACCCATGATCGCGGTGCTGGTGAACGGGCTGGGCGACAGCCGCTACTACGATTCCTTCGACGGCAAGCGGCCCGTCGAGAGCGTGATCGTCCGCGATCTGATCCCCCACGTCGATTCCTCATACCGGACGCTCCGCACCCGCGAATGCCGCGCTATCGAAGGATTCTCCATGGGTGGATTCGGAGCCGCGCACCTGGGCTTCAAGTATCCGGACCTGTTCGGCGCGGTCTCGATCATGGCCGGAGCGCTTTTGGACGACGAGAGCGCGGCCGGGGCGCCGGATTTGATCACGACGCCGCAACTCTTCAAGAAGTGCTTCGGCACGCGGGAATATTTCCACGCGGGCAGTCCGTGGGTGGTGGTGCGCGACCACGCCGAGCAGATCCGCGCTCAGACCAGGATCCGGATGGCGGTCGGCGAGAACGATGCGCTGTGCGGGCGCAACCGGCGCTATCACCAGTTGCTGAATGAGCTGAACATTGCGCACGAGTTCACGGCGCTGCCCCATGTCGGGCACGACGCGGAAGCAATCTACGCGGCCCTGGGAACCGGCGGTTTCAGCTTCTACCGGACGGCGTTCTCATGCGCTTCCCTCTGACGGTCTTCCTCAGCGCGTTCCTGCTGTTCCAGGTCCAGCCCATGATGGGCCGCTTCGTGCTGCCGTGGTTCGGGGGAGGCCCGGCGGTTTGGACCAACTGCATGCTCTTCTTCCAAGCCGCCCTGCTCCTGGGGTACCTGTACGCGCATTGGCTGGGATCGAAGCTCACGCCGCGAAGGAAAACTGCGGTGCACATGATCCTGCTGGCGGCCTCGCTGGCATTTCTGCCGCTCGCCGCCCACATCGAGTCCTGGGCGCCCGATTCCGCTTCGAATCCCTCGCTGCGAATTCTGATCCTGCTGGCGGCCACCACCGGCGTGCCCTATTTCATGCTGGCCTCGACGGCGCCATTGGTGCAACGCTGGTTGCACCTCAGCCAGACGGATCGGTCTCCCTGGCGCCTCTACGCGCTGTCGAATGTGGCATCGTTCGCGGCGCTACTCACGTACCCGTTTCTGGTCGAGCCGTTTCTGCGCTTGCGCACACAAGCCCGGATCTGGTCGCTGCTGTACGTCGCGTTCGCCGTGTCCTCGGCTTGGACCGCGTGGAGGGCCCGCACCAACTCGGCAGAGCCGGAGGGACCCGCGAGCGAATCCTTGCAGCCTGGCACGGTTGCGCTGTGGCTAGCGCTTTCCGCCGCGGCATCCGTGATGTTGCTCGCCACCACCAGCCAGATTTCCCAGGAAGTCGCGGTGGTCCCGTTCCTGTGGGTCGCGCCGCTGTCGATCTATTTGCTGACGTTCGCGGTGGCGTTCGCCGACTGGTATCGACGAAAACCGTTCGCCGTGGCCGCGGGTTTGCTCGCCGCCGGAGCCTGCGCCGTGCTCGCCGCGACCGTGGCCGTACCGGTCTGGGCGCAGATCGCGGTGGATCTTGCGGCGCTGTTCGCAGCTTCGATGGTCTGCCAAGGCGAGCTCTTCCACGCGCGGCCCGCGCCGGATCGCCTGACGGCGTTCTATCTCATCATCGCGGCCGGGGGTGTTTTAGGCGGCGTCTTCACCGCGTTGTTGGCTCCGCGCGTCTTCACCGAATTCACCGAGTACCCCTTGGGACTGGCCGCGGCGTGCCTGCTCGGAATCGCCGCCTGGGTGCGCGAAGGAGTGCTGAAGCAGTGGACCAGTCTCAACTTCGGCGTGCGCATCCCGATGATGGCGCTGCTGCTGGGAGGCTTGACGTCGGCCGCGACCGCGGTCGCCAACCGGCAACCTGCCCTGGCGGCGGTCCGCAATTTCTACGGCATCCTGCGCGTTACCGAAACGCACGATCCGCTGGGCCGCGCTGTGCGCCAGTTGACGCACGGCCGCATCAAGCACGGATCGCAATTCCTCGAGGGCGCACTGCGCCGCCAGCCCACCACCTATTACGGTCCGCACAGCGGTGTGGCGCTGGCGCTGCAGGCGTTGGATCGCAACAACGCCGGCCAGTCGCGCCGCATCGCGGTGATCGGCCTGGGCGCGGGCACGCTCGCCGCGTGGGGCCATGCCGGCGATGTGTTCCGCTTTTACGAGATCAATCCCGCCGTGGTGGACATCGCATCGCAATGGTTCTCCTATCTGCACGATTCACCGGCGCACTGCGAGATCGCGCTCGGCGACGCCCGCGTGACGCTGGAGCGCGAACTGGCGGGCGGCGCGCGCTACGATTTCGACGCCATCGCGGTCGACGCCTTCTCCAGCGATTCCATTCCCATGCACCTGCTCACCGCCGAGGCGGGACGCATTTATAAACAGCGCTTGGCACCGGGCGGTGTCTTGCTGCTGCACATCTCCAACCGGTCTTTGGATCTCGAGCCGGTGGCGCGGGGCTTGGCCGCCAGCATCGGCGAGCCCGCCACAGTACTGGTCTCGAACGACGACAGCGAAACCGGCGAGGACAGCGCCAGTTGGGTGCTGATCACGGCGAATCGCGCCCTTCCCGATGCGCGAGCCGCGGCCCCGCGCACTTCCCACGCGCCAGCACGCCCGCCCCTGGAGTGGACCGACGACTTCGCCAGCCTATGGCACGTGCTGAAGTAGGCCGACCTCTTGATAAGCTGGAGATGGATGCAACCGAGCGAAAGCGGACTCCAGATCCCGCCCGCACCCTTCCCCGCGCCAACGGAACTCCCCGACGCCCCGTGGGAAGCCCCTGAGCCTCGCGCTGTCCAGACCCTGAAGCGGTTGCTGAGCGGGCTGGAAGCGGGGGTGATCGGCGGCGTCGCGATGCTGTTGCTGCTCATCGCCGGCGCTCTGTGGCGTGGCGAAGTATGGTGGGCTCCCGCCAATCTGCTGGGCACGACCTTTTACGGACGCCGCGCCTTCCATACCGGTCCCGGAATGGCCACGCTCGCCGGCATTGCGTTCCACATTGTGATCACCGGCACCGTGGGAGCGCTGTTCGGGCTGGCCTGCGGTGGCGTCCGCGAACGGCGCCGACTGGTGCTCTTGGGAGCCCTGGCGGGCGTCTTCTGGTATTACCTGGCCGACGCCATGTTTTGGCGCTGGGTCAACATTCTGGTCCCGGCCTACGCGCCGCAACCCGCCACCTTAATCGCCCACGCCGTATTTGGGGCCTGCCTCGGGTTCATGGGGCAGAACCTGCCCCGGCAGAGCTACAAATTTGAGTTGCCTCCGCCGCTCCCAGTCGCCGTCGAACCGCCCCCTCTGCCCCCGGCCTCGGACCAACGTCTTGAAGATCCGGATCGCGGTTTTGAAGATCCGGACCGCGTTGAGATTCGCTGAGGGGGCTCTCGGGTTCGTTTGGCGGTTTGTGGAACTGCGGAAGAATCAGATATTTACGCTGGGAATTTGGGGGGCCGGAGGGTCGCGCGGGGCGGCGCGCGTATGGCTATATGGATCGTCCATATGGCATTGCCATACGATACGGAATTTTCGTCCGGGATCCGCTTACCGCGTTGAGAACCTCGGCGCGCGCGGGTTCACTTAGCTGAACCACTTCTACGCCGCTTTCGGTCGGCGATCAACTCGTCGCCGATGTGGCGACGCTGTTCACGGTGTCCGAGCAACTCAGTTTGAAAATGGAATCGCAGAGGGGCCCGGTGGACGTGCACGTCACCGATCACATCGAGAAGCCGAGGGAGAGTTAAGGCGGTCGGCGAGGATCAAAGAACTTAAACCTGGTCAGAGCAGTGGCCGATGCTCCGGCGGCCACCGCCCGCTAAAATGCGCGGTTCAAAGATGGTAGACTAAGGGATTCGCGGCCGCCTCGGGCAGGCTTCGGGGGCCCCCTGAAACGATGCAGCAGCAGTCACTTACCGCCTGCATGGATTCTGCCTGGAGGGATCGGTGGGGGGCAGTTGCCTGAAACCCCGTGGGCCGGCTGCACGTCTGGAGTAAAGCGCAGAGTGGAAAGGATTCCGGTTTAGATGACCTGTCACAGGCCGTGGGGCCTGCGCGCGCTTGCCTTCTGCCTCTGCGCGATTCCCCTCCTAGCCCAACAGAATCCGCCTCCCCAGGCGCCGCCCGCTGCCCCGGCGCAACCTGAAGCTCAGCCGCCCAAGCCACAGGCGCCTAAGCCCGCGAGCCCTTTCGAAACCGTTCCGCAATCCACTCCGCCCCCAGCGCAGGCCCCCAAACCTGAAGCCCAGCCGGCCAAGCCTGAAGCCCAGCCTGCTCAACCCCAGCCCGCACAACCCCAGCCTGCACAACCAAAGTTAGAGCCGATCTCGCCCGAGCCCGCGAAACCCGAACCCGCCAAGCCCACGCCAGCGGCGCCCAACCTTAACCCGAACGCACCCCCGGAAGACACCGTCGAATCTATCGAGTTCCGAGGAGCTCGCCGGGTCCCGCAAGACACTTTGCGCGCCATGATCTTCACCAAGGTGCGCGACAAGTACGACGAAGACTCCTTACGCCGCGACTTCATGACGCTGTGGAACACCTCCCGCTTCGACGACATCAAGATGGAGCGTGAAGCGGGGCGCACCGGCTGGATCATCCGCTTCGTGCTGGTCGAGCGCCGCGTGGTGCGTTCCATCAAGTACGACGGTCTCAAGTCCATTCAGGTGTCCGAGGTCCTGGACCGCTTCAAGGAGCGCAAGGTCGGCCTCACCGTCGAATCGACCTACGATCCCAACAAACTCCAGCGCGCCCGGGTGGTACTGCAGGAATTTCTATCCGAGCGCGGCCGCCAGTTCGCGACCGTCGAGCCGGACCTGCATCAGGTGCCGCCTTCGTCTCTCGAAATCGTCTTCAAGGTCGACGAAGGCCCCAAGGTCAAGGTGGGCGAAATCAAGTTCGAGGGCAACAAAGTCTTCAACGCCCTGGTCATCCGCCGCGCTATGCACAACTTGCGGCCGATTGGCATCCCACACTCCCTGCTGCTGGAGAATATGTTCGCCAAGACTTACGACGCCACCAAGCTCGAGGAAGACGAACAGCGCATTCAGCAGTTCTATCAGGAGAACGGTTATTTCACGGCCCACACCACCGACCAGTCGGTGAAGATCATGGACGTCGGCGGCGGCCACTTCCGCTTGCCGCTGATCCGTTCCAACCGCCAGGGCAAGGCGGCCGACATCGATATCACGATCGAAGAGGGCCGCCTCTATCACCTCAATCAGATCAACTTCGTGGGTGTGAAGCTGTTTCGCACGCCGGAAACCCTGATGCGGCCCATTTTCGGCATGCAGACGGGGGATGTATTCTCCACCGGCAAACTTCGCAAGGGCTTCGAGGAATTGCGCAAGCTCTACGGACAGTTCGGATTTATCGACTTCGTGGCGGAGCCCGATTTCGAACCGCTGCCCAACTCCGACAAGATCAACCTGACCCTGAATTTCGACGAAGGCAAGCAGTTCTTCGTGCGCCGCATCGACTTTTCCGGAAACAACACCACCCGCGATCGAGTCATCCGCCGGGAACTGCTGGTGGACGAAGGCGACATCTTCAACACCCGCTTGTGGGAACTCAGCCTCCTGCGCCTGAACCAGCTGGGGTATTTCGAAGTGCTCAAGGAAGACCAGGCGGCCGACGTCAAGCGCGACACCCGCACGGACACCGTGGACATCACGCTCAAGGTCAAGGAGCGCGGCAAGAACACCATTCAGTTGAGCGGCGGCGTCAGCGGCATCTCCGGCAGTTTCGTCGGCGCGTCCTATTCCACCAACAACTTCCTGGGCTTGGGCGAAACCTTGAGCCTGTCCGCACAGCTGGGCACCATCATGCAGAACGCCACGTTCGGCTTCACCGAGCCCTACCTGTTCAACCGCCCGCTGCAAGCTGGCTTTACAATATACACCTCCCGCTATGATTTCAATCAGGCCCGGCAAGCGTCGATTTTCGCGGGCACGAACCTGATTCCTCTCTATAACTCCTACGGCGCCCAGAACCTGCTCAACTACATCACGGATTCACACGGCTTCACCACCTTCCTCAGCTACCCCTTGAAGCGCAGCTTCGCGCGCGTCGGGATCAGCTACGGCTACGATATCCAGAACGTGAAGACTCTCACGGCCGCGGCTTCCAATTATTACGACTATCTGAATTTCCTGCATATCAACGGGCCCAACGTGCTGAACGGCATCACCACGTCCTCCATCACGCCGAGCTACAGCTACAACTCCGTCAACCACCCCATTACGCCCACGGGCGGCAAGAGCTTGAGCGTTTCGGTGAAGTTCGCCGGGACCTTTATGGGCGGTAATGTGAACGAGATCATGCCCCAGGTGGATGGCCGTTATTTCCGCAAGGGTTTCAAACCCGGCCATGTGATCGGCATGCATTTTCTGGGCCGTTTCTTAACCGGCTACGGGGGGAAGGTGGCGCCGCCGTTCAACCGCTTCTACATGGGCGGTGAAAACGACATTCGCGGTTTTCAGTTCTTCGAAGTGGGCCCGATCGGTTGGGTGCCCACGTCCGGCCCCATCAACGTCCTCAATCAAGACGGCAGCCCGCGCCAGCAAAAGACCATCGATCCTTCCACCGGCGCCTCGACTCTTACGAATGTCACCCAGACCATCCCCACCTACCAAATGGTGTTCCCCGGTGGCGACACGGCGCTGGTGACCAATTTCGAATACCGCATTCCGATTTTTGGCCCTGTGACCCTCGCATTTTTCGCCGACGCGGGCGTGAACCGCCTGAGCAACACGTCTCAATTGGACCTGAACCCATCGCGGGTATTGCAGTTGGGCGGATTATTTCCCGAAGCCGCCTTTGGAAATAAGGCCCTCATCGCGCCCGGCACCCAGGCGATTCGCGCGTCCACGGGTCTCGAACTGCAGGTCTTGATGCCCGTAGTGAACGCTCCGTTCCGGGTCTATTTCGCCTACAACCCGCTCCGCGTGGCCGAGTACCTGCAGCCGCCCATCGTGGCCGACCGGAGCTACTTCCCCAACGCCGCGACGTTCGCGGGTTCGCTCGCCACGTTCGGACAAGCCGTACCGTTTGACGAAAAGCGGACCTTGTTCCGCTTCACCGTCGGAAGGACGTTCTAGAAGGTTGAAGATCGGGTCGTATGTGGCGCGGGCAGCCAGAGCGCCCGTCCGGACCGCATGTTAGGATTGTTAGAAAATCTGAAAAGAACGAGGAGTTTCGCTGTGAAACATTTCTTTGCCGTCAGTCTGGCTCTCAGCGCCGCCGCGATCGCCGCCGCGCAGGCCCCGCCCCCCGCCGCTGCGCCCACCAAGGTCGCCGTGATCAACATCCAGGCGGCCATCGCCACTACCAAGGACGGACAGGGCGCCGCCGCCGATCTGGACAAGCGCTTCTCCCCCAAGAAGGATGAGCTGGCCAAGCGGCAGCAGGAAATCAAGGATCTGCAGGACAAGCTCCAGCGCAACGGCAACACCCTGTCGCAAACCGCCAAGGACGACATGCAGCGCCAGATCGACCAGAAGACCCGGGGCTTCAACTACGACATGCAGGACGCCCAGTCCGAGTACGAAACCGAACAGCGCAAGCTGGTCGACGACATCGGCGGGAAGCTGCTACAGGTCATCGACAAATACGCCCAGACCAACGGTTACGCCGTGGTGCTGGACGTGAGCAATCAGAACTCCGGGGTGCTGTACGCCTCCAACGGCATCGACATCACTAAGGAGATCATCGATCTCTACGATAAGACCGCGGCGTCTCTGCCCGCTTTGCCCAGGGCGCCGGCGACGGCCGCCCCCAAGCAGGTAGCCCCGCCGAAACCGGCCGCGCCCAAACCCGCTGCTCCGGCCAAGCCCTAAGGTCCAAGCCCTATAGCCCAAGCCTGAGCCCTAGACCCGCAGTGGGGCGGGCAATCCTGCCCGCAGCCGGCTTTCAAGCCGCCTTCCCGAGGTTGTAGCACTGCGGGATGAGAGCCGCCTGCGAGGCGGCTGCAGCCAAGACTGACTGCCCCGCAGAGCAGCATATCGGCAACCAGACCAGGCGGATTAACAATCCGCCGCAGGCTGCCAGCCTGCCCCATATTGAAATCGTCGCTAAGACAGTGAGTTCTAGGTCTTGTAGGACTGTTCGTTCCCTCACCCACGCCGCACGATGCACCGGCGTCATGATATGCTGATCTGACGCCGAAATGCCGCCAGGCACCTCGTTTCCCACAATCTGCATCGCGCTTGGGTTTCCCGACGTGGAAACTCTCCTAGCACACGCTCGCGACGAATACAACGCCGGGGAGCGCTTCTTCGAATTCCGGCTGGACTATCTGCCCGACCCCGAACGGGGGGTCGCGGTCCTGCGCCGCTTCCTGGCGCGCCACACCGAGTGCGTCCTGCTGGCCACCTGCCGCCGCCGGCAGAATCAGGGCCGTTTCACCGGAAGCGTGGAGGAGCAAATCCGCATCCTGATGGCCGCCCGCGAAGCGGGAGCCCGCGCCGTGGATGTCGAAATCGAGAGCGCCGAGAACTGCACCGAGAAGCTACCCGCCTTGCGCACGGGCGGCCAGTTGCTGTTGAGCTACCACAACTATGGCGGGACTCCGCCGCGCCTGGAATCCGTGTTGAGCCGCATGACCCGCATTCCCGCCGACGGTTACAAGATCGTCACCACGGCGCGCAAGCCGTCCGACAACGCCCGCGTATTGAGCCTGGCCCGGTCCCATCCGAAGGTCCCCATGATTCTGCTGGCCATGGGCGAGGCGGGCTTTCCGACCCGCGTGCTCTCTACCGCGCAAGGCGGCCTGTACACCTACGCGGCCCCCAATACGGCCGAAGGCACCGCGCAGGGACAGATCAGCGCGCGGCAACTGCGCTCGCTCTATCGCGTGGGCAAGTTCTCGCGCGACGCGCGCATGTACGGAGTCATCGGCGATCCGGTGGCCCACTCCATTTCCCCGCACGTTCACAATCGCGCCTTCCAGGCCCGCCGCTTGGACGCGGTGTACATGCCGTTCCTGGTGAACGCCGGACGGCTCAAGGATTTCTTCGCGCTGGCGGCCAAGCTGCCGCTGGCCGGGTTCAGCGTGACCATTCCGCACAAGCAGAAGATCATGCGCTATCTGGATCAGGTGGATCCGGTAGCGCGGCGGATCGGCGCGGTGAACACGGTATGGCGCAAGGCCGGCAAGTGGCGCGGCACCAACACCGACGCGCCCGGCGTCACCGTCCCGCTGGAGAAACACCTGCGCTTGGCTAAGTCGACCGTGCTGGTGGTCGGTAATGGTGGTGCGGCCCGCAGTGCGGCGTTTGCGCTGGCGGCGGCCGGCGCCAAACTGGCGATCACCGGGCGGAATCCGGATCGCGTACGCGCGTTAGCGGCCGCCTGCGGCGGGGACCCGCTGTCGCGCGAGCAGGCCGAAGCCGGGACGTTCGATGCGCTGGTGCACGCCACGCCGCTCGGCATGACGCCCCAAGCCGACCGGTGTTTCTTCAACGACCGCATCCCGGCCCGCTTGGTTCTCGACATGGTGTACACCCCCATGGAAACGGTGCTGCTGCGCAAGGCCAAGGAGCAGCGAGCCGAAGTGATCTTTGGCCTGGAGATGTTTCTCGAACAGGCGGCCCGTCAGTTCGAGATCTGGACCGGCGAATCGGCCCCCCGCGCGGTAATGGAACGCGCTGCCACCGAGGCTCTGTCCACCCGCCGCGCCGCGCACGGCTGAGCCATCTGGAGCACGTACTTGTACGTGCCACGCCGGCACTCATGCCGACGCCTGGCGGAGTCCCGCAGTATATCTTAAGAAGATCAGCCGACCTGATCTTAAAAGAGTCCCGCCTGCCAAAAAATATTCTCGAGAATCGCAGGCGAGACCCCGCGGCGTTGAAACCGCTCCCCCAAGCGCCGGCACGAGTGCCGGCGTGGCACGTACGAGTACGTGCTCCACAAGCGCCGTTATAATGGCCCCAGGAGTTGCCTACCGTGCAGAATCGTGTCAGCCTCGACAGACGCGCCTTCGCTAAGACTCTAGCCACGACAGCCGCCGGGCTCACGGTCACCGACGCCCCGGCTCAGACACCCCCCGCCGACGCGGAATTGCGCGCCGCACGCCAGGCCCGCCAACAGGATTCCCGCGAAATCGCCCAAGTCCCGTTACCCCGCTCCGTCGAGCCCGCATTTCGATTCAAGGCCTGATGACAACGTGGCGGACATCCCCAGCGACGTCTTCTTTAACACCATTGGCGAACTAAGCGCGCGCCTGCGCGCCAAGGAATTCTCGTGCGTCGAATTAACGCGCGCGTTCTGCGACCGCCTGGAACGAACCGGACCGCGCTACAACGCTCTCGCGCTCTCGCTCCGCGAAGAAGCCCTGCGCCAGGCGCGCGACGTCGACGGCGACTTGAAACGCGGACGCACCCGCGGCCTGCTCCAGGGCATCCCCTTCGGCGTCAAAGATCTGCTCGCCGTGAAGAAACAGCCCACCACCTGGGGCGCCCGCCCGTTCGCCGGACAAGTCTTCGACCGCGACGCCCACGTGGTCGAAAAGCTGACCGGCACGGGAGCCATCCTGATCGGCAAGCTCTCCATGATCGAACTGGCGGGCGGAGGCGAATACCGCTCGGCCGCGGCGTCGCTCACCGGTCCGGGCCTGAATCCCTGGGACCGCACGCGCTGGAGCGGAGGCTCATCCAGCGGTTCCGGCGCCGCAGTGGCCGCGGGCCTGGTCGCGTTCGCGCTGGGATCGGAAACCTCGGGATCGATCCTGACGCCCGCGGCCTTCTGCGGCATCACCGGCCTGCGCCCGACTTATGGACTGGTGAGCAGGAGAGGGGCGATGGCGCTGTCCTGGACCCTCGATAAGATCGGCCCCATGTGCCGCTCCGCCGAGGATTGCGCGCTGGTTCTCGAAAGCATCGCCGGCGCGGATTCCGAAGATCCCGGCTCGGCCGGCCGAGGCTTCAACTACGCTCCGCAAGTTGCCCGCAAGCCCTCCGATCTCACCATCGGCTACGCGCCCGTCGATTTTGAAGCTTGGCCCGCCGCCGAAATGCGCTCTGGCTTGCAGGCCGCGCTAGGCTCGATCAAGTCGCTGGGCGTTCGCCTAAAGGAGATTGAGCTGCCCCGTTTCCCCTACGGCGCGCTGGTCGGCACCATCATCGCGGGCGAAGCTGGATCCATTTTCGAGGATTTCATTCGCAGCGAAAAGGTCGAGCAACTGGCCGACAAGACGCAGATCGCAGGCTTGAAGGCCATGTTGGACGTGCCCGCCACCGATTATCTCCGAGCCATGCGCGTGCGCACGCTAGTGCAGCAAGCCTTCCGGGATCTTTTCCTGGATTGCGACATGCTGTTAACGCCCGCCCGCATGGAAGTAGCGCCGAAAGTGAACGAGCCGCTGGACGGCGGCGGCACGCCCGTGTTTTCAGCCCCGCGTTCCCAAGGCCTGCGCGAATTGATCCCAGCAGGCAACCTAGCCGGGCTTCCCGCGCTATCGCTGCCCTGCGGCTTCGCCAACCAGCTCCCCATCGGCATTTCACTGGTGGGCCGCCCATTCTACGAAAACCAGTTGGTGGGCTTGGGCAAGGCGTTCCAGTCCCAAACCGATTGGCACAAGCGCCATCCGCCCGAAGGGTGAACCGTGGAGTGGGCTTTAGCCTGAAACGGAGGCTTCAGCCTCCGAGTGGATCAAGTGGCACGTCAAGCCGGGGACTGAAGTCCCCGTTGCGAGCTGAAGCTCGCTCCACAGTGCTACGGCACAAACTGCGCCCGCTTGATGTAATCCAACCGAGGAAACCGCGGGACCAGATACTCGTTAGCCTCTTCTTCAACCCGCCCCGCATCGATGTCCTTCCCAATCGGCCGCATCTCTCCATAGCCCGAGTACAACCGGTCCGCGACCTCCAACCCCTCGACAATCCGGGCAAACGGCACAAACCCCTGTTGATCGAGCACCGCATTGTCCGCCAAGTTGATAAACACCTCCGTAGCCCGAGTATTCGGGTCCGACTTAGCAAACGCCAGCGTACCTCGCAAGTTCTTCCGCTGCGGAGGATCGTCCAGGATGAACAGCTTGCGCCAGACGTCCTGCACTTTAAAGTCGCGATGCACGCCGAACTGTGCGATGAAGCCTTTGAGTACGCGATAAAAGCGGCTCTCATCGTAAAAGCGCATGCGGATCAGCTCATGAAACCGGTCGGCCCCATGCGGCGACCAAGCCCGCGTAACTTCGACGACAAAATCGCCCTGCGTAGTCTCAAACTTGACGCGAAACACCTCCGGGACCACGACTTTGGGCTGTTCCTTGTGGCAAGCCGCCAACAAAGCGAACCCCAGCACAAAGCAAGTGAGCACGCAGCTGTGGAGCACGCACTTATGCGTGCCACGCCGGCACTCGTGCCGGCGCAAGGCGGTGACCCTCAGCATCACCCTTGTGGAAACAGCATCGGCGCAACCTCAGCCAAGTACCGCCGCCAGTTGAGCCACGTATGCGCGCCATCGCTCTCGCGCCAACCGTGGCGCACGCCCGCTGCGGTCAACATCGCCTCGAACTGCTTCACGGATTGAAACAAAGTGTCATCAGTCCCGCATCCCACCCACAGCACTTTGTATTGATCGTTGACTCTTTTCGAATCCGCCACCAGTTTCTTGAAATCCAGCCCGCCGGCCTGCTCCTGCGTAACTGCCCCCAGCGCCGGACTGAATCCCGCCACCCGGCTGAACAATTCCGGATGGCTCAAACCCGTCCCCAGCGCCTGCGCTCCGCCCAGCGAGAGTCCGGCGATGGCGCGGTGATCGCGATCCGCATAGACCCGGAAGTGAGACTCGACCAGCGGGAACACATCCTGGATCAGATCGCGCTCAAAACCGGCCCTCTGCCGCTTCATCGCGTCCGCGCCCGCCGCCAGCGGATGCGTGGGCGGATACGCGTAGCCGTACGGCATCACGACAACCAAAGGCTTCAGTTTGCCGTCGGCGATCAAATTATCAAGGATCAGATTCACCCTTCCGCCTTCGCTCCAAGCGCTCTCATCGTTGCCCGCGCCGTGCAGCAGGTACAGCACCGGATAGCGCGTAGTCTCGCGCTCATAGCTCGGCGGAGTGTAAACGAACACGCGGCGCTGCGTGTCGAGCGCCGTCGATTGATACCAGCGCTCCACTAACGTGCCATGCGTCACCGGGCGCAGATCGTAGATCGCGGCCCCATCGCCCGGGACCGTGAACATGGTAGCCGGCCGCGCCTGATTGCTAGGATCCACCACCGTCACGCCGTCAACCGAAAACCGGTAGCTGTACAGATCCGGCCGCAGCGGCCCGATGGTGAGCGTCCACACGCCCTTGTCGTCCTTGCGCAAGTCCTGAGCCTCTTTGACCACATCACCGGTCAGCCGGACTTGCGAAGCCTTCGGCGCCGACAACCGGAACGTGACGGTGCGGTCGGCGTGAGCTTCGGGAGAAGCGAACGCGGGCGGACGGGGCTGGGCCACGCACCCCACGGCCACCGCCAAATTCAAACTCAGCAAGCGAATTCCACTCATAGAACCTCCGCCGGTGCATTCTGACCTCTGACTTCTGACTCCTGACTTCTTTCGGCAATCGCCTCCAGCACGTCCTCATAAGTTTTCGGAAACTCGCCCCCGAACTGCGACCGCAGATCCAGCTTAGCCGCCCAATCCATCCGCCGCGCCGTAGCCTCCGCCATCATCGGCTCGATGCCCAACTCGCGCAGCGTAGCGGCAACTTCTTCCATCTCCCGAGCCCGCCGCTCGCCGTGCACCACTACTCGCCCGACCATGTAATCGGCAAGCTTCTTAAAATCCACGCCGGGGAAGTCCTTCTTCAGCGACGCAAACACGCGCGCCTCGGCGCCATAGTGACTAGCGCCGAGCACGCATTCGAAGATCAGCGCCTCCAGGCCTTTATAGATGACGCTGCGGAACATCTTCACCGCCACGGCCCGTCCGATCTGCGAAGTGGAGACCACTTCCATGCGCATCCCCAACGGCGCGAACAGAGCTTCAAACTCGGGCGCCGCCGCGCCCCCGATCAGCATTGGGACTTTATGCAAGTAAGGCGGCACCGCCGCCATCACCGCAACTTCGACGAAGCGCGCCCCCGCCGCCGTGACCGCGCGCCCCACCGCCTGTTTCGCCGACGGCGAGACAGAATTGATATCCGCATACAGATGCCGCGCGGTGAGATACGGAGCCGTCTGCTGTGCCGCCGTCAGCGCCTGGTCCGCGGTCACCGCCGCGATGATGACATCGGCTGCCTCGGCCAGCGCGGCCGATGACGGCATCAACTGCGTCGAGGTGTCCGCCGCGCGCGACTGAATGGGCTCGCCCTTGCCGGGAGTGTGCGTGTGGATGTCGTAAGCGAACGTGTGCGCGACACCCGCCTCGCGCAACCCCTTGGCGAGGTGAAAGGCAGCCTCACCAAATCCGACAAATCCCAACCTCTCCACCACAGCCATACACTCCCCACAGAGCAATTCTGTCTTCTGTATTCTGTCTTCTGTATTCTCGCTTAGAAACACTTCTCCAACAGGTCGAGAGTCCGCATAGCCGTCACGCACTGCTTCAAACTGGCATTGGGCTCGCGCTTTTCCTGGATCGCGGAAAAGAACTCGCGGTCCTGCAGTTCGATCCCGTTCATCGACACCGCCACGCCCGACAAATCGATCTTCTTCTGATCGCCATCCACCAGATCGTCGTAGTACGCCACGTAGGTGCCGTTGTCGCAAATGTACCGGAAGAAAGTCCCCTGCGGGCCCTTGTTGTTGAACGAAAGCGACAGCGTGCATACCGCGCCCGAGGGCACTCTCATGCTGATGCTCATGTCCATGGCGATCTTCAGTTCCGGATGATGCGGACCTTCGACAGCGTACGCCTTCGAAGCCACTTCGCCGGTTTGATACTGGAACAGATCCACCGTGTGGCAGGCATGGTGCCACAGCAAATGATCCACCCAACTCCGCGGCTGACCCGCCGCATTCATGTTGGTCCGCCGGAAGAAGTACGTCTGCACGTTCATCTGCAGGACTTTCAACTCCCCGGCTTTAATCTTCTTATGGACCCACTGATGGCTGGGATTGAAGCGCCGCGTATGACCCGCCATGGCGACCACGCCGGTCTCCTCCTGAATCTTCACCAACTTTTCGGAATCAGCCAGGGTATCTGCCATGGGAATCTCGACCATGACGTGTTTGCCCGCGCGCATCGACTGTTCGGCGTGCTTGAAATGCAACTGCGTGGGCGTAGTCAAGATCACGGCCTCCACGCCCGGCTGCTTCAGGCTCTCGCCCAGGTCCGAGGTCCAATGCGGAATCTTGAACTTCTTGGCGACTTCTTCGGTCCCCTTGGGATTCCCGCCCGTTAGCGTGACGACTTCAATACCGGGAATCGCGGCGATCGCTTCCAAGTGCTTCTGCCCGAACGCGCCCTGCCCGGCAACACAGACTTTCATACGGCTGTTCCTCGCTTCTAATGGGTGGATACGGAATCAATGGATACGGAATCAAAACGGCGCACCATCCGGCGGCGTGATCTTAGACCGCGCCGCAGGCTGCAAATGTATAGGTTATCCGATTCGAGCGGCCCGCTGCATGGCTATCAACGCATCGCACGTTGAGACCACCCCGCGCAGCCGCCACATTGCAGCAATCTATCGAATGGGCAGTTTCACGGATGGGCTGGCATTGCCGCCTCCTGGGCACGCTGAGATTTGGCCCGGCGGGCATCCCGTGTCAAAAAAGAGCGGCCAGTCGCCTGGCTGCTGGTTGGCGGGAACCACGAAGTTGATCTGCTCGACACCCACCAATCCGGGTGCGAGACCCTGAAAAAGGATGGTTAGGGGAGGTGTGTTCGGCGGAACGATCCCCTGGGCGGGCGTCACAGCCTGACCTGGGTACTCCTGCAGGTACAGATTGCCGGGACTGGGGATGTACGTCCCGAAAGGACTACCGTCCGTGAACTGAAATAGTGGCTGCTGGGGCACTGGAAACCCTATCGGCGTGGGCGGCCAAACGGGGTACAGATCATTTGCATAGGCGATGATCGTCTCGCCTGCATGGGCAGGGTTTTGCACCGTAACCGTACTGTACTCTGAAGCATGTTGCGCGATTGCGTAGCCGTTCCCGTCCGAAAAGAAGCCTCCGGTGAAAGGAGGATCTTCCAGTGGGGCTCGTATCACTGTTCCGCCGCCCTGCGGTTGCATTACCGTGAGATAGCCCGGGAAGCCATTTGGTGCGTGAGACCGTATGGAGGCGTTCCGTTCCAAGGGTACCTGGAAGTTAATCTGCGCGACAGCGGACTGACCTCCCGGGGGGATTACGACAGCGAGAATCGGAGCAAGCGTGTAGTTCACTTCCACTCCCACCCCGGCGAGCACGAATGGCAACGGTGCGGACGATGGTGCGACATATGTTCCCGGTGGACCCGTTAGACCGGAAACAAAGATAGTCGCGAGGCCACCTCCATAGGGCAGCCCGCCTTGAAACGTCGCAGCATTGACGACGGCCTGGATCGTGGGTTGGCACCAACTCAGCGGCGAGGCCGCGACCAAGCCAAGGAAAGCCAGGAACTGATTCATGAATGAGTCCTCTTGAGCCATCATCCCAACTTAAGAACACACCGATCGGTCGACCACGCCCATTACTTCAAGGTGAGGTCCTGCGGATCGACGGCCGTGATGCCGCCGTACCGAAGAAAATCGGCTCGATTCAAGGTCAGCAGGTTCGAGAGCCCATGGACGCGCATCGCGGCGACGAGGCGGGTATCGTGGACTTGCCGCCCATGTACTCCGTAATCGTTGACCATGCGGCGCCATAGCGGATGAATCTGTGCGTTATCCGGCAGAAGGGTAAAGGCGCGCTCGACCAGCTGCACCTCCTCCTCGGTCTCGCGGATGGATAAACCGAAGCTGTTCCTATAGCGGGCCGCGTCAGAACGCTCCAGAGCTCGACGACATTTTGGGCGCAATAAAACAGGCCGGCGTCTTCGTGAAGCAGTTGCCGAATCGCGCGCTGGATGAGTGCTTGAGTGGAATCGTCCCGGCGGGTGAGGCGCAGGAGGATGTTGGTATCGAGCAGATACCCGGCCGCCACGTCAATCGTGGTCCTGGTAAATCATCTCGCGCGAGAAGGTCTCCCCGGGCATGGGCGGGATCTGGCTTGAGAACTGCGTAAACTCAGCCAGCCAGGAATCAAATTCCTCGGGTGAGAGCTTTTTCGGTTGCGGCATCGCCGGCAGCTCACTTGCTGCCTCCCGTTCGATGCGTTCCGCTAAAGCTTGCTCAACAACCTCCGTGGGCGACCGCCCAGGATGGCGCGCCAACACGGCCCGAAGCAACCCTTCGCCGTTTGGAGTGAGAGGAACCTCCATAGCCGTAGTATAAATAAACACAAGCACGCGACGCACATGTCCCAAAAGCAGCGCCACGCGCTAGACATTCGCGAGCGATCACGGCCGGAGCCAACCTCGATTTCCCTCCCTCTCAATCACTTGCGTCTCGACTCCGCCCCCGTCCGCACAAGCCGGGTGTATGTTTAAGCCGAGGAGATCGAGCGCTCGCCATCTGAGAGCCGATTCCACCGCGCACGCATCCATGGCTCCGCGTGCAACGTCCAAGCAGGATGGCCGTCGATAGCTCGACGCTAAACCAGTGCTTCTGCCGG
>Ga0209517_10002132_pt1 | contig 28463 bp, 16 predicted proteins | sample PeaSoiMetSII2010_FD_187695 | JGI IMG/M metagenome (GOLD analysis project Ga0209517, IMG submission 187695) | Peat soil microbial communities from Weissenstadt, Germany - SII-2010 (SPAdes) (version 2) | ecosystem: Environmental > Terrestrial > Soil > Wetlands > Peat | place: Germany...
CGCGGCTGTGCAAGTCTATTCCGCCCACCGCCCGCCGCATCTTCCCAATTGTGGTCACTTGCCGTTGGCCAGCCTGTCACGGATCGCGCGGCGAGTTAGGGCAGGCACCGGATTAAAGGCCGAGGTGTTCTAAAGCAGGCTGCCCGCGATTGTGGAGCGAGCCGGAGGGTTGCCCGCCGAACACCCACGCGACGGCGACAAGATAAGACCTGGTTTTCGTTGCGGCGGCCGTCCACTCGGAGCCCACTCTTTGAGTTGGGGAAACGGACTGCCTAGTACAGGCTATTGGATTGCGGTCGAAAGGGCGTGTTCAGGCTTTGCGACCGCAAACCCGCAGGATTTCATTAAAATTTCATTAAAATTTCATCAGAATCTTGCTACCGAACTAGGAATAGAATATGCCACTCCGGCGGTGATGAGATTTTGTAAAGTCCGGGATGAGCGCTCGTTAGAACGCCTGCGAACGCGCATCGCATCGCTCGATAGCTGGGAAGTTGTAGCCTAGCCTGCAGAATGAGTATTTATGTCCGATCGTGAGAAAATTCGCGAGGAGTTAACCGCGGAGCTGCGGGAGTTGCGGGCCAAGCTGGAGGAAGCGGAGGGCGCGCTGCGGGCTGTTGGGAGCGGCGCAGTGGAGGGCCGCGAGGCTCATAGGCTCAGCGGCGCCCGGCAGGAGCTCAAGGAGCGCCAGCGGGCCGAAGAGGCGCTTCGGCAGAGCGAGAACGAGTTTCGCGCCATGTTCGAGGTGGCTTCCATCGGGATGGCCCAAGCCGATGTGCGCACCGGCCAGTGGGTGCGCGTGAACCAAAAGATGTGCGCCATCACCGGCTATTCCGCCGAGGAATTGCTCCAGAGACGCGTTTTTGACATCACGCACCCGGAAGACCGGCAGCGGGATTGGGAGCTGTTCCAGCGCGTCGTGCGGGGGGAGTTACCGGATTACCGCCTTGAGAAACGCTACCTTCGCAAGGACGGTGCGGTGGCCTGGGTAAATGTGAATATGGCCGTGCTCCGTGATGCGGCCGGCCAGCCCACCCGTACCCTGGCTGCCATCGAGGACATCTCCGAGCGCAAAGCCGCAGAACGCCGCCTCCGCCAGCTTTCGAGGGCGGTGGAACAAACCGCCAGCACCGTTGTGATCACCGACCTCCACGGCGACATCGAGTATGCCAACCCCAGATTCACCGAAACCACTGGCTACGACCTGGGGGAGGCGCTCGGGAGGAATATGCGGATGCTCAAGTCCGGCTCCTCGCCTGCCGCCGCCTACGCCGAACTCTGGCGAACGATCACCTCCGGCCAGACCTGGCATGGCGAATTCCACAATAAGAAGAAGAACGGCGAACTCTACTGGGAGTTCGCCTCCATCTCACCCGTCACGGATGAACACGGGGCCGTCAGCCACCTTGTGGCGGTGAAGGAGGACATCACGGAGCGCAAGGTGGCCCAGGAGGCTCTGCGCCAAAGTGAGGAACGGTTCCGAACTCTCTTTGAACTGGCTCCCGACGGCATTTACCTGTGTGACCTGGAGGGCAAGTTTGTGGACGGCAACCACGCGGCTGAGCAACTGGTTGGCTATCCCAGGGAAGAGTTGATTGGAAAGAGTTTTCTGACTTTAAACCTGCTCTCGGAATCAGATCTTCCAAAAGCAACGCGAGCCCTGGCCCGTAACGCCCAAGGACAGGCCACCGGACCGGAAGAGTATGTCCTGACCAGAAAGGATGGGCGCCAAGTACCCGTGGAGATTCGTACTTTCCCGGTTAAGATTGGGGACAATGCCTTGGTGCTTGGGGTCGCGCGTGACCTTACCGAGCGCGTGCAACTGGAGGCACAACTCCGCCAGGCGCAGAAGATGGAGGGCATCGGCCAACTCGCCGGGGGCGTGGCTCACGACTTCAACAATCTGCTGGCGGTCATGCGAGGCAACGCCGACCTGCTGCTCATGGAGACGGAGCAACATTCTCCCGAAACCAATGATTGTCTGAAGCAGATTGCGGCGGCGGCGGAGCGCGCCGCGGCGCTGACCCGCCAGTTGCTCATCTTTAGCCGCAAGCAGACCCTGCAAGCCCAGCCGCTGGTATTGAATGGACTGGTAAATAACCTGACGAAAATGCTCAAGCGCGTTATCCGCGAGGACATTCGCTTGGAGTGTCGATACGAGGAGCCGTTGCCCTTCGTCCAGGCGGATCCGGGGATGCTCGAGCAGGCGCTGCTCAACTTGGTCGTGAACGCGCGGGATGCGATGGCTGGCGGCGGCCGGCTGCTCATCACTACGGAAAAGGTCAGCCTGGACTCCAACCACGCCCAAAGAAATACTGAGGCGCGCGCCGGGGAGTTTGTCTGTTTGAGCGTGAGCGACACCGGCACGGGCATTGCGCCGGAGCATTTGCCCCGAATTTTTGAGCCCTTCTTCACCACCAAGGAACCCGGCAAAGGCACTGGTCTGGGGCTGGCGACCGTTTATGGCATCGTCAAGCAGCACCAGGGGTGGGTTGAGGTGTCCAGCCAGGTCGGCTCGGGTACGACCTTCAAAGTCTTTTTGCCCGCCATCCCCGCGCCTTCCGAAACGGGGGCTGCGGAGGCCCAAGCGGAGTTGCGCGGGGGCAATGAAACGATTCTGTTGGTGGAAGACGATTACTCGGTGCGAGTGATTATGCGGGCGGTCCTGGAGAGGTTCAACTACAAGGTGCTTGAGGCGACCTGTGCCCGAGAGGCGGTCGAGGTCTGGGCCCCCAATGCAGGGGAAATCGCGTTACTGCTGACGGATATTGTGATGCCCGAGGGGGTCACGGGCCGGGCCTTGGCGGAACAGTTGCGCGCGAGAAAGCCGGAGTTGAAGGTCATTCTCATGAGCGGTTACAGCGCTGAGGTGATCGGGAGGAACACCGAATTTTTTCGGCGGACGGGAAGCTACTTCCTGCAGAAGCCCTGTGCGACCGCCACCTTGATCCGAGCGGTTCGCAATTGCCTGGATGCGAAGAGACCAGCGGGAGCCAAAGGCTGAAGCATCAGGCGGCATGGTCAAGCTCCTGATTATCGATGATGAAGAGGGGTTCCGCCGGCCAGTGGCGAAAATTTTGGACAAGCATGGATTTCGAGTCCTCGAGGCAGCCGGCGGCGAAGAAGGCTTACGCCTGGCGGCCGAGGAGTGTCCCGATTTGATCCTTTGCGATGTGGAGATGCCGGGAATGGGCGGCTACGAGGTCCTGGCAGCCCTGCGGCGAGAGCTCGTTCTGGCGCCCATTCCCGTCATTTTTCTGACGGGCCAGGCCGCCCCCAGCCAAGTGCGCCGAGCGATGAACCTGGGGGCGGATGATTATCTGACCAAGCCGGTGAACCTGACTGATCTTCTCGGCGCCATCGGCGCAAGGTTGCAGCGGCGCCAATTAGAACGAGCAACGCCGGAACCGGAGACCCCTTCGGCGCAAGGCGATTCTTTCCTGATCAACACCGCGACCGAGAAGCGGCTGGTCAAGATTAGCGCCATCAAGAGCATTCTTGCTTACGGTGAGTACTCATGGGTTTATTGGGACAAGGGTGAGAAAGGCGCGCTCCTGAGAAAATCTCTCAAACAATGGCTGGGAGAACTCCCGGCGGAGCGATTCATCCGCGTCCATCGCCGGGCGATTGTCAATCTGGATTTCCTTGATCGAGTCGAGTCGCTGCCGGGCGGCCACGTGCAGGTGCACTTGCGCGACACCGCCGAGCCAATTCCAGTGAGCCTCCGTCTGGCGCCGGCGCTAAATCGGAGGCTCAAGGCGGCGGGTGACCAAGGGCAGCGATCGGGGGCGTAGGTAAGAATTGCCCGGTGTTGCCGCTTCTGGATCGGCGGCGTAGGTAAAAATTGCCCGTTGTTCCCGACTTCTGACATGGCCGGGAGGGGGGCGAGACCACTTTTCGCAATTCGGTGTTCCAGGCGGCGGCGCTTGCTGCAAGCCAGCTAGCGTTTACTGCAGACCCCCGGCACGGCGCTCGAGCCGGTTTAAAACCTGCTAATTCCCCAGAGATTACAAACGGCTCCGTACGAGCCGAGGCTATGAATGGACCTTTGAACGACCTAATCGAAGCCCTTCGCGAAGAGTTGCGGCAATATGGCGAAATGCTGGCACGGTTCGATGACCAGGTTGAAGACGTGAGCCGTAATGCATCGGCGGCAGCGCTGGACGGCGCAGCCCTATTACACGACCAGTCAATGGCCATTGAGAAGGCGCGCCGCAGGCGCGAAGAGGCTCAACGTGAGCTTGCCGGCCAACTGCGCCTTGCGAAACAAGGGTCCCTTACGGAGGTGGTTCCGTGGTTGCCCCAGAAGTACCAACCGCTGATGCGGGCACTGGTGGAGGAATGCCATAGATTACCCCAGGCGATCGAACGGCGCATCCGACAGAACCGACAGTTGACTGCCAAGCGATAGGATTCGGCGGCATGGAAGTGATTAAAAATGGGAAGCTGACGACCGCCACTCGGGTGGTGATTCTCACTGCCTGTTACTTCGTTGGGGGCCTGATCGGCAAAGAGTCGTCCTTTCTGTCGGGAAGTGTGGCGCTGGTGTGGCCACCGGCGGGAATTGCCTTGGCGGCCATTTTGCTCTTTGGCTACCGGTTCTGGCCGGGGGTGGCCTTGGGCGCGGTGCTCTTCTCTTTCATGAACGGGGTCCCGCTCGGGTTTTTCACGCTCGGAACGGCCATCGGCAACACCATGGGCGCCATCGTTTGCACTTTCCTGCTCAGAAAAAGCATCGCCTTTGATAACGCCATGGAGCGCACCGGCGATGTCGTCGGCTACATCGGCCTGGCCTGCTTCCTCGGGACCACCGTCAATGCGGCTTTTAACGTGGTGAGCCTCATGTATGCCGGCACCGCCTCGTCGGCGGACTTGTTCCCCTCCATTCTCACCTGGTGGGTGCCCAATGCCTTGGCCGGACTTGTCGTGGCGCCGTTCCTGATCGTGTGGGCGACGCCCTCGGCCCTGCGCTGGGATTACAAGCTCATTGGTGAAGCGGTCGTTTGCGGAGCTGGCCTGGTTTTTGGCACCCTGATTTCCTTTCACTCCTGGTTTGTCTATGGAATTCAAAACTATCCATTGGCCTACTTGCCTTTCCCGTTCCTGGTGTGGGGCGCTTTGCGTTTTGGACAACGCGGGGCGACGACGGGCACACTGCTGGTAACGGCGCTGGCGATTTATTCGCTGCTCGGCGGGCGGGGACCGTTCGTGACCGCTACCCAGAGGGAAAGCCTGATGCTCATCGGGAGCTATATTGGGATTTTGGCCATCACGAACATGCTCCTGGCGGCGGCGGCAGCCGAAAGGCGAGCCGCGGAGCGGGCGATGTCAGTAAGCGAGAAGCGCTATCGCGGAATCGTGGAAGATCAGACCGATTTGATCTGCCGGTTTAAGCCGGACGGCGAACTCACTTTTGTCAACGGGGCCTACTGCCGCTTTCGCGGCACAACCAGAGCCGAGCTGCTGGGCACCGATTTCCTGAAAACCCTGGCGGAGGAAGATCGAGCGGTTCCCCTGAGCTATTTCAATGCCTTGCCCTCCGAGGAGCCATCCGTCTCCTTTGATCACCGAGTGGTCGGGACGGACGGCCAGGTCTCGTGGCAGCAATACACGGTGAGACGGTTGTTCCCGGAGAAGGGCGGCCCGCTCGAGTTCCAGGCGGTGATTCAGGATATCACCCATCGCAAACAGTCCGAGCAGGCGCTCCGGGCGAGCGAGGAGAAGTACCGTTCGCTGGTCGCGAACATCCCGGATGTTGTGTGGACGGCAAATGCGAAAGGCCAACTGACCTACATCAGCGATAATGTGGAAAAGATCCTCCGGCACAGGCCGGAGGAGTTGATTGCCACCGGCTGCAATTGTTGGTTGGAGGGCGCCCATCCTGAGGACCGAGCCAACCTCGAGGCGGCCTATCAGACCCTGTTCGAGAAAGGGGCGCCGCTCAATGTCGAATACCGTTTCCGCCGGCGAGACGGGGAGTGGATCTGGCTGCAAAATCGGGCGCCGACGCCTCGACTGCGTGATGGGGTAATCTGCACGGACGGCCTGCTTTCGGAGATCACGCCACGGAAGCGGGTGGAAGAGGTCCTGCAGCAGGCCAAAGAAGCGGCTGAAGCTGCCAACCGGGCCAAGAGCCAATTCCTGGCCAACATGAGCCATGAGCTCCGCACGCCACTCAACGCAATCATTGGATTTTCCGAGATCCTGGAGGACCAGACCTTTGGCGACTTGAATGCCCGGCAGTGCAAGTATGCAAACAACATCCTGAGCAGCGGCCGCCACCTGCTGCAACTGATCAACGACATTCTGGATCTCTCCAAGGTCGAAGCGGGCCGGCTCGAGTTGGCGCGTACTTCATTCAGCCTGGCTACCGCCTTGAGCAATGTCCAATCCATCGTAAAAACACTCGCCAACAAGAAAGGCATAACCGTCGAGGTCGAAGTGCCCGCCGACCTGCCGCCAGTGCTCGCCGACGAGGGGAAAGTGAAGCAGATCCTGTACAACCTGCTCAGCAACGCGATAAAGTTCACCCCGGCGGGGGGCCGCGTCACGGTAACCGCGACACGAGAGACCATTCCTCAGGGGCCTGGAGCGGCCCTTGTCGGGTGCGAAGAGCCCGGGGAGTGTCTGAAAGTAACCGTGGCCGACACGGGCATCGGCATCGCCAAACAGGACCAGGAGCGCATCTTCCGGGAGTTCGAGCAAGTGGATTCCTCCTATGGCCGGCAGCAGCAAGGCACCGGGCTGGGGCTGGCTTTGACTAAGCGGCTCGTCGAGTTGCATGGGGGAAGGATTGGGGTCGAAAGTGAAGGAGTAGAGGGCAAGGGAAGCGCCTTCACTTTCCTGCTCCCGCTCCCGCGGGCGGACGGCAAGTCTGCGCCGCCCCCCGGCCAAAGCGTGGAAGCCGACAATGTCCTCCGTCCGTTGATCCTGGTGGTGACCAGCGATGCCCGTCCCGTCCTGGTGAGCGACTACCTTCGGAGTGCTGGCTATGACGTAGCGAGCGTTCACGGCGCGGAAGAGCTCAGGCTGGCCTTGCAGCGCAAACGGCCTTACGCCGTAGCGATCGACGCCCAAGCAATCCACCCGTGCGGTGCGCAGGAGTTGCTCGAGTTGCGCTCGCGCATCCCGGGGAATATACCGGCAGTCACGTTCGCCCTCGACACCGAAGGAAGACTTGGGTTTAGTCTGTTTGCCGGCGACTCAGCCGCTCAGACTCTGGTGCGGCCTCGGCTGGTGGATGCCATTCGCCAGACGAGCCGATCGGGCGGAAAAGAGGTCAAGACCGTGTTGATCATCGACGACGAGCCCGCCTTGTCGGAACTGTTGGCCAAGACTCTGCTCCACAAAGGCTTCCAGGTGCTGCAGGCCAACGACGGCCGCAGCGGGCTGGAATTTGCCCGCGACTGCCTTCCTGACGTGATCATTTTGGACTTGAGTATGCCCGAGTATGACGGGGTGCAGGTGGTCGAGCGACTGCAAGGCCATGCCCATACCAAGCACATACCGATTCTCATCCACACCGGCACCGTGCTCAACGAAGAGGAGCGACAACGCCTGGCCGGTCACGTGCACTCGATTACTTCCAAGACGGACCGGGAGGGGCTGCTCGCGGAACTGCAGCGCCTGGAGGCCTCGCCGCCCGAGCCGGTTGAAACAGGAGCCGCCGCTTGAAACCCAGAATCTTAGTCATCGAGGATAACCCTTTGAACCTTGAGTTGGTGACCGACCTTTTGGAAGCCAGCGGCCACGTTGTTTACCAGGCGCGAACGGCCGAAGAAGGGCTCCGCTTGGCCCGCGAGGCTCTGCCGGATGTCGTTCTCATGGACCTGAGTTTGCCGGCGATGGATGGATTGGCGGCCACCAGAGCGCTCCGAGGCGACCCCGCCATAAAACACCTGCCAGTCGTCGCTCTGACCGCCCATGCGATGAAGGGCGACGAGGAGGCGGCGCTTAGGGCGGGCTGCGATGGCTATCTAGCCAAGCCCATTGATACCAGGACCTTCGCAACCAGAGTGGCTGGTTTCATGGCCCTGGCACACGAGCGTCGGAAGCCACAGAAGCCGTTAGTCAAAGATTATGAAAACTGAAATCGAAAACACCCAAGCCAGCACGGCACCTTCACTACCCACCCGGGGGTTGGTGCTCGTTGCCGACGATGAAGAGCAAAACCGGATGTTGCTCCGGGACCCGCTGGAATCGCAGGGATATGAGGTTGCCGAAGCCGAGGACGGCCAGGGAACGCTGCAACAAGTCGCAAAGTGCCCCCCCGATGTGGTCCTGCTGGATGTGATGATGCCGAGGATGGACGGATTCGAGGTCTGTCGCCGCTTGAAAAGCGACGCGCGGACGGCGGCCATCCCGATTTTGATGGTAACTGCCCTTTGCGAACGCAAGGAGCGGATGGTCGGCATTGCTGCCGGCGCGAACGATTTTCTCAACAAGCCGGTGGATTTGCTGGACTTGCGGCTGCGAGTACGCAATGCCGTTTATACCCGCCAGTTGTTTGAGCGGCTGCGCAAGGAACAGGAAAACGCGGAGGGTCTGCTGCTGAACCTCCTGCCCGAGGCCATCGCAAAGCGGATGAAACAGGGCGAGGTAAACATCGCCGAACACCATGCCGACGTGACGGTGCTCCAGGCCGATCTCGTGGGTTTCACTGCGCTGTGCTCCCACGTTGGCCCCGAGCAGATCGTCGATCTCTTGAATGAGATCTTCTCCGCGTTCGACGAAACGGTGGAGCGCCGCGGGCTGGAAAAGATCAAGACCATCGGCGACGCGTACATGGTGGCCGGAGGGCTTAGCGTTCCGCGGGCGGACCATGCGGAGGCCATGGCGGGCCTGGCGCTTGAACTGCGCGGGGAAGTTGAGCGATTCAACCGCGAGTACAGAACTTCCTTAAGCATTCGTATTGGCATGAGCACGGGCCCCGTCGTCGCCGGCGTGATTGGCCGCAAACGATTCAGCTACGACCTTTGGGGCGATACCGTCAACCTGGCCTGCCGTTTAGAATCCCTGGGCGAGCCGGGAAGCATCACAGCTTCCAACTCGACTCAGGAACGCTTGAAAGACAAATTCCGGTTCCATCGAACCCGGACCGTCGATATCCGGGGACAAGGTGCGGTGACGGTTCACGAGTTGGGTCAGCGGATCTGAAGCGAATTGGGACGTGCAGGGACGCGGTTTTGTTATGCTACCTCCACGGGGATGTCATGATGCGGATGTCATGATGAGTTGGGTGTCAAATCTGTTGGCCACTATACTGCAATCTTTGTCTCCGCCAAGGTCCACCAGCCGTCCCTCTCGGAGGGGCGGTCAGGCCCTTTATTCACTGGCGAACCAGCCTGGAGACGGCTGCGCGAAGCTCTTGGAAATCGAACGGCTTGCTGATGACCAAATCCACGCCCACCAGTGGATTGCCCGACGATGCCAGCGCCTCGGGGTTGGCGGCAATCATCACGATGGGTTGAAGCGGATCGAGGGTCTTGATGGCCGCAGCCAAGGCATCGCCGTTCATGCCCGGCATCTCGTAATCGAGGATAATCAGGTCGAACTTGGCCTTTCCGAAAAGGTCGAGACCCGCCTTCCCGCTGCCGGCCGTTTCGACCTGGTGCCCGTCTTGCGCGAGCATCCTTCTGACGGAATCGCAGACAAGAGGTTCGTCATCGACCACCAAAATCCGCTGTCCCAAAGTGCCGGGTCTTACCATCCGATCAACTGTCGCCCTTTGCGAGCCGCCCGTCAAAGGCCGACGCCTCTTCTGCCGGGTTCACAACTCGCTTGGGCAAACACCGACGATGGCCGCTGGTCTTACCGATCCTCCAGGGACGATTGCCGAATTGCTTCCTCCTTCGCTCGAGGCTTAGTCTGGGCCAGCAAAGACCCCGTTAGGGTGTCGCCTGCCGGGGTTAGCAACAATTAACGCGCCATTGCAGCGCATTAACGAAGGGAAGATAGGCCACTAGCGGCCATCGGTCAATCTAAAGAGGGGCGACCGGACGACCGGACGGACTACGTCTTGGCAAGAGCATTAGTTCGGAAGGAATGGATTTGGAAATGCGCGGTGCCACGATGGGCCGACCGGGTCATTTGCCGGGTGGCTTGGGCCTGTGCCACCGCAAGCGTTGGGGCCGGTAGCGGCATAAGAACTGCTGTCGAACGTCACGAGAGCGCGGAGCAATTTAATTTATTCCATGCTAGACCGAACCATGTCTGGAAACTGGACATTTCCGGCTTGCGGGTGTTTTTTGGTTTCGTTCCTTGCTCTGGGGCAACCCTCGCCTCCCAGACCGGCAAGAATCGTCACTGAATATGCACTGACGTCAGCGCAGGACGTTTCCAACGGAGATCCTCAAGGGTGGCGTCTGCTGGGCTCAAATGACGACGGACGTTCGTGGATAACTCTGGATATTCAGACGAACCAGGTGTCCTGGAGCCGTTCCGAGCGGCGAGTCTTTGCCGTCAACAATCAAACCGCCTACAACGCTTATCGTTTGCAACTGGACCGGAAGGCGGAGGTTGCCCTTTCGGAACTCGAGTTGATGGGACCTACGGTGGGTGTAGGGAGCGAGGCCGACTTGCACGGGATCTACACGGCTTCGGGCGAACAGCCGCTACTCGCACCCGCTTCACAGGCGTTCGATGGTGATCCGACAACCAAGTGGGTAGATTTCGGTATCGGTGGCTCGGAGGTCTGCTGGCTCCAATGCCAGTACACGCTCCAGAGGGAGTTGCCGGTTACCAACCTCGGTCAATTCTTTATCGTGGCGAGACGGATGGCGATGCGGAGCCCGCTGCTGGACAAGGCGCCGGAGATACTTTCCAATTTGACCCACCAGGCGAGCAAACCTCTTTGCACGCTCAGGGGATACGCGCTGAGTTCAGCCAATGACAATCCCTGCCGCGACCCGCGCGATTGGAAGCTGCTTGGCTCCAATGACGGGGGCAAAAGCTGGACCACGCTGGACGAGCGGAAAAACGAGATTTTCAACACGCGCTTCCAAAAACGCAGCTTTGCTCTGGCCCACCCGGCAGCCTACGCGCTCTATCGCCTCCAGATCGACTCCATCCGGGCGCCCGGCGCAGATTTGGCGGATTCGGTCCAACTTGCAGAAATCGAACCACTGTTGGCCCCGGGCGACCCCAAAGACGGGATAACGCTGGTCGTTTCGGCGCAAGGGGAGAACCCACCCGTGGAGGTGGCGACGATGGCATTTGATGGGGATGTGAAGACGAAGTGGCTTGACTTTGGCCAGTCTCGCCAATCGAAGCAACCCGGTTCGAACACGAACAAGGCAAGCTGGATTCAATGGCGATATCTGGCTGGCACGGGGCCGGGCGTCATCGACCTGCGCTTGCTGCGGACTCTGCGGAGCCGGCCGCCTCAACCGGTGAAGCTCGAAATGGAAGGGGTGGTCGTATCCTGGGACCCGTCAACAAAGACGCTGGGCTTTTTGGATGACACGGGGTTCCAGTTGTTCGAGTTGGCATCGCTTAATCCGGAGATCCGCCCTGGAACACGGATACGATTAAGCGGGCAGCCCCGGTTTGGGGGCGAGATTCCGGTAGTGCTCAAATCAGAGGTGGACGTCTTCGGGCCGGTGCCGGCGGTTGCTAACATCGTTGCGGAGCAGGCGCTTGACGGCAGCCAAAGCTTCCTGGTTGGGACCGCAGAGGGGAAGGTGACGTCGGTTTCAGAGGGTTCGGCCTATTTCGATCTTAAGTTGGCTGGGCAGGACGGCTCCGGCTCGCTGACCGTGAGGGTTTTAAGTCCGGCGCTGAGGCGCGTTCGTTTCTTCCCAGGTTGCCGGGTGCGAGCGAGCGGGGTGGTTCAGCCGGTGTTCGATCAGAACGGCGTGCGAGCCGCCGGCTTTCTCTGGGCGGCCGATCTCGAACATGTGCAACTGGCTTGCGCTAGCGAACAGGACTGGAAGGCGTGGCGAGAGTATTCGGCGGAACGCCTCTGCGAGACGAACCGTCGAGTATCGATTGGTGGACCAGTGCGGCTCCGCGGGGCTCTCGTGGATGAGAGTTCTGGGAAAAAGACCATCGCTGACAAAGCCAACCACCGTGTTATTGTCTGCGCGGAGGACTCCTCCAGCGGCACATTGGGAGATGTGATCGAAGCGATTGGCTTCTTGGACAGGGAAGGAATGACACCCTTGCTTCGGTATGCCCAAATCCGTCCGGTTAACGGCAGCCAAGAACCTATTGCTGAGGAGCCTGCCGCCAGTGTTCCAGTTAATGAGCCTTTGACACAGATTCGGGAGGTCAGCGATTTCATCCAGAAGGAACCTGGCACGGCCGCGCCGGTGCAAGTCCGCGGGGTGATTACCTACATGGACCCTGGTCTGGGGAATTTCTATCTGCAAGAGGGCGAGCACGGAATCTTGGTTAACGGCATGCTCGGAGCTGGGCTGGCCCCATTTCTCCACCAGGAGGGGCTGTACATCGAAGTTCGGGGTGAGATTGCAACGAATCAGGCTGCCATTAAGGCCACCTCGGTGGTTAGGGTGCTTGGCCGCGGCCAAATGCCGGAACCGACTCAGCACTCCTGGGAGTTCTTGCAGTCCGGCGGCGATTTTAGCCAGTGGGTGGCGATCGAAGGCGTGGTGCGGGAAGTTGGGGCACACGAACTGGTCCTGGCGCTTCGTGGTGGAAAGCTGCGGGTTCAGATCGACGAACTAGACGCGAGCAACCACGAACGCTTGCTGGGCAGCCTGGTGCGAATCTGCGGCGTGTGCGCCCCGGTGGCAAGAAACGGCAGCGCACAATTAGGGATTCGGCTGCTGGTACACTCGATGGAGCAGGTGCAAGTACTCAGGCAAGCCCCGGAAGATCCTTTCGCACTGCCGATGCGGCCGATTTCCAGCCTGGTGCGATTTGGGTCGGAACGGGGCGTTCAAGGCATTCGACTTGTCAAGACCTCTGGGGTGGTAACTTACCGAGAGCCGGGCTTGCTTTTTGTGCAGGCGGGCGAAAACGGGCTCCGCGTGGCTCCCCGCAACGATGTCTTGGTCGAACCCGGAGACCAGGTTGAAGTAGTCGGATTTGCGGAGCCGGACGGCTTCTCTCCGAAGCTCGTGCAGGCGGTGGCGCGCAAGGTGGGGCGGGGAACCTGGCCCCGGGCGATCCCGATTGATTTGATGAACACCGAATTAAGCGGGAGCGACGGCAAGCGAGGGGAGATCGAGGGGATTTTTCTTTGGCTGACGACCCGGGAAAACCTCCAGATCCTCGAGCTGCGGGACGACAAACTGGGCAACACGTTCTCGGCCTTTTTTCCCACGGGGCACGGTGTTCTGCCATCAATGCCAGCCGGCAGCCGCGTGCGCCTGCAAGGGGTCTTCAAAGCAGAGATGGACCCTCTCCAGGATACCGGCGAGTTGATCAGTTCTTTCAGCATTTTTGGAAATTCACCGCGCGACATCACGATCTTGCAGCGACCTTCCTGGTGGACGGCGCGCCACATCTCGTGGACGATAGGAGGATGCGCCGGAGTTCTAACCGTTTCGCTGGCCTGGGCGGGGCTATTGCGCCGGCAGGTGAGAAGGCGGACGCGGGAGTTGCGGGCGGAAATCGACGAGCGCAAACAAACCGAGGCTCGGCTGGCTTACGAGCGGCACCTGCTCGAGAGCCTGATGGAGCATTCGGTGGACTGCATCTATTTCAAAGACCGGGATTCGCGCTTTCTGAGGTGCAGCAGATCGCTGAGGGAAAGATTCGCCCACGGGGCGCGCGACCTCATTGGCAAGACGGACTTTGATCTGTTCGGCGGGGAGCACGCGCGGCTGGCGTTCGAGGACGAGCAGGAGATCATGCGTACGGGCTGTCCGCTGATCGGCAAGATCGAAAAGGAATTGGCCCATGACGGCCGCGAGTCGTGGGCACTGACGACGAAAATGCCCCTGCTAAACCAAGGCGGCGAAATCGTGGGCACGTTTGGCATTTCCAAGGACATCACAGCCATTAAGCAGGCCGAGGCGGAGCTCGAGCGTACGCACAAGGAATTGGTGCGGGCTTCGCGCGTGGCCGGCATGGCGGAAGTGGCGACGAACGTCCTGCACAATGTCGGGAACGTTTTGAACAGCATTAATGTCGCGGCCGCCCTGATGGAAAAGCGAGTCAAGGAGTCACGAGTCGCACAGGTGGGTCGAGTGGCCAAATTACTTGAGGAACACGCGGCGGACCGCGTGGCCTTCTTGACGAGCGATCCCAAAGGACAAAAGGTGCCGGACTTGATCGGCCAACTGGCGGAGAAACTTGAATTCGAACAAACAGCGATGCTGGAGGAAATCTCATCGCTCCGGCGGAATGTGGAACACGTCAACGAAATCATCGCTATGCAGCAGAGCTACGCCCGGGTGTCCGGTGTGTTCGAGAACGTGGAAGTGACTGAGTTGCTGGAGGACACCTTGCGGATGAACGAGGGTTCGTTTGCGCGGCACGATGTGAAAGTGGTGCGGGAATTCGGCGCACTGCCGCGAATTTGCACCGACAAACATAAAGTGCTGCAGATTCTCATCAACCTAATGCGTAATGCCAAGTACGCCTGTGACGAATCGGGTCGCAAGGACAAACAGGTGATCCTGCGCGCGACGAACGGACACGGCCGGGTGAGCATCACTGTCGTCGATAACGGAATCGGCATCCCGCCCGAGAACCTGGCTCGGATTTTCAACCATGGATTCACCACGAGAAAAAACGGCCACGGGTTCGGGCTGCATAGTGGAGCTCTGGCGGCCAAGGAATTAGGCGGCTCGCTCACGGCGAGCAGCCCAGGCGCGGGACTAGGTGCAGTTTTCACGCTGGAGCTGCCCTGTCAGCCTCCCGCCATCAACAAACCCGTGGCCGCTCACGACCAGCCAGAGGAACAGGGCTAAAGGTGGTGCGCGAGGGTTTGTTGGGCTTTGGCGATGCGCAGGAGGAGATCGGGATTGCCGACGGCAAGCTGCTCAGCTTCAGCCAAAGACTCGGCTGTGTCTTCCTTGATTCGGTTCTCGAGATACTCCGGAACGGTCACTTTGGAGAAGGGCGAGATGGGGCGGATGGCTCGGTCGGCGAGGAACCATCGGCCCCAGTTGGCCCAGGCGTCATCGGCCGGCATGGGCTCGAGCTTGGCGCGGATTCGTTTGATCGTTTCGGACTGGCTTGACGTTACAGGAGCGAGCACCCCGTGGCTGTTGAGGACGCGTCCACTTACAGCCTGGGCTAACTCGATCAACCAGTCGGGGCATTTGTCAGGCGGCGGCGAAATTTCCCAGACCCGAGCGGTGCCATCGGCCGAGGCGGTGAGGACTCGCTGGCCATCGGGACTGAACTGAGCCGAATGGACGAAGGTAGCGTGCCGGAGAGGCTCGGTAAGTGGGAAACCGCTCTCGGCTTCCCACACCCGGGCGGTGCCGTCCAGTGATCTGGTGACGATTCTGCTTCCGTCCGGGCTAAACCCCGCGCCAAGGACGCTGAGGTCATGCTCCATGGGATCGGTCAACTGCTGGCCGGTGGCAGCGTCCCAGACCCTGGCCGTTGGGCCTGAGGCAGTGAGAATGCGCTTGCCCTGAGGATCGAATTCGACGGTGTTCACCACCCCTCGGCAGAACATCGGTTCACCGATAGGTCGGCCGGTCTCGGCGTCCCACAACCGCGCGGTTCCATCGGCACAAGCCGTGACAACCTGTTTGCCGTCCGGGCTAAACCGAGCTTCGCGAACCACGTTGCGGTGATGCAAAGGCTCGGTGAGCGGATGGCCACTCAAGGCATCCCAGACCCGCGCGGTACCGTCGGCCGAAGCGGTAACCACCCGGCGGCCATCACGACTAAAGCAGCCTTGCAAAACCGTACCCTCGTGAGTTAAGGGAGGAGTTACCGGCAGGCCGGTTTGGGGATCCCAAACCCGAGCAGTTTTATCGCTCGAACACGTCAACACACGCTTGGCGTCGAGACTAAACTCCGCCGCCTCGACAGCGTTTGAGTGACGTAGTGGTCCGGTGAGTGGTTGGCCGGAAGTCGCATCCCAGAGGCGCGCCGTGCCGTCGGCGGAAGCGGTCAAAACGGAGTTGCCGTCGGGGCTGAATTGGGCGACGCGCACGACCCCGGCGTGAGCGAAAGTTGGGGGCAACTGCCGGCTGGTTTGAGCGTCCCAGAGCAGGGCGGCCTTGTCGGATGCGGTGAGGAGGCGGTTGCCGTCGGGACTGAAGGTTGCAGCGAGCACAGGGCCACCGGGTTTAACGCGTTCGGCGAGGACCTGGCCACACCGGGTGTCCCAGAGCATAGCCAACTGATCGGGTGAAGCGGAGAGGAGCCGGCTGCCATTGGGACTGAACTGAAGCGAGACGACCGTGCCGCAACTGAGGCTTTCGCTCAGAGGCAGGCCGTTTGGGATTTGCCAGAGGCGAACGTTGTCCACTGCGGCGGTGGCCAAGCGCTGGCCGTCGGGGCTGATCTGGCCAGTTTGCACGGTGCGGTCGTGTTTCATCGGCCCAGCGAGGGGTTGGCCGGTTTGCGCATCCCACACGCGGGCGGTTTTGTCGAACTGCTCGATAGTCACGACGCGTTTGCCTTCGGGAGTGAACTGAGCCCAGGTGACCATGCGATCATGCCTCAGGGGTCCGGTGAGCAGGCGGCCGGTTTGGGCATCCCACACGCAGGCAGTTCGGTCGTGTGAAGCAGTTACCACGCGCTGACCGTCGGAGCTAAAGGCAACTGAAGCCACAAAGTTGCGGTGCTTAAGAGGTTGGCCGACCGCCTCGCCGGTTCGGGCATCCCAGACTTGGGCAGAGTTTTCCGAGGCGGTGGCGAGCTGCCGGCCGTCGGGGCTGAAATGGGCCGCGGTAACCCTGCTCTCGTGCTTGAGCGCGGGGAAAAGAGCCTGGCCGCTTTGCGCGTCCCACACGCGGGCGGTGCCATCGGCGGAGGCGGTGAGGATATGCTGGTTGTCCGGACTGAACTCAGCGGCGGTGATTTCGCCGTCATGTTTGAAGGGGCCGGCCAAGGCTCGGCCGGTTTGCGCATCCCAGATCTGGACGATGCCGTTCTGCGAAGCGGCCAAGACGCGTTTGCCATCGGGGCTGAAGGCGACCATATCTGCGCGGCCAGGAATTCGGAGCGCAGGGGTCACGGGCGCACCGGTGCGAGCGTCCCACACGCGAGCGGTTTCGAGGTGGGATGTGGCGATGCGTGTCCCTTGGGAATTAAAGTGCGCTGCGGATGAGCGCACGTGGGGCTGGAAGCCGGGCACGGGAAGCAACCAGGAATGGTAAGTGAGCAAGGTCGCAAGCCGCGTGACCGCGGCAACGTTGGCCGGATTCTTGGCCAGGCTACGGCTCAAATAAACCAGGGCGTCGTTGGCTTTATCATCGGCAATCAGTGAAATCGCACGGGACAGATCCGAGGAGGCCAGTGTTAGGTTCACCTCGTTGGCGCGGGCTTCGGCGAGCCGGCTCTGCTCCTGGGCACGTAACTCGGCGGCTTGCGCCAACGCGCGTTGCTGAGCCTGGGCCCTCTCGGCCGCTACGGCTTGGCGGCGCGCCTGACGCTCTTGGAAGAGCAGCCAGGTGGAGACGCCCAAGCCGGCGAGCAGGGCGGCGGCCACGGCGCCGGCGGCAGCGAACACCAGCTTGTTGCGGCGGACCAATTTCTCGAGGCGATAGCGAGCACTGGGCGGCCGGGCCACGATGGGTTCGGTGTTTAAGTAACGCCGGACCTCCATGGCCAGAGCATTCGCGGTTTCGTACCGGCGTGCGCGGTCCTTTTCCAGCGTTTTCATTACGATCCAGTCAAGGTCACCACGAATGAGGCTCAGGAGCTTGGGAGCCTCGCAGTGGCGCTGAGAGGCTACGGCCGTTCGCTCGGCAGCGTCCAGGGTGCTTAACCGAGTAGAAGGGCGGGGCGGGTCCTCGTCGCGGATGATGCGGCGGATTTCATCAAAGCCGCCACGCGCCAGGCGGGAGGAATCGAACGGCGTGCGGCCAGTGAGCAGTTCATAGAGCAGCACGCCAAGGCTATAAATGTCGCTGCGAGTATCGATGTCGAGGCCGCTGAGTTTGGCCTGCTCGGGGCTCATGTAGGCGGGGGTGCCGATAAATTGTTCGAAGGCGGTGAAGAGGGTTTTCTCGGTCAGGCTCTGGCTGGCTGTGGCTTTGGCGATGCCAAAGTCAATCACCTTGGGGATCGGCCGGCCATCGTGATCCTCGACGAGGATATTCGAGGGCTTGATGTCACGATGAATGATACCCTTTTGGTGGGCGTGCTGGAGGGCGAGGCAGACCTGCGTGAAAAGCTCGAGCCGCTGGCGCATGGGCAATTTATTCTCATCGCAGTAGCGCGTGATGGGAATGCCACGGACCAGCTCCATGACAAAAAACGGGCGGCCCAGCTCGGTGGCCCCGGCGTCGAGCACTTTGGCGATATGCGGATGGTCCATGAGGGCCAGCGCCTGACGCTCGGCTTCGAACCGGGCGACGACCTGTTTGGTGTCCATGCCCAGCTTGATGACCTTGAGGGCCACACGGCGGCGCACCGGCTCCAGTTGCTCGGCCATATAGACCACTCCGCAACCGCCTTCGCCGATTTGCTGGAGCAGCTTGTAGCGGTCAATGTGATCGCCGGGTTTCTCACTGAGCGGGGCAGGGGTGCTGGTGGCGGGAGAGACCTCCACCTTGACGGTCGGGGAGTCAGCGATCGAGGCGCAAGCCGAACAAAGGACCGAGGGCGCATCGCCAGGAAGGCTTGCGCCGCACGAGCGGCATAAAGACGGTTCCGACATGGTTCATCCTGCGGGCTACGCTCGGATAATATGATGCGGCGGGACGAGGGGGCAAGGGGGATTTGCTGTTGGATGGTGGAACGGAACTCTGACCGATCCGACCGATCGGGCTTGCGCCGGCAAGGCGGGGGAGCGCGCGGCGACACCGGCACGATCCGCCAGTGCCGCAACGGCTGGCGGGCGCTTATTCACACCGCCCCGGCGCCAGGTTCAGCCGCTCGGGTCCAACGAAATGAAAGGTATAGCAGCGGCTATCAAAACCGTTTTGTCAGCGTGAGCGTCACGGTGTGGCCTTGGGCACGGTTGTCGGCTAAGAATTCATATTCATACCGGCACGACACAAACAGCACGGCGCTTGGAATCGCAACGCTGATCTCGGGGCCGACCGCCGCGACCCGGTCGTGCGGCGTCAAGCCCACCGGATTGGAGCCGGAGTCGCCGGTAACCTTTTGCTGGTAATAACCCACGACGCCGCAGTCGATCGTTTTGCAGAACGTCTTGCTCAGGCCCCATTCCAACGTGTAGGCCTCACCGCGCGTGTCGTGAGTGTCGCGCTGCTCGGTGTTGAACTCATAGCGGTTGAGGGCCGAAACTGCCCAAGTCTTGGCCTCGTCCGGATACCAGGTCGCCCCCGCCGTAAGCATTGGCGTCCAATAGCCTAAACCGGCTCGTGTGGTGGGCGGGCTTGCTGAGTCGCCCGAAGGCATCCAGAGGCCGCAGCCGGCGGAGAGATCGAATTGTTTGGGATGCCAGGAAAGCGTGCCCTCAGCGAAGAAGTCGCCGATGCCGAAGGTGCTGCTGCTGTACGATCCCGCCGTGACACTTTGGTAAACCAGCGGCAGCAAACCGTCCACGCCCACATTGCCGCCGAGGAATTTCGTGTCAGTGATCCAAATGACGCGCGGCACATTGGCATACGTGAGTGCCTGGAAATTACCCGGGCCAGCACTCTGGCCGGCACCGTTGTTCACCTCGTCGGCCACATAGAACAGATTGTAGTCCCGAACATAAAGTCCGGGCGGCGGCAGCGACGCGCCCTTGATGCCTTCAGCCCCTGGCACGTAATGGGCAGTGGGCTGGGCCTGGGTGGCGACGGGGACGGCTGCCAACCCAAGGGCGAGGAGGCAACGAATGGCTTGTATTTTCATTTGATGGGGTTCCGATGGACTTTGGTTTAGCCCGCTTTCGAGGCTGGTTCGCGATATTCCATTGCGGTGTAACATGTGCTAACGAGTGAGTGGCCTGCGCCCCACGCTCGAAGTGATGTGAAACGAAATTGCGGCCGTGGTCAAGCCCAATTGGCCAGAAAAACTACGGAGTCGCTTGGCCGGCTGGAACGCAAACGAGTGCTTGCACTTATACAAAGTAGGGGTTTAATTGATGGGAAGCCGTAACAATGATCCAAACAACCATGCTTGCTTCTTTGCCCGAACATTTTTCGAAGCCGGATTGAAAGCGGAAACGAACTTAGCCTTGATAATGATAACGATATGATTTTTTCAATCCTCGTATTAATCCTGGCGGCGCTGATGGTGGTATTGGGGTTTATCGCGCTGCTGAAGCAGAAGACCTACCTGGACGCAAACACGGGGCAAACGACGGTGGATGTGCCTTTTGCCGGAAAGATGACCACGAATGTGCCGGCGCTGGCGTTCGTGTTCCTGGGATTTGCGCTGGCGATTTACGATGGCAGGAAGGGTTCAGCTCCTGCGAGCCCGGCCACGTGGACGCTCAGGGGCTCTTTTGCGGCTCCACAGCGCAGTAATTTTTCGTGGAGCACGGGATGGGTGGAACTCGTGCCTACGAAGACACACGTCAAGTTGTCGAACAACGGCGCCTTCGAAGTGACCACGGAACTGGAGGCGGACAAATTCATCACCGATGCGGTGGATGAGTTGGATTATACGCATGACCTCGGGAGCTCCCAAATCGATCTTCAGCAAGAAGTCCAGAATTTCGACGCCCGAACAAACAGTTTAATCGAAAGCCTGGACCGCAAGACGCGCACCATCATTTTCAAGCCAGTGAGCGTCACGTTTTTCGATCAAAGCACTAACTAGATATGAAACGAATCGGTTATTTCCTCAGCATCCTGATGGCGGCGTTAGGCGCTGCGTATGGCGACCAGTTTCAATTCAAGGCGGAGTTTGCCGGCGGCTTGACGGTTATTCCCTATGCCACGGTCAGCGTAACAGGCAACGGCAAGACTTTCCGGGGCCGAACCGACAAGTTAGGGCGCGCGACCATCAACCTGCCTGCTGGCGTGTATGACGCGACGCTGACGGAGAATAAAAACGAACACAAAGCGACCCTCACGATAGACGGTTCCAAAACCCTGAAGACCGTGGTTGCGAAACCATAATTATTTCATGCGATCGACGATGATGGTGGGCGCTGGCATTTTTGCGTCTCCTTTTAAGTCGAGTCGCACCCGTCCTTCGCTCGCACTTAGCGTTTCGGATCGTCCTTCCACCGAAACGACTTCAACGCGATCGCGGCGCACCGGCACTTCGACGGCCGCGTCGCCGGTGTTGGCAAGCGCCCATAGCACCCACACTTGTCCCGCTCCGGCCGTGGTACCGTCCAGGTGCCGGAAGGCGGTGGCGTGGCCGCGCAAGACGGTTAGGTCGTCGCTGGCAGGCTGCATAGGAAATGGCCAGGGCAACGCGGTGACGTAGGCCCGCACTGCGGCCCGCTCCGGTTTGGTCGCGTCCATGACGCAAACTTTGCGGAGGCCAGCGGCAAAGGCGCGCGTGAAGAACTGAGCGCGCCACGCCGCGCGCCGCTCCGCCGAAAGTGCGCCGATGAAATCGAAATCTCCTTCGGTGTGCCAGTAATCTTGTTTGCGGGAGTAGGTGAAGCCGGAGATCTGTTGCTCCCATTTCTCAAAGGCGGCGCTCACGTCATCCAGCACCGGCCCGATGGTCCGAGAGCCGCCGGAGAAAGCGGAATCCAGCCCCTCGTAATTGTGGAGGCTTACAACGTCCACAACCGGGCCGATGGAATAGGGTTTGCCTTGGGCACGGAAGGCCGGCGAACCCGCCAGGGCGGGGGCATCCAAAGCGGCCTCGAGCCATCGGAGCCCGGCCTTTCCGGCCGAGAGACCCGGCGCGAGGATGAGCGCGTGCGGATCGGCGGCTTTGATGCGCGCGGCGGCGCGAGTGACAAACTCCGCGTAATCGGCGGCCTGGCCTTTCCAGTGAGTCAAGTAGCTATCCGGCTCGTTGTCGAGTTCCCAGGCGCGGACTCCGTAGCGTTCACCCCAAGCTTCGCGCTGCGCGAGCTGGCCGCCAGGGCGATACCGTTGCGAGAGCTTGCCGGCGAACTCCGCCAGGGCGGTCATGTTCGCGGGAGCCGATTTGCCCGGCTCCCGGCGACCCGCCCACGCGGGCGGTCCGCCGGCGTTGCCTCCCACCACCGGCGCCTGGAGGAGCACATTCAACCGGTGTTCATGCGCGGCGATGACGAACGCATCTAACTCCTTCCATGCGGGCGGTTCCTCGCGGCTCAAGTCCACCGGACCCTTGGGCTCCATTGCCCGCCAATAAACGGGCATGAATGTCCAGCGCAGCCCCATCTCCTGCTCCTTCTCCAGGTCGGGAATTTTCGAAGCGCCGGCCATCGCTCCGCCTTTGCCGTTCCAGCTTCCGGTGTGGCCGAGGTAGGGGGAATCGAAGCCGTCCAATCCGCCGCCAAGGTCCGCTCCCCGGGTGGGTGGGGGAATTGGATGTGTGGCGGGCGGAAAAGAGTTCGGGACGCGGTTCAGGAAGGCGAAAAGCCCGGCGAGCAAAACCAGGAATAGGAGGACCGCTCCGCCACAGAGCCAGGCGCAGCCGCGCAGCAAACGCCGACGGAGGGTGCGTGGTCTGAGGGTGCCGGGTGTGCCCTCAATGGGATTCATGCTCGCGTGTATGCCAACTTCGACCGAACGGTGTTGATTAGTCCGTGTGCGCCGAGCAGGAGGCGGGTAGCTGTCAATGGCATCGCAGGCTGGTGTGCCAACAGCGGCCACACAGCGGCAAACTGACGAAAGCCACGACGCGGATTTGACCGCACCATCCCTCCCTGGCCGCGCGTTTTGTTAGACCCCGTCATTTTTGAGTCTCCTGAAGGATCGCGTCGGGCGGCCGGGTTCATGGCAAGGTATTGTTTCACGCGGGCTGCTGCGGTTCACAGAGCTGCGCTCCGAGGGAGGAGGATTCATTGAGCATTGAGCATTGAGCATTTTTCATTTGTCATTGAAGAGCACCGGTTCGATGCCGTCGGAGTTCTGGCTAGACGATTTAAGGCGCGGCGGGGAAGGGGGCCCAATTGGCGGCCTTGGTGCGGTCGCGGGAGGCCAGGTAAGTTACGGGTCGTGAAAAGACCATGAGGTCGTCCGGTAACGCAGGCGACATGAACGTGAGCTTCAGACGGACCCCTTCGCCCTCAAACGTATAGATCGTACGAGTTGGCAGCACCTCAAGAGATATCTGCGGCAGGGTAGCCACGTTCGTCGGCTCCTCGCCCATGAGGCGAAAGCCTTTGCCATCAATGCGCACGAGACTATTCAGCCGGTGCGGCTTGCCCGTCCAGTGCATCGTGTCCGCATGCGTCAATTTGTCTGCGGGCGACCAAATGCTGAAGTACGGATCACTGGCCACCAAAGGAACCGCCGGAGGGCGGAGCTGGCCGGCAAGAGCAGGCTCGGCTTGAAAGGCGCTCAGCAGCAACCCGCAGAGCAGGGCAGGGGAGGCAACCGGACATGTGGGTTTGTTCATAATACGACACTGCATCCGACCATGAATTTTACCGGGATGGCGATCACCCTCCAAGTAATTTCATTTTGGGTTTACTTTTGGCCGGAAGCGGCCTAAACTCCTCGCGAATAAGTCATATAAGTCATACTTGTCACACAACAGCGATTGCCACACCATATACTCATGAACCCTAAGCGTATTCACCACCGCTTCGCGCGCTTGCCGATTCGAGCCAGTGTCCTGTTTAACCTACTCTCACCTTGGGGCGACAGCCTGCAGAATGCCGCCATCCGGACGCTTGCCGCGGCGGCGGTCTTCGGCACGGGCCTCGCCATCCGCGCCCAAACGCCATCGCAGCCGTGGCCGGATTACCATCGCCAAGCGGATGAATTTATGGCGCTCCAAATGCGTGACGAGAACGGCATTATCCCGGCCAATGCCTGGCTGAACGCGCTGGCACAGAAAAGGCGGATGCCCTTCGATCCGCGCCCGTGGGGCGGCAGCTTCAAGCCGGCGTCGCCCTCGGAGACGCAGGCGATGGTCGCGGGCATCGATTCGAATTCCTGGACCAGCATCGGACCCGGTAACGTGGGCGGACGCATTCGCTCCGTGCTCGTTAATCCGACCAACACGAGCATCTTATGGATTGGGAGCGTGGGCGGTGGCGTGTGGAAGAGCACCAACGGGGGTGCGAGTTGGTTCGCGCAGGATGATTTCATGGCCGTCCTCGCCATCGGCTGCATGGTGATGGACCCAACCAACCCCAGCGTGATTTTTGCGGGCACCGGAGAAGGCTTCAACAACGCCGATGGGCTGCGCGGCGCCGGCATCTTCAAGACGACCGATGGCGGCACAACCTGGAACCAACTGCCCACCACGGCGAACACCTCGTTTTATTATGTGAACCGGCTGGCCATTTCACCCACCAACCACCAGATTATGCTCGCCGCCACGGGCAGCGGCATCTTTCGGAGCACGAACGGCGGCACGAACTGGACCCAGCAGTACAGCGCTGAATCCATTTTGGACCTCGCCTTCAACCCCATTACAGGAACTGCGTGTGTGGCCTCGGGCAGCACGTATGGCGCGTCGGGGTTGGGGCTTTATTCGTCCGACGCCGGGGTGACGTGGAATACGGCCACGGGCCTGCCCACGGCAGGACGAATCGAGATCGCGTATGCGCCATCCAGTCCCAACATCGTTTATGCCTCGGCGAATAACAATTCGGGGCAAATCTATGCCTCGACCAATGGCGGCGTTTCTTACACCTTACACAACACTGGGAACAACTATTTGGGCGGCCAGGGATGGTACGACAACTGCATCTGGGTGGATCCGACCAACCCGAATATACTGGTGGTGGGAGGCCTTGATTTGTGGCGCAGTACTGACGGTGGGAACACCCTCACGGATATTGGAGGCTACAGTGGCGCAAGCGTCCATCCCGATCAGCATGCCATTGTCCAGATCCCGACTTACAATGGATCGACTATCCGGACGGTCTTCGTTGGCAACGACGGGGGCATCTTCCGCGCAACCGATATTTACACGGCGGCGCCGAGCAGCGGCTGGACCAAGCTCAACAACAACCTTGGCATCACGCAGTTCTACGGGGCGGCCGGCAACAACACCAGCGGCACGATCGTTGGCGGCACGCAGGACAACGGGACGCCCCGGTTTACTACGCCCGCCGGGAGCAACGGATGGAGTTCAATGTTCGGCGGTGACGGAGGCTATTGCGCTTCGGACCCCAGCAATGCGAATTACTTCTACGGCGAGTATGTTTATTTGCAAATCTTCCGCAGCACTGATGGAGGCGTCTCCGCCAACTACATCTACAGCGGCCTTGGGGATGCCGGGGTGCCTGACCTCGGCGATGGCGACCCCGACGGGGGCAGTCCGAAAGGCGATCCGGATTCCGCCGCGAATTTTATCGCTCCCTTTATCCTGGACCCGAACAATCCGAACACGATGCTCGCCGGGGGAAGCAATCTTTGGCGGAGCGTCAACGTCAAGGCCGGGACACCCACCTGGTCGAATATCAAGAACGGGGCCAATGGGTCCTTTATCAGCGCGATCGCCGTAGCCGCGGGGAACTCGGACATCATCTGGGTGGGGCACAATAATGGGGACGTCTATTCGACGACCAACGGCACGGCCGCCAGCCCAACCTGGACTCGCAAAGACCTCGGTTCGCCCAATCTCCCCAACCGCACGTGCACCCGGTTGACGATCGATTCCAACAACTGGAACCGGGTGTTCGCGACCTTCGGAGGATTCAATTCTGACAACGTCTATCGAACGACCGACGGAGGCACGACTTGGGCCAACATTGCCACCGGGTTACCCAGCGCACCCATCCACTCGCTCGTGATCGCAGCTTTCAACACGAACTATCTGTATGTCGGCACGGATATCGGAGTCTTCGCGACGGCCGATGGCGGCGCCACCTGGTCGCCCGGGAACGAGTGCGCGGCCAATGCCGCCGTGGATGAACTTTTCTGGATGGGCAATAATCTCGTGGCGGCTACGCACGGGCGTGGACTTTTCAAGATTGCGGTGATCGAACCGCTGCAAATCACGCCGGCGACGGGATTTGTTTCGACGGGTTACGTTGGCGGAGTGTTCAGCATCACGAACCAGAGTTTTACCCTGACCAACATTGGCTCCAGTTCGTTTAGTTGGGCCTTGGCCAATACGTCGGTTTGGCTCAACGCCTCGCCCAGCAGCGGCACGCTGGCAGGGAACGGCGCAACGAGCGTTGCTGTCAGCCTCGCGCCCGCAGCGACCAGCCTGGCGGTGGGCAACTACACCAACACCATTTTATTTACGAACCTCAGCGACAACGCGGTCCAGAGCCGTCAGTTCGCCCTGGAAGTCAGCGCGCCGCCCGAGCCGCTGCAGATTTTGCCCGGAACGAATCTTGTCTTTGCACGGCCGATCGGTGGCGTGTTCGCTGTCACGAACCAAAGTTTCACGCTGACCAATATTAGCGGGGCTTCGCTAAACTGGTCGCTGCTGAGCACGTCGGTCTGGTTCAGTGTTTCTCCCGGGAGCGGCTTTCTCGCGAGCGGCGGGGCGCCGGCCGTGGTGAGCGTCAACCTGAGTCCACTGGCTAATAACCTGGCCCAAGGCACTTATAGCAACACAATCTGGTTCACCAACCTGAGCGACAGCGTGGTCCAGAGCCGCCAGATCAGCGTGCTGGTCGAGCCGATTGTGCTCAACGGCGGATTCGAGACGGGGGATTTTTCGTTTTGGACTACGACGGGCAGCTTCTCCTCTTGTTTGGTCAGCACATCGCCCACCTACGCGCATTCGGGGCTGTATGGCGCCGAGATGGGTCCCTCGGGCGCCCTGAGCTACCTTTCACAGAACCTGCCGACGGTGGCCGGCCAGCTCTATCTGTTGTCTTTTTGGTTGGATAGCCCGGATGGAGCGACACCCAATGAGTTTTCGGCCGCTTGGAACGGTTCGACGCTGTTCGACCAGACCAACCTCCCCGTTCTCAATTGGACCAATATGCAATTCTTCGTCAATGCCACCGGACCGAGCACAGTATTGCAGTTCGGTTTCCAGAACGACCCTAGTTACTTTGGCTTTGATGATGTGAGCGTTACTCCGGTTTACCCGCCGGCTCTCCAGAGCGTGGTTGAGACCAGCGGCAACATCAGCTTCGCCTGGAACGCCGGAGTCGGCCTCACGTATCAAGTGGAGTACACGACGAATCTCTCCAAGGCGAACTGGCTCAGCCTCGGCAGCCCCATCCTTGCCACCAACAGCCTCATCACGATTACAGATCCTGTGGGGCCGGACCGGCAACGGTTCTATCGGGTGCAAATTGTGCCGTAGCGAGCCACGAGGGCTGGAGGGGGAAACGGCTGCGGCCTCGGTCGCAGCCAGGGATGACAGGGCAGGGCAGGGGACCTGGGCGATCTGCGGCGGTTCAGGAGCAGGCCTGTTCGGCTCGTAGGCGCCGACGTGAGTCGGCGCTAACTTTTCTGACCGCTTGTGACCTGAGTCCGTCCGAAGGCGCGCAAGGTCAATGGCGGGAGTGGGATCACAAGTCGCTCTCAGATCCGGCCAGTCTCACGCCTTTAAGGTTGACCATGGCTTTGGCTACCAGCCGTGTTTCCTCGTCCGGCACTTTCGTCGAACGAATCTGCGCGAACCGCCCTTGTCCGCGCCGATGAGGAATAGCGTCAGGGGCAGATGTCCCAGGTTGCGCATGGAGAAATCGGCGTAATGCTCGGCCTGTGCGAGCAGGTCGTCGAGCGTCTTGAGCTGCCGGGGCAGTTGCATGGGTGAAAGGGTAGGGGAGCAGGGTAGGTGTCTCAACCCTTTTTGCGACCCTGGGAAATGTTCAATTTTGAATCTGGGGCAAGGGGACTCCTCGAGGCGGGAACCGCCGGCACACCTAATATTTATACTTGACAACGACTTGCCGAATGAATACATGATTATTGACAAGTTAATGATTTAACTTGTTTTGTGTATGTAAACATGCGTGTCAAGATGTATATAGAATTTGCTATTACATATGACAAGCCCAATAACGGCTTTGTCATTACAAAGCGTTTGCGCGTTGGATGGCGGCCGCACACAGAATCGGTCTCAAGTGTTTGCCACAGGCCCGACACTTGCGTTGGGATGCCATTTTGCGGTGATTTTCGAGGCTTTCGTGCTCGAGGCAAGAGGAAGAAAAGGGAGGCAAGAAAAGCCACGTCAGAGATCCTATTCCAAACCGGCGGTTTTGATCCACTTCCATTTCACCGCTGGCAACTTGCCGGCGCTTCCGGGCATCCTTGGCCTTCGAAAGCGGCAGCAAGCTGCGCGCACTCCAAACGCTTCGCGCGGTCCGCCGCCAGCACCGCAATACCTATGCTCCGCGCTGTTGGAGGCGGGGGCGAATAAGCCGACGGCTGTCTGAATTGTGCCTTGGAACCCATTCGGCGATGAAA
>Ga0209517_10002133_pt1 | contig 28450 bp, 23 predicted proteins | sample PeaSoiMetSII2010_FD_187695 | JGI IMG/M metagenome (GOLD analysis project Ga0209517, IMG submission 187695) | Peat soil microbial communities from Weissenstadt, Germany - SII-2010 (SPAdes) (version 2) | ecosystem: Environmental > Terrestrial > Soil > Wetlands > Peat | place: Germany...
GCTCGACGGCAAGAGCATGAGTTTGTCCGACCTGCGCGGCAAAGCGGTCCTGCTGAATTTCTGGGCGACCTGGTGCGGTCCCTGCAAAATTGAAACGCCGTGGCTGGTGGAATTGCAGAACCAGTACGGTTCGCAAGGGCTGCAGGTGGTTGGCGTCGAGATGGGGGATGACGCCAAAGATGACATCGCCAAATTCGCCAAGGATATGGGCGTCAACTATCCCGTGCTGATCGGGAAAGAGGCAGTGGGAGAGGCGTACGGAGGCGTGCCTGCCCTGCCCGAGACTTTTTTCATTGGGCGCGATGGCAAGATTGTGGACAAGATTCTCGGCCTGAAGGGCAAGGGTGAGATCGAGGACTCCATCAAGAAGGCGCTGGATACGGAGGCCGCCAAGAGCGAAGCATCGGCCCAGACGATGGGCGAAAACGGACCTGCTCAGAAGTAACGTCGCATCGCGGCGCTCGGCATTTTATATTTAGCTGGAACGCCTCGGAGCAAAAATGAAGAGCGCATTGGCAGCGTTATTACTAGTGTCCTTGGTTGCTATTCCGCCTGCCAAGTCGCAATCGTCCCCCACCGGCCAGAAGCACCCGCAACAGTCGACCGGACCTGCACTCCGAAGCCCAGCCCCTGATTTTGCTCTCGAGTCTCTCAATGGAGAAACAGTTCATCTTTCCGACTTACGTGGCAAGGTCGTGCTCTTGAACTTCTGGGCGACTTGGTGCGCGCCGTGTAAAATCCTGACACCTTGGCTGGTGGACTTGCAGAATCAATATCGACCGCAAGGTCTGGTGATTATCGGCGTTACCCTCGATGAGGATGCCACAAAGGTTGAGATTGCTGAATTCACCGACGAAATGCGAGTGAATTACCCCGTTTTGCTCGGTAACGAGAAAGTGGCGGAGGCGTATGGCGGCGTCCCGGCCATGCCGGTGAGCTTTTTCATTGACCGCGAAGGAAAAACTGTCGAGAAGATGATCGGCTTGAAGGGCAAGGGCGAGATAGAGACTGCCATCAAAAAGGCGTTAGACACGGAGGCCGCCAAGAGCGACGCATCGGCCTCGCTGATGCGCGAGAACGGCCTTGCTCAGAAGTAACGTTGGCGCGGGGCGATCGAGCGTCTACGATCAGAACACGATCAGAACACGAGCGAATCCGCAGGGCGCCGAGCGTCCGCTCCTCCACTGCCCAAAGATGACACTGCTCAAAGATGACAATAGAAAGCATTCCGCAATTGCTCTACTATCGAATTTCGCCAAGATGATTTTTCGGGCGCAAAAATCGACCCTGCTCTTCCCACTCCTTCTGCTGACGAGCACAGCCTTCGGCCAGGCGGCCCAGGAGCCGTCGGTGACGTACACTCCGATCGCTCCTCCCGCCAGCGCATCGGGCAAGGCGCCCTCCGTCACCATTGCTCCGGTGCATTTGGTCACGGCTCCGCGCACGGCGCAAACCATGGTGAATCTCAACTTCCGGGTCGCTTCCGGATTTCACATCAATTCCAACGCGCCGAAGGATGAGTTCCTGATTCCTACCGCTCTTAAGATGGACCTGCCCACCGACATCATCCTGGGAAAGATTGAGTATCCCGAGGGAAAAGACCTGACCTTCCCTTTTTCGCCGGATCAGAAGTTGAACGTGTACAGCGGAGATTTCACGATCGCGGTGGCCGTGCATCCGCTGCACGCAGTCACGCCGGGGAAATACATAATGCACGGCGTCCTGCGCTACCAGGCGTGCGACAATGCGCAATGCTTTCCTCCGAAAGCGTTGCCCGTGAGTTTTGATGTGAAAGTAGTGAAGGAGCCGCCCGGCCCCCACCACAATCCGGCGCAGAGTCCGCACGTCCATAACTAGCGCCCGCTATCAGCTCTCAGCCCTCCACGATGAGCTTTCAGGCACGCCATCCTGCTTGTCATGCTGAGCGGAGAGGTGAGGATCGCACAGCGATCCTCACTGCGGAGTCGAAGCATCCCTGTGGCCACTACGGGCCGCGCGTTCCACGTGTAATTTCTGGCAGACCCAGGCCGCGACACATGGCGACCCTGAAGCGGGTAGGGATGCTTCGACTGCGAACGCCCCTCGCCTCGCGAGGGTCGCTCTTCGCTCAGCATGACAACGATGAGAGTTTTTCTGAGAGAGGAATCGCTGCCCGCATTCTAATCGGTGCAGGGCGTCGCACTGGCGAGCGCAAGAATCGCTCCGGCGAAGAGCAAAGTATCGAAGAAGTAATTGAGCCCCTCAACTTTGACCGCGGTGCTCGGGTCGGCCAGCGACGCGATCAGAATCGGCCCATAGACGAACAAGACCAGCAGCACAATCCAGGTCCCGAGATAAGTTGCGGCCATGTGCGTCTTCCTGTTCAGCAGAATGCCTGCCCCGGCGCCCACAAGAAATCCGCCCGTGACATAGCCAATCAGCCACTGCCCCGGGATCCAGGCGGACATCAATTTTTCGAGCGGGATGCCGGGCATTCCCAGTGGGTGCAGAAAAGTCTCCACGCCATAAAATATGGCGGCGATCCCGATCAACACGCGGCCCACGGTGATGAGCCTGCTTCCGCCTTGCCCGCCGCCCTGCTCGCTACCTTGATCGCGCATGGCGTGTCCCGCAAGAACCCAGCCTCCGCCCCCGAACGCCATTTCGCGGAGGAGCAGCGTCCATCCGAACCGGTTGCCGGGGTTGGCGAGAGCTCCCGGGATGTCCATCATCGCCACAAAAAGAAACATCATGCTCCCGAACAGCAGGCCGGACCAGCGCACTTGAATTTTTGTGGCAATGCTCAAGGACGCGGCCAGCAACCCGAGGCCCACGAAATACGTCCAGAACAAATGCCACGGCATAAACGAGGGCACGAGCGGCATGATGCCTTGTGCGGCCGAGAGATGCTCTGCGCCGAAGACCGCCAAGGGCAGGGCGAAACACAAATTGCTCAAAACGACGATCTTGTCGAGGCCGTGGGCCTGCGCGATATTGGTTTTCGCCGCCCACAGCGCAATCAGGAAAAGCAGCAGGGCGGCGCTGCACATCGAGACCGCGGTGCGAGAGAACTCAAAGAATACGGCGAGAATGATTGAGTGCATTATGGTCGAGTGCATAGGGATGCCAGGCGTAAGCTCACGTCTTCTACTCGGGTAGTTTCTCCCGGGGCAATAAGAGCTGCAAATTGTACTACCGAAGTGTTACGTGGGGATGTTTACCAGTGACGAGATAACGCCTCGACATGACGAGCGTCCGGATTTCGATTTTCGGCTGACATTTTTCAGCCACAACGCGCCCATGGACTACGACTACGGCTCCTGCATCGACGCAGCGCTTTCCAACTATTCCGTGATCACGTGATCGGCCCATTCCACCAGGGACACAAATATTGGCGGGCTGCCGAACTTGGCACCGTAGTTCGCCAGGTCGGATTCCGTGACGGCCCGCGCGCGGGAGCAGGCGCCGCAGGCATAGATCTGTACGTGCTTGGCGGAAAGTTTGTTCAGGAACTCTCCCACGGTCGGCCAGCCTACGGGCGTGACCGCGTCGGCCACAACCTTCCGCATCAACACCACCGCCTCGCCGAGCAGATAGATTTGGACCTCGTGTCCGGCTTCGGCAAGCGCCAGCGCGTGCGAAAAGGGGAACGCGGCTTTGGTGGGATCATCGGAGCCCCATGCGCTCTTCATAAGAATTTTGAGCGGCTTGCGGGCGGCTTGCCCTTGCAGTGCGCCCGTAGCGGCAAACAAAGGCAGAGCGGCCAATTGCGCCAATCGCGAGAGAAACGCTCGACGTGCCATTGAGACTCCTTTGCGCGGTCAGTCAGCGCGAAAAATTGGCGGTAACTGTAACTCCTTTTCCTAAGTTTGAAAAGGCTTCCTTTTGACTGAAGCTGTCGGCGTCTCTAAGATTCCGACAGGCGGACTCCTCATAACCTTGACTTCCGATTCGTGCCCTTTGATAATCGTCTTGAGCTTGAGAGGCTGATGTGTTACCCCGAGTGGAACTTACGCTCGGGGTTTCGCTTTATAGGGACCTTCCAGCAGGCCTGGCAATAACGCGGCCTGGGCACCAATCAGCGATGCATAGGTTGAACTTCGTGCACAGGACAAGAAGGTTGCGCCATGCGGCAGATTCTTTTTTATCGGGTACCGTGCTAAGGCCGAGGTCGATAATGATCCCCCCGGACTGGCGACCGTATATAAACACGGACGGGTCCAGGCGACAAGCGAAGCCGCCCTTCACGACCGCTTCGCGCTGCGGCGTTCCAGTGGTCCCGATCATGAGTGACTGCATCGGATCATGCGGAATGGAATCGATCAGGTCATAAGGGAGGCGATTCGGGAACAAGCCATCCGGCCTTTCCTTCCGAATGTACACGCTCTTAAACCCTGCGCCAGTCCAGTTGGCGCGCTTGAAAACTTCAATCTCAGCCATCTCCCGGTCAACTTGAGCCAGGGCCGTAACTGGAATGAACTCAATTTGACGCCAGTCGTCTTCGTGAAGGCGACATGCATCGCCGCTGTCGTGGTTCGCGCTCGGAATTGTCGCTGGGGCAGCGTCGCAAATTGTGGGTAATGGAAAGAGGAATGACCCCACGTTCTTTGGGAGGGGCATACTACCCTTTCCCGCCCTGCTTCTTCTCCACTCTCGCCCAAGCATCCTTCAGCGCTACCGAGCGGTTGAACACCGGCTTCCCGGGCTTCGAGTCCGGGTCGACGCAGAAGTATCCCAAGCGCTCGAACTGGTAGCGCGTTCCTGCCGCGGCATTGGCCAGCGAGGGCTCAACCTTCGCCTCGGCGATGATCTCCAGCGAGTTGGGATTGAGATTATCGAGAACGTCTTTGCCCTCTTCGACGTCGCTGGGATTTTCCTTGAGGAACAGGTTCTCGTAGATGCGCACCTCGGCATCGACCGCGTGCGCGGCCGAGACCCAGTGGATGGTCGCCTTCACCTTGCGGCCGTCGGGCGTATTTCCACCGCGGGTCGCAGGATCGTAGGTGCAGTGCACTTCAACGATTTCGCCTTTCTCGTTTTTCACCACGCTGGTGCAGGTGACCAGGTAGCCATAGCGTAGGCGAACCTCGCGCCCCGGCGTCAGGCGAAAATATTTGGGAGGCGGGACTTCGCGGAAATCATCCTGCTCGATATAGAGGACGCGCGAGAACGGGACTTTGCGGCTTCCGGCGGTCGCATCTTCCGGGTTGTTGACCGCGTCCATTTCCTCGACCTGATTCTCAGGATAGTTGTCGATCACGACTTTCAGCGGCCGCAGGACAGCCATCACGCGAAGCGCGCGTTTGTTCAAGTCCTCGCGCACGAAGTGTTCCAGCATGGCGAGTTCTATCGAGCCCGTCGTTTTCGAAACTCCGATCGACGCGGTGAAATTGCGAATCGCTTCCGGCGTGTAGCCGCGGCGCCGGATGCCGCTCAGCGTGGGCATGCGGGGATCGTCCCAGCCGCGGACGCGGCCCTCCTGCACGAGCTGCAGCAGTTTGCGCTTGCTCAGCAGCGTGTGAGTCAGGTTGAGCCGGTCGAACTCGATTTGCTGCGATGGGAAGATGCCCAGCTGCTGGATGAACCAGTTGTAGAGCGGGCGGTGATCTTCAAATTCCAGCGTGCACATGGAGTGCGTAACTTTTTCGAGCGAATCCGACTGCCCGTGCGCGTAGTCGTACATCGGATAGATGCACCACTTGTTGCCGGTGCGGTGATGCTCGGCATGCAGGATGCGGTACATCACAGGATCGCGCATGTTTAAGTTCGGCGAGGCCATGTCGATCTTGGCGCGCAACACGCGCGAGCCATCGGGAAATTCTCCGGCCTTCATGCGCTGAAAAAGACCTAGATTTTCTTCCACCGAGCGATTGCGGTGCGGGCTGTCCTTGCCGGGCTCGGTGAGCGTGCCGCGGTACCTGCGAATTTCTTCGGCCGAGAGGTCGTCGACGTAGGCCTTGCCGTCGCGGATCAGCTTCAGCGCCCATTCATAGAGCTGGTCGAAATAATCCGATGCGTAGAAGAGTCCATCCCAACGAAAACCCAGCCACTTCACGTCGGCCATAATCGAGTCGACGTATTCGGTTTCTTCTTTCGAGGGATTGGTGTCGTCGAAGCGCAAATTCGTGTGGCCGCCGAATTCGTCGGCCAGCCCGAAGTCGAGGCAGATCGCCTTGGCGTGCCCGATGTGCAGATATCCGTTAGGCTCGGGAGGAAAGCGGGTCTGCACCCGGCCGTTGTACTTATTGGTCTTCAGGTCGTCGAGAATAATGTCGCGAATAAAGTTGGACGGGCGAGACTCCGGGGTGGTGTTTTCGCCGGTCTCGGCCGCGGTAGACGGCGTTTTCATACTCTGATCTTATCGCAAGAAAACGCTGGCGTGCCTGGTGCGTCGCCACTAACACGAGCTGATGGAGGGGCGGACGCCCCGTCCGCCCTGGCAGTGGCACGAACGTGGAAGGACACTCCCGTGGCCTTGCTCCCGGACGAGGGCGTCCGGGGCTCCACCTGTCCAAGGCTCTCACTGTGCTCCGAGGGATGCGGCTCGTTGCGCACCGGAAAAGCGTTTGCGGAGATACCGCAGGAATTCCCAGACCTGTAAAAGCGCGGCAATGCAAACTCCCAGCCAACCGAACGCGATGCTGACGAGAACGGACACATTCACGATTCCGGCCAACTGGAAGTATTTCGGTGAATTCCTTACCGCGTCCTGCAGGACGACGAACGGGTAAGCGCTGGGCGTTCTGCCAATGGCTTCGATCATGTAATGGAACACGATCAGCACAAGAACGGACTGCAGCAGTTCGCTCACGGGGGAAAACCAGTCCCACTGCGGCCGCGCCAGGGTGATGCCCGACCTCACCAGGGCAACCGAGCTGAGCAAAACAAACGGAAGGTAGAACGTGTGCAGCATGGGCCCAGCTTTCAGCACCGCCGCGGCCGGACCGAGAATCAGGAACGGATAGTGGGGCAGAAGCAACAGCCAGACGAGACCGAAGACGTTGAATCCTAATTGGCAAACCGCTTTCTGCAAGGACGGCTTGCGCTCTTCTTGCCGCACCGGGGGCAGTTTGAGCGGGTCCCACTTGCACTCGGCTCCCAGGTGCGCGCTGGTGCGCTCGATAATCGCAAAAACCAACGTGACGATTCCAGCCGCGATAAACAGGCCAGACCAGAGGTTGCCGATGGTGCTTAAGATAGCAGACGGCCAGTCGCCGCCGGAATTCGCCAGATTCACCGGGCCAACGATGAAGATGAAAACCGGAACCAGAATCCACAGCAGCACCATCTTCAGAACAAATTCGTAGATGGGAAACAGGGCAGGGCCGATCAAGTGCCTCTGCGGCCCGAGGCGGCCGGCAACCATCATCGGGCTGCCGCAGCGTTTCAGGATCGCCGCCACTTCAGCGTTGTCGAGGGGATGGCCGAGTTCCTCTTCTTTGTCCTCGATCTGCGAGCGCAAGTCTTCGCCCAGTTCCGCAAGCAGATCGTCTTGCCGCCTCGTTTTAGGCAGCCAGAAGCGGACCGCCTGCAGGTAGCGATCGATCAGGTCCATCGCGTTCTTGGCCGACGCGCTTGGTTGGGATGAATCGTGGCTGGATGTGCTGTTCATGATCTATGCCTCTAAAAAGCTATGCCTCTAAAAAGAACGTTCTATACAACCGCGGCTGAGACCGCCCCGTTCAGCTGGACAGGGACACCGTTTCTCACGCGGAGAATCCGTCGGACGTCTACGACGGCGATCACCAGACCGGTTGCAAGTACGACCGGAAAAACTCTGGTCATCCCCAGATTGACGGCGTTTGTGATTTCGAGCGCGCGCGCCGCCGAAATGTGGGCGCCGGTGATCTCGGCGAGCACACTAGCCTTCATCATCCAGCAAAACAGCCCCGATCCCGCGGCGTCGGTGGCCAGACGAAAGCTGGCCCGGAGCACCGTCCAGTAAGGACGCGCCAGATTCACTCCCGCCACCACGGTATTGATCAGCGCTAAGACAAGGAATGCCCAGAAGAAGTATCGCCAGACCGGCGACAGGACGATTCTGATCTCGGGCCGGTCCAGTAGCACCCGCGTGGACATGACGTCGGACATGATGTCGATCCACCAGATGCCGAACATCAGGTTCACCACCACCTCGATCACGGAGCCGGACCGGGGTATCTGGTTGGGGTTGCGTACCGGGGGCAGCTTACGCGGATTCCAGTCTTCCAGAAATCTCGACTTAGCCTGGGCGTGCTCCAGGGCAACAAACACGATGGTCACCGTGCCCAGCGCGAAAACGGCGATGAGCCACCACGCACTCCACGCCGAGCCGATCGCGCCCAGCCACCCGGCACTGGTGTGCTCGGCGCGGTACGACGAGCTGAAGGTCATCATTCCAATCCAAACCAGAATCCAGGGCACCAGGTAGAACAAGGCAACCATCTTCAGCACAAAACAGTAGATGGGGAACAGCACCGGGCCGATCAAGCTCCGCTGCGGCAGGTAGCGATTGGCCACCAGAACCGGCCGGCCGCGTTGTTTGAGGATGTCATCGACCTCCGCGTCGTTAAGCGATCGGCCCAGTTCAGCCTCTTTCTCGTCGATCTGCGAGTGCAGATCCTCCGACAGCTCGGCGATGATGTCCCGCTGCTGCGCCTTCGGCAGCCAGAAGCCAACCGCCTGCAGGTATCGGTCGAGAAGGTCCATCGGGTTGCGGCTTCTGGTGCTGCTGGTGCTGCTGATGATGGATGCTTTGCTCATAACCTATGCCTCTTGAAGAATCTTGTTCAGCGAGGTGTTGATGTTCTGCCATTCCTCGAGCAACTGGGTCAGAATCTGCTGCCCGGCCGGTGACAACCGGTAGAAGCGCTTGTTGCGCTTGTCCTCTTCCCGCCACTCGCTGGCCAGCAGGCCTTGCGTCTCCAGCCGCCGCAGCAGCGGATACAGCGTGCCTTCGTCGATGGCCAGCCCATCGTCGGCCAGCGCCTTGCGCAGCGTGTACCCGTACTGCTCGGTCCGAAGCTGGGCTAGGACGGCGACAATCAGGCATCCCCGGCGCAGTTCCATCTTCAGGTTCTCGAGAATCTCAGGCCCGCCTTGGGTACCGTTCGTCATATAGTATGTGACACACACTGTATGCTACACAGTATAACTTGTCAAGCATTTTCTTGAATATGTGGAGCGGGCACTCCTGCCCGCTGCCTTTGACTTTCCTCCGCCGAGCGAAAGGGGTTGGGAAGGCCACGATTTGGGAAGGGTGCTTTGGGAGGGGCACGACCTAGGAAGGCCGCTTTTGGGAAGGGCTTTGGGAAGGGGGCTTTGGGAGCGGCGGTTCGTTTTGCGCCGAAGGCTTTGGGAAGGGGCTTTGGGAAGGGCACGACTTCAGTCGTGCCGTTAAACCCCCTTAAAACCAGCCGCGCTTCAGCGCCTGCGGGCCGCGATGAAGCTCAGTCGGCGCGGTTGTCGCTGGGTGGCCCATTCTAAATTTCGCGTTCTTTGCGAAATTTAGAGTGGGGATGGTGGAGGCTGATCCAGTATGCGACAGGCTGTGAGAGATCGAGTCGGAACAAACAACGCGAAAACACGAAAGAGCGGCAGAAAGACTCTGTCCAGCCGTAGAACTGCCCCACTCAAGCCAAAACCGGGCTAGAGTGGACCACCCGCCGCGCCTGAGGAAACGTCTAGCCCAGCTTAGTCCCGCACGCATGGATGAAGTGTGTGCCGCCCTGCGCTTCTCTCTGGGCTGCGATGCAAACTAGTTATCGGGTCTCTTCCGTGCAGGCCATCGGCATGGGTGGCCCATTCTAAATTTCGCGTTCTTTGCGAAATTTAGAGTGGGGATGGTGGAGGTGGCCCAGCTTAGTGCCGCACGCATGAATGAAATGTGTGCTGCTCTGCGCTTCTCTCCGGGTTGCGATTAGAGTAGTTATTGGGAACCGGGCGAGTTAGTCAATGGAGGCCCCTTGAAGGACAACGAAAAGGCGCGGCAAATCTACTGTAATCCTACGTTATTCAAAAAGTGCCGTGCCGATAAGAAGTTTGCCTATGTCGTGGCTCTCGCACGAGCGGTGAACGCCTTGAATTCGGCGCATTCGTTAATGATGAGTACGACGGGCAAAGATACGCCAGCGGCGATCCGTGACCGAATGAATTCGTATTTCTTCGTTTCAGGCATTCTTTATGAGGCCCTGAAACTGATCCGCGCCATGAATACGGTTTTCGCCGGGGACAAAAGCTTTGAAAGCAGCCTGCGCCTTATCCGCAAAGACGCCTCCGGTCAAGCGTTAGAACAGATGCACTTGAAGTCGGTAAGGCACGGTGGGGTGTTCCATTTTCTTCCTGATCGGTTTGCCGAAGCCATCGCGAAGACTCCGATGACTGAGTGCGTATTCGCTTCCACTCTTGGAGCGCAGAAGGGTAACATCCACTACACATTTGCCGATCTGATTACCGCCGAGATTGGGGTAGGCACGAGGCTGGATGACAACGTGGTTGTCAGTCAAATGATGGAAAAGACGCTGGAACTCGTCAAGCAGTTCGTAGATCACTCAGAAAACTTTATAGCGGATCAGCTCGGGGGGTGGGGATTCCAGGTTCCTTTCGCACCTGCCTCACCGGGAAATCCACCACGAGGTTGAAAATCCGCTTCCACACAAACTCCGGTATCCACTGGGGTTTCTTCTTGGGCGCGTAAAGTGAGGGCTATGCGTAAGCTTTGTATTTTTGGGGCGCATCACCAATTCCAATCTGATTCTTTGATGGACTCCTCCTACAACCAACGGCTCCGCGAGCTAATCCAGGACCATCAGGTTGATTGCATTCTCGAAGAAGCGACGGGGCTGCCCCCTAAGTCATGCGTGGAAGCATTGGCAGATGAACTTGGTATCCGTTGGGCAAATATGGACCTGACGGTCGAGGAGCGGAAAGATGTACCGGACTCGTCTCTGACCGGCAAGTATGACACGCTGCAAGACTTGGCATTGCATTCCCACCGTGAGAATGCTTGGGTAGGTAAGGTTTCAGAAATGGTGGTTAATTCAGGGTTACTAATCGTGGGTCTAGGGCACGTGCTTAGCTTCGGCGAGAAATTGCGAGCGCTGGACTTTAGAGTCGAGGCTCACGTTTACGACCCGAATCGCATATATAAGTGGACCGGACGCCCAACAGTGTGACCCGTTATACTGAAATCGAAATGAACCTGTGGGCTTGAGTGGGGATGTTCATACGTCACAGACACGACCCTTCGAACAAGCTAGATTGTCCTCATGCCATGGGGACTAACGCGTTTTCACCACAGCGGGCAAAGTCATGGCCGATGCTCTGAAGTCGCTGAAGCAAGGAGTATCGCGGCGTTTGATTGGCGACGCGGATCATTTCTGGCAAAAGAGGTACTACGATTTCAACATTCGAAATTACCCGGGGGCTGGCCCACCCTTCCATCAAACCCGACTGAGGCTGCCCCACCCTCTGCGAATTTCAGAGGGTGGGAGACGATGCTCTCAACCTCTTGAGATTTTGGCTTTGGCGCGCGCCCACCATAAGGCAAGCTGACAGGTTCCCAGCCGCCACGCCGACTCACTTGAGAGTTTTCCACAGCCCTCATGTGACATCCAACCTTGCCTTCACCCCCACAATTGCGCGATCATGGACGAGCCAAACGGAGCGCAGCCAGCCCCATCGACGAGGCCCTAAGTCGATTGTTTTCAAGATTTTGACCTCTAAGTTCTTTACCATCAAGATTTTGCAGACACTTTTTGTAAACCCCGCGCCCGGCAAGGCTTTCAAAGGCACAGGGGGAGGGGGGGTATCCCTGGCAAGCACACTTTTTCCCAAACTGGAAAGCTCATCGCACAAGTTTTTTTTCCGAGGAAAGTTGGGGAGACTTCTCCGGCTGGGCAAGGTGAAAGGGGCAAGGCTTTTCACCCATGGAAGGCTCAGGGCCGGATTGGAGGGTTACTGATCTGAGGGTTACCCATCTGCGTCACACGTGACTTTGCTGGCCCACGATTCACGATCAGAAGTCGTAGCGGAGAGCAAGCGTAACCAGGTCGGCGTGGAAATTTCGGGGTGAAGTAGGCCCGACGGGGCTGTCTTCGCCGTATCCGTAATAGTTCCAGCCTCCCTTCCATGTCCATCCCGGATGAAACGTCCAGGCGAAGTCGACAAAAGGAGACTGGTAATGGGACTGGAGCGACCCGGGAACCTGGAGGGGATTCAGGAACTCGGTGGATCCGCTGACCGCGCTGATCTGGTAACCGGCGTTCGCGCGCAGCGTTTTAACCGGGACAAACATGAAACTGAACGACCCGTATTCGGTGGGAGCGTTATAGTAGCCGGTCCCAAGATTACTGTTGGTCCCGCAGTCGGCGGGAGCGGCGCCCGCACCGGGCCCCGTTGGCGCGGGAGTTGCCGCGAAGCATAAAGTGGTTTGCGAGAAGACGGAAGCATAGCCATAGCTGAGATCCAATCCATAGCGCGGACTGGGCATAAGAGCCGCTCCGAAAGACACACTCCGGATGTGATCCAGGTGATTTACCAGAGTGACGTTGTCTCTTCGCTCGAGATCGTTGAGGGTTCCGGTGATCGTGGCCCACTCCCGCGGCTTGTAGCGCGACTGGACATGGAAACGATAGAGCTGTCGCGGGCTGATCTGGGTGTAGGACCTGTCGTCATACGATGCTTCGAATTTCGCGTTGAGCCTCCATTGGCGCGTGGGTTGCAAGGCGAAGCCGAGTATTCCCGCATTTTCATAGATGGGGAACGTATAGGAGGCTCCGTTGGGCAAAGCGTCCGTCGACAAGGGCATGACCCAGGTGATGAAGCGTTGCTGATAGCGATATCCGAGCGAGATGCTCGCCTTAGAGACGGGCTCCCAGGTCAGAGTGGTGGTGTTGGTTTCTGTCTTCATGCCCAGAAACGTCGGAGCGAAGGTCAGCGCCGGCGGTTGAGGGGGACCTGGGGGAATCAGCATTGAATTACCAAGTTGATCGATTTCGGACAGGTTGCTCAGGGCCGGTTCCCGGAAATTCAGGAAATCGAACTGCTCGGCCAGACTGATTTTCTCTGAAATCTGCCAGATGATGCCAAAGTCCCCCGACACGTCGACTCTCTTTCCGTTCGCCAGGCCGGTGGTGGTATACGCACGGGTTCCCCGGTCCGAGCCGTTGAAAAACTCAGTGTAGGCGGGAAGGTTCATGGTGCCGCCCGTATAGCGCAGTTCGCCATTCATCTGAATGCTCTTGATGCTCGCGCTCTGGAAGCGAAGTTCCTCGGTGGGGAAGAGCGTGCGAGTGGGAGCGGTACGGAGATACTGAAGGAATCCACTGCATGTAGCGTTGGCGGTCGGTGGCGTGGTGGAGGTGGTAATGACGGCTGGATTTCCGTCGCCGCACTTCGGCACCGTTACATTGTCAAAGCCCAGGGTGACCGGCGTTGCGTCGGAAAGTTGCAGATTCAATCCGGCCAGCTGCCAGTTGGTGTCACCCTTGTAATGAGTCACATTCTCTTCGAAGGTGAGCGTGGTCTTCGATACCGGTTTCCAGTCGACCGCACCCATCCAGGTATCGGTGCTGTTCCTCCAATTCTGGAAGAAGAGGACGTCGGCTCCATTGTGCTGGGAGCTGTAGCTCGGTCCTCCGTCGGTGTTGTGCGAATATCCTGTCCGCACCGTGACCTTCGAAATGGGGAATAACGTCAGGCCCACATCCGTCATTCGGCGCACTGTGTTGAACAGATGGGGTGCACTGGTCACTTGCGGAAAGGTGTAGCCGTTCGAGACCAGGCCAGCCGGGACGAGCGGGTTGCCGAGCAGGTTGTAATCGAAATACTGGCGGTCGCGGCGGAACAGCCCCTGGAATCTGTAGACCTTGCCTTTCGACATGCGCAACGTGGAAACATCGTAGGGGTCGCCGCCGTAGCCGCTGCTGCTCTCCATCAACTCATCGAACAAAGGATGGTTGGTGCCCGCCACAGCGTGCAGGTCAAGAGTCTGGCCCAGAATGCGCGGGCCGCTCTGCAGATTCACCAAAGTGTCATACATGGCGCCGCTGCCTGAGGAATCGAGGACGCGAACGCCCAGATCGACGGATTGGTGGACCGCATAGCCGCCGGTGATCGTTTCTTTCGGCTGGTCTTTTCTCTGGTCTTTCGGCTGGGGATCTTGAGCCAGGGCGCTGGACAAGAAGAAGGGCAAAAGTGCCAGCGCCATGCGGCACAACACAAGCGCGGGCCGAAGTTGCCCGGCGGCCGCGCGATGAGGACGAAAGTACGTCATAAATTTACCTCTTCCTCCAGGAAAATCCGTTACCTGAAAAAGTTGTAGGTCGCATTGGAGCCGTGGATTTGACTGTGGCAGTTGGTGCAGGGTGTGTACTGGGCGGCCTGATTGTGCACCGGACCTCCCTGCTCCGACACGGCGTTGGGAAACGCTTTCAAATTGGTTGCGTTGTGGCACCCCAGGCACAGCGTATTCAGATTGCTGACGTTCAGCAGGCGCGGGTTGGGTGATCCGTGCGGAGAGTGGCAGGCCACGCAGCCCTCGGCTTTGATCACGGGATGCTCAAAGACAAATGGACCGGCAGTCTCGGCGTGGCACTTGGTGCAGATCGCGTTCTGATCGGCAGTCGACTTCAACTGCTTCGCTTTGAAGGTGCCATGCGGATCGTGACAATCGCTGCAGCTCAGCAGCCCCTCATCGACCTTGTGATGGAACGGTTGCGCGAACGCTGGTTTCACTTCGGTGTGGCACGAGTAGCACAGCTGAGGTTGCGAGGTTTTCAGCAGATTGGCTTCGCTCTTAAAGGCGTGTGGGCTGTGACAGTCGGTGCAGCTCACCTTGGCGTGGCCATGCGCGGAGCGCTCGAAGTTGGGATGCGCTGCGGCGTGGCAGGTCAAACAGCGCGCGTTCACCTGCTTCGCCGAAGCCTGTTCAAAGAGGAAGATCTTGCTTTTGTCGCCGCCTCCGTTGACGTGATCGGCGCCGGGCCCGTGGCAGCCTTCGCAGCCCTGGTGGGATGGCCCACCTTTGGTATCCAGCGTCGTTTTCCAGTGCGGCGTCTTCGCCGAACTGTTGTAAAGATCTTCGTGACACGTCTTGCAGGTGTCCGAGCCTACGTATTTGGAATCGTCAGACGCCGCAGCGGTTTTGGACTCTGTCTTTGCCGTGCTGCTGGACGCGCCGCCGGGTTGAAGGTTCTTTTCTCCAGCCGGCTGCTGGGCGTGACTCACCAGAGAGGCCGAGCAGAACAGATACAAGAAGGAGAGCAGAACGAAAAATCGAATTCTGGGATTTATCCACATGAAATGCTTCCCTCCTGATGCGCAAGTTCGAAGCTGCGCGGCCCTCGGCAACTGCGAAAGAGGCGCAATAACAGCGAGCATAACGTCGCTTCTGCTCAAAAGTGCACACAGTTGTTGAGAAATGAGTTGGCAACTTCCTAAAACGGGAAGGTGTAGTTAGGTGGGAGTGGCGCTCAGGACGACGCTCGGCTATTCACGATCCGGTTCGTTGTCTCGTGCCGTGGACGTCACACTCCCGCCGACACGATTTGTCCTGGCGCGCCGACCGCGATCTCGCGTTGCGCGAGTTTGCGGCGATAGTGAACGTGCCGCCAGCGGGTCATCTCGACCAACGGCTTCCAGACCGGGTTCACCAGGTCGTGTTTGATTAGCAGGTGCCAGAAACGATTGGAGCGCTTGTAGAGGTATGACATCGCGATATAGAGCGGGATGGCCTGCCAGTCTTCCGGCCGACGGCGCCAGATGGAGGCGTGCGAGAACAGGCGCTGGTAGATCCAGGCATATCCCTGCTCGAGTTCTTGCGGCGTCATGTGCTTCGGCTGAAAGACGGCGTGACCGGTGTCGTAGAGCGTCCAGTCGCGATGCAGGATGCGGTCTTGCGCTTCCATCTGGCGAAACAGCGGCGTCGCGGGATACGGCGTGAGGATGTGGAAGGTCGCACACTCCAGGCGGTTCTCCTCGATCCATTCCGCGGTGCGCGCGAAAACGTCTTTGCGGTCGTGATCGAAGCCGAGCACGAACGATCCGTTCACCTGGATGCCATAGTCGTGCAGGATGCGCACGCGGCGCGCGTAGTCGGAGGTCTTCGGAGTTTTTTTATGAGAGTCGGCGAGGTTGTCATCGGAGAGCGATTCGAAGCCGATGAAGACGCCCGTGCATCCGGCCAGCGCCATGTTGCGAATCAGGCTGGGATCGTCGGTGACGTCGATGGTGACGGCCGCGCTCCAGATTTTGTTGAGCGGGCGCAGCGCGGCACAGAGCGAGCGCAGATAATCGCGGCGTGAGCCCAGATTATTGTCGATGAAGACGGCGTAGGGCTGGCCATTTTCCTCAAACTCGGAAGCGACTTGGTGCGGATGCCGCATGCGGTATGGCATGCGCAGGCCGTCGGTGGCGAGATAGCAGAAGCCGCAGCGGTTGTGGCATCCGCGGGTGGCGATCAAGCTGGTCGTTGTCAGAAAGCTGCGGCGCGGAAGAATGCTCCGCCGGGGCGGCGGATCGTCACAGTAGTCGTTCTCATACTGGGCAACGTAACGGGGCTGAAGGTTTCCGGCTTCCACGTCGTGAAGAATTCTCGGCCAGAGTTGTACGCCGTCACCCAGCGCGAGTGCGTCCGCGTGGGGCGCGCATTCGTCGGGACACGACAGCACGTGCAGGCCGCCGAAGATGACCTTCGAACCCCGAGCGCGGTACCAGTCCGCCAGTTCGAAGGCGCGACGGGCGAAGGTCAGATGGACCGTAATACCGACGACGTGAGGTAGCGGCTGGAATGGGGGTCGTCCATCGAGCAGGTTCTCGTCCCAGTATTCAACGCGCCAACGCGCGGGCGTTGTTGCGGCGAAACTCGACAAGGCGAGGGTGGGAGTGAGCACGTGCTTGCCGAAGCTGGCGTTGGCGTCCTTCGGATAGAAGGGGTTGATCAGCAGCGCGTAGCGCCGCTCGAGGAGCCCGCGGGGCTCGGCGGGATCGAGGACGGGCGCGGTCGTCATCTCCCGAGGGATCCAGCGCTTCGGGATGGGGCGAAGGAAGGGTTCGTCGGGTGCGATCATGAATGCACTTTACATTACAAAGTACTTCATGTCAATACATTGTTCCTGGCTATGGCCCGTTTGAGAACCTTAACCACAAAGGACACGAAGGTACACGAAGGAAATCATTCGCAGGCGAAGTCCTTCGTGATACTTCGTGTCCTTCGTGGTTTCAGCACTTTCGACAGGAGCTAGCTCATCGTCAACACCACGCGGAACCTAGCTTTGCCGCTGATCATTTGGTGGTAACCGTCAGCCGCTTTTTCCAGCGGATAGCGTTCGATCATGGGGCGCACGCCGGTGAGAGAACTGTATTGCAGAGTGTCTTCGGAATCGCGGGCGGTGCCGGAAGCCCATCCTTGAATCGCTTTGCGGCCAGTGATGAGTTGCAGCGGCGTGATGGTCAGCGGCTCAAAACCAGCGCCCACGATCAGCAATTTTCCGTTGGCACCCACACCATCCATCAGCGCCGACATGGATTTGGAATCGGGAGCTGTCGCCAGAATTACCGTGGCGCCTCCCAACTTTTGCAGCGCTTCCGCGGGGGATCCCGCGGTCGTATCGAGGTATTCATGCGCGCCCAGTTTCCTGGCCAACGCCTGCTTGTCGCCGCCGCGTCCGATGGCCACGGTGCGAAAGCCCATTTGCCGAGCATATTGAATTCCGAGATGGCCCAGGCCGCCAATGCCTTGCACGGCGACGAGTTCGCCGGCACGCGCTCCGGAATTCCGCAGCGCGTTGTAGACGGTGATTCCCGCGCACAGCAAAGGCGCTGCTTCATCCGCCGGCAAGTCGGCGGGCATCGCGGCGACCGCTTCTGCGGGCGCGACCATGTATTCCTGATAGCCGCCATCGAAATGAATCGCCGTGATCTTTTCGAACTTGCAGTTCACAAAATCGCCACGGCGGCAGGGCTCGCACTGGAAGCAGTGCCCGCCATGCCAGCCCACGCCGACGCGCTCGCCTGGCTTCCAGAGGGTGACGTCGGCGCCAATCTTGTCGATGCGCCCGGCGACTTCGTGTCCGGGAACGCGCGGATACTGGAGGCCCGGCCACATGCCTTCTTTCACCAGCGCATCGCTATGGCAGATACCGCAGGCTTCGACCTTGATGCGTACCTGGCCGCGGCCAGCCTCGGGGATGGGGCGCTCGACTACTTCGAAGTTTCCACCGGGCTTGCTGATCTGTACGGCTTTCATAGGAGACCTTTCTGCGAAGGAGCTGTGACTTCTGAGCTACGAGTTATGAGCTACGAGGGGACTGCAGTCGCTTTAGATCAGTATCGACGTGCCGGGATGCAAGAAAAAAAACGAAAGAAGTTTTGTGGCGGATTGCCGATAATATTGGTAACTGGACGGGTTGATGGCCCCGAACTGGAGACAGTTCGGGGTTTCGCTTTGCAGGCCAGGTCAGCCCAGTTTCCCCAGCGCCACGCCAATTCGCTCAAGCGTCGTTTCCTTCCCCATTACTTCCAGCGTTTCGAACAGCGGCGGGGCGTTCTTGCGGCCGCAGACGGCTACGCGAATCGGCTGGAACATCTGTCCCGCCTTGATGCCGAGCTCCTGAGCGGCGGCGCGCAGAGCTTGATCCAGGGGGTCATGTTTGAATTCGACCTTCGCCAGCACTTCCTTCGCACGCTGCAGGACTTTCGCGGCCATGGCCGCGTCTCCTTTTTGCGGGATGAGTTCGGCGGGGTCATACGGCGGCAGCTGTTCGACGAAGAAAAAGTCGGAGGCGGTGAGCACGTCGCGCAGCAGCTTGATGCGCTCGCGGATGAGCGGCGTGATGCGCAACATTTTTTCGGACGTGATGTTCGGATACTTTTCGTGCACGATCGGGAGGAGGCGCTGGCTCAGGTCTTCGATGGCAAGACCTCGAATGTGCTCTGCGTTCAGCCACACGGCTTTCGGATCGAAGGTCTCTTCAGGAGTAGTAGCCGATTCTTTGAAGTTCACGACCGCATTCGCGCGGTTGATTCCTTCCAGCGAGAACGCGTCGATCAGTTCCTGGCGGGTCATCTTGGTGCGATCGTCCTTCGGCGACCAGCCCAGCAGGCACAGAAAATTGATGAACGCCTCGGGCAGGAATCCTGCGTCCCGGTAGGTGGTCACGCTCACGACCGGGCCGTGGCGGCGCTTGGAGAGTTTGGTTCCGTCGGGCGCCACCAGCAGCGGAAGATGAGCAAACTGAGGGGGCGTGAAGCCAGCGGCTTCGAAAATCAGCACATGCTTGTAGGTGTTCGACAGATGGTCCTGGCCGCGAATGATGTGGCTGATGCGCAGATCGGCGTCGTCGGCGCACGAGGCGAGGTGATAGGTCGGCATGCCGTCGGAACGCAGCAGGGCGAAGTCTTCGATGTCGGCAGCGGCCTTCATCTGCTCGCCATACACAGCATCGGTAAAACGCACCGCGCCGCCGTCGCGCGGGACGAGAAAACGCAGGGCGAATGGTTCCCCGGCGGCGGCGCGACGGTCGCTTTCTTCACGCGAAAGTTCCCGCATCCCGGGATTGAACAGCCACGTTCCTTGAACGCCCGACCGGTCGCTGTCGCCGGTGTGCGCGGGCGTGAAATCGCGGTAGGCAAGCCCTTTCTGAAAAATGGTCTCCGCCATCTTCCGGTGCAAGTCTCCGCGCTCGGACTGCTTATACTCTTCGTCCCAACTCAGGCCCAGCCATTTCAGCCCGTCGAAAATGGAGTTGACGGAGGCGTCGGTATTGCGTTCCACATCGGTATCGTCGAGCCGCAGAATCATGGTTCCATTGTTGTGGCGCGCATACAGCCAGTTGAAAATGAAAGTGCGGGCGCTGCCTACGTGGAGGAAGCCGGTCGGCGAGGGCGCAAAACGCACTCTCGGCTTGCTGTCCAAAGTTGAATTCAGGGTTTCGGGCATAAGGTATTAGAAAGAAGCCAAATATCTGGCACCGAGTACCGGTGAAACGATTCCGCCGCGAGTGCCACAATCTTCTAAGCTTCGATTGAACGGGTTCGATTGAACCTCGATGGTACGGGCCTGCAAAAACATCGTCAAGCCAAGCGCCATAACGATCTTGCATGCAACCTCCTGATTCGAGAAAAGATCGAAGGTTGGGCAGTGTACTTAAATCTTATTGTATTTGGCATGCCGGATATGAAAGCATTGCAGTACCGTTTCCCCCCGACACCGAGCCAGCACCTCTGGCCAAAGGTTTCTTCACCGGCCCTATGAACAGCAATCCGGTAGTCATCACGACGCTGATCCCGGGTTTCGTCTCGGTTCTGCTGTTCCTGGTCTTTACTTATCTCCACGAACAGAGCCGGCAGCCCTATTTTCGCGCGTGGCAGCTGGCCTGGGCTGCATACTCTCTGCACTACGCTCTCGACATGTTTCCGGCGTCATCGATTGCATTTCTGGTGAGTGAGCTTTTCCTGGTCGCGATGGCGCTGTGCATCTTTGTTTCGACGCGGCTGATGCGCGGTCCGTATCGTTTCCGCTGGTACGACGCAGCGGTAGGAGCGATTGGCATCGGACTCGCCCTCGTTACCCTGCGGGGACACATCGTGGACGGTGTGTTTCGACCGGACGTGCAACCCGCGATTCGTCTGGGCCTGGGGTTGGCGGCGATACTTCTGTATTGCTCCGCAGTCTTCTACGTGAACGGCCACAAGCGCGGATCGCTGGCTTTCCAGGTGCTCGCCGTTTCGCTGGCCATGTGGGCAGCGCTGATGGCCGTGGGGCAAATGCAAAGTCCAATCGGGGCGATGTTTGGCAACGTCAGCCGGCTGTTTGGTCCCGTGCCCCAGATGTTGCTGGGCATCGCCATGGTGATGGTGCTGTTTGAAAACCAGCGCAATGCGGTGCAGGAAAATACCCTGGCTCTGTCGACTCTGGGCGTGGACCCGCGCCGCCTGCTTTTCGCCGACGACCTGGTGCCCAACATGCAGGCCGCTCTGGAACGCCTGCGCAGCGCTCTGCCCATGCATCGCGCGGCCATCGTCATCACCGAACGCTGGCGGGGTCTGCTGCCGTCGGTGCAACAAGGTTTCTCCGCCGGATTCCTGGAGGCTCTGGAAAAGAGCGGGGCGGGCGATTACATCTGCGAACTCGCGTACCGGCAGAGCGGAATCTTTACGGTGCAGGACTTGGCCGAGATGACCGAGCCTCTCCCGGTGGCGTCGATGGGAACCTTCGCGGAATTCAAAAAGATTCTCAGCGCAGCGGAAGTACGCAATCTGACTGCGGTCAATCTGCAGACACGCGAGAACAATTTCGGCGTGATCCTGTTTCCCCACGCGGAACGCAAAGCGTTCGGTTCGTCCGGCCCGCGGCTGATGGTGGGTCTAGCGCTACAGCTGGGCCTCACTCTCGAAAATTACGTGGTCAGCCACGATGCGCACCGCCGCACGAAGGAGTACGAACTGCTGACGGACATCGGCAAGGCGATCAGCTCGCGCCTCGACCAAGACGAGATTCTTCGCACCATCCAGAGCGAACTGGGGCAGATTTTCGATACCAGCCACTTCTACATTGCATTTCAGGAGGCAGAACAGATCCGCTTCGAACTTGAGGTCCGGGAGAATCGCGTCCTGCCCAAGCGCAGCCGTGAACTGCGCAACGCGTTTACCGAGTTTGTGATCCGCAATGGCGAACCACTGCTTATCCGCTCCGATCTGGAAAATACGCGGAACAATCTGGGAATCACTCATGTTCCGCAGCGCCCCGCCAAATGTCTCATCGCCGCGCCCATTTTCCTGGGCAACAAGGCGTCGGGAATCATGGTCGCGATGAATCCCGACCGCGAATTTGTCTTTGAGCAGCGCGACCTTGATGTGCTGGTCACGGCTGCCGGGCAGGTCTCGGTCGCGGTGGAGAATGCCCGCCTGTTTGCCGAGGAGCAGCGCCGTTCCCGGCAACTCGCCTTCCTCAACAACGTTTCGCGCACTGCCATCTCGAGCGATGATCCGGTGCACATGCTGGGCGAGATTGCCAGCGAGATTCAGAAGAACTTCAGTTTCGATCATATCGGCGTTGGCCTGCTCGACTACGGCACCAAAGAGGTCGAGATCAAGGCTGAGGCCGGCGCGACCGCCCACGCCATGGGCAGGCGCATCCCGCTGGGAACCGGCATTCTGGGCCGCGTGGCCCGTACCGGCGAACGCGCCCTGGTGCAGAATGCGTTGCCCGGCAATCTGACGGGAATTTTGCCAGACTCGCGCGCCGTGCTTTGCATTCCGATTACCTACGGCGAATCGCTGCTCGGCGTGCTCAACATCGAGAGCCGCAACGAGAATGCGTTCTCGCCTCAGGACGTTCTGATTCTCAACACCCTGGCCGACTTGCTGGCCACCGCCCTGCACAATGCTTTCGTCTTTCAAAAACTGCAACAGCAGTCCATCACTGACGGCCTGACCGGAATCAAGACTCGCCGCTTCTTCTGGGAGGCCTTGTCGGCGGAGTGGAAACGCGCTTCGCGTTCCGGGCGCCCGTTCTCCGTGGTGCTCATCGATCTCGACAAATTCAAAGAGGTCAACGACACCTTGGGCCACTTCGAGGGCGATCTGGTGCTGGCCCGCGTGGGCCGTCTGCTCGAGCAAAAATCCCGGCAGTCGAACGTGGTGGCCCGCTATGGGGGTGACGAGTTCATTGTCCTGATGCCCGAAACCGGCGCCGAACAAGCCCAGGTTCTGGCCGAGCGCCTGCGCCAGTGGCTGGCCAGCGATCCCATGCTGAGCGAACATCACGTTACCGGCAGCTTCGGAGTTGCCAGTTTCCCCATGCATGGGTTCTCCATTGAGGACATCATTCGCGTGGCCGACGCCGGCATGTACGTTTCCAAGCGTTCGGGAGGAGACCGGGTCTCGACCGCGCAGGAATTTGTCGAAGGCCAGGACTTCGCGCGGCAGCGCCAGCAAATCTCGGCGTATATCGAGGGCTTCCTGCAGCGCGAGCGCACCGGGCCCGAGCATTTGGAGGAATTGACTTCCACTCTGTACAAGCTGTGCGGCGGCGATGCGGATTGCAACGTGCCGCTGCTGAAGGAAGCGATCGAATCACTGAGCCGGGCGGCCGAGTCGCGCGAGTTGCAGACCGCCGGCCACGGCGATCTCGTCGCGCGCTATACGGAAGTGATTGCCCGGTCCCTGGGTCTATCCCACGAGGAAACGGCCGACCTGGTTTATGCCGCCCGCGTGCACGACGTTGGCAAAATTTTTGTTCCCGAGCGCGTGCTCAACAAACCGGGCCCGCTCGGCGAGGATGAATTTCTCCAGGTGAAAATGCATGCCCATGTGGGCGCGGCGATTGTCGGCACCATCCCTCACTCCACCATGATGCGCGAGGCGGTCGAACATCACCATCAACGCTTCGACGGCTCGGGTTATCCGGATGGCTTGCGCGGTGAGCAGATTCCGCTATGGGCGCGGATCATCGCCCTGGCCGATGCCTACGCCAACATGGTGACCGAGCAATCGTTTTCCGCCGCCCGCACGCCGGACCAGGCACTCGACGAACTGTCCAAGATGAGCGGAACCGGCTTCGACGGCATGCTGGTGCGCTTGCTGCTGCGCGGGCTGAAGTCGGAGCGCATGTCTTCGGGCACGGGAGACTGACCACCGGCCTCAAGTAAGGCGGGCAGGCTGGCCTCGGTTTAGACTTTGGACTTTTCCCTTGACGGCGTCATCCCGAATCCGGCGCACTTCAGCCGGGTGAGGGATCTCGCGTGGGAGCTTCTCCGCACGCCCCGCCGGTCTGCGCGCGAGATCCCTTCGACTGCGCTCAGGGCAGGCTCTTCACTGCGCCTGAAAAGCGGCTCCGTTCAGGATGACGCCCCCTTTCTTCTTCGCGACTTGCAACGGCAGACGGGAAACTGGAAACTAGTCTGCTATGTCCATTCCTCTTTCTCTCTCCGGTAAAGTCGCTCTCATTTCTGGCGGTTCGCGCGGGATCGGCGCGGCCACGGTGCGGATGTTTACTGCTGCGGGCGCGAAGGTCGCGTTCAGTTATCGCAGCGCGCGCACTCAGGCGGAAGCGCTGGCCAAAGAATGTGGCGGTGACGTCTGCCATCCCATCGCTTCCGATCTGAATAACCCTGACGCGGCCCGTGCGCTGGTGGCCGAGACCGTCCAGCATTTCGGCCGGCTCGACATTGTCGTCGCCAACCACGGCGTGTGGCCGGAGCAGGACGTGCCCATCGAACGCATGTCCGATGAGCAGTGGCGCTCTACCCTGTCGATCAATCTCGACGGAGTTTTCGGGCTCGTCAAACATGCGGTCGTTCAGATGAAAGTTCAGATGAACGCCCAGATGAAAGCGCAGCCGCGCGGCGGCGCTCCCGCCGGACACATCGTGCTGATCAGCTCCACCAGTGGCCAGCGCGGCGAGGCTTTTCACTGCGACTACTCCGCGACCAAGGGCGCGGTGATCAGTCTCACCAAGAGTCTGTCGACCGAACTCGCCTCTGCTGGCATCTACGTCAACTGCGTTGCCCCGGGCTGGGTCGATACCGACATGAGTGCCGGAGCTCTTGCCGACCCGAAGAGTGGGGACGAAATACGCGGCACGATTCCCCTTGGCCGAGTCGGCCGGCCCGAGGAGATTGCCGCTCCCGTGCTGTTTCTGTGCACTGAACACGCCAGCTTCATCACCGGGGAAATCTTCAACGTAAACGGTGGCGCCGTGCTGGCAGGATAGGCAGCTCGAAAAAAGCGCGACAAAACGCTCACGATCAGCTTGCACTCAGACCGTTTCCTGCATCCAAGGGAGGAAAGGAGCTTTCACTGCCGCGGGCAGAAAACCCCCAAGAAACGCTACAATTCTATTGCAGGCGATCACTCCCACAAGTGGAATGAAACAGTTTCTCCCGATTCTGGTTTTGGTGTGCGCGGCCTGGTCCCAGGCGGGCGAACCACCTCGCACCGCCGCCGCCCAAGCGGCGCCACAGGCTGCCTCGCAGGCGGTCAGCTCCACTCCCCCTGTTCCCTCGGACCAGGAGAATGCCCTCAAAGCCAAGGCTATCCTCGACCAGGGGATTCAGGCGCTAGGCGGACAGGCGTACCTCAGCGTTCGCGACCGCGAACAGCAGGGGCACATCTTCGGATTCCATCATGGCCGGGCCAGCGGCGCGGGCACGGTGTTTTGGGGCTTCTTCGAGTTTCCCGACAAGGAGCGCGTCGAACTCACCAAAGAGCGCGACATCGCCGAGCTCTACGTCGGCAACAAGGGATACGAGATTACCTACAAAGGCCCTCATCCCATCGAGAAGAAAGATCTCGACGACTATCTCCGCCGCCGGCGCTTCTCGCTCGACACCGTCCTGCGCACCTGGGTGAACGATCCCGGCGTCGTGCTCCTGTTTGAGGGCTTCGCTATCGCGGCGCAACATCCATCGCAGCAGGTAACGCTGATCAACGCGCAGGACGAGAGCGTGACTCTCTACTTCGATAACGACACACACCTGCCCGTCAAGAAATCGTTCTCCTGGCGCGATCCCGTCGACCGGCAGAAAAATCTGGAAGAAGAGGTATACGAGAACTATCGCCAGGTTTCCGGCGTCATGGCGCCCTACAACGTCACCCGCTATTTCAACGAAGACATGGCCAGCCAGCGTTTCCTCAACTCCGTGACCATCAACCAGGGCCCCGACTCCGCCATGTTCGATCCTAATTCCGGCTACGACCCCAACAAACCGGCCGGCAAGCAAAGCGGCAAGCAGAACGGTAAGCACTGACGAGGTTTCGTCATTTGCCGAAAGCTTCACCACAAAATTCTCTGTTATTTTTTGGCGACTGCTGAGTCCATATAAACTCTGACGGATTCCGCTGGCCAACAAATCTGTAACCTTTGTTCATCTTCTCGCGTGGTTGACCCGTTAAGGTAAACTCTACCGACACATATAGATCGACACAAATTATTGGCCCCGGCACAAGAATTTCAGGATAGCAGTACGCGGTCTCGCCTCTTCCTCCGCCTAGCATTCCTAACAGTTGAACTGTAGGGGATACGAGGGTGCTGTTACTAGCGCCCACTGCCTTATCGTTGTAAATCCCCCTTGTCAAACAAGAGAATTTATGTTCAGCGATCTCCTGGTGCGCTCCGTTGGTGATAGAAAATCCGATATTTCTCGAAGAGTCTATCGCTGACAAGGGTATGGGTGCGACTATCAGTTTGTCGAAACTGTCATCTCGCTCGGCCTTCAGCCCTTCAACGCTATTTGCAGCGCGAAGATACAGTGTATATCCGCACGGTACTAAGGTAATAAGAACTAGGGATGCCACTCCAACCCATCGCTTAACGAGCCGTTTTTTATATTTTGTGGTAGCCGACGCGCGCTTCGGTTTATGGGCTGGATTTTCTATTAGCCACCAACCGCAGAGCCACAAACCGCCAGTGGTATAGAGGAAGATCGCCACTACAAACTTATCGGAGATCATGGCACCAATCCCCGCCAGCCACAGTCCGAATCCAAGAACCGACGTGTACTTCCAGTGGAATATCGAATGCGCCAATGCGAGCCTAGCGACAATCCACTCACGCATACCGCGCATCCTTCCTGCGCTCGGATCTAATCCAAACTGCTGAATCAGCGAGGGTAATATGCTTAGACATGTACGTGAAGTATATTATCGCCATGGTAAGCAATTGATATGCAATGAGTTACTAGCATATCATCCGTAATGCGAATCCGCTCTCGCCCGCCACGGACTGTGGCTTTTTTGCCACAGACAGTTCTTGTAACAGTGGCGTAGTCTACTGCATTCACTGAAACATGTCTTGATTCATTCTTGACCCAAGAGCAGACAATTCGCTCCAAGGTGGAATGCAGCGGCGTCGGCCTGCACAGCGGCGCTCCCGTGTCCATGGGAATCCTACCGGCCCCGTCGGGCACGGGCATCGTGTTTCGCCGCACCGATCTCGACGGATTCGAAATCGAGGCCGTCAGCCGCAATGTGGCCCGCGTCAGCTACGCCACCAGCCTTATGAAAAAAGGCGTGCTCATTTCCACCACCGAGCACGTGCTCTCGGCGTTCATTGGCATGGGCATCGATAACGCCATCGTCGAGCTCGACAATTTGGAATTGCCCATTCTCGACGGCAGCGCGCGGCCCTTTGTCGAGATGATTCGGAAGGCGGGCATCCGCAAGCAGCGCCGCGCCCGCAAGTATTTGAAAATTCGCCGCGAGGTCGAGATGCGGGAGGGCAACAAATTCATCGCCGTGTATCCCTCTGACTCCTACTCCGTTTCCTATTCGATCAATTTTCCGCATCCGCTCATTGGGAAAGAAACGTTTCAGGTGGAACTCACCAACGGAAGTTATCTGCGGCACATTGCCGGCGCGCGCACCTTTGGTTCGCGCCAGGACGAGCAGGCCATGCGCGATATGGGACTGATTCGCGGCGCGTCCAGCGAGAACTGCATTGTGCTCACCCGCGACGGCGTGGAGAACGGCCCGCTCCGCTTCCCCGACGAATTCGTGCGCCACAAAGTGCTCGATCTGGTTGGCGACCTGGCGCTGCTGGGCAAGCAGATTCTCGGCAACGTCGTCGCCGACCGCGCCGGTCACGCCATGCATACCGCTCTGGTCTCACGCATCCTCCGCGACAAGACGCTGTGGGAGGAAGTTACTTTCCCCGGCGAAGACCGTTCCAGCACCGCTCACCCCAGCGCCGAAGCTGCCGCGGGATCTTCTCTGTAACGCTCTGCAGCAGACGCTCTGCATCAGATGCTCCGAATTAGAGAGTGATTGTCATCCCGACCTGCTTTTCTGTGGTCAGTCCTGAGTCTGCCGCTAGTCCGCGGGCTCGCAAGGCATCTCGCTGGAATCGTGCGTATCGTGCGGCTGGTCTTGCAGCAGTCTTTCCAGCTCGGCGCGCGTCCGATCAATCACCGCCGCCGCAAACCGGCGGGCGGATTCCTGCCGCTCCTTCGACAGCTCTCTCACCCGCATATTGAGCAGAGGTATATCCTCCTCAAACCAGCGCAACGTTCTTTGCACCTTGGCAATGCGAAAGTCATTGGTCACGATTCTGTCTCTCCGTAGTCTCTCTGAGTGGTGATCTCCCAGATTGCCACGGGCAGGGCAGGGCGCAAGTCCAAAGAGAGATACCCCTAACGGCGTTTCAACCACAGAGGACACAGAGAAATACTCTGTGAGCTCTGCGTCCTCTGTGTCCTCTGTGGTTAGGTTTCTAGGTGGCTCGGCGTTGGGAAGGCTGCGATTTGGAGGTGTCTGCTGCCTGCTTAGTGCAAGGACTCAGATTCGGCAGCCGCCAGCCGCTGCTTGGTTCCGGGAAACTCCCGTTCCATTTGCTCGTCAAGCCAATGTTCCAGCTCGGTCTGGGAACTTTTCGGAACGTGGTGAAAGCGGAACCCGGCGAGGCCTTTCACGTCGACCCAGGCAACCTCGGCCTCGACTTCCATGTGGATGTCGGCCCCCGGCAGGGAGAATTTCAGATGTGGCGCCGCGCCTT
>Ga0209517_10002134_pt1 | contig 28449 bp, 26 predicted proteins | sample PeaSoiMetSII2010_FD_187695 | JGI IMG/M metagenome (GOLD analysis project Ga0209517, IMG submission 187695) | Peat soil microbial communities from Weissenstadt, Germany - SII-2010 (SPAdes) (version 2) | ecosystem: Environmental > Terrestrial > Soil > Wetlands > Peat | place: Germany...
GCTCAGAATACGAACGGCCGATTTACTTCGTGGAAACCCGCGACGGCCATACCTGCTGCTGGTGCAGCATGCGGCATGACGACATCATCTTACAACCCCATCCGCTCTCGCCAGTTCCGCTGCGGATACTGCGCCATCCGCAGGATGCAGAGGTGCTGGGACAGGTGGTGGGAGTGGCTATGAAGTTGACCGAGTGGCACGCTCTCGATTTTTCTCCAGGCTCGAAAGCGCCACCAGCACTGAATTAAGGTGGACGGCCGCGGGCGAGTCGTTGCGCTCGCCCGGCAGCAAGTCTTCAAAGCGACCGCGGAGCCTCTCCACGTAAGCCTTCGGCTCGACCCCAGCGCCGCGACTCGATTCTTCCAGATCCTGCTCCAGGGACGCCAAGGGCGTCCGCAGAACCGCCGTCACGACCTCGTCATGGGCCGTCCTTAAGGCGCGCTCGGACGACTCCGGGCCATGCACGGTCTCCATTCCCCAGTGTTGGTACCGTCCTTGCGCCCGGCGCAGGGAAGCCAGATAGCCCAACTTCCCCAGCAGCCCAGAAACCGCCGTCAGCGTCGTTTCCTTCACGTCGAAGAGTGCCGATTTCAGCGTCATGCCTGTTACGAATTCCGAACGCTCACGACAGGAAAAACCTTGCTCTGCCCGCCTTCGCGGCCATGAGAGTATCACTCTCCGCTTAGCGGAACAAGGAGAAAACAACCATGAAACGCATGCTACTGGTGTTGGCGGCTGCCGTATTTTTCTTCAATAGTGTGGTGATTCCGAACGTTGTCCGTGCGGACACGCCGGGCAACCCGCCCCCCTGCGCGCCTGGACAACAGCCGCCATCCTGCTGCCCTCCCGGTCAGCTCTGCAAGCCGTAAGGCCTTTCGGACTTACGAAAGCCGAACGCGACCCACAAAGTTGTTGGAGGGGGAGGCAGGCGGATTATAGTATTTGGCGACGCCCATGTTTCAACCTCATTCCGTCCTTTGGCAGTATTTGTGGGTCGCGCCGAACCTTCTGCTGGCGGTTCTCGCCAGCATCCTGTGGAAACGGGGCCTGCACAAGCAGTTCCGCGGCTTCTACATATATGCCTGGTTCCAGGCTGTTCAGTGGGCAGTTCTCTACCCGATGGACCTCATCCCTTCCGTTTCGGCCGTGGACTACTTGCGAATTTACTGGTTCAGTGTGCTGCTCGAGTCCATCATCTTGTTTGTGCTGATTTCCGAGATTTTTGCGGACGTGTTTGGCTCCTACGCAGCTTTGGCTCATGTTGGGAGGCTTCTGATCCGCTGGGGCGGCGCTTTCCTGCTGATCACTGCCACAATTTTTGCTGCGCGTGCTCCGATAGACAACCGGACTTGGCTTGTCTCGACCTCGCAGATTATGCAGGAGGCCATGTACATCGTTGTCTCGGGTCTCATCGTTTTGCTATTCGTGTCGGGGGCGTACTTCCGGCTGGCTTGGAACCCCAGGGTTTTCGGCATCGCATTGGGTCTGGGAATAACGGGTTGTGTCCATCTGGCAACCTGGGCGATCAGGGCGAACTTTGGGGCGGTACGCAAGAGCAACCTGCTCGACATCGCCAACCTAGCTACCTCACACGTCGTCGTCCTGATGTGGTACTACTACCTGCTCGTTCCCCAGAAAGTGGCCACAAAGTCTGTGGTCGCTCTGCCGGAAAACAGTCTTGCCCTCTGGAACCGGGAACTGGAGCGACTGTTACAACAGCGGCCGGCACACCAATGACTATAGCCATTATTCTCGTTATCGCCGCCACACTGTCGCTCGCTGTCATATTTGGGGTCGCGGTTTCGCGCAGCCTGCAGATTTCGGCGGAAGGCAGCCTGGCCAGCCAGATTCACCCTCTGGATATCGAGGCCTTCCGCAATCTTGCCGACCCAGCAGAGGACGCCTACCTGCGCCGCCGTTTGCCCGCTTTCGAGTACCGCAAGGTACGCAGGATGCGGCTGCGCGCTCTGGCGGTATACGTACAGACAGCGGGGAGGAATGCTGCCGTTTTGGTGCGCATGGGTCAGAACGCGCTCCCCTCCAGCGACGCGGGGACTGCGGAAGCCGCGCGGCAACTCGTCAATCAGGCGCTGCTGCTGCGCCGCAATGCGGCTCTCGTTCTCCTGAGGATCTATGGGGCCAGGTTCCGGCCGAACTCGGACTTGCCCGCCGCTTCCGTCCTGTACCGCTACAGTCAACTCAGCGGTGCCGCCATGCTGCTCGGACGGTTGCAGAACCCCGCTGCGCCGGTCCGCATCTAGCCCTGGTGATCCCGGTCATTGACAGTGCCTCTGGAGTTCTGGCATAGTCCTCCAACCCCATGGCGCCTTCCAGCTACAGAGGGCCACGGGTAACCGAAAAGCGACCCGTTTCGATTCCTGACTTGTTTTTGGGGCTGGTTTTGATGTAAAAACCACGGGAATCAATTCTGTTCAAACCACTTCGTGAGCAATTCGGCCATTAGCCGTGCAACTGATGCCCACCGTCCGCTCGCCTCGTCGAGTCCCAGGGAGAACCCTATGAAGCGCACCCGCAGAGCCGTCCCTATCTCATTCATCTGCTTGTTGTTTTCGGCCGTTGTGTTTGGTCAAGGCGGCGTCGCCACGGGCGATCTGCACGTCACTGCCAAGGATCCCAAGGGCGACGTCGTCGCCAACGCGACGGTCACGGCGCGGGACGTGGCCAAGGGCCTGGAGCGGACCGCCACCGGCGACGGTCAGGGTGGCTACAGCGTTCGCCTGCTGCCCCCGGGCACGTATTCGGTGACCGTCCAGGCTCCGGGGTTCACCAAGGTTGAAAATACCGGGGTTGTCGTGACGGTGGGTGGGTTGGTCGAACTGCCCCTCACGCTTTCGGTTTCGGGAGGGAAGGAAATCGTCGAGGTGACCTCGCAAGCTGCCCTGGTGGAGACCTCCAGCAGCGCCACGACCGACACCATCGGACAGCGCCGCATTGACAATCTTCCCATCAACGGCCGCGACTACATCAATTTCACCCTGACCGATTCTCAGGTCGTGAAGGACAACGCGCCCAACACCGGAGCCGCACCCACCTCCGGCCTCAACATGAGCGGCCAGCGGGCCCGCTCGAACCTGGTCAATGTCGACGGCGCTGACGCCACCGACAACTCGACCAACGGCGTGCGCTCGACTGTCTCGCAGGAAGCGGTGCAGGAGTTCCAGATCATCACCAACAACTATGCCGCCGAATACGGCCGCGCCTCCGGAGGCGTGGTCAACATCATCACGCGTTCCGGGTCGAATGATTTTCACGGCGACGTCTTCGGCTATCTGCGCAACCGCAACTTCCAGGCGGTGAATCCGTTCAGCACGGTTCCGAATCCCGCGTACACGCGGGTGCAGGCCGGCACTGCGTTCGGGGGAGCGCTCAAGAAGGACAAAACGTTTTACTATTTCTCCTACGAAGTTACGCGCCGGCACGAGACGGGATTTTCCAGTATTGGGCAGGGTAATTTCGGCCTGGTGCCCTTCGACACCACCCAGGTCGGATTGCCATTCGGGACGACGCAGCTCACTCCGGACCAGGTCTCGTTCTTGACCAACCCGACTGTGCTTGCTTCTGAGGCCAACCCCCTTTACGCCGCTGAAGTAGAGCAGTACGTTGTGCTTTCTGGGGCGTCCTCGGGCCAGGCCGTAAGTGGCGCATGGCCCGGCCAAATGGCCGCCGTGCTCACAGGCGGCAGCACTTGGTCCGGGTTCCCCACCAATTGCCCTCCTCCTGCTCTGGGGTCTTGTGCTGCGCCCGCGAGTTTTGGCGCCAGCCATGTTCCCGGCTCCTACCAGACGCTCGCTTCGCAGATCGGCAACTTCCCGGTTTTTGAGGGCACCAGCCTTTATTCGCTGCGCATTGACCACAACGTGAACACCAACAACCGGCTTATGATGCGGGTTAACGTCAGCCCCAGCACGGTGACTGGGATCGAGGTCAGCGGAGAGGATCAGCCCTTCGGGCAAAACGCATACTCCCGCACTTCGCAACAAACCTTCCGCGACGTCACTGGGACCGTTCAGGATACCTGGACCATCGGCACCAACAAGGTGAACGAGTTTCGCTTTCAATACGCGCGGCGTGGTCTGTCGTACTTCTACAACACGCAGATTCCCGGCGGCTCTGATCCGGCGGTCAACTTAACAGGGTATGCATATTTTGGGCGCGAACCGTTCTCCTATATTCAGCGCACCGAGAAGCGTTATCAGTTCACGGACAACTTCTCCTGGAGCATCGGCCGGCACAATACCAAGTTCGGTGTGGACTTCAATTACCTGCCGCTCACAGCCGTGTTCACGGTGAACTACGGCGGCGTCTACGATTTCGGCAACCTCAGCAGTTCCAGCCTCGGCTTTGTCAACCCGGCCCCCGGCACGCTGCCCGATTTTCCGGTCCTGTCTCCGGTGCAGGCCTACGGAGCGGGCATTCCTGTCGACTTCATCCAGGGCCTGGGCAGTCCCAGCGATTCCTTCAGGAACATTCCCATCGGTGTCTTCTGGCAGGATTCCTGGCGGATCAGTCCGCACGTCACGCTGAACCTGGGAGTCCGGTACGACGTCGAGATTCCACCAACGTTCGCGCCTCCAAGCGGGCTGGCTCAATCGGGATATAACTTCCTGGGCCTGCAGAAGGGCATTCAAACGGATAAAAACAACGTCCAGCCCAGGCTCGGCCTGGCCTGGGACCCGAAGGGCAATGGCAAGACGGTGGTTCGTGCCTCGTACGGAATGTTCTTTGATCACCCGCTGCTTGGTCTGTATTTTCTGGGCGATGCTTCCGATGGCTCGAGCAGCGCACAGCTGGCGTTTCCCGGAGGTGCACCCTGCAGCAGCACGTCAACCGCTTTCAATCCTGGAAACCTGAATGGCGCCAGCATTTTCACAGGAACGCTGGCGAATGCGAATTGCATCCCGGTGGATGCGCTAAACCCATCCGCAACTGCAAAACTCAACTATCTGCCCAACCAGCAGCAGTTCGAGTCGTTCTTCCCAGCCGGCCAGTCCAATCAGTCGCTTTTCCTTGAACAGGGCTATCTGAAGAATCCTCCCGCTCTCCCATACAATGGGGCGCCGTTCCCGCTGGCGTTTCAACCTTTCGGCTATCCGCAGGCCAAGGGTTTCGTGTACGCCTATGCACAGCAGGCCAATGTCAGTGTCGAACGCGATCTCGGCGGAGGTTTTGCCCTGAGCCTGGCGTACAACTTTAACGGCGGGCGTCACTTGAACCGGCCCATCAACGCCAACACGGTGAGAGGCGACCTGGCGACGCAGAACTGGATGGCAGCAGTGGGCGCCGGCGCCGCCAGTCCGACGACGAACCCGCTCTTCGTTACGAGTTGTGGGGCGAGTCCGTTTGCCGCCGTCCCTGGAGCCCTGCCCTACTATGTTCCCACGCCGCTGGTCAATCTGTTCCGGCCCTCGGGATTGAACGCCTCGATGGTGACGGCTTTCCCGAACTGCGTAGCCGATGCAATTGCAGATCTGGCCGTAGCCGGGCTGAATACGAATTGCAATCCGACGCCACCGAGCTATACCGGCTGCGTCCCCTTCGGCGATATGGACGCCAATTACTCCAACGGCAGCTCCATCTATCACGGCTTCAGCGCCAACCTGCGCAAGCGTTTCAGCAGCCATTATGAAATGCTGGCGTCCTATACCTGGTCGCACGCGATTGATGACTCGACCGACCTGCAGTCCACGCTGACGCCCCAGGACAGCTATTACCCGGCTCTGGACCGTTCCAACTCGTTGTTCGATCAACGTCACCGCTTTGTTTTCAGCGGCGTCTACCAGACCGGAAAACTGGCCGCAAGCGGTTTTGCCGGCAAGTTCTTCAGCGACTGGAGCTTTGCCCCTGTGGTCGAGGTGGCTTCCGGCCGACCCTTCAACATCATTACGGCCGGTGGAGACAATCTGCAGCTGGAGTCGTTCACCAGCCGTCCCAATGTCGTGGCGGCGGGAACTCCCACGAACGGTTGCGGTTATCCCATCGTCGCTTCCAAGTTCTCACCCACCGGATTCTTCCAGGAGCCGTGCTTCGCGGATTTGCCCCTGACTCAGCTGTTCAATGCGCAGCAAGCGTTGCTTTTTCTCGACGGCAATCTTGGCCGCAACTCAGGGATAACGCCCTGGAACGTATTCGGCGATCTGCGGGTTTCCAAGCGCATTTACCTCGGCGAGCGCGTCAATATGGACCTGATCGCCGACATGTTCAACATCGCCAACAAGAACAACACGGCAGCCGTCAACCCGCTGTTCACCGTTGCCGGCCAAGCGACCGCGGCCTACGATCCACGCCAGTTCCAGTTCGCCATGAAGGTGAACTGGTAGTCGAGCTTCGAGTTGTGAGCTTCGAGCTGCGAGCAAACCGAGTTTCGAGCGGGTTGACTTTGACGCAGATCACTCCGCGACTCGCGGCTCGTAGCTCGCGACTAGGTGTTAGACTCTTTTTTCACCCATCCTTGGCGCTTGCCTGGAGTTCGTTTTCCCATGCCGGAGATGCAGATGCCTGCTGCGCGCACCCGTGTGGTCCGCGAACCTGATCGTGCCGTGTACGACCGCGAAGCCGTGTGCCGCATCCTGGACGAAGGATTCCTCTGCCACGTCGGCTTCGTGGCCGACGGCCAGCCCTTCGTAGTCCCCACTTCCTACGGGCGCAAAGGCGCGAGCCTCTACATACACGGCTCGGCCGCCAGCCGCATGCTGCGCCACATGAGAGAAGGTGTGCCGGTCTGCATCACCGTGACGCTCGTCGATGGATTGGTGCTCGCGCGGTCGGTATTCAATCATTCCATGAACTACCGGTCCGTCGTAATTCTGGGTAAAGCTGCACTGGTGGAGGACCCGGAGGAGAAGCTGGCAGCGCTGCGCACACTCTCGGAACACATTCTGCCCGGCCGCTGGGACGAGGCCCGCCAGCCGAACGAACGGGAGCTCAAAGCGACCTCGGTGCTGCGCGTGCCCATCGAAGAATTTTCGGCGAAGGTGCGCACCGGCCCACCTGTCGACGATGCGGAAGATTACTCATTTCCCACCTGGGCCGGAGTGATCCCGCTGGAGATGAAGGCTGGCGCTCCCATCGATGATCCGCACCACAAGCCGCAGCGAACCGTGCCGGAGTACGTGAAAAGATACTCCAGAAAAGGCTAGAGCGGTTTCGCCGGCGCTGTAGCCCGGCTCCTTTTTGCGTTCTTCGCGAACGCTTTGCGCACTTTGCGGTTTCCAAAGGCTTCCTCCCCTGCGAAGGAACCCGTCTAACCGCAAAGGACGCAAAGACTGCGCAAAGGCCGCAGAGGGGCAAATATTCTCTGGAACCGCCGTAGAGCGGGGAATAGCGCTATTGCAGGGTTCGCCCGGCTTTGCACTCGGTGCAGGGGCAAATCTCGCGCAGGAACTTCCACGAATAGATGCCCAGGTCGTGGTTGTCATTCCAGGCGAACTTGATGGCGTACTTTCCTACGGCTTCGGCGGAAAGAGGCTTGGCCGTGGGCTTGAACATGGGAAGCGCCCCGGGTGCGGATTTGGGCGGATCGCCGGGACGGCGTCCGGTCTTGCCGCGCTCTTCTTCGCACATGGCGCAGGCGCAGGCGTCGCGCAGGTAAACGAAGTTGTAATGCGAGGTGTGACCGTCGTTCCACTCGATGTCCATGCCCGTGCCGGTGGTGAGATTCACCTTGACCAACTTCGGATCGGTGGCCGCGGTGGGCGACTGGAGCGGGGACTGCATAAAATCAGTATCGCATAGCGCGCGGTGGCGATTGTCGGGGCTTGTCAATTTGGCGGAAGGAGCACATTCCTGTAAAATAAAAGATTCGCATCAAGCCTCCAAAGGATCTGGAATAGTCATGGCACAACAATGTGATATTTGCGGCAAGAAGCCGCAGGCGGGAAACCGCATCAGCCACGCCCACAACGTGACCAAACGCCGCTGGAACGTCAACCTGCGTCCAGTGCACGCCAAGGTGAACGGCCAAGGCAAGCGCATCCGCGTGTGCGCGTCCTGCCTGCGCAGCGGCAAAGTCGTCAAGGCCTAGGGATCATCGCAGGGAAACCGCCGCCGGCCGGCCCTAATCCGGATATACTGTGCGGCATGATATTTGGCGCTCACATCCTCTTCTACAGCACAGATCCCGAACTGGATCGCACCTTCTTTCGTGATGTTCTCGGATTTCGCTCGGTTGATGTGGGGCAAGGCTGGCTGATTTTTGCTCTGCCTCCCGCGGAAGCTGCGATTCATCCGTCGGACGCCGAATTCTCGCAGCACCATGCGGGACAGCGACTGGCGGGCGCTGTGCTGTACCTGATGTGCGAAGATCTCCACGCGTACATGGCGGAGTTGAGAGCGAAGAATGTTCAATGCACCGAGGCGCAGACGGCCAACTGGGGAATCAGCACCACGATTCCTCTGCCCAGCGGCGCTGCCATCGGCCTGTATCAGCCGGCACACCCGACAGCTCTGAATCTCAAGTCAAAAGTAGCGGAAAGCCCATGAAAGCGATCGCCGTCATTCCTGCCCGTTTGGCCTCCACGCGGCTGCCGCGCAAAATGCTGCGCGAGATTGCGGGCAAACCCCTGGTGGGTTTGGTGTACGAAGCCGTAGACCGCTCGCCGCTGCTGGCCGACGTGATCGTGGCCACGGATTCTGACGAAATTCTGCGCGTTTGCCGCGAGCACGGCTGGAAGGCGCACCTGACGTCGGCCACGCTGCGCAGCGGCACGGAACGGGTGCACGAAGTCGCAGGTGTAGTCGCCGCCGACGTCTACATCAACGTCCAGGGCGATGAGCCCATGACCCGCCCGGAGCACATCGCGACTTTGCTGAAAGTTATGGAAAATCCGGCCGCTCAGGTGGGGACAGTGATGACGCCGGCGGAGGAACTCGACATCGCGAATCCGAATGCGGTCAAAGTAGTGACTGACCTTAACGGCAGGGCGCTTTATTTCTCGCGGGCCACCATTCCCTTCGACCGCGACGGCGTACGCCCGCGTTATTTCAAACATCTCGGGCTGTACGCCTATCGCAAAGCCGCGCTCGACCGTTTTGTGACCCTGCCGGAATCATCGCTCGAGACGAGCGAGCGGCTGGAGCAACTGCGTTTTCTGGAAAACGGCATCCCGATCTATGTGGGCGAGACTCCATATGACAGCGTGGGCGTGGATACGGAAGAGGACCTCGAGCGTGTGATCGAAATCCTCGGAAAACACTGACCGCTTGCGCTGGCCGCACACTCGACTCAGACTTGCGGATGTACGGTCTGGGTTCGGCCCCACTCTTCTGCTGCCGCCAGGCGGCGTGAAATGGAAGGATGGGAGTGGAAGAACCATTCCACCCACTTCGAAGGCGTCCGTTCGGCCAGGTTCTGTTCCGCCAGTTTGTTCATGGCGGAAATGAAAGGCTCAACGCTGGCCGTGGATTCCAGGGCGTAGCGGTCCGCTTGGCGCTCGTTGAATCGGGAATACGCATTGAGCGCGGGCATCAGCAAAAACGAGAGCACAACCGAAACCAGCGCCAGCAGGGGCAAATTGGCGAAGTCGGAAATCTCGACGAACTCGAACAGTTGCCGCTCAATGGCGTAGTGCAGGATCCAGTTGGCCGCCCAGAAACCGGCCAGCGTAATCGCCGCCTGCACCAGAATGCTTTTCAAAATATGGCGGTGGACGTGGTGGCCGAGTTCATGAGCCAGCACCGCTTCGATCTCTTCCGGCGTGTAGTTGTCAAGCAGGGTGTCGGCCAGAATGATGCGGCGAGTTGCACCCAATCCAGTCAGCGCGGCGTTCGCCTTCTTGCTCTTTTCCGAAAGCTTCCAGCGGTAGACGCCGCGCACCCGCGTTCCGGCACGCTGGCTCAGCATCACCAGGCGGCGGCGGAGGTCTTCGTTTTCCAGGGGCTCGAATTTGTAGAAGATCGGGAACAGCACAACCGGCGCCAGTTGCGCCATCACAATGAACAGAATCATGAAAAGCAGCCAGGCTAGCATCCACCAGTTCTGCGGCCATTGCCGGATGGTGAAATAAAGCAGTTCCACCACCACGGTCCCCAGCACCAGTCCAACCAGAAAGCCCTTGATTTCATCCCAGGCCCAGGAGCGAAAACGCTGCGTCGAAAGTTTGTACTGCCGCTCCAGACGGAATCCGTAGAGGTCAAGCCCGATGCCCAGCGCCTTGCTGATCACCAGCAACAGCAGCAGGTACATGAAAACCGAAAGGGAATAGTTCCCGCCGCCCATGCGATAGGCCTGGTCACGCAGCCAGCCGGACCAGCCGGTCACTAGCAGCACGACGAGAAAGACGAAGCCCACAGCAAAATCGGCGATGCCCAGCCACCGCCGGATGCGGTTGTAGCGGCGGGCCTCGGGCGAATCCGCCTGAACCGGAGTAGGAACGTTTGCCATGATGCCTGTCTTAAGGTAATAGAAGTATCGCACTTCTGCGGCCAATCGAAACGCCCGCGGAGCAAGTGGGGACGATTCGATGAGCCCTCCCGACTACCCGTCATCTTTCATCGTCACGAAGCTCTCGCCTGCCACAAGCAGTTCGGCGACCAGACCGGGTGACGAGGCTTCCGTGTAAAGCCGTAGCAGCGGCTCTGTGCCGGACGCGCGGAACAAGACCCAGGCCTCGGCGCCGTTTTCGTTGACGGGCGCGTCCAGAAAGAATTTGACCCCGTCGAGGTGCTCCTTCTTCAGTACACGGTACCGGCCCAGCGTTTGCGTACGCTCGTCACGAGCGCGCTGGATCGCATTTTGTTTCACATCCTCAGGAATGTGCAAATCGCGGCGACCATAATAATGGGGGCCGAACTCATGTTGCAGATCCGCGACCAACCGGCCGAGTGGCTTGCCCTCCTCTGCCATGACGTTGGCCAGAAGCAGGCAGTTCAGCACGCCGTCCCGCTCCGGCAGGAAGCGCGAGTAGCCAATGCCGCCCGATTCTTCGCCGCCAATAAGAATTTCGCGCTCCATCATCAGGTCGGCAACGTACTTGAAACCGATGCAGGTCTCGTGCAGCTTGCGTCCATATTTTGCCGCGATGCGGTCTGCCATGCGCGTGGTGTTGAAGGCGCGCGTCACCTCGCCCGGCCATTTCTTGCGCTCCAGCAGCCAGCGCAGCAAGACGCAGAGAATCTTGTGAGAATCGACGAAACTGCCGTCTTCGGCGACCGCGCCGACCCGGTCCGCATCACCGTCGACCGCAAGGCCCGCGTCGCAGTGCTCCCGCACCACAGTTTCTTGCAGCATTTTCGTGTGCGGTTCGATCGGTTCTGGATTGATTCCTGGAAACAACGGGTTCAATTCCTCACGAATCGCGACATGCTCGATTCCGCGACTGGCGAAGATGCCGGACAGAACGCCGCGTCCCGAGCCGTACATGGCGTCGACGGCAAACTTGAACTTGGTTTTCGCGATCAGATCCAGATCGGCGAACCGGCAGACCGCCGCGATGTAAGGCTGCTTGAAATCGACCTTTTCGATCGCAGCTTTGTTTCCTTTCGGAGCCGCACCGAGAGCGAGTTCTTCCTCGATCTTTTTCATGATCGCCGGCGTGGCCGAGCCGCCGAACTTTCCTTTGAACTTCACTCCGTTCCAGTTCCAGGGATTGTGACTTGAGGTCACCATGGCGCCGCCGGCCGCGCCTTGGTGCTTCACGGCATACGAGAGAGCCGGCGTTGGTGTGTAATCGTTCGCGAGTCTTACCGCGATGCCCGCGGCAGAGACGACCTCGGCTACGACTCCGGCGGCACGAGGCGAGGCGAAGCGGGCGTCGTAGGCCACGAACACTCCGCGTTGCGGCTCCTCGTATTTCAGTACATAAGAAGCGATTGCGCCGGCCACGCGGCGCACATTGTCGAAGGTGAAGTCGTCGGCGATAATTCCGCGCCAGCCGTCGGTTCCGAATTTGATTTCCTGAGCCATTGGTTCTGAGTTTCCGGTTTCTAGTTTCTGATGGAACCGAGAGACGCCTCTGAATTCTGGAAACTGGAAACTAGAAACTGAAAACTACGTCAGTTTGTGCAGCTTCTTTTCGTCGAGATACTTCACCACCTTACCCACATCCTGGGCATGCTGTTTTGTCGTGATGAGGAGGGCGTCGGCAGTCTCGACCACAACCAGATCATTGACGCCCACGGCCGCCACAAACTTGCCCGGAGCGTGAACGTAGTTGCCGCGTGCGTTGAACAGGAAAGCCCCGGAACTTGCCACCAGGTTGCCTTCCGGCGGGCAGCTTTTGGCAACGTGGTGCTCGTGCAATGCCGTCCATGACCCCAGGTCATTCCAACCAAACTCGGCTGGCAGACAAAAAATGTTTGAGCTTTGCTCGCCCTTCGCCGACCGCGGCTCGAGGACAGCATAGTCTACGCTGATATTTTCGCACCGGGGATACAGTTTGCGAAACGTAGCGCCAAATTTCCGCGTACCGTAAGTAGAGGCGATCTCTGCCAGCAGCGGCGCGGTGCGGGGCAGGTGCTCCTCGAGCGCATCGGCCAGAGTGCGGGCGCTCCACAAGAACATGCCGCTGTTCCAGAAATAGTTCCCGGCAGCCACAAATTCGGCGGCCTTTTGCGTATCCGGTTTTTCAGTAAAGCGCCGCACGCGCAAAGCCTCTTCGCCAGAGTAAGAGCCGACCTCGATATATCCGTACCCGGTTTCCGGACGATGCGGGCGGATGCCGAGAACCACGATATTTGCCCTGGCAGCCGCGATTTCGATTCCCCGAGCCAGTGTTTCGCGGTAACGCTTGACGTCCGCAATCACGTGATCAGAGGGGAACAAACCGATCACGGCATCCGGATTCTCGCGCAACAAGATGAAGGCGGCGAGGCCAATGGCAGGGGCGGTGTTGCGGCCGACGGGTTCGGCCAGCACTTGCGCTTTCGGCAGTCTGGGCAGTTGCCTGGTGATCGCGGGCCTCAGATCTTCGTTGGTGATAATCCAGAATCTGTTGGCCGGAGCCAGCGGGAGCAGTCGCGCCACAGTCTGCTGGATCATCGTCTGCTTGCCATCGAGCGCCAACAGTTGTTTGGCACGCTTTTTCCGGCTCAATGGCCAGAAGCGCGTGCCGCGCCCTCCAGCCAGAATCACGGGATAGAAATTTGAACTCTTAGCCACGGATTTTCACGGATCTGCACGGATCAAAACAAACGTACGAACGGCTACATCCTCGTTTCCGGCTCCGGAAGCGGTTTTCCGGGCACATAGGCTCGCAGAAATTCCAGCGTCCACTGCGGACGCACGCCGAAGTCGCCCAGGCAGGCCGGAACGACAACCGCATCTCCCTTTGCCAGGGTGACGGGCTCCATACCGGTTGCTTCGACGGCACCACAACCTTCCACCGCGACCAGAATCTGCACCGAACTGCGGCCAGAGTCGTCGCGGGTCGCAAGCCGCAGCGGTTCCTTCACCTCGAACATATCCACCACAAAATAGGGAGCCGCAACCAGCGGCGCCTGTCGGTTCCTGCTGCCGCCAATTTGAGCCGGCGCTGGACGCACCACCTTGCCTGATCCCACTTCCTGCTTCACCGCTGCCAAGCCGTCTTTCAAATGCAATTCGCGCGGTCGCCCGTAATCATACAGGCGATAGGTGGTGTCGGACTGCTGCTGCGTCTCGACGATCACGGATCCCGGTCCCAGCGTGTGCACGGTGCCACCGGCGACGTAGATCATGTCGCCAGCATAGACGTTGATCCAGTTCAGCAGATCTTCGGCCCGGTTCTGGTGAATCGCTTCTTCAAATTGACCCGGGGTCACACCCGGCTTCAGGCCCAACGCAATCTGCGAACCCGGCTTGGCGTGGGCGACGTACCAGCACTCCGTCTTGCCCCAGGGCTGGCCTACGCGGATCGCCTGCTGGTCATCAGGATGAACTTGCACCGAGAGTTTCTCATGGGGGAAAAGAAACTTGAGCAGCAGCGGGAACCGCCGGGGATCGCGGGCCGCCTCGCCCACAAGTTCGCGCTGATAGTGCTCGCTCAACTGCGCCAGAGTTTTACCGGTGAGCGGCCCGTTGGCAACTTTGCAGTCGTCGCCGCTGAGCCAGGCCTCGCCGATCTTTTCCTCGAACTTGTGGTTGGGATAAATGGGCGACAGGTCGTTCGTGCCCCAGGGACGGGGATCGAATGCGGGCAGCATCAGCAATGGATACAAATTTTCCATGCAAGTCATGCAGGACTTACGTCCACAAAAAAGACCGCTCGCCTGCGGAACGGCCTTCGCGAACCTGATCATCTCCCAATTAGGATCAAGTTGCCGGTACGGCTTTACAGCGCCGCCAGGAACTTCCGCATGCGTTCGAGGCCGCGGTCGAGTTCGGCTTTCGAGGTCGCATACGAGATTCGAATATGGTCGTTTGTGCCAAAGCCTTCGCCCGGCACGGTGGCCACGTGGGCTTCCCGCAACAGGCGCCCAGCCAAGTCGGAGGCCGACTTCAGTCCGCTCCGCCCCAGGAACGACAAAATGTTTGGATACGCGTAGAACGCGCCTTCGGGCAGCGTGCACGTCACGCCCGGAATCGAGCGCAGGCCCTCTACCACGTGATCGCGGAGCCGGATGTATTCGCGCCGCATCTGCTCAACGCAGTCCTGACCTCCCTTCAGGGCGGCGATTGCAGCCTTCTGCGCGATCGAAGTCGGATTCGATGTGGACTGACTCTGCAGTTTGGCCATCGCGCTGGTCACGGCCGCGGGTGCCAGCGCGTATCCCAGGCGCCAGCCGGTCATGGCATAGGTTTTCGAGAGCGAGCCCAGCACCAGCATGCGCTCCTTGAATTCGCGCAACGATCCCACAGAGAATTTCTGCTTCCCGTAGTTCAAATAGACGTAGCACTCGTCGGAGAGCACCCAGATGCCGCGCTGGTGCGCCAGACGAACGACTTCGGTCATGTCCTCGGCGTTCATCACTGCGCCGGTGGGATTCGAGGGCGAGTTGAGCACGATCACTTTGGTGCGCGGGGTGATTAACCGGCCTACCATCTCCGCCGTTACGCGGAATCCCTGGGATTCATCGGTGGCCAGCAGAACGCAATTTCCACCAGCGTAACGGACGATGTCTTTGAACGAAACCCAGTAGGGCACGGGCAGGATGACTTCATCGCCGTGATCCACCAGAACCTGGAGCGCGTTGAAGATCGCGTGCTTGCCGCCGACCGAAGCGATGACTTCCTCGCGGCGGTAATCGGAATCGAAGTCCACGTTATGGCGGTGCGCGATGGCATCGCGCAATTCGGCGGTGCCGGCGACTGCGGTGTATTTTGTGAAGTTGCTTTGAATGGCAGCGATGGCCGCCTCTTTAATGTGCGGAGGCGTGGCGAAGTGGGGCTCACCGGCGCCGAAATCGACCACGTCGATTCCCTGCGAGCGCAGTTTGTCGGCCTCGGCGACCACCATCATGGTGGCGGAGGGCTCGATGCGGTTGATGCGGTCCGTGAGTCGCAGCGCTTCTGTGGTTTCCCTGGTAAAGCTGGCCATGGTCATGCCTTCTTCTTCCTTCTCCTTTGAACTTCGGCCGAATCTGCTTCCCGCAGTTTGTAGGCGGGATCGAGTTTTTCCCGCAGCTTCTGCTCCACCAAGTCGGGAACCAGGCCTTTGACCTTCCCGCCCGCCTGCGCCACTTCCCGCACCAGGCGGGAACTCACATACGAGTATTTGTCGGCCGGCATCATGAACACGGTTTCGAGCGTGGGCTCGAGTTTGCGGTTCATGAGCGCCATTTGCAGCTCATATTCGTAATCGCTGATGGCCCGGATGCCGCGCAGCACGCAGGCCGCGTCGATCGACTTCGCGTACTCAACCATTAAGCCGTCAAACGTATCAATGCGGACATTGCTCAGATCGGCCGTGAGTTCGCGCAGCATTTCCGCCCGTTCGGCCACGCTGAACATCGGACTTTTTTCTGAATTGCGCAGGATCGCCACCACCAGCTCTTCAAAAATCTTGCTGCCTCGCTCAATCAGATCGAGATGCCCGTTGGTGGGCGGATCAAACGAACCGGGATAAATCGCAATGCCTTTATTCAATTGTCCTCACAGGGAAGTCTATGATCTTAACAATTTGGCGCCACGGTGAAGCAATTACGAGATTTTATGCGGGTGGGAGTAGAGATGGCAATTGGGGAGTTTGAACGCGCCCGACTCGTTTTGCTGTCGTCCCGAGCGAAGAGGGGCCCCTCGCTAGGCTCGGGACGACAAGGACGTCATGACATCAACGCCGCGCCGCCACTATCGGGGCTTTCACCGGCTCTGCCGTCGGCATGGTCGTAACGCGGCCGCTTGGCGTGGCAGCCGGGGCCGACGTGGCTGCAGGTTGCGCCGAGGCCGGCGTCAATCCCAGCGCTTTGCGCACTTCGGCTTCCAGCTTCGTCATAACGTCCTTGTTGTCTTTGAGGAACTGGCGGGCGTTCTCGCGGCCCTGTCCGATGCGCTCGCCCTTGTAGCTGAACCACGAGCCGGACTTCTCGAGGATATTGTTGTTGACCGCGATGTCGAGCAGGTCGCCTTCGCGCGAGATGCCCTCGCCGTAAAGAATGTCGAACTCGGCCTCGCGGAACGGCGCGGCGACCTTGTTCTTGACCACTTTCACCCTTGTCCGCGAGCCCGTGACGATTTCGCCTTCCTTGATGGCGGCGATGCGGCGAATATCAATGCGCACGGAGGAATAAAATTTCAGCGCCCGGCCGCCTGTAGTCGTCTCCGGATTGCCGAACATCACGCCAATCTTTTCGCGAATCTGGTTGATGAAGATCAGGCACGTTCTCGATTTCGAAACCGTCCCGGTCAGCTTGCGCAGCGCCTGCGACATCAGCCGCGCCTGCAGCCCCATGTGGCTGTCGCCCATTTCGCCATCGAGTTCGGCCTTGGGCACCAGCGCCGCCACCGAATCAACTACCAAAACGTCAATGGCATTCGAGCGCACCAGGGCCTCGGTGATCTCCAGTGCCTGCTCACCGTAGTCAGGCTGCGAAACCAGCAGGTTGTCCACATCGACGCCCAGTTTCTTGGCATAGGCGGGATCGAGCGCGTGCTCGGCGTCCACAAATGCGGCCATGCCGCCGGTCTTCTGCGCCTCGGCGATGACCTGCAAAGAAATCGTCGTCTTGCCGGAAGATTCCGGCCCGAATACCTCCACTACGCGACCGCGGGGAAAGCCGCCCACACCCAGGGCCGCGTCGAACGAAATCGAGCCGGTGGGGATGACCGCGATCGGCACGATCGCTTCTTTCGACCCCAGCCGCATGATCGAACCTTTTCCGAACTGCTTTTCGATTTGTGAGACTGCCAGGTCAATCGCCTTGCCCCGTTCGTCCGCCATGGGAGTGGCTCCTTTAGAACCGCAGAATGAAGCTGGCCGGATTATACAATCAGATTGAAGCGAAGAAAAGGCGAATCTTGCAAATTGTGGTGGAAATCGTCCCAAAACGGGCCGGGGGACCGCACCACCGCGAAGATCGCTAAGGATGCGCAAAGGGCGCGAAACCCCGGAATTCTACGCAGGGGGGCGCCCGCGCCACATAACCTACCTCTGCAGCAAATCCACCGGCGCGCTCACATCATGCACGCGAAAATACTTGGCCAGCGCGGGATACTTGCGGGCCACGGCTTCATACATGGCATAGGCCACGTTGCGATAGGAAATGTGACCGGCGGGCGTGGTGCGCAGTTCGGAGATGTATACAACTTCGGCAAAATCCATCTTGAACAGCGCGCGTTTCTTGAACGCCAGCGGAATGGCATACTGCGAATTTTCCTCCGCCTCGGGCGTGTCCCTCTTCGCCAACGTCTCCACCGTCGTCTGGGCCCGCCGCATGGTCGCGTCGAAACGGTCGCGCACTCCGGCATCCTCGATGTCCATCAGCATTTCGTAGCCGTGCTGGGTGGTGAATCCCTGCATGACCTGAATGCACCGCCGGTGCCGGTGCATGTCGCGGAAGCCGCCGGTGTCCATGAGGATGTCGAAGCGGAACTGCTGCCCGGCGCGGAAGGCACGCAGCATTTCGTCGTGCTTGCCGCGATGCCGCAGGCCGAGGTCAATGATCTCGCGCCGCCGCCGCTCGCCCGCGACCTGCACCGCCTGCCGAATCTGACGGTAGGAATGATGGCAATGCTCGTAGAGGAGCGTGGTCGCGATCTCGACTTCCAGCGGCTCTTCGTCGAGCAAGTCCACAATCGCCTTTGACGGGGCGAGTTGCTCGTGCGCCATCAACTCCCGCGCCGCCTGCCGCAACTCACGCCGCGTTTCCATCTCATACGCGTTCGGGTCGGCATACTTCACCAGCGTCGGCGCCATGCGGACCTCGCGCAGCAATTCCTGCTCCGCCCGCACGGCGAGTTCCGGATTCACGGCGCGAATCTGCTCCACCAGATCGCGGAAGGAATCGGCATTGACGTTGTAAGCCGCGCCGGTCGCGGCATTCTTCAGCGACTCGCCCAACTGCCGAACCTCTTTGTGGGTGTGCGAGAGCAGATGCGCGACCTGCGTCTCCAGCGTGCGCGCATTGACGATCTCGCCCAGCGAAGTGTTGGTGGCCAGCGGCAGCAGGTAGCGCGTGATGTCGAAGGCCCGCGCCTTCAGCGTGCGCTCGTAGGCTTCCTGCTTCATGTCGGCGGGCTTGGGCGTGATGCTGATCAGATATTGCGCCATGTGAGCCGAAAGCGCTTCGTACTCGGCGAACAGGAAATCCAGAGTCTCGCGGTAGAGCTTGCACGCCTGGTCATCCGTGCCGAAGTCCGGCGTGTAGTAGCCGCTCTTCTTGAAATCCTGATAGCGCGTGGAACGCTCCTGGCCGTCCCAGCGCTGCTCGTCGGCCAACTCGATCGCCGCCAGAATCGAAAGCCGTTCCACGGCCAGCGCGATGTGCGCCAGGTCGGCGATGGAGCGGTGTCCGTACTGGAAATAAAAAGTATTGAGAAATTTCTCTGCCTTCTGCGAGCTGATCTCGCGCAAAGCATCCTTCATCGACAGAGCCGACCGCGAATACTTGGCCATGGCGTAGGCCTGGATTTCCGGCTCGACGCCGAATACGGCGAACACCTCAGTCGAAGGCGCGTCCGACGATGCCGGCTGCGGGCCGGAAGCCGGCTTCTCCGCTGGCACTGGGCCCTCCGCCGCCGAAGGCCGCTGGGTCGAGCGGTGCCCCGAATTGGAGGCGCCGGCGACGGCGCCGGCCGGAGAGGAATTCTTGTTGGAAGGGTCGGGCATCATGACAAGATTACTCGTCGCAGGCTGAGGCATGGGAGTGTGGGAATGTTACGCGTCGGTCTTGTGGAATAGCAATGCGATTCGTCACAGGTTCTCTGCCGGCTCACCCCCGCGTATAATTCTGCGTTCCACCGCATTCATTCGATCGTAAATCCGGGAGATATCTCATGTCCCTTTCAGGACGAGTAGCGCTGGTCACCGGCGCATCGCAAGGCATCGGGCGCGCCTGTGCTCTCAGACTTGCCAAGGAGGGCGCCGCCGTCGCTGTCGCCGCGCGTAATCAGGAAAAGCTGAACGAACTGGTCAGCGAAATCACAGCAGCAGGCGGCAAGGCGGCCGCGTTCCCTCTCGATGTCAGCGATGAAGAGCAGATCAAGTCCGCAGTCAAGGCCGCGATCGCGCAGTTCGGCAAGATCGATATCCTGGTCAATAACGCCGGCATTACCCGCGATCAGCTGGTCATGCGCATGAAGCGCGCCGACTGGGACGCCGTGCTCCAGACCAATCTTACCTCCGCCTATCTCTCGATTCAGCAGGTCATCGGCTCGATGCTCAAGCAACGCTGGGGACGCATTATCAACATCACCAGCGTTTTTGGCCAGATGGGGCAGGCCGGGCAGGCGAACTACGCTGCCTCCAAGGCAGGGCTGATCGGCCTGACTATGGCCATCGCCCGCGAAGTCGGCTCGCGCAACATTACTTGCAACGCCATCGCCCCCGGATTCATCGAAACTGCCATGACGGCGGTTCTGAGCGACGAGTTCAAGCAGAACGCCCTCAAGCAGATTCCGCTGGGACGAGTGGGAACACCCGAGGATGTGGCGAGCGCCGTCGGATTTCTGGCATCGGACGAGGCCTCCTACATCACCGGCCACGTGCTGAACGTGAATGGCGGCATGCTGATGGGATAACTTTCAAGACCTTTAACCACGGAGGACACAGAGGTCTCAGAGGAAATGCAAGCCAAACAACCAAATCCTCCAGCTTCCTCTGTGTCCCCTGTGTTCTCTGTGGTTAAGGGTTTCGCAGTTGCTCAAGCCGAAACGGCTGCGCAGATCGCCCAGGCCCTTGAACTCTTCCTCGAATACGCGAAGTCGCTGGGCTTCAGTCTGTGCTTCCAGAATTTTGAGCAGGAACTCGCTGGCCTGCCTGGCGACTACTGTCCGCCCGAAGGCCGCCTGCTGTTGGCCAAATACGAAGGGCAACTCGCGGGTTGCGTCGCGCTTCACAAGATCAACGACAGCATCTGTGAAATGAAGCGCCTCTATCTACGCCCGCAGTTCCGCGGCAAAGGACTGGGCCGCGTTCTGGCCGATCGCGTCATCGCCGAAGCCCGCCAAATCGGCTATCGGTTCATGCGCCTCGACACCGTCGAGCCGGTGATGAAAGATGCAGTCGCGGTGTATCGCAAGATCGGCTTCAAGGAAATCGCTCCCTACCGGCCGAATCCGATCGCGGGCGCGCTGTACATGGAGCTGGAGTTGTAATTTCCTGCCCACTTCGGCAGAATGTCCGCTAACCAAACCACTCCGGTTGTGAAGAAAGGATCCACACTATGAAGAGAACACTCGCGCTGCTGTCCGCGGTCGTGCTCGTGGCTGCTGCTGCTCTCGCGGCTGACGGCAAGAATGTCTCCTACAGAAGCGGTGACGAAACCGTGCAAGGCGTTCTTTACGCGCCCTCCGGCAACGGGCCCTTCCCAGCCCTGATTGTCGTTCACGAGTGGTGGGGGCTGAACGATTGGGTGAAAGACGAGGCCTCGAAACTGGCCGACGAGGGCTACGTGGCGCTCGCCGTGGACCTTTATCGCGGCAAGGTCGCCACTACGCCGGAGATGGCGCACGAAATCATGCGCGGCGTGCCCGAAGACCGCGCCAAACGCGACCTTCACGCCGCCGTCGAGTTTCTGAAATCGCAGCCCAATGTGAAGAAAGACCGCATCGGCGCGATCGGATGGTGCATGGGCGGCGGCTATGCGCTTGACGTGGCGCTCCAGGAACCGGATCTGGCCGCGACCGTGATCAACTACGGCCATCTGGCTACTGACACCGATGCGCTCAAGAAGATCAACGCCCCGATTCTCGGCCTCTTTGGCGCGCAGGATCATGGCATCACGCCCGACGACGTTCACAAGTTCGAGCAGGCGCTCCAGCAACTCGGGAAGAAAGTTGAAATCAAGATCTACGACGACGCGGGCCACGCCTTTGAAAATCCCAACAACAAAGACGGATACCGGGCTGACGATGCAGCAGATGCGTGGAAGCGCACCGTCGCATTTCTGGCAGGAACACTGAAGAAGTAGTCCCGGACCTTCGTATCGTGAAAGACGGCGCCGGTAGCCGGGTTCAGGCTGGCTGGTTGCTTGTACGCTGTCTAAGTTTATTCCACTCAAGCTGTTGCCCAGGGACTCGATCGGGATTGGTTTGCGAATGGCACGGACGTTCCGGGCATGGCACGAATTTCCACTTGCCATAGAGTTACCGCTCTGGTTACCATGTCGCATCCTCTAATGCTGCCTACCATGAACATCGGCGAGACCATCCGCAACTACCGACTGCAAAAAGGAATGTCCCAGGGCGACATCGAAAAGCGAACCGGCCTGTTGCGCTGCTACCTGTCGCGGGTGGAGAACGGCCACACCATTCCTTCCCTGGATACGCTTTCCAAGATTGCCGGCGCCATGGAACTCCCGCTGTCGCAGTTTTTCGCCGAGTCCGGCCACAGCAACGGTTCCAAGGGACTGCCCCAGCTCTCCGATGACGAAGTCCGCTTCCTCAGCCAGATCCGCCGATACGCCGCCAGTTTGAACGACAGCGACCGCAAGCTGGTCCTGGCCATGGTCAAGAAAATGGCCTCGAATTCGAAGTAAGCTGCGAGTCTTGAGCTGCGAGTCCCGAGCCCCGAGTGGCCCCTGAACTCCACCCAACCGAATTCCTCGCAACTCAGGGCTCACCACTCGCGACTCCCCACCTTACTTTCGTTCCATATCCCTTCGTGACCGACCGGAACCTCGCCGTGCCCCTCCACCCTCACTACACTGGGCAAGGGAGACGACTGTGACCATCGACGAAGAACTGACCGTTCTTGATACTCAGCTGCGCCGGCTGAAGATCGAGTACGAGATTTATTTCAGCAACCCGACCAAGAAGCCTCCCACGGATATCGAGTGGAAGGTGCTGGCCCTGCTGCGGAAGTTCTCCGACGGCGGCCGCATGAGCTTCTCCCAGCGTTACCGCTACAACGAAATGGCTCAGCGTTACGCGATCTACAGCGACCTGTGGCGGAAGAAATCGCGCATCCGCGAGGAAGGCTACCGCCGTCCGCAGGACGCGCTGCTCTCGATTCAGGGAGTGCGCGAAGAAAAAGAACACGAACAGAAGCACCATCCGGTATATGGAGTATCTCAGGCCGCCGCCGCGGCAGCTGGCGCGCACGGTGGCGCGGCTTCGCCGCCGCACTTCGTTCTGCACAAGGTGGACAAGACCGAGCGGGAACAGGTCGAGCGCCTTTACAACATTCTGGTCGCGGCCAAGAAGAAGGCCGGCGAGAATGTCAGCGGGACTGTCGACTCGTTCGCTGCCTTCGTTCAGAAAAAGACCCAGCAGATTCGCAAGCAGTACCACTGCGACGGCGTCGAATACTCGGTTGAGCTGGCCGGCGGCCACGTCAAGCTGAAAGCCAAGGCCAAGACGTAGGAAATCCGTCGTTGGTCCTTAGTCGTTGGTCGTTCGCCCGCCCTCACTGGAAGCCGGAATTTCTTGAATCTCGCCACAACGATTCGCCTTTCCGACTGCAGCCAACGACTGACGACCAGCGACAACCCACCAACGGCTGAGTTGCTGATAGAATCTTCGGTCACCGAAGTCGGCATTCATTTCCGTACGTTCATCTCAAGATCAGAGGGCGATCATGTCTCCCACTTCCCGCATCCAGCGCGCCATTCTCAGCGTCACCGACAAAACCTGCCTGGTGGATTTCGCCCGTACACTTTCCGCTCTCCACATCGAGCTGATTTCCACCGGCGGAACGGCCAAGCTGCTGCGCGATTCCGGCATCGTCGTCAAAGACATCTCCGAACTGACCGGCTTCCCGGAAATGCTCGACGGCCGCGTCAAGACGCTGCACCCCAAAGTCCACGGCGGAATCCTGCACCGCCGCGACGACCCCAAGCACGTGGCCGCTGTGGCCGAGCACGGCATCGCCCCCATCGACATGGTGGTGGTGAATCTCTATGCCTTCGAGAAGACCGCCGCCAAGCCCGGGGTCGCCTTTGATGAATTGATCGAGAACATCGACATTGGCGGGCCGTCCATGATCCGCTCCGCCGCCAAGAATTTTCGCGACGTCGCCATTGTGACGTCCCCGGCGGACTATGGCGTAATTGCCGCCGAATTGGAGCGCTCTGGCGGCACGCTCTCGCTGGCCACGAAGTGGCGCCTCGCACAGAAGGCCTTTGCCACCACGGCGGCTTACGATTCCGCCATTGCTTCCACGCTCGAACGCGTCACTGACGAGACATTTCAGCTGCAGCCAGAGGGTGGAACGTTCCCGCAAATCCTGCGCTTCTCGTTTCACAAGACGCTGGACCTGCGCTACGGCGAGAATCCGCACCAGAAGGCGGCCATGTACTCCGACGGCTCGGGCGCGGGCGTGGCCAACGCCCGCCAACTGCAGGGCAAAGAACTTTCCTACAACAATATCGTGGACCTGCAGGCTGCCTGGGACGTGGCTCAGGAGTTTGACGCCCCGGTGTGCGCCATCATCAAGCACACCAACCCGTGTGGAACGGCCACGGGCAAGACTTTGGCGGAAGCCTACAGGCGGGCCCTCGAATGCGATCCGGTCTCGGCCTTCGGTGGTGTGATCGGCGTCAACCGCCCGGTAGACGGCGAAGCCTCCGAGGAGATGCACAAGCTTTTCCTCGAAGTTATCGCCGCGCCCGCATTTGATGAAGCCGCCAAGGCGACCCTGGCTTCCAAGAAAAATCTGCGTCTGGTTGAAGTCGTTTCCGCGCGGCAGAAATGGGTGCTCAAGAATGTTTCCGGAGGGATGCTGGTGCAGGAGTCCGACTTTCGTCCCTTGCAGGACGCCGATCTCCAGGTCGTCACCAAACGCGCTCCCACGCCCGAGGAGACCCGCGCTCTGCTGTTTGCCTGGAAGGTGTGCAAGCACGTCAAGTCGAACGCGATCGTCTACGCTCGCGACGGCCAGACGGTCGGAGTCGGCGCCGGCCAGATGAGCCGGGTGGATTCGGCCAAGATCGGCGCCATGAAAGCCCAACTTCCGCTGGAGGGCACAGTCGCCGCTTCTGACGCCTTTTTCCCCTTCCCCGATGGCGTGGAAGAAATCGCCAGGGCCGGCGCCACTGCCATCATTCAGCCCGGAGGCTCGCAGCGCGACGCCGAAGTCATCGACGCCGCAGATCGTCTGGGACTGGCCATGCTGTTTACCGGAGTGCGGCATTTCCGGCACTAAACTCAGACCTCAGGCGTCAGACCTCAGACCTCAGCAACGAGCAGTCCGAGGTCTGAGGTCCGAGGTCTGCTTTCTACCGGTCCTGTCCTTCCGGTTTCGCTGGTGCCCAGGCCGCAGCATGGTTTTTTCCCATCCCGTCAGCGGTCGGGGTAGAATAAAAGTACCCTTCCTCTGGTGGCTTTGCATCCAACTGGCTGAGGTTTCGGGAACGCGCTTGCGCATATTCAGGTCCAGCATGAATAGACTTTTTTGCCTCTTCTCTCTGATCGCGGTATTGGCGGCGGCGGCCGTCGGCCAAACCAGCCCTTCATCTCCATCCGGATCAACCCCGTCCGATGCTGCTGCAGCCCAGTCCGCGCCGCGAAAGATCGACCGCGCAGCCGCTTACTACCACTACGCGCTGGCTCATTACTACGAGGAGATGGTCACAGCCTACGGCCGCAGCGATCTGGCCAACTCGGCCATTCAGGAATACCGCCTCGCCATCGAGGCGGATCCGACCGCAGAATTTCTGACCTCGGGCCTCGCCGAACTTTATGTGAAGACGGGACGCATCCGCGACGCGGTCCTGGAAGCCCAGGACATGATCAAGCGCGACCCCAAGAATCTGGAAGCGCACAAGCTTCTCGGCCGTATCTATCTTCGTTCCCTGGGTGACATGCCCGGCGGCTCGGGCTCGGAAAATATGCTCAAGCTGGCGATTGAGCAGTACGAGCAGATCGTGCAGCTCGAACCCAATAACGTGGACAACCACCTGTTGCTCGGCCGCCTCTATCGCCTCAACAACGACATGCAGAAAGCCGAGACTGAGCTCAAGACTGCGATCAAGCTCGATCCCAGCTCGGAAGACGCCGTGACGACGCTGGCGATCCTTTACACCGACGAAGGCGACACCGCACACGCTCTCCAGGTGCTGAGCGCCGTGCCCGATTCGGCGCGTTCCGCCAAGCTTTATGCCGCTTTGGGCACTGCCTACGAACAGCGCAAGGATTACAAGAGCGCCATTGATGCTTACCGCCATGCGGTCATGCTCGACCGCGACAATCTCGACGCGATTCGCGGCCTGGCCGACAACCTGCAGAACGATGGGCAGCTCGATGCGGCGCTGGAACAGTACAAGGTCATCGTGGACTCGAACCCGGAGGACGCGCAGAGCTTCGTGCGCATGGCCGAAATTTATCGCCGCCAGGGCCAATACGACTTGGCGCTCGAGAACCTGAAGCGGGCTGACGGGCTGGCTCCCGACACCGTGGACGTGCCCTACAACATGGCGGCTGTGTACCAGTCCCAGGGCCGTTACGACGACGCCATCAAACTGTTGCAGGACCTGCTGAAGAAATCCGAAAAAAGCGATCCGAATTACAGCCAGGCCGAGCGCAACAACCGCGCTATCTTTCTTGAGCGCCTGGGCATGGTCTACCGCGAGCAGGAGAACTACACCGCCGCCGCCGACACCTTCCGCAAAATGCTGTTCCTGGGCGACGAGAACGAGCGCAGCGGCTACCAGGAGATCATCGATACGTATCGCGAGGCCAAACAGTGGCCGCAAGCCACCGCTGCCGCCAAAGAAGCGGTCGAGAAGATGCCCGACGATCGCGATCTGCGCATGGTGCTTGACTCCCAGCTGGCCGACACCGGCGAAGCCGACAAGGCCATCGCCGACGTGCGCTCCATGCTTAAAGGCGACGCCTCCGATCGCGAGGTTTACATGCGGTTGGGCATTATGTACTCGCGGGTCAAGCGGTGGAAGGATGCCGAGGAAGCTCTGAACAAGGCCGAGCAGTTATCGGCCAAGACTGACGATAAAGCCGCGGTCTGGTTCCTGTACGGGGACACCTTGCAGCGCCAGAAGAAGTTCGACGAGGCGGAAGCCGAGTTCCGCAAAGTCCTGGCGTCGGTCCCGCCCGCTGATCCGCAGATCGCGGCTACGCTCAACTACCTCGGCTACATGAACGCGGATCGCGGCGTGAAACTCGAGGAGTCGCTCAACTACATCAAGCAGGCACTCAGTTTCGAGCCGAACAATGGCGCCTACCTTGATTCGCTCGGCTGGGTTTACTTCAAGCTCGGCAAGTATGATCTGGCCGAAGAGGCCCTGAACAAAGCCGCGGTGCATATGGGGTCTGACCCCACCGTGCAGGAGCATCTTGGCGATCTTTACCAGAAGACCGGCCGTCTGAAACTGGCCGCCGCCCACTGGGAGCGTTCCGTACAGGAGTGGAACAAGACAGTTCCGGCCGAACAGGACAGCGAAGCTTTCGCCAAAGTCCAGCAAAAGCTGGACGCCGCCAAAGTGAAGCTGGCCAAAGAAGAATCTGGAAAGCAGTAGTTAGTCGCCAGCCGCCAGTTGCGACTTGCCAGTAGCGCATAAGCAACGCAACGACGGGCGGGCTTTTCTGGCAACTGGCAACTGGGTACTGGCAACTGCTTTTGATAGACTTCCCCCATGCTGGCTGGCTACGCGGTGCATGTCGAGCATTCCCGCGGACGCCGCTTCCCTGAAACCCAGCATCCTTACCGCAATGATTTCCAGCGCGACCGCGACCGCGTCATTCACGCCCGCGCCTTCCGCCGCTTGGAAGCCAAAACTCAGGTTTTCACCCGCCGCTATTCCGACCACTTTCGCAACCGGCTGACGCACACGCTGGAAGTCTCGCAAATCTCCCGCACCATCGCCGGAGCGCTCGGCCTCAACGTCGATCTGGCCGAGGCGTTGGCGCTGGTTCACGACATCGGCCATCCTCCCTTCGGCCATGCCGGCGAGAAGGCACTCGACACGGCCATGCGCCGCCACGGCCTGTCGTTCGACCACAACCTGCACGCGCTGCGCATTGTGGGAGATTTTGAGCAGCGCTACGCCGCCTTCCGCGGCCTGAACCTGACGTTCGAGGTCCGCGAAGGGATCATCAAGCATTCGCGCGACTACCACGCGAGAGAGCACCCGGAACTAGCCGAGTACCTGCTCGACCAGCGTCCGCCGCTCGAAGCCCAACTCATTGACCTGACCGATGAGATCGCCTACAACACCGCTGACCTCGACGATGGATACGAAGCCCACCTGCTTTCGCTCGAAGAAATCCGGGGAGGCGTTCCGGTCTTCGACGGTTTCTATCGGGAAGTTGCCGAGATCTATCCCGCCGCGCCGGACAAGCTGAAGTTCAACGAAGCGCTGAAGCGCATGATCAATCGCCTGGTTGGCGACTTGATCACTAACACGCAAACCCGCCTGCAAGCAGCGGGAGTTCAAACGCTCGACGACGTTCGCCGACACGGTGAACGCCTGGCTGCCTTCAGCCCCGCGGTCGGTGCCGAGCGCCGGCAGACGAAAGACTTCCTGTACGAGAATCTGTACTTCAGCCCGGCCCTGGCCGACGAAAAAGACGACGCCGAGCGCGTCGTGGGCGAGCTGTTCGCCTTCTGGATGGAACATCCCGAGGCTCTGCCGCACAACTACCAGACGAAAGCGAAAGAAGCGAACGAATCGCTGCCCCGCGTCATCTGCGACTACATCGCCGGCATGACGGACAACTTTATCTTCGAGCAGTACGAGAAGCACTGCGGGGCGGCGTAGACAAATGGTTTTCGCTGGCGGCAGCGCTTCGACAGGTCGATCGGGTTGGTGAGTGCTATCGCCTGTGTCTGTTGAAAAATCTCGGTTCACGGCACGCTTTTTTGTCCCTTCTGGCCTCCTGGTTAATCGCTTCCTTAGTTTCTCCAGACCAGGTTCATGCAGTTGCGATCTGCGGAGTTGGCTTACAGCTGAGGAACCGCACCAGCC